>Ga0247770_1001058_pt1 | contig 23877 bp, 24 predicted proteins | sample UWRJL136409B6_FD_179943 | JGI IMG/M metagenome (GOLD analysis project Ga0247770, IMG submission 179943) | Plant litter microbial communities from Arlington Agricultural Research Station in Wisconsin, United States - UWRJ-L136-409B-6 | ecosystem: Environmental > Terrestrial > Plant litter >... | reverse complement strand
TAGTATAACAGGTATATTTATTGGTATTTTTAATTGTAATGAACTATTTAATTCATTTATAATATTCTGTAGATAAACTGTTTCTTTACTACATTCTGTTATAGCCATATATTCAGCTTCTGTGCTTGAAAGCGCTACTGATTTCTGTAGTGTAACTCCCCAGCTTATTAAATTATTACCCAGGGTAGTTAAATATCCAGTAGTTAATCTTCGACTATTAAGGCAGTTACCCTAGTCTGAATCACTATAGGCTTTTATTATAAGATTATGATTATTTATTCCAGTATATGTTATTCCTAAATCAGGATATTTATTTAAATAGCTGAATATATTATCTACAGCTTGGAAGTGTAGAATTCTAGGGTTGGAGCAGTATCTTGTATAGTATTGAACTGTAAAGGTTATATTAGGTCTTGTTTTTAAGGTTAGGTATAATAACGACCTTATATATTGTTGATATATTGTTATTTCTTCCTGTAACGCCTTCTGATTATTGCCTTGTAATTTATTGGCTGGAAGAGGGTTATTTTTTGGATATAGGTTATTTTTATTATATTTTTCTAATATATTTCTAGTATAGTTATTTTGGTGCATATGTAGTTTATTGTTTTTATAATCTATCGAGATATTTATTCCTAGGAATGTATTTATTTTACCCAGTGCTTGTAGTTTTATATCGTCCTTAGCTTTGTTTATTTGGGTAATTATATTATCAGCCTTAGGACTACTTATTATTATATTGTTAACATAACATAATATTATATACTGTATAGTTGGATTTATAAAGGCACCTTCATCGTAGTTAAATACAACGAATCCCAACTTATTTAATATCTTTAATAGATGTTTATACTACAGCCTTGGAGCTTGTTTTAAACCGTACAGCGCTTTACGCAGCCGACAGACTTTATTATTATTATTATAAAAACCAGTAGGTAGTTGTACGTATATTTCTTGATCGATGTCTGCATGCACGAAGGCATTTGTTACATTATATTGTAATATAGGCTATTTATTTGATATAGCTATTACAAATAGTATTCAGTATGTTTCTGGCCTACATACTGTAGAAAAGGTTTCTAAATAGTCTAGAAATTCAACCTGGTTGAATCCTTGAACTACCCATCTTGATTTATATTTTATAGTATTGTTGGTATTATTTATCTTCTTTTTATATACCTAACGGCCTCTAAGAGCCTTTCTATTATGTGGTAAATTAACTAGCTCCCATGTACGTTGATTTTCAAGCTCTTCTAATTCTTCACGTATAGAATTATTCTACTGTTCTTTTTCTGGCCTAGTTATTGCTTGTTTATAAGTGGAAGGCTCTTTCTGTGTATCTTTTATATAGAATATATTAACGTTATTTGTGATGAGGTTTATAAGGATCCTTTGATATTGATTATAGTATTCATTATTCTTTCTGGGGATTTCTACCACCACTTGAGGTGGAGAGAGAGCTATATCTTGGCTAGAATTTATACGGTGTGTTTGTGACCTAGTTATTATTCTAGTATTTGAATTATTATTATTATTTGAATTATTTGAATTATTATTATTATTTGAATTATTTGAATTATTATTTGAATTATTTGAATTATTATTATATGGTGTATTAGTTATATTAAAGCCTTCGGCTTTGATTTCTTCTACTTCTTCTTGAAAAGAGATATGTTTTATCTGTTTTTCTTTCAAAAACTGGCCTTTAAGGATTTTCACATCCCTTGTCCATATTATTCTTCTTGATTTTAAGTTAAAGACTTTATAATTATTATTATCTTCACTATAGCCTACTAAAATTCCTTTTTCGGCTTGTGGTTCTAGTTTTGATCGTTTAGGTCCTTTTATTTCATAGTATGTTATTGAACCCTAGATCTTTATATTATTAATATTTGGTTTTATATTATTAGCTACTTCATATGGAGTTTTAAATCTAAGGGCACTGTGAGGTGTTCTGTTATATATATATATTATAGCTTGAAGTGCTTTACCCTATAGATATTTCGGTGCGTTTGATTGTATTAATACTGCACGTACTTTAACCATTATGGTTCTATTTATTCTTTCTGGTAAGCCATTACATTCATGCGTATATGGAGGACTTAATTGTGTTATTATTCCTTCTTTAGTTAAATACTTTAAAAGGTGTTTATATTTAGTCCTATTATCGCATTGAAAAACGCGTATTTTATATCCTTTTATATTATTCTCAGCCTTTGCTTTATATTCTAGAAATACTGAAAGTACTTCTGTTTTATTAGCTAGGAGCTGTATTTCTAGATATCTAGATTTTTTATTAAGGAATGTTATAAAGTATGATTTTTTATCATACGTTTTTATTCTAAACGGCCTACAAAGGTCACTAGATATTTTTTCCATATAGTTATACTGTATTTTATTATTGCTTTCTTTATTTCGTTTATTTGGAAGTTCTGCTTACGCACACACTTCGTATTCTGAGCAGTTATTATTATTATTATTATTATTTTATTTATAGTGGTTATTTGTTATAGTATTTTTCACTAGATTCTGCAGATTCTGTTTATTTATATAAGCGAATCTTTGATGGAGTAAATTCATTGTTATATTTATAGAGTATATAGAAGGTTATACAGGTAGAAAGTATAAGCCTTCTTTCACCTGCCCTTTTGTTATTACTTAGTTATTCTTTGTTATAACGAGGGTATTATTTCCACTAATCTAAAGGATATCTAGAGGTAATGCAGTAGCACCTATTATATTTATACCTAATTCTGGTATATAGAAACACTTCCTTAAAGTGGCTTCTTTACCAGTATTAGTAAAGGTTATTTTACATGTTCCTTCTCCACGTACTAATAGGGTTTTTACTTCACCCCACTTCACAGTAGTGTTTATTTCTTTATAAGAAGTGAACTATGATTTATTACATATTACATGAACTGATACGCCAGTATCAAATATAAATTTATATATAAGATTTATATCTCTTTCTAGATATAATTCTTTTACCTAATCTAATAGATCTTTTAAGCTATGCTTTAGAATTAAAGGGTTATTAGTTATAGTATTTAAAAGGGTATAATTATTATTATTTACCTTAAGTGCTGCGTCGAGAGAGTTTCTAAGTGGAACGTCTTCGAACACAATATCTTCGGTTTCAGATTCAGTTTGTGAGGCTGTTTCTGATATAGAGGAAGATTTAGGGGTAGATGCGGTTATAATAGCCGCTATTTTTTCCTCTCTCTTTTCACAAGGGAGTTTCTGTTGTCTCTGACGGTGTTTCTGGCTAGTCTTTTGCACCTTAAAAGCAGCTTTTAAATTAGAAGTTTTCTAACCTTTCGGAGCCTTTTTAGGGTGGAGAAAAGTACAGTTATTATCTGTGTGGCTACGCAATTTGCAGTACTTGCAGAATATAGCAGTGGGCTTATTCTTTTTCCAGTTTTTCATATACTGAATAGAAGGTTTATTAAAGACTTTAAGCTGCTTTACTTCATTAAGCAAATTAACTGTCAGGCTCTTCTAATTATAGGCTTGGGGGTTAACCTGTAGGCTCTGGGTTACTTGGGCCATAAATGGTCCAAATTTAGGCTTAAGATTTTGTAATAGCTAAGCTATATTAGCTATTTCTGGCATTTTCAAGTCTTGAGCAGCCAGGTTATCAAGTATAGACTTCAGCTTACTTACGTAGGCTTTAACAGTCTTAAAATCAGCTTGTGAGGTCTGATAGAACTTCTATAATAGAAGGTATTTGCTTGTGAATCCATCTGAATTATAAAGATCTTTCAGAGTCTTCTAAGCCTCGAAACCAGTCTTATAAGCCTGGATATAATTGGCTGTATCATATTTATACATTAGGATTATATCAGCTAGTGATTTTTCCTGCATCCGATCGTGTGTATTCTTAGCACTGGTAATAGCCTCAGAGAGGCCTTCTCGCAGGAGATATGCCTTTGCTATTATAGCCTAGCCCTGATAATTCTCAGAGCCTTTCAGCTTAGTTATTTAGCCCAGTTTTCCAGTTATGGTGGGCTTTATACCTCTGTAGAATACAGTAGTTTTGCAATATTAGGAGTCTAGACTGCTTAGAAGAAACTACCTAGTAAGCTGAATTTTCCAAACACAGTTTAATCGAAGTAATTGCAATGCAACATCAGTTAATTCTACAAAGTAGAAAAAACCTTACTTACGTGCAAGTTAAACTCGCAGCCTTTACAAATCTAAAGGTAGAGTGTAGAGGGTTATACCACTAGGCTAAACAGAGTGTTCTAGCCACGTGGGTTATATTATTCATAATTGTGAACACAACTTATACCTGCGTATTACAGTATATAATTATTTGCACAGAGTGTAATAAGTAGCTAGAAGCTAAGTGATATAGGTAGCTGGAAGCCAGAATAGTGCAGTGGCTGGAAGCTAGAGTAGTGCAGTGGCTGGAAGCCAGAGTAGTGTAGTGGCTGGAAGCCAGAGTAGTGTGGTGGCTGGAAGCCAGAGTAGTGCAGTGGCTGGAAGCTAGAATAGTGTAGTAGGAGGAGACTCCGGGCTTATAACTTGTTGAAATGCAAAAGAGGTCAAGGCATTGGAAAGCAGTGTGTGTTAAAGGTGATTAATTCTTTCTATCTTTAAGAGTGGAAGCCGTGTTATTATTGCCGTGAGGGTGGCCAGTGCACGGAGTGCATTGGCCACACTCGCTTCTGCGAAGCGAGGTTAGCTGACTGAATACGAGGTTGGCAGTGGAGTCTGGCGTTCTTGGCTGTGCAGATCCACGGATGCAGCTGCGGAGCGGCTGCGTGGATCCAGCCACACTGTTCTAACCACACTGGCCGGGTTAGGGTTGTAAAAACCCAACAAACTCCCTCTACTATTTTAATAAGGTTTAAGTTAAGGTTTTTCTTAAACTTCCTTAATTCCTAAACTTATAAAGTGAGGTTTTTAAGGCTTATAACCGCTAATTAAAATATCTTTTCCTAAAGTTAGTCTTTTATAACCTGCACCTTTAACGGTCCTGAGTTTCCACCTTAGAGTTAGTCTGTAGCGACCTGCACCTTTATAGCTAACTTTTTTAAAACACCCTTAAGGATTAGGTATACTACGTCTTAAGGTTCTTCCCTATTTCTTAAGTTACACTTATTTATCTAAATATAATCTTTTTTATTACCTGTTATCTTAATATAAACGTCCCTTAAGTTAAACTTAACGTGCTTCCCTTTTTTAAGAACAGGTTTTTAACTAACTTACTTTAATAACAGGTATTACTATATTATATATCCTTTTTTATCACAGTTAAAATATTAGACCTGTAATAAGTCTCTAAGCTACTTTTACTACTATTATTATTAAGGTTTATTACTGTTAAGTTAATTTTAGTAGTTTATTATATTAATATCTATTAACCTAGGATAATAACCTGTTACAGTTAACTAGTTCCCCTTTTTAAGTTTACTTAACTGGTAAGGGGTTTATTCCTTTTAAAAGTTCTTCTGATAATAATAATTATAATACTAGTTATTAACTTTAATAACTATCTTAATTAACTCATAAAAGCGATCTAGTTAATCTTCCCTATAAAAGTCTCCAATAACGTGCTCCTTCAATCCACTCCAGAACAGCATTATTAAAGCTTCTTAACTAGTTTAATTTTTACAGCTTTTAACTTAAAGCGTATAGAGAACTTAAGAACTAAGGACGTCTGCCTTAAGGTTATAAAGCGCTATTTAATCTACCTAAGGGCGTTTAGTTCTCCAAACTCAGTCTGGAGTTAGTTAATAAAAACGTTAAAGTTATTAAAAAGGGCTTAAATCTCAGAGGCCTCCTTTTAAACTTTATTTATAGAAAGGTCGTTAATTATTTTCATATAAAGTTTATACTAATAAGTGGTTACTCTGTCTAGTAAGGCTTTAGTAAACTTAACCTTTCCTTCTTTTTTAAAAAACTGCTTATTATAATAAGTAACATAACTTTAAAGCTAGACTATCCACGACTTTAACTGTATAGAATCTCCCTTAAAGCGTAATAGTAGAGGAAGCTTTACTTATTTCTTTTATAAGCCCTTAAAGTTATTATTCTCTAGTTTAATAGCGTTAAGTTAAGCTTAAAGTTTTTTAATAAGACTAATATGGCTTTTAATATCTCTAGGGAAAGCCTTATTAAGTTCTTTAACTAACCCTTACTAATTAAGGTTTAACTTTTTAAAGCGTGTAACTAACTTATTAATAATAAGGAGTTAAGGCTAAGTTTACATTTCCTTAAACTCCTTACCTTTTTTAAAGGTTAATATATTAGTGGTAGGAGAGGGGTAATGTCTAGGAGTTTAACAAATAATATTCAGAACTGAGACGCTAATATTATATTATAACCTACACTTAATATAAGCTTTAAAAGGACTAGTATAGGTTAAGACAGAACGTATAATAAGACGCTAATAAGTAAGGGGCATTTTAAAGACAGCTTATTAAGTTAACACTCCTAAACGGGGGGTTTAATATCATTATAGGTTACTGTTACTATAATACATAAAGGTAAGTCTGAACAGTAAGATATAAATAAACAATTAAATACTAACGTGAGGAACCAGAGTCCCTTACAGTAATTATAGGTATAACTATAACTATCTATACTAACTAACTAAAAGGTACTTTATACCTTACTTATAACGTTATAAGTGCTTATTATGTAAGCACTTTACATTACGCGAGCGTTCCGCTTATAAGGTTTTTCCTGCTTGCGATATAAGCACCCGGTATGCTGCAAGTAGCACCTTATTAGTCGTAAGGGCTTTGGGTCTTTACACCCCTGGCCCAGTGTGTCTGGACAGTGTACACCGTCCTCCCACACTGTTCCTTCTGCGGGGGATTCGTCAGGCCGCTCCGGCCTAAGTGTCGGCCTGCAGGGTCGTTATAAGTACATTATTCACAAGATCTACTGTTTGCACAACACCCTTAATCTTTAATCTGCTTAACACTGTATCTTTTAAAGAGTTACTAGCCTTCATTCAGTTATTTACATCAAACCCCCTTAGCCCTAAGCCTACGGCTTATTTTCACTAGTGTTCACCTCGTGACTCTGGAGCAGGCCATAACAGCTAGCAACTCTTTAAAGGATACAGTGTTAAGCAGACTAAAGATTAAAGGTGTTAAGCGAACAGTAGATCTTGTAAACTATGTATCATTACTAGCGTGAGGAACTAAGAGAAGTTCCTCACAATTACAGATAAGAAGGTTCTATCTATACTATATGCGGATCGTGTAACTTATACCCTGTTTACTGTGCTTACCGTGATCACTGAGTAAGCCAAGTGATCAGGGTGGTCGAGTGTTTACCACGATCACTGGGCTGCCTGAGTAATCACAATGATCACCTAGTGCGAGGTACAGTGCGCGGCTGTCCGCTGCACTGTGCCTCGGGTTGTTCCGTTCCGGCGGGGCGACCCGCAGGTTCGTCACACGCAGACTTTATTTTATGTAAATGTTTATAGTTTAAAAAATTTTCTGTTAAGGTATTAAACTGTCAGATTATAGTTAAGCCATATAATATTATTAACTTAGACACTATATATACTTATAATAAGATTACACACCTTTTAGCTACTAATTATTACATTATTAAAGGGCCTTTTATTAAACGTAAAATAAAAGAGATAAAATAGTAATAAATATTAATACCTTTATTATATATTAGTTTTGTTGCCAGGTATGCTCTCTGAGCCTGTAGTATAGTGCTACAGAGGCTGTAAGCCTCTATAGTACAGAGAGCTTACAGAGCACTTAAGGGAAGAAAGTATACACACAGTTGGCTAGAGAGCCTACTGCAGAACTCGCAACCAAAGGCCTATAGTACAGAGCCAACAAAAAGACTCACAGTGGCCGTAGGGCACTGTGAAGAAGGGGTTACAATACTGGTAGTACTGGAAACAAAGGAGTGGAATTGCTTGCTTGCTTAAATCTAGATATAGGAGAGGAGAGAGCCTGTTATAGGCTGTGGGAGGCTTCTAGAGCCTTCTACTACTAATATACTACTAATATAAACAAGAATAGTGCGTGAAAGCCCCCCTGGGGGCTTGCGTAAGCCCTGTGGGGGTAGTGTAAGCACTAGAAGGTGATCAACCACACTGCTTACAAATTAACCCTCTTTAGAACTTTCTAGATTCCAGTTAGCTCACAGGGGGGACTCTGCTTTAGTATTTGGATTTTTAGGCAGTTGATATAGCGTCTTAGAGCCAGCCCGAGAACCTTGTGGAGAAGGGTACCTCTGCCGCATTTAAGTCTAGTGAGATGTTTCCGGACAGTATCGACAGATTTGAGGTTGTTTTTAAAGTAGTTTGGCAAACGAAATGTGGAATTTTCCTTAGTGGTAGTAAAGGTCCCAAAACTGGGTCCTCGTAACTTTACTCTCATTTTAGACCCGTGGCAACTGTAGCCGAGGTAGCCCAGAACTGCGACCCCCTCGCTCAGTCTGGCTCAGACCAAGATGGCAACCGCTCAGTTCCGAAGAAGGAAAGGGAAACTCATGGTGTCGATTTTAGGGTGGTGAAATGGGTGTTTCCCGTCCTGTGAGATTAAACCATTACAAATCATCAACCGCCATGCCCCCATTCAACCAGGTCAACTCCACGTCGACCATAAACTGTGACCCCCACCGTTGCCAGCCGTCTAGAGGCATGCCCTCCTCCCACTCTTTGTGGTTCTTGATCATCTCAAAAAACGCCTGGACATTCTGCTCAGACGGCTCCTCATTCATCCTCTCAATCGCCTGCACCACCCCATCAGGCTTATCCTCCGCTCGCTCCAGCTCCTTAATCGCCCACTTATGAAACGGATACAGCAACTCGTTGTCTGCCAGTATAAGGCGGATTCCAAACATGGTCAGCTTCGCAACGGCGAGATTCAGCAGGAAGCAATTCCCCTTAGCCCGCGCCTCGGCCGAAAACCAGCGCCACGCTGCGAATTGCGCCCGGAACTGCTTCAAGCGCTGCTTCTTGTCAGCGACGGGGTACGTCGCTGCGCGGCGCAGCAGCGCATCTAGCTCCCCATTAGGGAGATCTTTGATGCGGCTGAAAAGGATGCGGGCGTCCTTGAAGCCGTAACGCGCTGGTTCGCTGCCGCGCTCGACGACATCGTTGATGAAGCTGATGGATGTGAACTTGCCGTCGATGAAGCCGCCGGGGTATGTCGCGAGCTCGTCGTTGTGATAGGTGAGGCGCCCGGCTTTGGCTTTTGCGGCGTGGTCGGTGTCGGAAAGAACGATTAGGACGTCGACGTCGGAGGATGCTGCCTCGAATCCGTGCGCGATGGAACCGCCGAGGATGAGGGCCTGAACGGTGGCATCGCGCTCGAAGTGGGCTGTGACGTTGCGGATTGTGTCGGCGTGGTGGGGATGCATTGTTTGTTCTGCTGAGAGCTGTATGTTATAAGATTCGGTGGTGAGGGACTCAGAGGTGGCCGGGGGGGGGGGGAGACTGGTTCAAATTTTCAAATGAATCGGTGGATAATGGGTCTGATGCCGCCGAATAAGGCAACCACCACGACTCTCGCTGCAAAGTCTCACCGAGCGCTCGAGGTTCTCCATGGAGTGGGCTATGAAACTCCGGTCTCGGCCCGCCCGCGTAGGCAGCCACAGCAGCAGGCTGGGAGTGCCATTTAGCAATTTCTCCGAAATCAGTCTGCCGTGTTTCGGCCCGCCATTATCATTTGTTCCGGCGCCGTTTATGGACTCGGAGCTGCGAGCAGGCCGTCATCCGACAACGACTTTTGCGGGGTTTGAGCGACATTGGTTTTTCGGTATATCAGAAGTTCCCCGTGAAGCGGAGGAAAGGTGAATCGAACGGAGGTTAAATCGAGTGGTAGATGACCACTATAGGAGCAGAAGATCCGTCCCTGGCCTTGTGCCGCTCTTTTCCCTCTCGTATGATCTTAATTCCAGTTAGAAGTTGTACAAATGTCTCCCAGCGCGAGGTCTCGCTTCCAACTCACATTTGAGGTTTGTTGAGGGTCGAAAGAAAGCAAACCCATTTCGCCTTCACGGTGCCGCTCCGCCCGGAGAGACCCGAGCACCCAAGTCTAGGCATGTCGCGCCCCCCAGGTTGCCAGGAATTCCCAATGCAACCGTGACCAATACAGAATACGGAAGCTAGGGTCAAACCTCCCTAGTCGATGTTGTGCCAAGAGCCAATAGTTGGCAATGCTGGTCAGCAAGTCCTCAATTGGGCGAAGCATGATATGCAGGTTCCTGGCACCCGCATCGGCAAGCAATCCCGGGAATGTTCTTTCCCTGCCAAAGGCCACGAGCGCAATCACCTCCGCCTTTGACGCTGCAACGCTATCCTTTTGCGTCCGCAGCTGAGGGCGAGGGGTCGATAATATGACGCGTTGGATGCAGGAGATCACAAACGCGTCGAATTGGCACTTGGCTTCATCATCGCTGCAACGCTCATTTGCTGCATATCAACCGCCTGTTTTCGTCCTTCACCGGCAACCGCTCTTTGAACCCAAGTGACTTGCAAGACAGAGCAAAATGGCCCTCGCCACGCTTTCTCTGGCCCTTTGTGGCTTCGTTGCCATCGCCGAGGCCTTCGGACCTGCTGCTCGGTCCATTCTTCATTCCACCCTTATTGAGAGGACGGACCAGCTCAACGCCGAGTATGATTACGTCATTGTCGGGGGCGGCACCGCCGGCTTGACCGTGGCCGATCGTTTGACCGAGAGTGGGCAATATTCGGTTCTCGTCATTGAAATTGGCGTATTCCGTAAGTCTGGCCAGTGTTCTGCGGCAATCCAAAAGTCTGTTGCCAACCAATAGTCCCTTTGTTAGAAAACAACAGCTTCGTCACCACGGCAGGAACGGGGTACCAGGGTCTCTTCGACCCCAACATCCAGTTCCTTTTCCCCTCGGCGCCCCAGACAGGGCTGAACGGCCGCATCGCCGACGTGAGGGTTGGAAAGATGCTGGGTGGCAGCTCAGGGATGAACGGCTTGCAGGTTCACCGCGGTCAAAAGGAGGATTACGACCGCTGGGCGTCGTACTTTCCCGGCAACTCAGGCTCTTCGTGGAAGTGGAACAACATGCTCCCCTACTTCAAAAAGGCGTGGCACTTTCACCCGCCCAGCAGCGACTTGGCCGCCGAGAACAATATCACCTACGACTCGCAATACTGGGGGATGACTTCCAACATACACGCCTCGTGGCCGACCGAGATGTGGCCTTTCGTGAGTGAGTGATCGATGACTTGACTTGGCTCTAGTTAACCCCCACTGCCTGGGGAAACGGCACGGATTGCGGATTGCTGACACCTACACGCCATGAAACAGAAACTGAGCTGGCCGCCATTCGCGAGATCCCTGGCGTGGGATCACCCCCCGACTCGGGTTCTGGACTTCCAGGCGCGTTTTGGTACCCCGCCTCGGTAGACCCCAGCGTCATGCTCCGCTCCTTTGCTCGGACAGGACACTGGGATGGCATCGAAGCGGCACGCAGCAACTACCACACCTTGACGGGCCACCGCGTGCTGAAGGTCAACTTCCACAATAAACGAGCTACAGGCGTTTCATTTGTCCCGACCGACGCCACCAGCGCAGCCAACGCGCTAACCGTCACGGCCAAGAAGGAAGTGATCCTCGCTGCTGGCACCATCCACACCCCCAAGATCCTCCAGGCCAGTGGCATCGGCGCCAAGGCTCTCCTTCAAGCGGCCAGTATCCCCAAGGTCGTCGACCTCCCTGGCGTAGGGGCGAACCTGCAAGACCACCCCTTCCAAGTTGGACCCTCCTTCCTCCGTAAGCCTCCCCTCTACGAAGTTCCTTCCCCGTTGCCACTCTACCGCATAAGGTACTCCTTTTTCTCTAAAACGCCCGCCAGTAAACAACTTCCCCTTCTTCCCCGATCCCAATCTCTTCTTCACCAACGCCACCTTCACAGCCGAAGCCCAAGCTGAATTCGACGCCAATCGCACCGGCCCCCTCACCATCGCCTCTGGAAATGCCGCCGCCTTTCTCTCCATGCCCGTCATTACTCCCACCGACTTCGCCACCATCGCCGCATCCTACGAAGCCCAAAATCCCGCATCCTACCTCCCCTCGGGGACGGATGCCACCGTCGTCCGCGGCTACGACGCCCAGAAAAAGGCCCTCGCCAAGGCAATGCGCAGCACCGGCTCCGCCTTTTACAACTTCTTTGTCCGCGGCACCGCCAACGAGCCTGGGCCGATTTTGTTGCACCCGCTGAGCCGGGGCACCGTAACCATCAACCTGACGGATCCCTTCTTCGCTCTACCGGTGGTGGATTACCGCGCATTGACTAACCCCGCCGACGGGGATCTGGTGGTCGCCTTCACGCGCTTCACAAGACGCCTGTTTACAACAACCAGTCTGACCCAATACGCACCAGTGGAGACAGTGCCTGGGACAAACGTCACAGCCCCGGCGGACATCGTGGCGGAGGCCCGCGGACGCATTGTGCCGACGAGTTTTCACCCCGTTGGCACGGCCGCCATGATGCCGAAGAATTTGGGGGGCGTGGTGGATGCCGATTTGCAGGTGTATGGGGTGAAGAAGCTGAGCGTGGTGGATGCGAGTGTGATTCCAGATTTGCCGGGGGCGTATACGCAGCAGACGGTTTATGCGGTAGCGGAGAAGGCGGCGGATTTGATTTTAGGTAGGGCATAGATGCTGTTTAGATGCGCGAACTTATTTTGTGTAGAGAGTAATTCACGTGTTCTTTTGCCGAAGAGGCGTTGGTTTTGAAGAGCTGTGGAGCGGTAGAAATGTACCGAGATGGCGCGAGATATGAGAGTAGCGGTACAATCATTTGTGAAGGGGGGCGGGGGGAGGGCATATCTATCCCTGATACTGCCCAAATTCGGTCGTATTTCAGACAAGCCGTTTGGTCTGTCTTCCACTGTCTGTGAGGGTGGAGACTTGGACGTATTCCTTGAAATGTGGAACGTGGGCACACATCAGATAAACATATTTTGATACCCCGAGGCGTTTTCCCACCCTCTCCAAGATACCATAATCTACATCAGCCGGCTTTCTCATCCCTCGATCCCGAACCTGTTATTGAATCATCCGAACCCGTCGCAGGGACTTGACGTCCTGCATCCTTGGTCTCCGCCATGCCGCGCCACTGATGCTCGACGAGGTCACCCGAACCGTCAGTATCAAGCAAGTCTGATTCCAACCCTCTAACACGGTGACGACGGCCCCGAGCGGCGTCGATATTCTTTGGGAGAGACGCTGAAGTCGGGCCAGATGCCAACAAGCTTGGGAACAACCGTGTGACAGCCGGCTTGATCGTCGTCAAGCAGGCACAGATGATGGCGATGTTGACCTCGAAGGTGTTCCAGTTTGCCGTGGCTGCCGCATTCCAAGTGACGTCCGTATTCCCGCTCTCAATGTCTCGCCAGATAAGGACGACGCGAACAACAGAAATGATGCAGACGCTGCGGGTGGGGGTGGTCAGCTAAGTCCGGTATGCTGGAGAAGATTTTTTTTTTTTGGAAAGATAATACCTGAACGCAAGGACAAAGATGACGGAGAGGGCGATTTTTTGCGGCACAGGACATCGGATCTTGTGGAGGACTGTCAGGGGTAGGATGAAGATGAGAAAGTCAGTCGTAACGTTGAGGCCGGCGTGACTCCAATACACGGCTTGCGGCTGACAGAAAGCTGTGGACTGTTTTGCAAAGTCCCAGAAGGCGTCGAACGGGATGCATGCAGTGCACAGCGTCGCGAGTATGTAAGCATGGCTGACGAGAACGATCCCGAGGAGGGTCTTTGCTGCGAGTCGGACAGAGCTGTAACTGAGAACGCGGATGTACAAGCACAGGATTGACAACTTGGTGAAGGTCAAGCTGAGGACGTAGATGATGGTGACGATGATGCTCAGCTGTGTCAAAAAGTCAGTGCCGTCCTCCACGGTTGCTGCGCTTTAATGTGTGACGCCTACTTTGAAGAACTCCTGCATGTCGTCAGGGCTAACGTATACCGCGTGTTTCCCCAGTCCATGGCGTAGCTCTGCCAAAAGTACTAAGTGTGAGTTCCATGCCCCAAGCAAGTCTGGTTATTCTTGTCATCTGGGTGAACGTACGAAGCCCCAAACACGCGGTGATCGCAACCGAAAATCCAAGAGATGTGAGTATGAACCAGTCCTCCACGCCCGTGACCCGAACGATGCCAGCCCGCGCCCAAAATCGCAGCGCTACGGCGAGGACAGCCAACCCAAGGCCAACCGCTGCGCATGGAGCCGCCGAATATCCATTCCACTCAGTCGGGTCGGGCAAAGCTGGTGGAGTCAGGTCCGTGCTGTTCGTCATCTCCAGTTGGTCAGGCGCGCTAAAAAGAAAATAAGCATCCGAGCCGCCATAAGGATCCGAGGTTAGCGCGTCCGTGATGTGGTGATCTCGAACGTGGAGCAGCCAAGGTTGCAGCGCTGTCTTCAATTTGCTAAGTTGCGACCTTCAGATAAGGGCAGATGAGCAAGCTTTTGAGGCGCTAAGAAAAGCTAAGAGGGCCTTCAAACTAGGACTTTTGCGCCGCGGCGACTTCCGATGTGCCGCATAAGCTTGACGTAAACCCCTGTCACCTCCCAATCACATTTAGCACGGACTGTGATTTTCCACACCGGTCGTCAAAAAAGGGGGGTGGCTGCTTCCCCGGTGTCGTGATCATCGCGGCCAAGACATTATACGCCAGGTGTCGACACCGTCAACGCGCTGCGCCCCCTTGGCGTTATTTCTTTTTCCCCAGGAATGCCATCAGACGTCTCCTGGAAGTGTCCCCGCACTTGCGAACCTTGCGTCCTCGGTTGGAATCAGACTCATGGGGCTGGATCAGCTTGACTATCCCTTTTGTCATCTCCGACACCATTCCAATTCGTTTCCTGGCATGTTGAGTATCAAGAAGTAGAGGTCTCTGCCCCATGAACCGGTCGTCACAAGCAACCCAACGTATCGATCGGCCAAGTAGGCACGGGGATCAATCTTCACCATACACTTCTTCAGTCTTGATCCAGTCAAAGTCGACCCCACATTCCACAATGTGCCTTCCTCTGATGTTGTCATCAGTGGCGGGAACCCATCGTCGGATAGGAGCACTTGACTGCCTGGTTGCATCGGTGATTCGGCTTTTGCCCATGGTCTCTGCTTCGTCGTAGCGTGGAGCATATCAGCAGGCCTTACAAGATGATCAAGCACATACCCGCTGGAAAGCTCGGGATCCCGTCCGCTCGGCCATAGATAAGCCAGTAGTTGGGTCGGTGACGACCAGCGGATCCCCTGGTATTATGTGCGACGAATCTGGGAACACGAAATTTCCTTTTTCGTATCTTGAGCATGTAACATTGCTCACCCCGACTCGGGCTCAGCTCAGCCTTTGCTCACCCTAATATCATTTTGTGTAGGTTGCGTTGCAGCATGCTAAGTTGAATCAACTATAGCCGAGTGAGTCCAGAATTGGTCCCATATATAAAGATGGCCAAAATGGGACCCCATTTCTTGAAAATGAATACTTCCGCCTTTATCTCATAATTTTCGTGTTATTACTCGCCTGACCATTCTACAACTGCGAGATCGGACAGTGATGCATGCACATGCATATCGACATGTTTTTAAGTCGATTGCAAATACAAATACCCCGTTTAAGCCTAGCGAGTACGCGAGAAATCACCAGATCCGAGGTTGACGTCTTTGCTTCGAGATCGGGTGCGGGACAGGTCGATCCAAGGTTGGGATGTTGGCGGGGGCGCCGCAAAGAGTCGGATAGAGGACGCATGTCCTTGCCGCCCCTCCCGGTCGGCTAGGACGCGGGCGTACTCGCGCACTGCCGACTTCATGGCCTACGTGGGCACGACTTCCTGGCATCTCGCGAGGCGGCGGTACATCTCGATTGTCCTCTCGATTGTCCTCGGCAAATGTCGGAGTGGCCCCACATTGCCAGCGGGATCATATGTTCCAGGCTGGAGCAAACTCAGTTTATCCCTCAATATGTTTACGCATCGAAAGGATGGTAGAAAGGGGTTGTGTGGAGAGGTCGAAATGGAGCGTCGGCTGCTGGAGGAAGAATAGTTGGCGGCTGCCATCGGCTATGCGTTCTCGGGCTTGGGTAGTGCCTACGACGATGATGACCCTTTCACCCTGCTCCTGCTGATAATAAACAGGTGCCAGATACAAGGAAAGGGGGGCTGTGTGAAGCGTACCCTTTTGGTGCAGTGAAAGAATTGATGGAACTTGCGCATCGCACTTATTGATGGCAGAGCGTGCGACGGACGCCCGGAGTGAGATACAATTGGGTGAAGAAGTGAAGATTGCTGGTGGTTGTGAGACTTGGTGTGAGAGTCTGTTAAGTTTCTTCGTTAAGTATTGTTTGGGGAACGGTCTGAGTAATTTGATTTTGTCAGATAAGGTTAGTTCGGGAAAAAGAGGGATGAGGAGGAGCTGGAAGGGGGGCTGGCAGGGAGCCGAGTACACGGTGAATTGCCAAGGTTATGGCGCTGGGATCTGCGAGAGTCGAGGCGCTCTTAGCTACGTGCCTTGCGCTGCGTTGCGTTGCGTTGTACATCACTGGCATGCCACTGGGGTTATCATGAAGTACATACAACCGCTACAGCACATGACATCGTAGGGGAGGACAGCGGAAGATGGGTTATAGATTATCTTGTTAAAGCCCCCCAAAGTCAGAGTGTCTTTAGCTTGTACCTGCACTAGCACTGATCTCCAAGTAGCCAATTTACAGGTTTGCTTATTAAGAGGTAACGTAAGTCAGTTCCTCGGGTCTTAGCCAGGCGGTTGTCATTAGTCAAGCCAGTAACTTCACTCGGACGCTTTCCAAGTTTGTGATCACGCCCTCCGTGATATGCACCAAAGCTCAACCGAGGAGGTCAAAGTGATGGGGAAAAGTTAACTTTACAGAATAATAACATTCATTCTTGCGAAATCCATGCCTTGCCTCCTCCTTAAACCTTGACACCGGCACTCGCTTAGTGGGCGGGTTAACGCGAGCCCCAAGTGGAATAGTGGGAACGGCAGGCCATGGCCAATCTCATCGATTCGGCTGTATCCAGGCCCATGATTGGTTATTCTTCTCAATTCGATGGCTTTTTTTCCCAACCCCACGCCGATGCGCTGGCGGTTCCCCCACTCAAACAAAAGTCTTTGTTTTGATTCCAATTACCTATTAACATCCTCTCCTCAGCCGACAAAGAGGACAGAAGAGATAATGGAAACCGACGACTTCAATGATGAGCACACCAACGAGACGAACTCATGGCTCCGGTATCCCCGAATGCCGACTGAGCGCGTTGGTCACAAGGGCATGGCAGATTTGCGCGGGTCGGAGCCGGAGACTGTCATGTCGGCCTGACAAGCTAGGGCGGAATCATGACTTAAGGAGGTGAGGCAGCATCGACGCAGAATCTTCAGCGCGGGCAAGACGGAAGAGCGGAGGAGGGCGCACATGCACATATCTTGGTGGATGCTAGAGATACTATCGCAGGTTGGAGGGATGATGTCTCTATTAGGTGCGCCGTTTTTCTTCTGTCATTCTTGGCGAAGATCTAACGCCTGTTTGGTGCTAATACTAACGGCTTTGAAGCCATCGTCATCGTGCTGTGGCGATGCGACGGGAAACCGCCTCCTGAATTCCGGGCTGGTATCACGCTCAACACGGTGCTTGCGTTTTTAACATCACTGACAAAAGCATTATTCCTGGTTCCTATCATCGAAGGGCTCGGGCAACTGAAGTGGGTGTGGTTTTCTTCTCACAAGTACCGGCCACTGGCCGATCTCCAAGTCTTTGACGATGCAACACGTGGAGGGCTAGGAGGGCCAAGGTTGTTTTTTTAGCTTCAAGGGGTAGGACTATTTCGTCCGTCAGACACTATCCTAACACTGACACGCGGTATTTCAGATTCCTGGCATCTTTCGGCGCACTTGTCATGATCAGCGGACTGCTGACCTCCACCCTCACCCAACAAGCCGTAACCTACCCCGTCTTCGAAGCCGAGTCCCACAACCAGTCAGAAAAAGCAGAGGTTAACCGCGCAACCACCTTCTCAGCCTACGACGGAGACACCATCGCGCTCGCCGTATACGACTCCCTCCGCGAACAGCAAGCCATCTACAACGGCGCCGACGACAATATCGCCCCCATCACACCTTCTAATCACCGGTCTCGACGACTCCGGGTAGACAACCCTTCTGCACTGTATGCGCAGCCCAAGTCCAGACCCAGTCCCCGGCAATGTATTCTCACCTTCCAGTTCCACCGATATCCAGTTCACCACTGCCGATGGCAAACAGCTGGTGATAGACGGCATTGGCCTCGGTGGTATGCAGTACCGGGACCAACCCGGGGAGTATCCAGCAACTGTGGCGGGACTTCCTGACGGCTGAAACCGGCGTGCATGGAGTCGAATTTGTTGTGGATGCCGCTGATGCAGAAAGGTTTAAGTAGGCGGCAGAATTGTTCAGGGATCTTCTTGAAGTCTTGACAAGTTTTGAAATGGGGGCGGTGAGAAGTGAAATTACTAGCACTACAGGCAGGATTAGGAGGTCGATTCCTGTTCTAGTGCTCGGGAACAAGATTGATTCTCACGGTGCGGTTTCGGAAGAGGAGCTGAGCAAATGGCTGAAGCTTCCCGTCCACAAGGGAGATATGGCGGATAGGGAAGGCAGGCTAGTTAAGCTGTTTATGTGTTCGATCGTCATCGGTCAGGGATATCAGAATGGGTTTGAGTGGTTGGCAAGTCATGTTTGAGAAGAACACTCCACCACCATCTAGCTACCTAGGTATCCAAAATGTTAAGCCAAGGACCCCCAGAATTTACATCCCGACCTCAAAGAAAAGGACTCCCTGATATCCAAGAGCGCTTTTCGCCTCTGAAGAAGGCGTTCCCCTCAGGTGAACCTCAACCTCAACACCCGCCGGCCTTCCCCTTATACAAAAACTCCGAACAATACTCCAACCCAACTGCAACACAATGTCAGCAATCACATTCTCATCAATCACACTATCATCACTGCCCCATCAAGCACTGCAAGCAAGGGTATACTCACAACAACTACTCTCCGTCAACGGCCTCGTATAATACTCCAACCCCACCGCAATCGACGTCGACGCACCCCTAGGCCAATACCAAATCGTCTTATGCTCACTAGGCGTCGGAATCCACTCCACCCGGTCTTGTCCACACTCCACCGTCCTGCCCGTCCCACACCCCTTCGAATCCAACGGACAGCTCACGTATATACTGCACACTTGCTTCCCGTTGAGAAAGACATCCCCCGCTGCAGTCCTGCCCGCTAGCCCGGTGTTTTCCTGGATCTTGATCTCGACGCAGGGCTTTGGGGTCTCTGGGGGCTTTGGTGGGTCTGGGGGTTTTGTGGCGACGCAGCTGGCGCAGACGGCGAAGTACTTGCAGTCGTCGGCGAGTAAGGATGCATCACGTTCAAAAGCGAGGCCGCGTTCCGCTAGGCTGGAGAAACCTGCCAGGTCGGTTTGGTTTGTCCATTGTGCCACCACTAGGACCTCATCCTTGTTGACCGATGGCTGCCTGAGAGCCTGCAAGATGCGCTCCTAGTCCTCTCCTTGTGAGATGAGCGCTTCAGTGCGCTCAGAAGCGCGGGTGATGGTTGTGGCGGGCCGGCTAGGTGTGTCGGTGGGCTGGGCATCCACGCTAGCCGGAGCGTCAAAGGGCTGTTGAACGTCATTGCGAACTTGAACCTTGGCGCCTGGAGGACAGCTTGCGGAGATGGACGTGCTGGCGCAGGAGGAGGATGCAGAACAAGTCGCAATGTTGCTGATGGCAAGGGTGGGAGCGGCGGTGGCGGTGGACTTGGGGACGCAGAGCGTCGAGCTCAGACACGTCTGGACGCGGTTGCTGACGGTGATGCAGCTGCTCACAGTGGTGAGGCTGGCGCAATAGGCTGGCGTGGGACAGACCTGAGCGCCATTGGTTGTCGTTGGCGCCCCGAACGCACACGAGATAGGCCGACCGCTACCTCCCCCATTCCCACCGCCAGTTTCTTCGTCCTCTGTCTCCTCGGGCACATCATTACAGTTTGCATATAGAACGCCCTTTGCGTCCAAGCAACCAGTCCCACCGCCGTTGACGCCACCCTTGCCGACATTCCCACCATCACCTGGGGCTTTTCCAGTCTTTCCCGTCACAGTGTTGCCGTCCTTGTCGGGTACGTCGACAATCTGGTCCAAGAAACATATCAACTCGTCCTCTTCCTCTTCTTCCTCCTCTTCCTCCTCTCCTTGCTCTCCTCCCGGCGGAGGGGGAGGCGGAGGACAACCATCACATGGCGGAGGAGGGGGCGGCTTGCAGTTGGGGGTGTTGCAAGGACCGGGACTTCCTCCCGATCCGCCTCCGACCGAGCCGCCGCCGCCCGGCGTGTGACACCCTGGCCCCTGGCAACCACCGTCCTTGCAATTCGCGTTGCCTTCGCAACCCCCTCCTCCACCACAGCTACTGCCTTGGCAATCACCCCCCTTTTTGCATTTCTTGCCTACGCATTTGCCGCCGCCTTGGCATTGAGGCCCTACGCAGGCTCCGCCCTCCTCACACTCGTCGCCGTAGCAGTCTCCGCCCTGGACGCAATCGTCGCCCTCGCATTTGCCACCTTGTTTGCAGGTGATCCCCATGCAGTCACGGCCGCGTAAACATATCGGCAGGATACAGGGCGGCGGGACAACGCAGTCGTTATCCCCTTCGCAATCCTCTGGGCAGGTCTCAGGCGTGCAGCGGTCCCATGGGAAAATCGTAATGTTGGTATTGTTCCAGCCGTCCCAGTTGTCCGTCCCCGGGGGAGGAGGCCCAGGCGGTGGCCCAGGAATGATAACCACTGGCGGATGCGTTACATTGGCGGGATCGCAGTACCGATGGCACGGGATATCCCTGGGCACCGGCAGCGGGATCGGAATCGGCGGGAACTCGGCGGTGTTTCCACCACATTCAGCACCGCAGTTCCACGGCGGTACGGTGATGTTCCATCTCCGCGGAGCAGGCGTAACTTGGACGAGCCCGCTGGTGTTGTACGTGACAGGCAACCAGTCTATCGTCGGGCTAGGGATGGCCGGGGGCGTGATGACGTATTGCCTGCCGCCCCACGTCGTTGTGATTGGCGGTGGCTGGAGCGGCGGGTAGGTGGCAGGAGGGAAGACAAAGACGCACGGCGGGGTGCAAGCGACGGTCATCGTTCCCTTGTTGTCTTCCTGGGTTGCCGGAAAACGCCAAATCTCCTTGCTCAGGGTGATGCTTGCGCCAGGCTCGTTCCCACCCTCCCTCATCAAGTCCACGTCCCCAAGCCACCCGTTGATGGAGGATACATTGCTTCTCGGACTCTGGAAATTCAGGCCGTTGAGGTTGATAGCGGGGGCGGTGATCATCTCGACGGTACCGACAGTTGCGATATTGTAGACAAATAGGTTTGTTGAATTGGAGAGGAATACCAAGTCGGTCTGGCAGTCAAAGGTCTCGAGGCACTTTTGCGCGTACTTCTGGAACCAGCTGTACATGCCGGCGCCGTAAACGAGGATGTTGCTGGAATGCTCCACTCTCAGGCCCCAAGCCATACAGGAGTTGGGATTTGACGGGCTGCAGCTCCTGAACGTGGGGTCACCCTTAAACAGTCCGACTGACTTGTCAAAGGGCTTGGAAGCGACGGGGTACGACTGAAAATATGGCGACTCGGTCTGGATGAGACCCATAAACAGGTTGTTAGCCCGGTGAATCTCATACTGGTACATGACGGCGTGTTCCATGCCGGTCGCATATAACCAGGTCGGCGCCTCGGACTCGACAAGCAGCCCACGGGCGGTGTAGATATCGATTTGGGTGCCATCGAGCTCTTCAAGGTCGTGGTCTGCCGTCCAGCCCCAAACATTCTCAAAGTACCCGCTCCCAGGACCAGTAATATGCATCATGAGGCTGACAGCAATGCAGTTGGTGTTGACAATGCCTGTAAGGCGAGGACATTCCTTGGCTGTGAGCTTCGACCCTGCGTTACCGCCAACCCAGAAGTGGGAGTCCCACATGCCGGCCGACCCAGGCTTGCTCGCCCGGATGTTCCATTCGACGAGCACGGCACCAGCAACAGGTCCTTCAGCGGCGAAGAGAATGTCCGATATCTCCACATCGCCGGTCTCGCCCTTGTCGCCCACCTTGATCATGACGTGTGGCTTGGTCATGTCCTTGAACTTATCGCCGCTTGCCACGATCGCACTCCAAGCCTCGCCCACAATCTTGAGGCCCGGCCAGATATTAACCGTGTCGGTGACCCGATAAGCACCAGCGGGTAGGAACACATGGCCGGGCTCCTTAAACAGCTTGCGTAGGCACTCGGTATCGTCTGCAACGCCGTCTCCCTTACAGCCGTTACTAAGTGCATTACGGAAGCTGCTGGCTGGGACATCCTCATACTGCGGTCTGGGTCTGTCGAAGTAGCCCCCATTGGGACCGCCTAGTAATCCGGCGGGCTTCACGCGCACGGGGTTGGCAGCCTCGCCTCGTACAAGCCGGCCTGTCGGGCTTTGCTTCGACGCAACGACACCCCAGATCCAGGAGTCGATCTTGGGCGCTCCGGGGAGAATGGCCGCGCCCGAGGTCTGCTGGATGGCCGTCCCACTACCAGCAAAGTCCACGTTATCGAGCGTGAGCTGAGCATAGCCATCGTTGGCCATGAACGGCTGAGAGCGAATGCCAGTCTTAGCGCTAATAGCTGAATCGACAAGAAGGTAGGCAAACGTCTGCATCGGCTTGGCCTGGGTCTTCAGGTCGGTGTTGATCAAATCAATACCAATGTCGCTGCCCGTGATCTTGAGGTTGGTCCACAGGAAGGTCCAATCCCAGATGGCCGAGATGGCAGTGCGGCACTTGTCGAATTTGAGATTCTTGATGGTGAACTGCTGGTTGCCGGCGCGCAGGCCAATATAGCCGCCAAAGAAGGTGAGCCCCGAGATGAGACCGCCGCTGCCGTTTTCCATAAAGATGCCAACGTGACCACGCGAGCCCTCACGCATGTAAATGTCGATGTTCTGTAACGAAGTGGCTTGCGCAACCTGCCAGTGGAGAGCAGCTGGCCCTGGCGGCGGGGTCTCGGGATCGGTCTTGGGGTTGTCGGGGGTGTTGCGGATATCGATAATAAAGTTGCGAACTTGGCGGAAAAAGTTACTCTGATTGATATACCACGACTTGCCGCCGCCGCCCTTGATGTACTTATCGGAGCTGAGCACGCCTAGACCCCCAAAGCTCTTAGCCGCAATCAATCGGGGCCTGTTGGTCGGGTCGCCGATGAGCAGCGTTTGGAAGTACATCTCGATGGTGGAGCTGATGAGGTAGTTACCGGGCGGGAAGTACAGCACTAGCGGCATGACCGAGGTCGATGCGCATTTCAGCGAGTCGCCGCCGCACCGGCCCTGGGCGGCGATGCAGTCTTGTATTGCTTTGGTGTCGTCGGCCAGGCCGTCGCCCTTGGCCCCGCAATCGGTAATGGCGTTCTTGTAGACGACATAAGACGACGCCTTGGGATGGAACGGGCTTTTGCCTTTGGGGCTGATGTTGGCATACCAGTAGGAGGTTGCGGTGGCGGCGCGCTTGCTGAACGGGCCGGTAGTCGAGTTTGTGCTGCTGTTGGCGCGATCAAAATCTAGCGGCCAGGTGTATTCCATCAGCCCGTTGCGGGCCTCGTACTCGGCGACGAGAGCAGCAGCGGCGCGGACAGTTTCGTTGAGGGGCAGGTAATCGGCCTCGGTTAGCTCTGCAATGTTAGCGCCGGGTTCCATGTCGACAAAGGAAGTCGCGTTCTTGGAGTCCTTGTGGTTGACGCGTGGGTGGGCCAGAATGCGTGCGTTCGCTGCCTGTCGTTCCTTCTGGGCAAGCGCGACCAGGTTTTAAGCGCTCTGCAAC
>Ga0247770_1001057_pt1 | contig 23884 bp, 31 predicted proteins | sample UWRJL136409B6_FD_179943 | JGI IMG/M metagenome (GOLD analysis project Ga0247770, IMG submission 179943) | Plant litter microbial communities from Arlington Agricultural Research Station in Wisconsin, United States - UWRJ-L136-409B-6 | ecosystem: Environmental > Terrestrial > Plant litter >... | reverse complement strand
GCGCAAACATCCACCCCTCCCCCCCAACTCCCCCCCCCCCCCCCCCCCCGTCAGTTAATGCGCGCTCAAACAGCTGCCCCCGCTGGCAACCTGGACGCAGAGTCGAATGGCGGACCCCCTCAGCATCGCGGCGTCTGTGGTCGGCCTCGTCGCCACGGCCGGCAAGATATGCGCGGCTTTGACAGGCTTGGTCTCGACCGTAGTCGATGCACCTCAGTCTGCTCGCGACATCCTGGTCGCCGTCAGCGAGATGCGCCCCGTTCTCGAGATGGTCCAGGAGTTGGTCGACAGTATTTCGGCGCTGCCTAGCAATCGAAAAATGCTGGTGCGTCTGGACCATGTTGCTATTACGTTCTCCAACTGCATCTTGACCCTCTCCGAGATCGAGTCCCTAGTACCTCTCAATCCGGACGACGGCGTGCTCCGTCGCCTGAAATGGTCACGGTTGAGAAACGAGCAGAAAGTTTCACGCCTTCTTCCTCGGCTCGAGTTATAAAAGGCCTTGCTGTCGCTGATGGTTTCAGTGCTCAGATGGTAAGGTACTAGTTCTACATGGAGAGCCGCTGTCGCATTCCTTGCTCATTTGTAATACGCGAATAGTTAATCTGAGGTCGAAGCCCTGGAGACTTGGGATAAGCTGAACGCCGCTGTCGAGTGGATCCTGGAGCGAGACGAGGAGTTCGCAGCGTGTATGCGGTATGTTGACGGCATGTGCCTGGCGGAAAACCCCTCAGTGCGCTATTACGACACCGAGTCTGTAGCTGCTTCGTATAAGCCATTAGGAACTGGGGTGCTGGGGCTTAGTGGCTCAGTGAGCGCTGAGGATCGGCTCTGACAAGCAACTTTAGAGAACTGCTGCGAGTTCGAGACCGTTTTGGAACAGTTACGGGTTTACACGCGCACCTTGTCTAACTAATTCGAAGATATGTCCTTCACTAGCTTAACCCCGATGTCCCACGCCTGGAGTATGCTATCACTTAATGATATCTCGATTATTGCAGTCTTTCGCCTCCCTGTGACTTTGGACGATATTAACAGCTTTAGATCTGGCTTGACGTTTGCGTCGCTTCTTTAGCGACGGCTTATAGTACCGAATCTAACTGACCCGGCAGAGACAGCTACTATCTTGACTGGTGATGCTAAAAAGCCTACCTTAGACGGACATTCTGAAAGCTACGGGTTAAGGGTTTTATCGGAGAACGGGGTAAGACCCGGCCTAGTGTAATCCCTGAAGTAAGAAACACCGTTCAAGTCATCGATCGATCCTGTGGGGGGATGTATGCTGATGTATAGATGGTAGGTGCGTTATTACCGGAGACGTAAACACTGAAAAGACCGCGACTGTTATTGCGTTTACGACTAGCAGTTATCTAGGGGAATATATACCCACAGTATTTGATAACTATTTAATGTCGCTCATGTAAAGATCTGCTACCACCAGCCTCCGCCTTCTGACAGAGTTGCTAACAGTCTGCTCTTGAAGAGTCTGTGGACGTTTATACTCTCTTGGAATCTGGGACACAGCCGGCCAAGAAAACTACACACGACTTAGACCGCTCTCATATCCATAAACTGATGTATTTCTGGTTTTCGGTCGCATTGGAATTAAGTCTACTTTTGATAACATTGAAAGCTTATGGATTCCCGAGATCAGCCGCTACGCCCCCGGTATACCGATCCTTATTGTTGGTGTCTCGACCGAGGATGATGAGCAACTATTGGAGCTAGCCAAGCAGCGTAGCGAACCCCACAAACACGAAGATTACACAAAGGTAGGCGAAGGCCTAGCAAAGAAACTCGGGGCAGTCAAGTATATAGAGTGTAACCTCTCCACGAGGTATAACCTCACTGAAGTCCCTATCGAGGTGAGTATTTCCCGGGAAGACTGCAAGCAGGCGGTAATGGAGGCTTACCATGGTGGTCCTGTCCTAGGCAGTGTTGGCAGCAGTCCAGCCGGTGCAACAATCGCAGAGTCGGAAGACACCGAGGAGACTGCGATTTCTAAATACATTGAGAGATACGACCGAGGAAGGATAAGTACGTGGATTTCTTATACGCAGACCACTGTCATCTTGCTCTGAGACTGCCTTGTCCTTGAGGGCAAAGTGAAAGAAACGCGGATTTTTAGTCACTATCTGTACCTAGACACTCAACGCCCCAAGCGGCCTGAAGATCAACCCCCACAAGCCGCTCTCTCCACCCAAGATTGAATGATCCCTCTATTGCTCGCCTCGCAAACCTTCATCTTCACCATCTCTCCCATCACAAAGGTGTTGGGCTGTACAAACTTCCATCTCGAGTTCGGCTTTGAGCACACGATCTATCCCCACAGTTCGTACTTACCACCGACCGCGCAGAGCGGCTCGTAGAACTTACAAGAAGAAACGTCCGCCGTACAGCGCCAGATGTGTAGGCGGCAAAGATAGCGGCCCAGGGCGGGTTTGCCGTGGGATATGATTTTGCTGCGGTCAACATGGACGGTGAGAGTTGAGTTAGTCGTGTCATGGGAGACGGGGATGACGCCGACGCCGTCTTGGAGGAGGTGTTTGAGGATTTGGAAAAGTGGGCCTGATGACAGTCAGTTATCCCACGAAATCTGTGAGAAACCGGCGATAATAGGTTGGCTGCATGCCTGGTGGTGGACTTGGCCCCAGGCCTGATTCTGAAAGTTGTAGTACGCAAGAGCTTGGAGACCATCGACTTCGATGTTGAGATATGTCGCGTAAAGGACTAAATCCAAATTCAGCAAAGTTGGCGACTTGGCTGTGGCAACACGTACGTTCGTCAGCAGTGATTTCACTGTCATCGATGTAACCGAAGATCTCCAGCAAGTTCTTGTTGTCCATGAGATACTCCGACACCAAAATCGCGCGGCACTCCTCGACTGTGCCCGCCAACTTGCTAAAGACACCGTTCCATGTCTAACCAGGCAGGTAGTGCGAGGTTACGGCTTCTCCGCTGAGTGGGCTTATCGGTGGGTTGTGCTTGTCGAAGTTGTAGGTTCCGGGGGCGGTTTAACTGAGAAGTTTACCAGTGCCGTAGCCGAGAAGCTCGTGGATGGCTATAGTGATGAATCTGACAATATGCGTACTGTTTTTGAAGCGCTTTAGCTCGGCTGAGTCGACCCAGTAGCACGGCAGCTCAGGGTTGTGATTGGCGCTCAGACGATTCGCGAGAACTACGTTTTTCAAGCCGTAGTTTTCTCGAATGTATTCGTACTAGCATAGTTGTTAGTTTCCTCTCCTTCCACAGAGGCATTCTATGAACTTGCGTTGGGGAGATTGGCGGCTTCGAAGACGATGCTTCCGCATACAGCCAGCGCTAGACGACCCGTTAGTATGGCTTGATACTTTAGCTGGGAGTAGGAACTGCCAACCGTGGACGCTGGTGAAGTCGGGAGCCTCGAATAGACTCTTCTCAAATGGTCCTTTCCCGTCATTCACGTCCTCAACCGCCCAAGGGAGCTGTCGAATGATAGTAGTTGAACTCTCAACCAAGCGCTTCAGTCTCAACGCCTCGTCCGGATCGGCGATTCCTATCATTGCCTCCCACTCTGACCTAATTCCAGCAGGATCTCGGTAGGGCTCGATGAAGCCAATCAAGTGTTCCACTCTTGCAGAGACATCTGTCACCCATGCCTTTTGTGACTCTTAGAAAGCTTCCAAGCTGCCAGAGCGGAAGCATTCGAGGTAGTGTATCAGGAACTTTGCTTACTTGCTGTTACTTACATACTCCTGCGCCTTTTCCAGAGCCAAGCAGACCTGCAATAGCTCCTCGGCGTGATCGCCTTTGACGAGAAAGGTGCCATCCGTGAGTTCTTGCGAGGTGTTGTTGGAAGTGCCAGTCTCGGCAGACGCCTGCAACAGCTGGTAGATGGGCTTTCCATCCTCAACCAGCTTCCGAATTCGGGTATTCTCCAGCCCTATCGAGCGTTGTTCCATGATCTCGGACACTTTGGCGATCTCTTGTTGAGAGATGGGCTCAGCGCCAGGATAGTAGGCCGACTGCGCGTTATTGCTAGGATATCCGAGACTGAATGGCGGAACTGCCAACAAGGGCTCGATGATTCTCTCCAGTCCATCCTTGGCCTCTGGGAAGATGGCGGCAATCTTTTGCAGAGTCTCAACGCTCAGATTGGGAACGAATTTTTGATCGCCTTCGCCCTGTTGAAAATCAGCACCGGTCGCTAAACCCGTCAAGTCAAACTCGCGTAAAAGTTGCCCAAGTTACAGAGAAACATGGCAGCATACTCAAGAAAGGCCTCGAGCTCCTCATGGAGGATGTTGCATTGCGTCGCCAATGTGTTCCAATCTCCGCTGCAAGCACGATGGACGTCCATGATGAAGTCGAAAATGAACGGACTTTCCGGGGACCCTTGCCGCATGACTATTCTGCTGCCATGCCACGTGGCGCGTGCCATGTAATGAGCGTAGAGATTCTCGCGCGGCTCGAGGGCATCGAAGATCGGCTTGATCTCGAGCTGGTGGAACTAGACTCCTAAGATACTGCTTGCAGCTGGCAACAGCTGGCCAGGAGCCGAGGAAGGCTTTGACAGTCGAGGCGGCTCGGCTGGTTGGCTGCCCTGTGCGTCCCAGAGTGGGGCAATAAACCCTCCGAGGTGGGTTTTCCAGTGTCCGCGGCGCATTCGGTGCTTGCAGGCGGCAACCAAGCGGCGCGGGTGTTGCGCACGCGCAAAGCAACCCGGCCGTATCTTCGTGTCTCCCTATCCCAACTCAAGCCATCAAGAATGGATGGCAATACTATGCTCAAGACAGCAACCGTCCGGCGTTCTGCCTGCGACCAGTGCAGAGCGAAGCGAGTGCGATGCCTCCGCGCCGAACACAGCATGGTGCCGTGTGCCCGCTGCTCCCACATCGGCGTGCGATGCGTGACGGGCGCCTCCGGCCATCCAGGGAGACCGCGCAAGCCGCGGCTCATCAATGCCGACAGCTCGCCTCGAGGCCCGGCCGCAAGTCCTGCTGATGTCGTGCCCTCGCTCGTCATGCCGACGTCCACATTGCGAGACATGAACCATGCTGACCTCCATGTGTCTGCGATGGCAGCGGAGTCCATGGCGCCTTCGGGCTCGGGCCTCGACGATTCCAAATTCGCAGTGCATCCGCCAAGGGACCCGGACCCGAACCCGGATCAGTTGGCTCATGGGCCACAGTCAGATTTTTGGGAAGCGTCGGGCGACAGCACCCCCTTCTTCCTTGACTCCCCGCCGACCGCGCAAAGTCCTGTGCCGGGCGAAGACATCCTCGCACTGGTGAATCCGCTCAGCAGCCCATCGCAGCTTCGGGGGTTACTGAGCACAGATGATGAACTCAACACGATGCTCCACATCGCCCGGGACATGGACTCTAGCACCGCGCTAGAGATGGATATTGACCCGCTTCTTGATCTGTGGGAGGGTGTTCTCTCCCAAAGCCCCATACCGCAATGCTTCAGCGCAGCGAGCTTGCTGCTGCGGTTCCGAGAAGAGATGGACCAGCGCATCGCGATGGTGGACGCATACTTCAGCGACCCCCTCAAAGTCATGCAGGGCTGCAAAGAAGAGCAGGAGGGGGGCCCGGAGGTGGAAAATCCGGCTGCGCTGCTCCTTACGTGCAGCAAAGAATTCATCGACATTATCCAGAGTTTGAGCGCCCCCAAGACTCTCGCCAAAGACTCGTATCCCCAGAGCCAGCTCGTTCCGCCCAATCTCGTGCCCGCGATGGATATGCAGACCGACGACGTGCTCAGCACCGAGATCGTGCTTTTGACTCTCTCGGGCTACCTTGCGTTGATGAGGCTTTACGACTCTCTGTTCTACTGCATCTACCAATGCGTCTGCCAGGTGCCGCCGGACTCGCTCAAGTCTCTCAAGGTCAAGTCGGTGCTCCGCATCGGCGGTATCTCTTCGCTTCAGGACATGCCGCTCAAGACTTATGCTACAGGCATACTCGAGGCCATTCAAGGCCAGGTGCGGACCCTCGAGCACTGTATGGGGATTCCAACTGAATACTGCCTCTCGGGCGAAGCGGCGGCCACCCCAGGGATATTCTCCCGCGCAGATCGGGCCCGGTTGTTTTGTAGTACCATGGAACAAGAGGATGTCAAGTCACGGCGGGGTGGCAAGTCGTACGTAGAGTCGATACGAGCGAGTATCCAGGACTCGATGGGGTTTCTCGACTGGGCGACTAAAAGCTAGGGCTCTATTATAGGTATATCGTCGAGCTATTCAGCTGCTCAATCGCTGTTTGTTCTCCCTCTCAACACTGGGAAAAGCCCGTGTCTTGAGCGACTCTTGGGCGATTTACGACGTGGCTGCTGGGACCTCCTTCTCCATAGCGCCTCTAGCCTCCTCCTCCTCAGTAGACTTGTCCTCCTTGTCTACCATGCCAAACTTTGTTTCGAGCTCCTTTCTAAGCGGAACCTGCTTGAGCAGCGCAGCAGCGACGAACCCCACCGCGCTGAAGCCAAGGGCAACCTGCCAGGACCGCTGGAGCGCGATGCTCTGCACGGCAACCACCTGAGCGCGGGTCTCTGCCGAGAGCGCGTCGAGAAACTGGACCTCGGCGTAGCCGTAGGCTCCACCGGCCGCAAAGTCGGCCGCCACCGCTGCGTTGCTGTCGATGGCGCCCGAACTGGCCAGCTGCGCGGCTCGGTTGGTGTACACAGTGCCGGCGACAGCGACGCCCCAGACCAGACCAAAGCTGCGCATGAAAGCCCACGTACCCGTCGCCAGCGCCGTGTCCTTCTCTTCCAGTGGCGCCAGCAGCGCTGGGAGCAATGCCGCCATCCCGAAACCTGCGCCGAAGGCCTCGATCACCTGGAAGCCCACCCAGGCTCCCGTGCTTGAGTTCTCATCCAGGATCGAGAAAAGACCAAAGCCGACGACAATGCATGCGAGGGAGAAGACAAGGATGGGTTTGTAGAACCCAAACTTGGTGAGCAACAGGCCGCCCAGGATGGCGGCCGGGAGGAGCGTGAGGATGCTAGGGAGGAGCATGATGCCGGAGCGGTAGGCGGTCTCGCCCAGGGCGCCCTGGAAGTACACTGGCAGAAAGTACATGGCCCACAGGGTGACGACGCCATGGAGAAAAGTGAGGAGGAAGACGACCGCGGTGATGGAATGGGAAAATAGGTACAGGGGCATCATGGGATTTGGCGTGAGCCGGGCATTGCCTTCGAGCACGACAAAGCCTCCCAGCGTGGCCAGACCGATAATTAGCGGCACGAGGACCTGGTAGGACGACCACGCGTACTGGCCGCCTGCCCAGCTGAGCGCAATCAGCACAGGGCTGCAGCCGCCGATGAACACCGCGTTGCCGAGCCAGTCGAGGCTCGATAGCTTGGTCGCCAGCGTCCGATTCTTGTCATACTTGACGTTCAGGAAGGCAATCAGCAGCACCAGCGAGACACCGCCGATGGGTAGAGCCATGTAGAAAGCCCAGCGCCAGGTGCTGTAGCTGACGAGAAGTCCTCCGAAGAGAGGGCCGAGCGCTGCTCCAAGGGTGACCATGCCGAATACGATGGCCATGTAGGTGCCTCGCTCGCGGAGGGGTACTAGGTCGCAGATGACGACCTCGCAGAGCACGGCGATGCCGGAGCCTCCGATTCCTTGGACGGCACGGCCGGCGATCATCATAGCCATGTTGGTGGCTCTGTGGAGTGTGGAGTCAGCTTGGGAAAGCCAGGGGAAGAAAGCTACCGAGGGAGAGCATAACTTACCCGCCACACACCCCGCTCCCAATCATGAAGAGAATCGCCGAGACGATCAGGGGCCACCGGCGACCAAACACATTTGCGAGCTGACCGAACATGGGCGGAAGCGCAGCCCTATATAAGTCAACCAATAATCAGAAACCCGTAGCTCAACTGCGAAGTGAGGAGGGAAGGGAAACTCACAAAGCGAGGAAGTAAGCGTTGGAAATCCAGATGTAATTATCGCCTCCGTGCAAATCGGCAACGATGGATGGCATCACCGTCGAGGTGACTGTGGCTTCTAGCGACGTCATGAGGCTGATGATTGAGAGGGTGGCTAGGATGGCCCAGAACCTCGGGCCTTTCTTGAATGGTGGGGGGGTTTCTTTCGTGGTTGTGTCTTCTAGGGGGTTGGTGGGAGGGTCGTATTTTGAGGTCGGGTGTAGATTTGAAGGAGGTGGGTTTGTTTGCGTCATTGTGTGTGGTGGTGAGAGTAGGGAGGTGCCGCGAGTGTTGATGGAAAAGGGTGCGAGCGCTACGGATCTCGGGAAAATCAGACTCTGTGTAGTTGTGGACCTTTTCTTCCTGGAAAGCATGCTGTCTCTGCTGTCCTGTGCGAGGAATTGTTTTTATTCAAGGCAAATCAAGCACGTGTTTTGGGTGATGTCCGCGGAGGGTTTGTTGGATACCGAACGGAGGCGGCTCCTTAACGGGCGGCTTACAAGGTGCGCCGCTGATTTCGGTTAGTAAATCCGGGCACATTTGATCCATGGATGCTCATGTATTTGAAATATAAAACTTACATGCAACCACAGCATTGCAAAACTACCTAGCTAGTAAAGACTGACTCTTGTGCATCTGGCTCAGTGCCCCTCTTCCTCCTCGATATATGGGAGACGCGTCCCTGAAGGCGACCCTTTTGAGAGCCTTGGTGCCCTTTGTTCATCACATCCCATCAGTAGCAGGGGAGATGATTCGTTAGGTATTAGCCGACCTGAGAAGCAGGCGTATACCCGCACCTGCTGCGCACAAATGCAAACTCGCGATCGTTTCGACAACTGGGAAGCTGACGAATCTCATCCGCAAAATGATGGATATACCACCCATTCCCAGCTAGCTCATCCGCGTCAGCAGTGATGCGGAAAAGTCTGTCCGTCACGATCTCGATGGAGCCACCTCCATCAAAGAACCCCTTCGTCTCCGGTGATTGCCCTCCACAGGCGTTGATGTGAATACTGTCAGTTTCCGACGGTATTTTCCAGCTTGAGGACATTAACAACGACAAATCCTGCTTCAGGTTTTCGTCTACTAACTCCTCTAGGATTTTGATCCGTCACCAGGATACGTATAAGATTTTGATCGATGATTGCGTGGTTATCTCGAATTCCAGAGATCCAACATAAAAGCTTGCTTTGTTCGCGCTCTCCACCTTGAAACCAACCAAAATCATTGATGATGAATGTGATGGGCCTATCTCCCTTGGTCGCGTCTTTCAGCATGCTGAACCATATGTTCTCCCACTGATCAAAGTCGTGATACCAGTTTCCATTTTCGGAGCCATCATCATTGACGATGGGGGTAGGGCCCAGCCGCTCCTTGTCAATCAAAATCTGCCAATAGCGCATCAAGTCATCGCGTGCAAGAAGGATGTCGTGGAGTACGCACACAAGTACTGCGGCAGCCGTCTCTGTCCTACCAGCCATATCGTGCAATGAGAAATAACCGACGGTGCCTTTGTCGGTAGCTAGGTGTCCGTGGATGAGGATGCCGAATACCTGATTTCTGTCCCCCACCAGCCACAGTTTGTTCCTTTCTGGGTTTGAAAACCATTGCCTGACCTCCTCTTGGGTATCAATCCAGGCAAGCTCTCGCCGACAGCCGCCTAGAAATGGGCCGAAGGACCGCGGCGACTGGCGGAACTCAATTCCAAACCTTTTCAGTCTGGTTCTTCGTTTTTCATCATCGAAGTCTGTATTTTCCAAAATGATCAGTAAAACTTCAGCCACCCAATAACCCTCGAGCATTGTGGGGTTGTTACTGTATGGGTGAGACATCGATCATACGAAAGTGTGACCTGTGCAGGAAAAAAAAAAAGCCGCACCGGTTGTGCGTGGGCGACTTACAGTTGCGTTTTGGCGAGTCATCAATTTTGAGCCCCTGCTGTTCGGCGTGAGGATCATGTTGGGAATGTTCAAGGGTATTTAATAGAGTTGATGGGTCGTTGTCGTTTAGGGGTGGATCTGCTTCATCCATCATGTTGTTAGATCGAAAGGACAGCTCGCCGCTTGACATGCGCCTTGAAGCATTAGAGGCGCCCAAGTCTAGGGCGTTACTACCGGCCTCTTCGGTGTCCTCTTTATCATGGGCATGATGGAGTGCACGAGGAATGGCAAAGAGCGCCAGTTGCTGAAGGTGCGTCCCAACGTGCCGACGAAACTGGTGGGGCTCAACCGTCACGACGACATGAGAGGAACTACCGGGGCTGGGGAGTGCAGTCTGAGATACAGTCTGCTTGAGCTTTTCTCCCCATTCATCGCAGAACGGGCAGTCGTCTGCTGGGATGGCCCTGATAGTAGATTGGCTGACGCTGGCGAGGACTGAAGCCTGAGCTTCGCCAAGCTCTCTGTGGCGAGTCGTGACGTGGGACTGGAAGGTGCTCAAAGACCTGAGAGGGCCGCTCTTGCAAATGACGCAGGTCCATGTCCGTCGGTGCTTCTGCAGCTCATGGTCAAACCAAGTCTTTTGGTCACCAAACAGCTCAAGACCGCACTCGCCCTCCCCAAGTGTGCAGACATAAGCCTTCAGATCGCGATACGCGTGTCGCCTCCAAGTCTTCTCTCGAGTGAATCGTTTGATCCCACGGCAGAAGATGCACTCGAATTCTCTGTTTCCTTGGCTGACGTCTATCAGTGTGGGAAGGTGGACATGCACCGCACCTTCCTCGAGAGCAACTGACGAAGCGGCCGAAGAATACGTCCGGCCATCCTCGTCTTCGTCCTCAATGTCGAGATTATCTGGCTGCTTCATTACGGCCTTGAGTCGCGTCTTGTCTAGCGTCGAAGCCTTGGTCGAGGGCCTTGTCTGCACGCTCTGCGGCACAATCCCTGGCGGTGTTTGAGAGGGATACTCGGCCGGATGATCCAACTCTCCTCTATTGGGGTCCGGGTCATTGGAGATTGTATTAGGGCTTTCCATCAACCCCATCACAAGTTTTCCCGCCAGAGCAGGTGTCGCTTCAATTGCAGCAGGGCTCTTCTCTGCATCCGGTTGTGGTTGCTCAAGCCGTTCCTTGTGCTCACGGCAGTAGCGCAGGTACTGCCTCCGGTTCGTGATCGCGCGCCCCAGACGCTCAAGAAGCCACCGTTTCTCTGGATTTTCTAACCTTGGGTATCGCTCTTGGACATAGTTGATATCGAACTGGTCGATGAAGCGCTCTCGCCTGCCCTGGAGCGCTTTGACGAACCGATCACGCGGAGTCGCCTTCCGAACCAACATCGAGATTCTGAACAGGTTGCCCACACAATCCGATGCGATACCGAGGATGTCGTGGACTTCGTCAGTCGATATTCCAGGAATTTCGCTCTCAACATCTTCGAAATCGCTGTCGTCGTCTTCCTCGCTGTCCCAGCACAGCCCAGCGATGTCGCCAATCCCGCGGTTCTCTCGCTTCCCAGAGGAGATGTCAAGCACTGCAAGAGAAAACGTCAGCCTGTCGGGTCACTTGGGTCGCTCTGTATGTTCTGTCCCATACCATCGCGCACGGCCTGACAGAGTTCGCCGAGCAAACTCAAGACCTCGTTCAAGACCTCGGGAGCGTCCCAAAGACGGCTTTCCAGCGACAGCGCAGAGACTACTGGTTGGCCGGCACCTATGTTCCCGACCCAGAGATTGAATCTATCGGCCAGATCCCTCACCTCATCTTGGGAGACGAAGGGGGACGCCGCAGGTTCTTCTTCACTTGTGGCGACGATGTTCGATAAACTATCGAGCTGGCGTCGAATCTCGGAGACTCTTGCAGCAACCGATGACGCGCGTACCGCCTCCATGGCAACGGCGGAGGAAGTTTGATCAATCGCGATCGATTGCCGATATTGTGAGGGCTGCTGGTGGTGATGCATGAGATGGCAGACACGTTGCCGAACAAGACGACGGTTGATAGGCGGACCCAATTTCTGCCCAACCAACCTCACGTGCAACCACCCCTCAAAGTTTGCAAAGCTGCCCAGGCCGCTTCGATCCTCATCCAAGAGCGCAGAATGCGAAAGAATCGTCCTATTACCTCATAATGTCCGGCTTCGAGATCGCGGGCCTTGTTCTCGGGGCTTTTCCGATCGCGATATCAGCGCTTCAGGGCTGCTGCCGTGCAGCCGAGCTGCTTGACTGTTGGCGAGAGATGCGGCGAGAGCACTCGAAATGCGACCGCGAGATCAAGTACAACCACATCAGGTATATCTCTACTCTAAAACAGCTACTCCTGCCGCTAGTCGTGGATGACGAAACGATCTGTCATCTCATGGGTGATCCGGGCGGAGAGTCATGGAAGGCTTCAGAGATCGCCGATGCCCTGGAGTCCAGACTGCAAGATTCTTACGGCCTTTATGTGGAGACAATAAAAGAGATGCAGCGGGTCATGGGTGAGATAACCCAGGAACTTGAAAAGACCATCGCACCACCACTCCGCGAAGGCGACAAACAAGCTCCTCAAAGCTCCGGTTCACACGGAAATTCCGCGTCTCGAAAGCCTAACGCAGGTTTCTCTATGACCAGATTCCGGCGACGTATCAAACAACCTTTGGGCCTCCGGAGGCGTCTCAAGCATGTTTTGAACATCGGTATCAGATCCAGCACAAGCCAGGCGGTGGTTTATCTGAAGCGCGCAAAGTTCATCATGCGGGAAAGCGCGCGCAAGCGTCTCTTCAAAGAGTTGCAGGCTGGAAACGACAGGCTGGACAATCTCTTGCGCATCAATGACAACGAGTCATGCCTCCGGAGGTCAAGGGATGAGGCTTTTAAAAAGGGGACATTGTCAAGCAAGACCTTGATTGGGTTTTGGCAGCAGGCGGACCTGTTCTACAAAGCGCTCTCCGAATCTTGGGGTTGCAGTTGTAGAGATTCACACGGTGCCCGGTTGGCACTGCGGCATAGAACCACCACTGAGAAGGAATTCCAGCTATTCCTCTTCAATGGGCCATCTGGCACCTCCAGAGACTCGTCGCAAAAATGGCATCATTGCCGTTTGAGGATCAAGGCGGAAGCTTCGGCGAAAACCCGGGCTGTGGAGTTGGAAAAGGCGATGCCTCCGAAGACATCATCGACACACTCCAGTCCACAACATCGGGCCAGCAAGCCCCTGAAGTCTGCCCTTCGCAACAAGGATAAATCAGTTCTGGAACCTGGCCTCACGTGGGTGTTCATAGGCATGTCCCGGGTAGAACAGCAACTGACCTGAGACTCATGTCTAGAACGCCAAGAATTACAGTGACTCTCGCACCGCCAGAGCGAACGTCCACTCTTCAACTTCCTGAGGAGACCGACAATCCCATTCCTGACCTTTGTGTCAGGCTCTCAAGGATTAAGACCCCGACTTCCCAACGTGTTGGCTTTCTAGAAGGAACAGAGACTCGTTACGAGGTCTACCCTGACGTGGCCTCACCTGCAGAGCCAGAGTTCTTCGTCACCCTCGCCGAGATACTGTCGCAATACAAATCAACCCAATTCAGTCGCAAGCAGAGATACCGTGTGGCTCTTGACCTTTCTTCTTCTTTTGTCCAGCTTCAGTCTACGCCATGGATCACAACAGCACTACGGAAGTCGACTATCGAATTCTGTCATGACGCTCGAACTGCAAAACCCACCCTTCAACTCGGTTTTCCGTTCGTGACACGGGGATTCAAACCACTGAGCCCCCTAACACAAAGCACCGGGGTTGACATAGGTGCTATCAACGCTTTGGGCGTCATCCTTCTCGAGCTCTGTTTCGGGGAGCCCATTGAAGATCACCCCTTCAGAAAGGAACTTGGTGGCGAAGAGGCGAATGCGGAAGTGACAGCGGCGTTTGACGTGATGACCGCATTGCAGTGGCAGAAGGATGTCGTTGGCGAAGCCGGCCCAGATTACGCCGATGCAGTTGAGTGGTGTCTGAGGGGTTTCAACATGTCGGCCTCGGATGCGTCTTGGAGGAGGGAGATGTTGCTGAATGTCGTTGCTCCACTTGAGCGGTGCAATTCCTACTTTTAGAAAATAGTGTGAAGAGAAGCAGGACTCCTTGTTAGAGCAATGATGGGTGATGAGCGGTGGAGAAAGAGGTTGGATGATGCCAGACACTTTCTCGCTGAGGCTAGGTACGAAGGCCCCGGCCGAAAGAAAGGGTTCTCTTGGCCGGTCCGGAAGTTGTCTCCCTATAAAGAATCCGGCTATAAGAAAGAGTCCCTCTGGTTAGTGCTGAAAATGCCATCTTCCTGTCAAGGCAGGCTATTGGTCCTCTTATTGCAGGTCATCTCCAATTCTCAAAAAGCCTTCGTACCTACTGCCAAGGCAGCCCGTGATTTTGTTGTGATAGGCTGTCCCCCATACTGACAAGGTCTTCCTGCATTCTCTAACATCCTGCCCCAATGCATTTGAGGCCTGCAATATGACGGGCCAGGCCTCGATATCTGGAACAAACTATGTGAGGACCGGTTTTACTCAATGTTGGCATAGGCGCTGCCGGTTGATGAGGCGGGCTTCTAAGTCGGGATACCAAGCTAAAGTTGCCGGGACGGCGAGCGTCGAAGACACTATGACCATTGTCTCCGTATTTCTCTTCATTGTCGTCGCCGGTAATACCAAGCAGATGCTATGGCCAAGTTCCTATTATCCTCGGCCAACGCTTCTGCGGGCGAGATGTAGGTAAACATGGCAGTAGATAGGGCCGGCGGGAGCTCGGATTTCTTGCTCCTATGCATGTAGAGTGATGGTGTCTTGAATACGGAAGCATTGAGATGTGAAGACGGGGCAGCGGCCATTGTGTTGACAGAAGCACGAATTCATAATAAGCCAGGAGTTTAAGTAGCTAATATTATATTGCTCAGCTATCTCCTTACATATTCTTACTATCGTGTGCTCGAAACGACTGAGGGATAAGTTTCATGCATGAACCCATTCCATATCGCCCCTTGTCACCGCTTAGAAGGTGTGGTCCCGTGACGGGGGACATCCCTTCCCGTCATCCGGTCCAAAGTCAACAAAACGTGAATGTATACAGATCTCGCGTTGATGTCTGCTCTCGATGCCACGATATCGCAAAGATTTCACTGAAAAGGGGACTTCGTCGCGAATACTAGGTGGTACAAACGTCGCAATTTCTGCGGTGAGGTCAGTCGAGCTCGAATTCTGCCCCCGACGCTTCTTCCTCCTTCCCTTTTCTATGAGACCCGCTTCCCACTTTCGGCCTCGTGGGTTGATCCTTGAGGCCCCACGGGTCGGCATAGCCTGCTTGCCATGACTCTCAGTTCAGCTTGCGCCGCTTGGTTGTCTTCTTCCCTCCCTTTGCTTTGTTGTCGGACAAAATGCCGACGACCGCCTTACCACCGTTGTCGTCGTTGCCCTCGTACCACGAATCTTCATCGACCTTGAAAATGGCCCGCATATCATCAAGCTTTGATCCGAGCTCTGCAAAAGCAAACATGAGTATTGTGAATGGACCGCGGGATGTAGTAAACTTACTGAACGGTCCAGGCCCAGTGGGCTCCGGAGTCGGAGCTATTGCAAGCAGCGGGCAAGTCATGACGTCGGACAGGCGGACGATTGAGTTGGGATCTTCCGGGTACACTACCGTGAAGAAGTACCTGAAGCCCGAGATCAGATCCCGTTGAGTGTACTCTCCCTGCAAGGTCCCGCGTTCAAAATCTACCACACTGCCTGCCGTGCAGTAGGCACCGCAAGCTTTGATGCTGCGGACTAGCGCAGTAATGTTAGTCAGGTTTCGAAAGTCACAAGTCAAGGCCAATGAAACTGACCGTCATTTGCAGTCAACATCGTCTTCCTTTTATCTGAGCAGAATGAAGCGCTGTGGCATTGAATCTGGACACGAAGAGCTTGGCTTCGTTGGGAATCAAGTTGCCATTTGACACGGAGCCCCTTAATATAAAGAACTGGTGTAATAACCAACTCTCCCATACGTAGGTAATCTACAAGTCTCTGCTCAGCTCGATTGAGTGCGGATCGTCTATGCCACTCTGGAGTCCGGGCCTTGTCGCCCAAGTTGGAGAACGACGTCAGTGGAAATTGCCCCAGCGCATCGGCAAACAGTGTTCTCACTGAATGGAATACGATATCTTGCTCTGAAACATTGTCCGAGAAGCCCAACTGTGTAACTGCAAGGTCTAGAGAGAGCCAACGCTCATGCACGAGAAGCCTCTGGCTTGTTCGCAAGTAAAGAAGCTCGAGGTCGAGCGGGCCGGCCCGGACAAAATCGGGCTCTTTTCCGTATGTCTGTGGGCAGCCGCGGAGACATGCGCGGAGGAGGTGGTCCACCGATTTTCCAAAGGAAGAAGTGATAGTCGAGACAAAGGGTGCGGCTTCGAAGCGGTCCTGTTCCTCTTCCTCTGCAGTGCGGAGGAGGCCATGCCATTTGAAGATGACCCAGTAGTCGTCTTCCAATTCAACACCCTTACATCCGAGGCCTTCAATGATACGGTCCAGTCGAGAGTTCTAGAGGAGAGATGTTAGCAGAGGTGTGGACAAAGATTTGAATCAATGGTTGGGATTAGGGGAATTACCTCGCTCTTCTCTTCGCTGGAGTAATACCATTTTCCGTCGAACTCCTCAATGAGGTAATCCCTAAGCTTGATAGCTGTATCATAACCCATGTGATCCTTTGCCCGAAAAACGTCGGCGGACTGGGGGTCGGCAGAATTGAGCATGCTGCTCAAGCCTGAGACCATCTTAGGCTTGGAGACCAACACCTTGCTCCAGATGGCAAGAATTGCATTTGCTTCTTCTTTAGCCCCAGCAAGCGACTGTCTCTCACGATTGGTGAGTCCAGAAGCAAAATTGTAGCCGAACTTGAGCGGCAGGTTAGTGATGCTGGCAGACCGCGTCGGAGTGGATTCCAGCAGCAGAAGACCTTTTAGATAAATCCTCCCACTAAACTCTCGGTCTGTGAGAAGATCGCCGTTTATTGTTGAGATGATGCCTTCTCCATTCTGGCCTGTGGGGTGTAGGAATAAGGCTGCATGCGTCCAGGCGTCGAACTCGCTGCGCTTCACTGGGTGCCGAGTCACCATTGTTCCATTCTGATCACGGCCCTTCCCCCGCTCTCCAATGACGAACTGGACGTCTTTTCTAGGCCTCGGCATAAACGGGAGTAGGGTCTTCCCCATTGATAGCCTGGCCTTGCTTTTAGCTTTGCTGATGGCTTGGTGAGACATACGATCCAGGCGCGCGACAAGCCGACCACTGGTACTAAAGTTGAAATGCCAGTTGAACTGGCCCGAGCAGCATCGGACAGCGTGGTTCTGACCTCCACGCATCAAGACGAGTAGGGCGACTTTGAGGCCCTCGCCGTGTGCCCCAGCCTGGGAGGCGTCATCAGTTTTGCTTGTTCCACCAAGATCCAGATGAGATGTCTGCAGCGTTGCAGCGCGGTTCGTGATCTCTACAACACCCTCGTCATGATTCGCTGTGAATCGCATAAACCCAAGCCAGTCATCCTCAGCAACCGAGTCAATGGCATCGCTGCCATGATTGAAGGGCGTTACTTTGTAGACGATGTCCGTGTCGCCGCCCAGCCTACTCGTGATACTTTCTTTACGGACAACGCGGAAGTCACTCTCGGCGAGGTTGAAGGACTTGATGATGCCATCTCGCCAGTTCTGCACAAGCTCGCGGAAAGCCTCTCGCGGCTCCCAGTTGGTGTAGCTGGCACGGAGAGAGAGCTGAATTGTTTTGCTGTTTTCGATCGAGCTGAGGGGTATCGCGGGATCGTAATCGTATCCGTTGTCGCCGTCACTGTCATCCTCCGTGGCCGGTGATGTGGCTCTGTTCATATTGGCGATGGTCGGCGGTTGGCGTGGTAATCGGAAAGCAACCGTGTTGGTTGATGCGCTGCTCAGCCGCGATTTGAGCTGTTGAAAAAAAGAAGAGTTGCGGGTGCGAGGAGCGAGGTTGAAGGAAGAAATGTATATTGGTTGGTGTGAGGTGGAAGAAGAAGAGTTTTGATCTGGGGTCCCAAGATCCGGGAAAGGTCAATATCCTGCCTTTTGCGCTTGCAACTTCAGACCGAATACCTCTTTGGTCCAATTTCGTTTCGACGGAAAGAGCAGTTTTAGGGGATAAGATGGGATGACTTCCAGGTTCCTTTGGCAGGCTGGTTCTTTGAGAAAATGGACGATGATACTGGGCTGAAGTGGCTGAAATCGGAAGGAACTGCGAGTAAAGTATTGAGGAATACATAGAACGGGTTGTATAGCAGTCTTCAGTTGGAGTCAACTTGCTGACCCAACTTTCAGAGCCAGGAAAGTCCCTTCTCGTAGCCCAGTTGTGTCTTCTAATGGCTGTGAAACTAGGTGCTCGTCTGTCGGTGGCGCAGGCAAACTGCTCACTAGTTCTCGAGAGCAGAAGCAAAGTGATCGGTTTTGTAACCGCCGTCGATTGGTCTTGATTATTATCGGGTGCTGATCTCTTAAGGGTTTTTGTGTCCCCAGGCACTAAATCTCGCGCCACTTACCTGCCGGACACACTCGAAGAGAAGCAAAGGCGGCGGCGTGGTTGGCCTGACTGAAAATTCCACGCTGCACCCCGCATTAAAACCAATCGGACAGTGATCTCGTTCGCGAGACACGCCTCAGCCGTCTTGCGCACAGACTACACATTCAGCAAAAGTATCGGAAGAAGCAGGGGCAACGACCAAAGGCAGAACCTCATCCGACGTTGCTGTCATCAAAGATGTCTTCCCCCATGGCCGATCGTAGAGAGCCCTTCATCTGAAATCAAGAGCTTCATATTTTTGCTTCTGCTTGGAACACCAAATTTGCGGCCGTCGGACGGCCGGCGAAATTTACTGCCACCGCGAGGGCAAAAACACACACCTGGGACGCGACGATCTGCGCTCATTGCCCATGCTTCTTTCTATTCCTGCACAGCCCGGACCAGCATCTGTTACTACCAGCACCAGATTTGGGGGTGGGAGGAAGCCCTACTTTGCTAATGGACGCAGTACCGTCCTGTCCCTCGTGACATAATCTGCCGCGCGAGGCACCAGCTCCGTAGGAATGATCACATTTCGAATCACAGGACGTCCGCAATAGGCGCGGCGATAGGGCTCAGCGGCGAGCTTGTAAGACAGAAGGATTTGAAGATGTCGTTCGTCTTGGGTTGGGGAAGACAGCCGGAAGGAGGTGCCATCCAGCAGATCGGAGCGCTCTCTTGCCCCGTCTACCATTCACCCTACTCATGCAATAACGCAATACCTGCTCGCTTAAAAGATTTCGCCCTTCTGATTACTGCATCAAGGCACAATCACTCGCTCCAATCGGATTTGAAACCGGGATACTTTAGATTTTCGTAACGGCATAAACCACAACCCACCCATCCACCCGCCCACCCGCAGCGTCACAACCTGCCCCCACAGACACCAGAACGACACCTCAACGTTGAAAAATTCAGTGCTTAAAATCAAATCCCTAGTTCACCCATATACGTGATGAAAGCCGCACTGGAAGAATAAAAAAGGCCGATCCAAAAATATATACATGCGGGTTTGCAAAAAAGAGAGTCATTTGCAAACCCAAGAATTTGATTTCGTTTCCCTTCCGATGACTCTCCTCCCAGGTCCGGAATCCGGAATCACCCGCGATATCCGACATCTCACCACTCAACCGTGCTTGGCATCAGCAGTGCCGGCTTTTAGGACAGCGGGGCGGGCATGACCTTGGTGCACTCGGCCATGCCGTTGATGGAGGCGAATCCGAGCAAGCTCATGCGGATGTACTCAGCAGCGTAGGCCTGTTACGTCGTTAGTGCTCTGTGTCAAGTTTTCAAAAGCAGGGGTAACTAACCTTGTCCCAAGCAGCCTTGTTGGTAGCAAACTGCTGCCAGATCGGGGCAGTCACGGCACCGTTGGCGACGTTGACATCGCTGGCAAACTTGACAATGGTCGAGGGAGTGTTGGGATCGAGGGTCTCGGTGAAGTACTTCTGGTCCCACTTGCCGGGGGTGCTGTCCTGGGGAGCACCGACCTGAGTAAGGTCGACCTGGGTCTGACGACTGGCAGTGTGAGCGCCGAGGAGGGCGACGAGGCCGCCAGGTCCGATGGTCTTGTTGCCAAAGTTGTCGATGAGCTGCTGGGCGGTGAAGAAGGGAGGGGGGAGCAGGCCGGTGGGAGCCGGGTTGGGGTTATCGGTGCGGCCGATGAAGAAGCGAATGCGAGGGCCGCCCGGGCAGGACACAGCGCCGACCTTGGCACCGAACTGGATGAGATCGGCCATGGTGACGCCGTAGTTCTTGTACGTGTTAAACCAAATGGTGAACTGGTTAGCCGTCGGGACGAGGGCGAGGTTCTCAGTGCGAGACATCTCGACGCCAGAGAGGATGATGGAGCCGTCGGCACCGCCGTTTCCGGTGGTGATGGTCCATGCTGCGGCATCGTGGAAGCCCAGACGGATAGCACCGCGGGCGAGGTTGGTGCACGTGTTGGTGCCGGAGTCCCACATGGCAGCGCGCATGTCGTTGGCGATGTACTTCCAGATGCAGCAGCGGTCTGCCTTGCAGGCCGCGGCATCCTTTCCGCCGGAGGGGGCCGTGTAGAAGTTTGTGGTGTCGATGGGGTTGCCGGTACCCAGGAGGATGGCCTTGATAGCTGAGCCAACGGTCGATAGAGCCGAATTGGGCAGTGTCTTCAAGTCTCCAAGAAGCGCGGTGGACGGCGAGAACTGGCGCTTCATGTTGCGCAGCTCTTCCATCGCGGCGCCCATGCCGGGGTGGGCCATGGCGGTACCGGCGAGACCGGCAAGAATGATAGTGGCCTTCATGATGAAGTTTGAAAAGACTGGAAGTGGCTTTGATGGTAGCCGATAATGAGTGTTGTGGGAAAGAGTATGGAGAGGGCACTAGCCGGACTCGACTCTGAAACCGGGGCAAACGAGCGGTAGTTATCGGAGTGTTGATGCTGATGATGGAGATATCCAGAAGCCATCGAGAGGTGGTTCGGGACCCTATCTTATACCTTCTTGGTGTTCCTCCCTCCTCTTCCCCCTTGGCCCCTTTCTTCTCGACATTTTGGATGCTCACGGGCACTGGCTTTCTGACTGGACGTAGGCTGAGTCCTGAGCCCCGAATACGTTCGGTGGTTGAAAGCTTGGTTCATGGAGCCAATATTGGCCAGCCGCACGACCAACCCGAGCAGATTTCCATAGCTTCCGCCTAGCACGACGGCCGCCGAGACGCGGTGACGTTGGAGGGACGGCACACGCCGCGCCAACTAGTGGTTCTCAACGACATTCTGCTGACAACCTGCAGCTTGAAACCGAGTGTTGCCGGGCGTGAGAGGAGAAGTATCGCCCAAGACACCGTGGTGCAATGTCGCTTAGCTCGACAGGACCGTTGCGTACAGTCGTCCTGTAGACGACCCGCAGCGGGCGAGGACCCTCAGCACGCAGCGTGTCGCAACTGCAACCCTATACTTGAACCGCGCGGTGTGGCTGACGCGCCTGGGCAGCTCCACGGACCTTTCCGGCGTGCAAGATCTGGATCGGGCGGGCATGGGGGTGCTGCAGAGCCCGGAACCGCGCATGTGGCGTGCGTAAGTATGTACGATTCCCACACGAGATCTCGAGCGGCAAGGTCGATGTGGCTGCTCCTGCCCTGCACCTGCCATGTACCCCTTGAGGGTGACTCAACGTGTCCACCACATTCCGCCAATCTGAGCGCGCGAATTACAAAGGTACCGGACAGAAACGGCCTCATCGCACCTGCCCCCCATCCCCTACATGCTGCCTGCGTCTGCGTCCGTCACCCGCGTTGCGGTCTCGCAACCAGACGGGAACCAGGCCTGTCGCGGGCTGGAACGTACGCAATACGGCTTACCTAACGGCACGGTAGTAGCATTCTGTTTCCCATCCCCTGGCAGCTGCAGCACCACACAGCCCTGCGGAAATGAGTCCAGTCCCATTGTGCGCGCGCACACATGACGCGACAGGAAAGCCTTGCTCGCTTCCGAACTGTCAGCTGTCACCCGCACGGGAGCGGTGGAGCCGTCCCAAGCTTTGGCTGACCCCCGCCCGGGCGGCCGTTTCATCCCCACGTGAGTCCGGCTTCGGATACGGGGCCCTCTGGCCACGAACGAGTGGAGGAGCGGTGCAGTTCGTCGGTTCGCCCATACGGGCACGCACGGGCCCCACCAACCAAACTTCGACCGCCGACCATCGAAAAGGGGCAGGAGGTGGTCGCTATACTTAGAAGCGGCACGTTCTGGTGCTCTGCAAACGGGCCGCCTCAGTGAACCACCCGCCGTAGAGCTCCACTGTGTTCGGCGCCGAGCGGAGAAGCGCACCAATCGAACTCACCACATCGAATCCTCAGAGCTCGCGAAACCAAACTATTGCCAATCCCGACTTCGTGGTCGTCTGAACTCTGCGCGCGTTTAACAAGCGAGGCAGTCTTGGGATCTTTAGCTACCAAATAGTCTGGGTCGGTAGCCCTACCTACTGCAAGAAGGTCTGCAAGTAGGTGTGAGGCTTTCCCCAGAGACCTAAGCGCGGGTAATGAATGACCCGACCCCGACCCAATGGACAAGTCGCGGGGCCACACATGGCCTTTCCAGGATTCAACGCCCAGCCGTCAAACTCGCTTGCATTCTCCACAATCAGGTCTTCTCCTGAACATCCTTCCCTTTTCCGAGTTGACCTGCCGAGGGACCTGCCGCGCACCTTGTCGACGACGCTTTGTTTCCTGGACGAAACCGCCAACGGCGGTTGCCCACGATAAGAACAGAGATGAAAGAGGGCTGCTAGACCCACCGCTCACTCACCTCCGGCATGAACTAGTGCGTTCCCCGACATTGAAGGTAGCATCACCGGATTTGCGCACCTCTGAGTCTATTGAACATCGCTTAAGCAGTTACGTCGCCGAGGACTGCATCGGCTTTTACGAAGCATCCCCAAGGGCCTCCCCTCGTGAGCTGCTCGACTCACTGACTCAGCCCAATACCTCAGACACGGCGTATCGCCTTCCCCATGCGACGAATGGCCACGCGGTATTCCAGGCATATTCCAGGCAGAGAGGCCTGATCAGTCACAATCAGAGCCAACTGGGGATCCTTCAATCACACCTCCGACTGCCGCCCAAGGTCGACAGCATGGCTGGGGCTGACTTCATTGAAATACCACAACGCAGCCAATGACAAGATCCTCTCGGCAGACTCGGTCTGCGGGATCTCCGTCGGTTTTCAACCCACACGATTCGTCGTCATGTCATCCGCTCATCGCCCGTCAGATGCAACATGTAATTCAATTAATTAAAATGGATGCAACAGAATCAACACGAATGCATGTCCTCTCGCATTTTCAATGCGTCGAGCTCCAGACGCCCGAGATCCGAGTCCGGTGCGACTGTGTCGACAGAAGCGGGGCAACAAGCAGCGTGTGGGCTCCGAAAGCTGGAGCTCCATAGCTGAGCTCCAAGTCAAGCTTTCGGCGTCTCCACTCGGAGAACCACGCGCGGGGAATGGGGACGGGTGTCGGTATTGTCGTCATCACCCGAACCAGGAAATCAAGATTCTGTGTCGCTCTACCGAAACCCCCAACGTCCAACCCGCAACGCCCCAAACCCACAATAGAATACGACAACAACAACACTCAATCAGCAGCTACGCTCTCACCAAACTTTGAACGCTGAAACCCACCAAAACCAAGACCGTCACAATACAACTCCACATTTTTTAGGTTTGCACCAACAAACCCCTCACCAACTCTATCACCACCACCAACCCTCACAACCACCAAAATGCCCTCCTCCCTAACCCTCCACCTCCTCAACAACACCACCACCCCCCACGTCTGGGCCTATATCACTGGCCTCTCCCTCCCCTCCAACCGCCGCATCCTCCTGACCTCCACCGGCGACCCTTACTCCCCCCCCCCCCCCCCCCCCAACCCTCCACCCCCCCCCCTCCCCCCCCCCCTCCCCCCTCCCCCCCCCCGGCCCCCCACCCCCCCCA
>Ga0247770_1001054_pt1 | contig 23927 bp, 27 predicted proteins | sample UWRJL136409B6_FD_179943 | JGI IMG/M metagenome (GOLD analysis project Ga0247770, IMG submission 179943) | Plant litter microbial communities from Arlington Agricultural Research Station in Wisconsin, United States - UWRJ-L136-409B-6 | ecosystem: Environmental > Terrestrial > Plant litter >... | reverse complement strand
CCACCGACGCACCGACGCACCGACGCACCGACGCACCGACGCTACCTCGCGGTCGCGGTCGCGGTCGCGGCCGGCGGGCGGGGCGCCTCGGTCGACTCGCCGGCGCGCTCCAGGCTCTCGCGGATCTTTCGCGTGACGAGGTCGCGGTTCCGGGCGGCCAGGATGGTGGCGGGCATCTTCTGCAGGTCCTTGCGGTAGCCGGGGTAGCGCCACGGATCGCGCTGCAGGGCGCCGACGTAGTGCAGGAGGACGCGCGCGTGCTCCGGGTCCCAGGCCCACAGGAGCGTGCCGCGGATGGGCCACTGGAAGAAGGCGTCCGCCGGCCAGCGCAGCACGTGCAGCCCCACGAAGTGGCACGCCGAGCAGCGCACCACGCCGCGGTGCCGCATCCGGTATCCGCCCGCGCCGTCCGGGCAGCCGCCCCAGTACAGCGTCCGCCCCGCCCCGCGCGGCGCCCGCCACGGCGCCACCGACGGGTACTTCTCGCGCACGAGCCACCCGTCCCACCGGTGCACCGGCCGCGGATCGTCCGGATCGAGCGACTTGGCCGACTTCCCGGTGAGGAAATCGAACGGCTCGTCGAAGCCCGCGCGCCCCCCGCAGCGCGGGCAGCGCACCGTCAGAAGCGCGTGGAGGGGGAGCATGGGCGAAAATCCGGAGATGCGCGTCAGGACGCGGGGAGCGTGTAGTCCAGCTCGTACGAGTGCTTCCCGCCGGCGACGATGATGTTCATCGTCCCCGCCAGCCCCTCCAGCCCGCCCGTCCCCGAATCCGGGACCACGGTGATGACCAGCGACGGCGCCCCGCGGCTCATGATCCCGTTGTGCTGGAGGAGGAAGGTGCCCGTGCGGCCGGCCAGCGTGCCCGTGACGCGCTCGATGGCCACGTAGCCGGCCGAGCCCTCGGTGGCCGTCATGGCGGCCAGCATCTCGCCCTTGCTGGTGGCCTCCAGGTCGCCGTGGAACACCTTGTCCAGCGACATCCGCCCGACGGGGGCGTCCGTGGACAGCGGCGCCATCTTCACCTCGAACTCACCGGTCGCGCGAGTGGTCACGGACTGCTCCTGTCGGGTTGCGCCCGCGGCGGGCGAAGGGGTCTGCGCGCGCGCCGCCGGAGCGGCCGCGCAAAGGCAAAAGGCGGCGGCGAAGGCCGCGACTCGATCTCGGGTCTTCATGCGGATGCGTTGCGGTCGGATTTCGGGGAATCGTACGAGCGGGCGGCGGCTCAGAAGAAGTCGCGGGCGATCTTGCGGCCCAGGATCAGCCCCAGCGCCGTCCCCACGATGCTGAGCACGAAGGCGGCGAACATGCCGAACGGCTCACCCGCCGCCCACCCCACCCACCCGCCGACCGTCAGACCGAAGAAGATGAGCAGCTTTTCCACGGGCCTTCCAGTGCTGGGGCTTCCGCCGCGCCGAGCGGATCGCTCGCGCCTGCGCCGGCCAGGAAGCAAAGGCTAGCGGCGCGGAGTGGCGAGAGCAAGGAGACGGTCCCCCACGTCGCGCACCCCCGCACCCCCCGCACCCTCGCCCTTTCCCTACGGCCGCGCCGGCGCCTTCTCCCGCCACCGCGCCTGCCGCGCCCCCTGCTCCTCGTCCGCCCGCGCCAGCTCGTCCATCATGGCGCGCACGGGCGGGATGGAGCGCATCTCGTCGGCGTAGCGGGGGATGGTGGACTCGTCGGCGCCGTCCAGGAGCCGCAGGGCGAGCTCCGTGCACCCCGCGGCCTCGCGCTCCACGATCCAGCGCCCCAGGTCCAGCGTGGCATGGCGCGGCGCGCCCACGTAGCCGGGCCAGTCGGCCGCGCGCGCCGCCGCCGCCCACGCGTCCGGCCCGGGCGCCGTCACGTCCGGCGCGCGGCGCAGCACGGCGGAGTCCACCAGCTCCGGCCGCAGGTACCACGTCCGCGCCGTCTCCAGCGCCCCCGCGTGCGGCGAGCCGGCGTCCGCGCGCTCCGCCTCGGGGCCGAAGAGCGCGGCCGGGGGCGCGCCCACGCTCTCCGCCTGGCAGCCGCGGCGCCCCAGCAGGTGCACCATCATCCCGCCGTACGTGTCGCGGAAGTAGTCGCCGGCCAGGTCCAGCGCGCGGTTGTGGTCCGGGTCGCCGTGGCCGTGCACGACGAAGACGTGGCGGAACCCCTGCGCCGCCAGCGCGTCGCCCAGGTCGGAGAAGACGGCCTGCAGCGTGGACGGGCGGACGGCCACGGAGCCGGGAAAGCCGGGCCGCCGCGCCGCCGTCTCGAACCCGCGGGCGCCCAGCGGCACCGTCGGCAGGATCACGGCGGTCCACCCCGGCCGCGCGGCCACCCCGGCGGCGACGGCCTCGGCGACGCGCTCGTTGCGGAGCCCGTCCGCGTTCACGGCCAGCAGCGGCCCGTGCTGCTCCAGGATCCCGCCCGGGATGACGACGACGGTCCGCGCCCGGTCGAGCCTGCCGATGGTCCCCGCGTCCATCTCCGCGAAGCGCAGCACCTGCGCGTCGGCGCGCGCGGCCGCGGCGGCGGCGAGAAGGAGCCCCGGGAGCAGGCGCCGGGCGAGTGCGAGCGGAGTCGGCATGATGGTGATGGGTCGAGGGAACGCGGAGCGCGAGCGGGCCGGCATCACCCCGCGGCGGCCGATCCTGGCGCGACGGCGGGTGCGGGTGAGCACGGATGAAGGGTGCCGATCAGGAGCCCCCCCGAATCGGCGATCAAGCTGGCTGGCGCGGATTCACCGCGCCAGAGCCGGGCAGTCGCTGGATCCGCCGACGCCGCGGCCGCCGTCACGGCGCCGTTTCCGATGCCGTGGGCGGCGGGCCGAAGACGTCCGGGGAGTTGGGCGGGAGGAGCACCAGGATGCGCAGGTCGATCAGCGCGTGCACCACGATGGGGATCAGCAGCGTGCCGGTGATGAAGAAGAGCGCCGTGAACGCCAGGGCCAGGACGGCGGTGGCGATGATCCCCCTCCACCCCTGGTACCCGTGGTTGATGCCGAAGAGCACCGCCGCCGCCCCCGACGCCGCCAGCACGCCCAGCCCCAGCGGAAGCGCGTCCAGGTAGCGGATCAGGAAACCGCGGAAGATGATCTCCTCGCAGATCCCCGCCGTGACGCTCACCGCCGCGAACCACGCGCGCTCCTCCCCCGTGCGCGGGAGGAAGAAGGCGATGGCGCGCAGCGGCGCGAGCTGCCGCGAACGCGCCTCCGGGCTCCGCAGGGACAGGACGATGGGGACCAGGAGCCCCCCGAGCGCGCCGACCATGAGGCCGAGCCCCAGGCTGGAGCCGCTCCAGCTTCCCAGCTTCCCCGGCAGCGGCGGGGCGGTGAACAGCTCCCGGAACGGGACCGTCGCCAGCAGGACGAGCGTCATCGCCCACAGGTAGGCGAGGATCTTCTGGTAGCTCTGGATGCGCGCCCGAGGATCGGCCGACGTCTTCAGCCGCCGCGTCTCCTTCCGGTCCCAGAGGGGAAGCACGACGACCAGCACGGCCAGGATCAGCAGGTGGAGGATCTCGACGAGCGTCATGCGGATGTCGGGAAGGTGGTCCAGGGGTTCACGCGGCTGCCCGTCTCCTCGCGACCAGGCGGACCGCCGCCGCCGCGAGCCCGCCCACGAGGGCCATCACGGTTCCGGCGAAGAGCTGGACGACGGGCCACATCGACGCCCCGCCCCCGTCGTAGGGGACGAGATACTCGTTGTAGAGCAGCCACGCCAGCATCCCCAGCCAGGGAACCGCGGCCCCCAGCAGGATCGCGCGGCGCCCCCGGACGAGCCCGCCGCAGATGCCGCCCGCGAGGACGGACAGGAGGATGAGAGTCGGCCACATTTCCGGAACGCTCCGTTTCTGCTTGCCCCGAAGCGCCAGGATGGCGGATCGATGAAGGGGTCCGGCCCTGACCAGCCCGAGCGGCGCGATCGGCCGGGACACGCGGAACGAGCTCGCGGTCGGAAAGATAGCGTCCGCCGCGGAGAAGGCGCGAGGATGATCTCATTTGCGCGACAGGGCCAGCAGCTCCTCGAAGAGCTCGAGGGTTCGCCAGACGTCGTCCCGGGTGTCGCCGTCCCACTCCTCCACGGCGGCAAGCTCCTGGCGTAGCGCGGCCACCCGCCCGGCGATCTCCTCCCGCTCGGCCGCGCCGCACGCGGCGGCGATCGCCGGCCACGAGGCCCGCGGAATCGGCTCCCACGGCTCCAGCCCCCGCTTCGCGGAGGCGAGTAGCTCCCGCAATCTGCTCATGACGCCGTCCTGGTCGGAAGGGAAACCAGCCATCGGGACGAGCGCCCTGGAGGAGGCGAGGCGGCGCCGTGATCCGCGCAAGCGTATTTTCCGCCACATCGGGAAATCTCTCCGCCGGCTCGCCCGGCTCCGCGCGACGCCCGCAGCATCACCCGAAAGCGACCGGCCGCCTCAGATTGGTACGTGCCGCATCGCATTGCATCGCTCCCGTCGCACCTCCGCCGCGACCCGAAAGCGGAAAAACAAGCATTTCCAACGACTTGGCGCCGCCGCGCGGTTCGGCCCGCCGAATGCCTTACGATACCCCGCTTCCCAGCCCCACCCAACCCTCCGGAGGACGCACATGAAAGCACGGCTCGCGTTGGTCCTGGCCGCAACCCTCGGCCTCGCCGCATGCCAGGGCGACGACACCGATCCCGCACAAACCGCCCCGATGGCCGCCGCAACCCAGGAGAACCTCCTCACGCTGGTCTCCAACACCGGGCTCAACCGGTCGCAGCAGGCCCGGCTCGCCTTCCTCCGCGAGCGGTCGAGCAACGCCGAGACCCACGTGGCGCGCCTGGCGGGGAGCCCCGGCCGGCTCCTGGCGAAGGGGAGCGCCGTGCGCCTGAGCGTGGCGCCGGGGGTGGACGTGGTCGCCCTGGGCGAGCGCGTCGAGAGCCGCGCGGACAACGACGTGTCCTGGGCCGGCCCGCTCCGCGGGGGCTTCGGGTGGGTGCAGATGGTGCTGTCGGGCGGCGACGTGACCGCCACCGTGACGGTCGGGCAGGCGCAGTACAGCATCGAGCCGCTGGGCAACGGGCTGCACGCCGTCTCGCGGATCGACCAGAACAAGTTCCCGCCCGAGCACACCGCCGACAACCCGACCGGCGCCCTCGACCCGTCGCCCCCGGCGGACTTCCTGAAGGCCATGGCCGCCAAGGGCGGCAACGGCGGCGGCGGCACCGACCCCGGCACCGGCACCGAGACCGGCGGGATCCAGGCGGTCAGCACCATCAACGTGCTGGTGGTGTACACCGCCTCCGCCGCCTCGGCCGCCGGCAACATCACCAGCAAGATCCAGCTGGCGGTGGACGAGACCAACCAGTCGTACGTGAACAGCGGGATCAGCATCAACATGGTGCGCGTCCACACGGCGCAGGTCACCTACACCGAGTCCGGCAAGACCTTCTCGCAGCACGTGGCCGCCCTGCGGAGCACCACGGACGGGATCATGGACAACGTCCACACGCTGCGCAACACGTACGGCGCCGACATGGTGATCCTGGTGGTGAACGACACCGAGGCCTGCGGCATCGCCTCGTCCATCGGCTCCACCGCCACCACGGCCTTCGCCGTGGCGGACCAGAGCTGCATCACGGGCTACTACTCGTTCGGCCATGAGCTGGGCCACCTGCAGGGCGCCCGCCACGACCGCTTCGTGGACAGCAGCACCTCGCCGTACGCGTACGGCCACGGCTTCATCCCGTCCAGCAAGAACTGGCGGACGGTCATGGCCTACGGGAACAACTGCGCCAACTGCCAGCGCATCCAGTGGTGGTCGAACCCCCTCAAGACCTACCCGTCCACGGGCCAGGTGATGGGGACCGCCGCCTACGAGGACAACGCGCGGGTGCTGAACCTCACCGCGCCCACGGTCGCGCTCTACCGGTAGCACTTCCGCCGGTTCGGGCAGCATGAAGGGGCGGGGCCGCGATCGCGGCCCCGCCCCTTTCCCGTGCGCCGCCGCCCCGGCTCACTCCGGCGGGTGGCGCCAGCCGCCGGAGTCGGGCTCGCCTCCCTCCAGGTACCGCCGGGCGAGCAGGGTCGCCGCGTACTGGAACATCTCGTAGCGCGGAGAGTCGTTCTCCACGTAGACGATCTCGGCGGCGTGGATCTCCGCTCCGTCGGCCCTGAACGCGGCCAGCGCTTCCCGCACGGCCGCGCGGATCTCGCCCTCGTCCAGCTCTCCGTGAAAGCAGCCGCCGCTCGCCGGCCGCCGGATCATTGTGGGCTCGACGGGCTCGCGCGTGAACGCCACGCCCAGGAGCACGTGCGACGGCCCCGTGACGAGGGAGACGTAGTGGCGGCCGTCCTTGATGATGAAGTCCGCCATGGGGGCGTCTCCTCTCGGCCTCCAGGATCGCGGGTCCCGAAGCCGCGCGGAGGGGCGGTCAGTCGGCGCCGGCGTACGCGCGCCGCAGCTCGGCGATGTCCAGCTTCTTCATCCCCAGCATGGCCTTCATGGCGCGCTGCGTGGCGGGCGACTCCGGGTCCTGGAACATGGCGTCCATCTCCTCGGGGATCACCTGCCACGAGACGCCGAAGCGGTCCTTCAGCCACCCGCACTGCCGCGCCGACGGGTCGCCGCCCTCGCCCAGCCGCTCCCAGTAGTGGTCCACCTCCTCCTGCGAGGCGCAGTAGACCTGCAGCGAGACGGCCTCGTTGAAGGTGAAGAGCGGCCCGCCGTTGAGCGCGGTGAACCGCTGCCCGTCCAGCTCGAACACCACCGTCATCACCGAGCCGGCCGGCCGCTGGTGCACCTCGAAGCCGGCCTCGCCGTAGCGCGTGATCTCCACGATGCGCGAGTTGGGGAAGATGGCGGTGTAGAAGCGCGCGGCCTCCTCGCCCTGGTCGTCGAACCACAGGCAGGGGCGGATTCGCTGGATGGTGCTCATGGGTGCCTCCCGAGGCGAAAGGATGACGGGGAGGAGCCTCCTCCCGCGCGGGGCGACCTTCGCGGCGGACTTGTCCGGCCGGCGGCGATCGCCTTCCTGCCTCTACGTCGGACCAGCGCGCCGGAATTCGACATGCCGGATCATCGTCTCGCGACCGCACCCCTCGGATCCCCGTCTCGACCGTCCGCCCGTCAGACGTGCTGATCCACCAGGACGGGATTCCCGTCGGGGTCGATCACCATGAAGTAGGCCGGGCCCGTGGTCGTTTCGTCGGCCTCGGCGGCGAGCGGGACGCCCTGCTCCTTCAGGCGGCGCTGCAGCTCGCGGACGTCGGTGAAGTCGGAGAGGGGCTGCGCGTCGCCGTCCCACCCGGGGTTGAAGGTGAGCGTGTTGCGCTCGAACATGCCCTGGAAGAGGCCGATCACGTGGCCGCCGTTCTTCAGGATCAGCCAGTTCCGCGAGGCGTCGCCCATGAAGGCCGTGAACCCGAGCTTCTCGTAGAAGGCTCGTGACGCCGCGATGTCCCTGACGGCCAGGCTGACGGAAAACGCGCCGAGCTGCATGGTGCCTCCGTGGGAGAAGGATGGCCGGTGGGAGATGGAGGACTGTCGATCGGGCGTAACCGGCGGCGCCGATGCGCCCCCCCGCGTCACGCGACCGCCGTCACGAGCTCTGCCGGCGATGTCCGCCGCTTGCGGCTCAGGATCCCCGCGGAGACCAGCGCGAACACGAGGCCGACCGGCAGCGGCTCGATGAAGGTGATGGCGGCGTTGATGAAGGGATTGCGGTACATCTCGGCGAAGCGCTGCATCTCGGCGACCTGCGCCTGGATCGCCGCGGGGCTCTCGCCGCTCGCCACCGCCTTCTCCAGCATGTGCGCCTGCATCTTCTCCAGGAAGTCGGGGGCGAAGTTGAAGAAGATGACCTCCCAGGTGGCGACGTAGCAGACGGAGGCGATCACGGCGATCAGCGACCCCACGGCCAGCGCCCGGCCGAACCCCACCGATCCTCCCGCCACGTCGTCGCGATACGACCGCACGCCGAAGAAGACCAGGAGGAAGGCGACGACCATCGTGGTGTAGCCGATGACCATCCCGCGGTCGTAGCCGATCCGGTCCATGAACGGCAGGGTGAGCAGCATCATCGCGGAGAGGATGGCGCCCGAGATCAGCCCGAAGGTCCAGACGGTCTTCTTCATCGATCATGACTCCTGGTCGGGGAGGGAGATGGCGTTTCCGAACGCCGCAACGGTAGCGTCCGGGGCCGGATCTCCGCGTCACCCGAACGGGTGATATCGGCCCGCGGCGCCCGAGATCACCCGTTCAGGCGATCAGCCCCGCCTCCTTCGCCATCTGCACGGCCTGCGTCCGGCGCCGGGCGCCCAGCTTCTCGAAGAGGCGGCTGGAGTGCGTCTTCACCGTGTTCTCGCTCACGAACAGCCGCGCGGCGATCTCGCGCGTGCTGAGCCCCGCGGCGATCGCCTCCAGGATCTCCATCTCCCGCGGGGTGATCCCCATCTGCCGCGCGCGCGCCGGGTCCGCCGTGAACGGCTCCGGCACGCGGACCGGCACCTCGACCGTCACCGGCACCTCGACGTGGACGGGCACCTCGACCGGCACCTCGCGCACGACGATCGTCTCCCGGGTGCGCGTGAGCTTGAGGCCCAGCCAGATGCCGAGCAGGGAGAAGAGGAGCGCGACGATGCCGCCGTAGATCTCGATCGAGTGCTCGACGACCAGGAAGCGGTACTCGATGAGCTTGAGGCCGGCGATCAGGACGCCGCCGAGTAGGCCGTACAGGAGGATGGTCTTTTTCACGCGCCCAATATGGCCGCGCCGCGCGGCGTTGTCACCAGCCGGTTTCCCCCGCGCCGGACGCTCGCCGATCCGCTTCCCCGCGGGGCGCGCGGATGGTAAGATCCGCGGACGAGCCCGCCGAACCGCAAGCCGGGAGAGACCCGATGAACGCCCGCATCCTTCTCGCCGCGCTCTGCGCATCCCTCGCCCTGGCGCCGTCCGCGGCCGGGGCGCAGGCGTCGTCCGCCGCGGCCGGCACGGCCGCGCCCGCCGCCTTCGCCGACCCGGAGCGCGCCGCGAAGCTGAGCGCCGCCTTTCCCGAGATCGACCGCCTGATGCGCGGATTCGCGGAACGGTCGCGGGTGCCGGGGATCGCGTACGGGATCGTGGTGGACGGGCGGCTGGCGCACGTGGGGACGGCGGGGTACCGCGAGGTGCCGTCGCGCGCGCCGGTGGACACGTCCACGGTGTTCCGCATCGCCTCGATGACCAAGAGCTTCACCGCCGTCGCCATCCTCCAGCTGCGCGACGCGGGGCTCCTCTCGCTGGACGACCCGGCGGAGAAGTACGTCCCGGAGCTGGCCGGCCTCCGCTATCCCACCGCCGACGCGCCCAGGATCACCATCCGCCACCTGCTGTCGCACTCCGCCGGCTTCCCCGAGGACAACCCGTGGGGCGACCAGCAGCTCGCCGCCACGGACGAGGAGATGTCGGCCATGATGCGCGGCGGGATCCCGTTCTCCACCGCGCCCGGCACCGGCTACGAGTACTCCAACTTCGGCTTCGCCATCCTGGGCCGCGTCGTGGCCAGCGTCTCGGGGATGCCGTACCCGAAGTACGTGGCCGAGCGCGTGCTCCTCCCGCTGGGGATGACCTCCACCACGCTGGAGGCCGCGGCCGTGCCGCCCGGGCGGCTGGCGCACGGCTACCGGCTGCGGGACGGCGAGTGGATCGAGGAGCCGGCGCTCCCGGACGGCGCGTTCGGGCCCATGGGCGGGATGCTCACCTCCGTCGCCGACCTGTCGCGCTGGGTGGGCTTCATGCTGGACGCCTGGCCCCCGCGCGACGGGGCGGAGCGCGGCCCCCTGCGCCGCGCCTCCGTCCGCGAGATGCAGCAGGTGGCGCGCTACAACGGCGCCTCCGCCGTGCGCGACACCGTGGCGGGAACGACGGCGCTGAGCGCGGGCGGCTACGGCTACGGGCTCGGGATCCGGCAGACGTGCCTCTTCCGCGTCTCCGTCTCGCACAGCGGCGGGCTCCCCGGCTTCGGCTCGCTGATGCGCTGGCTTCCGGAGCACGGGGTGGGGATCGTGGCGATGGGGAACCTCACCTACACGGGGTGGGGCGCGCCGGTGGAGCAGGCGCTGGGGATCCTTTCCCGCACCGGCGCGCTGGCGCCGCGCGTCCCCCAGCCCGCGCCCGTGCTGGTCCAGCGCCAGGAGCAGGTGACGCGGCTGGTGGCGCGCTGGGACGATTCCCTCGCCGACAGCCTCGCCGCGATGAACCTGTACCGGGACGAGCCGAAGGAGCGCCGGCGCGTGGCGATCGAGCGCCTGGTGCGCCAGGCCGGCGGCGAGTGCCGCGCGGAGGGGACGATCGCGGCGGAGAACGCGCTGCGCGGGAGGTGGCGGATGCGGTGCCGCGACGGCGACCTGGGCGTCACCATCACCCTCGCGCCCACGGAGCCGGCCCGGGTGCAGCTCCTGGAAGTCGAGCCGCTCGCCCGCGGCGAGCGCACCGTCACCGCGCCCGCGTGCCGGTGACGTCCTGGTCCCCCCGGTGAGCTCGATCTACCGCGCGGTCCACTCGGCCGGGAGCCGCGGCCGCTGGACGCGCGACCCCAGCTCGCCGCAGAGCCGATCGAACGCCGCGGAGTCGGGGAGCATCGATCGCGGGATGGTCAGCGACCCACCGGCGTGGACGATGGTCAACAGCGCCTGCCCGCTGATGGACTGCACGCTCACGTCGCGGATGTCGCTCACGCGGACCACGGTGTTCCGCCGGGTGAAGCCGTGCCTGGGCGCCGACAGCTCGGTCGGCGTCAGCCGCACGAAGCGGGGCGTGGAGCGGCCCGCCATCAGCGCCCACGCGGCGGCGGCCACGAACCCCAGCGAAAGCACCGCCAGGCACGCGTAGAAGACCGACGCGCGCTCCACGGAGAGCCGGATGAGGCCGTTGATGATCAGCTCGCGGTCGTTGGTGGCCCAGGCGCGCGCCAGCCCGGCGGCGCACGCGCCGAAGAAGACGATGCCCAGGAGCATCGATCGCGTGCTCACCCGGTACGGGTACTCCACGGTGTCGGTCATCGGCTGCGGATGGGTGGGAAGCGGGGTGTGGTCTCGGAGGCGTGCGGATCCGGCGCCGTGGCCCGGAATCCACGAATCTGGCGTTGCGGTCGCCGCGAGGAAAGCCTCGGAGGGGCGGAATGCATCCCGGGCACCGGGTCCGAAGACCGGGTGCCCGGAAACGACCGTCCTCGGCCCGTCCGCGCCGCTGGCCGGCGTGCGCCGACGCGCCGCCGTGACGAGCGGATGGACATGGATCACCTCCCCACTCCACGGGACCCGTGGAGGGAAGCGGGGGAGCGCCGAAGCCGGGCGGCTCCCCCGTGGTGATCCGGCGCGCCGTCAGCGGGAGTCGCGCAGGGGCTGCACGCCCATCCCCCACAGCCCGCCGGCCTGCTGCCCCCGCGGGGCGGGCGTCCGCGTTTGGGGCGGCTCCTGGCACCCCGTCTCCGTCTTCTTGAGCGGCTCGATGCCCAGCTTCCCGAGCACCAGCTCGGCCGAGCGGAGCGAGCCGTTGACCCACCCCTGCATGTCGGAGTACGCCTCGTTGCAGGTGTAGATGTTCTCGAACGGCTCCACCAGGCGCGGGATCACCTCGTCGTCGCGCGCGTCCAGCCCCCACTGGTGCACCGCGTAGCCGAAGTCGCTCTGCCCGTCCCATAGCCGGTAGCTGGTCAGGATGGGCTGGGGGATGCCGCTGGTGCCGTAGAGCTGCTCGAAGAGCGCCAGCGCCTGCGCCACCACGGCCTTCGACGCGGCGAACATCGTCTGCGGCGTGTCCGCGTTGTGCTTGCGCTGCTCGGACGAGTCGAACGGCTCGCCCACGCTCTGCAGCCCCTGCCAGAAGTTGGTGTTGTCCCAGTCGCAGTAGATGGTCAGCGCGGCCGGCAGGTCGGCCGACGGGGGGCTGGTGTCCTTGCGGTCCCGCTCCACCCCGCGCAGCGAGTAGAAGGGATAGACGGCGTTCACCGGGAGGTCGGTGAAGGAGGGGCCATACGCCACGGGCTGGGGCAGCTCCTGCCACCAGGACCGCTCGAAGTACAGGTTGATCTTCAGCAGCCGCTGCTCCGTGGTGGTCTGCAGGTCGTTCCAGAGCTGGTTGGCGCGCCGCTGCTTCTCCTCGTCCTCGCTGTGGCGCTGGTTGAGCACCGGCGAGGTGGCGAAGAGCGCCTCCAGCGCCCCGCGGGCCAGGGCCAGGATGACACGGGGCGCGTGGATGGTGGCCTTGGTGCCGCCGGGGACGAACGGGTACGCCGACACGTACTTCGGGGCCCGCGTCAGCTGCGCCGTGAAGCCGCCCTCCTCGCGCGCCACGATGGCGTCCACGCTGGTGCTCACGAAGATGCGCCCCTTCTGCCCCTCGATCCGCTGGACAATGGCGTCGGTGAGGGAGCCGTAGCCCTTCTCGAAGGTGAAGTAGGTGGGGTCCTGGGGGAAATCCTCCATCAGCTGGAAGGCTTCGCCCGCGTTCATGGTGGACCAGAAGGGCCCCTCGAAGCCCAGCGCGTGCGCCAGCATGGCGCAGCACTCCTCGGTGTAGCCCATGTCGCGCAGCAGCCCCCACATCTGCCACCGGTAGAGCGGGGTGTCCTTCCATTTGAAATCGATGCGCAGCTTCTGCCAGAACTCCGGCGTCGGCTGCGGCGGCGCCGTGTCGACGCCGTTGGCCTTCAGCACGCGGTCGTACGCCTCGCCCAGGATGCTGACCGGCGCCCGGTTCCGCTCCTCGGGGGCGAGGCGGTAGAGCTCGCTCCACACCTTCGGGTCGCGGACGGAGTCCTCGTAGGTGAAGCCGCGCCCGCGGAACAGGTAGCGGTTGTTCTCGCCGGCCATGGGGAAGGGGACGATCTGGTCGCACAGCCCCATGGCGTGGAAGAGCGCCATCAGCTCCGTCATGGAGTAGTTGAAGCGCATCCCGCCCTCCTCGTCCCGCACCACCACCTGCTTGCCGTGGCCCGCGTCCAGGTCGATGAGGTCCGTCTGCAGCCGGCCGCCGGGGCGGTTCAGCCGCTCCAGCACCACCACGGTCTGCCCCGGGTTCTTCTCCAGGTACCGCCACGCGCAGTACAGCCCCGCGATCCCCGCGCCCACGATGACGAGGTCCGCGCTGGCCGGGACGGGATCTTCCTGTCGTTCAGTCATTGTGATGTTTCCGATTCATGAAGGTGTGGCGCATTCCGCCGCAGTGGCGCCAAGTCCGTCGATCCGTCGAATTGTCCGAAAGTGGAAACCGCGCGGCCGCCTTATCGGCCTCTGGGTGAGGGAAGAACGATCTTTCAAGGAGTATGATCTCAAGCCGCTGCCATGAGCTGCAATTCGACGGACGCAGTGTAAGGCGCCTTCGGGGTGAGCACAAGAAGAACCCCGGGATCACGACGATGGATCGCGCCCGGCCCGGCGGTTCGATCGCCGGGCCGGGGTCGGGGAGAACGCGCGGGCGCGCCGGCTGATCGGGCGCTGGCGTCTGCGGTCCGCGAGGAGGGTGCGGAGGGACGAAGATGATGGAGCGCTCGCCCTCCTTGATCCCGCTCTACCGGAAGCCGAGGTCGATGCCGGCGCAGCCGAGGCACTGGTAGCCGTCTCCATCGTAGACGTATCCACCCTCGCCCAGGTTCAGCCGCGTTCCGCACCCGGAGCAGAGCGTCGGCTCGAACGCGGGTGGATCTTCCAGCTTCACGAAGTTGTGCTCGTTCGTTCCATAGTGCACGTAGGTCTCGGTCTCGAACGCCTCGCGGCACTCGGCGCATTCGCGCCAGTCGCCGTCGTGCCCCTCGGTGTGGTGGTAGCCGCACAGCGTGTAGCGCCGGTGATTCCGCGAGCAGCTGTTGCGGGCGTAGGAGAAGAGCACATAGCTCCCCTCGTCGTCGCACACCCACTGGTCGCAGCACTCGGTCTTCCTGAGGCTGGACGTCTTTCCGCACAGCCCGCAGCGCCTGGCCTGCTCACCCGCCGCCGGTTCCGCCGCGCCGGGGCGCGCGGAACCGGTCGAGGACTTATGTGCGATCATGTTCGTTCTCCCGGGAGTACGGGTGAATGTGCCGACGGTGGAGCGCGCTCCGCGGATCTCACGGCCGCGCGGCGCCGTCAGGGGTCGATCTCATCGGTGTACGTTTCTTCTTCCATGGCAAGTCGGACCGCGTCGTCGCGCCGCGTTGGCAGGTTCGCCAGCGATTCGCCGGGGCGGCGGACGAGCATCGCCACCGCGTCGTAGCCGTCCGTGGCCAGGGTGCTGCGCCCCACGTCCCCCATGGGTCCGACGGTGATCTCGCCCCCGTCGTGCACCAGGCTCTCGATCCCGCTCCAGCGCTTCTCCATCGCCTGTCCTTCCCCGTCTCCGGAGGGGTGCCCGTGGAGCCGCGGCTATCCGACGCTCGCCACGGTGACGTTGCATCGGCCGTCGCTCTGCACGACCACGTCGACCCGGGCGATCATCCGGTCCAGGCCCGGGTAGAGCGCTCTTCCGCGTGCGATCATCGCGTCGAAGACCTCTTCGAGCTCGGGCCCGGGGGCGCTTCCCACCATCTCGCCCAGCCTGGCGTACAGCTGCCTGTGCCCGCCCTCGGGAGGATCGATGGCGGCGTTCCACAACAGGGCGGAGATCTTGACGGCTGCCTCGAAAGCGAGACGGTCTTTCGGGAGCGTGAGCGGAAGCAGCAGGGGCTCGGCGAAATCGAGCAGAATCTCCGACATCTTCACGGCGCCGCGCTCACCGTTCGCCGCGACGGGGCCGGTGCGCTCGTGAGTGCGTCGGGACTTCCGCGCCCTCTTCCACTGTCGGCTGGTTCCCATGCTTCTCGTCGTGCGCTCAAGGTTCGGGTGCCGCCGATCCTCTAGCGGGAGAAACCGGGCGCGGACCCCGTGATCGCCAGGTCCGCCCGCACAAACATGAACAAAGTAGTCCCCCTCCGCAACACCGCGCGGAGAGGGACCTGGGGTCGGGCGCCATACCCCGAGATGCTCTAGCGGGATCAGGGCGCTTTTGCCATCAGCACCGCCCTCTCCCGCGCGTCAGTCGGCCGAGGAAAGTGGTGCGGGTGGGTGGTGTGCTCCAGCGATTCGCGGCGGCGAGTCCGGGCGATCAGCCCGATCCGCCATCGACGCTGGTCGCCAGCTCCGGTTGGGGGAAGCCTCGACGGATCGATTCACGCTTCGTCCGGCGAATCGTCCGCCGCCGGCCGTGCGCTCTTGCGCGGGTGCGCCACGGAGTGGAGGTAGAGCGATTCCACCTTCGCGCGCGCCCACGGCGTCTTGCGCAGGAACTTAAGCGAGGAGTTGACGCTGGGGTCGTGCGTGAAGCACCGGATAGCGATGCGCTTGCCGAGCCCCTCCCAGCCGTATCGCTCCTCCAGGTGCTCGAGCATGGCCTTGAGGGTGATTCCGTGGAGTGGATCGACGCGCTTCGGCTCGTTCATCGGGTGCTGGAACTCGTACGTGGATGATGGTGATCGGCTTCGGCGCGGCCGGCCTGGCGAGCGGGGCGCTACGCTCCGAACTGCCGCAGGTGGTGGTCCAGGTGCTTGTACATCAGCACCGCCCACTGATGTGGCGTCAGCCGGCCGAAGAAGCTGTGCGGATGCGTGGTGCACCCCGCCGGACCCGCGGCGGCGAAGCGATCGATCAGCCCGATCAGGCGCCGGCGCTCGTCGTCCAACTCCCGCTCGTCCGCCACGACGATCTCCGGCACCGTCGGCGTGTTCTTGCGCATCGGCTCCTCGTTGCCCAGCGCCAGCGGCTTGATGATCCAGCCGAAGAGCCGCCCGACAAGCATCCGCTTTGGTCGCGTGTCGCCGAGCGCCATCTCCAGCCCGCCGGAGCAGTGCGCCACCGCCTGCGCCGCGTTCATCGTGCCCCACAGCCGCTGGCTCTCCGGCCGCAGGCTCAGCAGCCGCGCCTTCACCTCCGCCGCGGCGGCAGTGTCGAACAGGTTCTTCATGCCGAAGCCTCTCGCGGGTGAGCCGCCGTGTGGGCCGATGGGTCGCGCGTCTCCGCCCGGATCGCGCGGGACCATGCGGCAATCTACAGCGTGTCGCACGCCAGCACGACGACGGACCACCACAGGATGCCCACGATCGCGGGAATCGTGAGCAGCGCGCACACGAAACCGGAGATGACCAGCCGCTCCTCGAAGCTCGTGGCGCGATGCCGGGTCAGGTGGAGAGACAGCGCCACGCCCAGGCCGAGGATTGCCACGGGCGTCAGGGCCACCGTCGAATGGCACGCCCAGTCCCAGGGCCGCGGACCGCCGGGGTCCGCGTGGGGCCGCATCCATTCCACCGTTCCGCGGGCGGCTTCGACGACGACCAGCGCGACGCACAGCACGGCCAGGCCACGCAGGCGCCAGCGCTGATAGGCGTACGCCGAAGCGGCGATGAATCCGAACAGCAGCACGATCAGGATGGCCATCGGGGCGGAATCCGGCGAGAGACGGGGAAGAGCTGCCAGCGACCGGGCCGGCGGCGGACCGCGTCACCCCGCAGCGTGCGCGGCGCACCGACGGACGTCAGGTCGGGAGTGCACGGGAGAGCATGGCCGCCGAACGCCGGTTGCGGCGGAGTGCTACTTGTCCGGGCGCGCGTGAAGGTTGTCGAGGCCCTGTTCCCTGGCGCGTGCCCTCCAGTAGCTCGCCTTGAGACGGCTCTCCTCGACCGCGTTGTAGAGGATCTCGCAGTCGCAGTTGCCGCCCCGCGCCATCAGGACGTGGAAGATCTCGAAGAGCTCCTCCGGCGTGAATCCATGCTTCAGCAGCAGCGGCTTCGAGACGCGGAAGTCGCCATGGCACTGGGCCGCGGGGGTGGAGGGAAGCTCGGGAGAGAACTCCAGGTCGAGCGCGCGCAAGAAGCCGCTCCCTTCCAGCGCGCGCATCACGTGCGGCTCGATCGACTCGATCAGCTCGGGATCGGGATATTCGAGATCGTCCGCCGTCTCGCCGGGCGCCAGCTCGTACCAGACCGTGCCGGCCAGGTGCGTCTCGATGAAGTCCCCGGGGATCAGATGCGCCAGGTAGTGGTAGCGCTGCATCGGGTACAGCCCGGAGAAGAGCGCGTGGCGGAAGGAGATGGCGGTGCGGGAGGGATCCTCGGAGTACGGCTCGGCCCGGATCTCGATGCCGGGATAGTCGCGCTCCAGAAAGCCGCGCAGGGCTTCCATGACGGTGGGCTCGATCATCGTATGGATGGGGTGCGTGCCAGTGGGTCACTGGCCGTGGCTGACGCGCAGGATGCGCGCGTCCCGCTTCGCGATCTCCACGACGGCGATGCCGCCGAGGCGCCCGGCGGGAAGGTGGCCGGTCACCTCCCAGACGTTGCCGCGGAGCGTCGCCCTCAGGGGCTGCTCCGACTGGATCTGGCGAGCCCCGTAGATGGGGACCAGCACCGCTTCCGCGATCCGCGTCGCCGTGGCGGCGTCCGGGACGTATCCCTCGGGCGGCACGTACGAATGCAGCGATTCCTGCGAGCCGGCCCGCGCGTGCGCCCCCGCCGCCGCGACGACGGCGAACGCGAGCACCAGGCTGCGGATGCGAAGAGCCGGCCAGCGCGGATGAGCGTTCATCGTGGAGTCCTCGAGGTTGGGGAGGGAAGCATCGGGCGCCATCGGCCTTTCGCGCGGGCTCGCGGCGCCGGCGAGGCGCGCTTTGCTTCGGTCCTTCCCCGGCCGGCTACATCGTGTCGCAGCTCAGGACGCCGATGCTCCACCACAGGATGCCGAAGAACGCGGGAACCGCCAGCAGCATGCACACCACACCGGAGATGACCAGCCGCGCTCCGATGCTCGGGTATCGGTTCCGGGCCAGGTGGAGGGCCGTCGCGACACCCGAGCCGAGCATGGCGAGGGGGATCAGGACCCCGGTCGAATGGCACGCCCAGTCCCAGGGCCGCAGAAGGGGGGCGTGCGTGTGGGGCTGCATCCACCTCACCGTCCCGTACGCGGCCTCGACGGCGATCAGCGCGACGCAGAGCGCGGCGACGCCAGGCGTGCGCCAGCGATGATAGGCGTACGCCGAAGCCGCGGCGAATCCGAACAGCTGCAGGATCAGGCTCACCGTCGCGTGGGGTGGCGAGACGCGGAGGACGCAGGACTGGCTGCGCTCGCGAGCGTGGCGGGCTGAACGACGTCGTCGGTCACAGGCGCCGCTCGAGCCAGCGCTTCATCCATCGCGGAAAACCCGAGTCCTCGATCTGCATGCGGCGGCGCTGCCTGCGCTCCTCCGCCCAATCGACCCGCGGAGCGATCTCGTCGTCCGCCAGCTCGAGCGATGCCCGCGCCCGGGCGACGACGCTCTCGCCGCCGGGGATCGCCAGGCCGTACCGCAGCTCGGCCCGCCGGCAGAGACGCTCTTCCTTCGCGGGCGCGTGCGTGCGGACGCCGGCGGCCCGCACCCGGGCGTGCACCCCTTCGTGGACGATCGAGGAGCCGATTGCCTCCACGGGGAAGGTGTCGACGAAGTAGCTGTCCAGGACGCACGACCGGGATGCGTGGAAGAAGGCCGCCCGGCAGGCAGGATGGCGGCGCACCCAGATCCGCTCGACGTCCTTTTGCAGGCGACGCAGGCGCATGGGCTTGTAGCGCTCGACCAGCGCCAGCGCCCCCGCGACCTTGGCGAACAGGTGCTCCGTGTCGAAGTCCTGCCGGGGCTCCGTGACCAGCACGAGGACGCCGGCGATGGTGCGCCGCTCGGACAGGCGGAGCAGGAGGCGGTGTCCGAACGAATGGACCCGCCGCCGGATCGCGTCGCGAAGGAAGACTGGTATCATTGCCGCGGCGGAGCGAGCGGGAGCAGCGGGCCGGTCGATGAGCGTCACGAAGGCCCTTCGGATCAGGTGACCAGCGGGCGGCCCGGCATTGAGGTAAAGAGTTGTCGTGCCGCCGCCCAAGCTCGCCGGGAGGAAGCGGAAGATCAACCTCCCGATCGGGTTGCGGGACATTTCGCGACGGCGTGCGCCGGGCTCGGGGAAGCGCGCGCTCGCGCCGCCGCCGGTCCGGTGCCGCCGCTCTCCCCCGATCCCCGAAGCGCGGCGTGCCTGCCCCCACCCCCGGCCCGCTTTCTGCGGGGCCGCGCGGGCGTTATCCTGTCCCGCTGAATTCCGGCGCACCCGAGCGCCGGTCTGCGTTTCGGACCCGTTACGGTATGCCGAGAGGAGCTTCGCGTTGAGCGCCCACGAGAACAACGACCCCCTCTGGTACAAGGACGCCGTCTTCTACGAGCTGCACGTCAAGGCCTTCCAGGACGCCTCGCAGGACGGCGTCGGCGACTTCGCCGGGCTCATCGACCGCCTCGACTACGTCGCGGGGCTGGGAGTGGACGTCATCTGGCTCCTCCCCTTCTACCCGTCCCCGCTCCGCGACGACGGCTACGACATCGCCGACTACTACGGGATCCATCCCAGCTACGGCAACGTCGAGCAGTTCCAGCGCTTCATGGACGAGGCCCACAAGCGGGGCCTGCGCGTCATCGCCGACCTGGTGCTCAACCACACCTCGGCCGACCACGCCTGGTTCCAGCGCGCCCGCCGCGCCCCCAGGGGAAGCCCCGAGCGCGCCTTCTACGTCTGGAGCGACACCGACGAGCCGTACGCCGACGCGCGCATCATCTTCACCGACACCGAGCCCAGCAACTGGACCTGGGACCCGGTGGCCCAGCAGTACTACTGGCACCGCTTCTTCGCCCACCAGCCCGACCTCAACTGGGACAACCCCGAGGTCAAGGAGGCGATGTTCCAGGTGATGGAGTTCTGGCTGGAGCGCGGCCTGGACGGCTTCCGCGCCGACGCCGTGCCGTACCTGATCGAGCGCGAAGGCACCATCTGCGAGAATCTGGAGGAGACGCACGACATCCTCAAGGAGTTCCGCGTCCGCCTGGAGAAGAACTACCCGGGCCGCATCCTCCTGGCCGAAGCCAACCAGTGGCCCGACGACGTCCGGCCCTACTTCGGCGACAGCGACGAGTTCCAGATGGCGTTCCACTTCCCGCTCATGCCGCGCATCTTCATGGCCGTGCGGCAGGGGATCCGGAAGCCCATCGTGGAGATCATCCAGCGCACCCCGCCCATCCCCGACGACTGCCAGTGGTGCATGTTCCTGCGCAACCACGACGAGCTCACCCTGGAGATGGTGACCGACGAGGAGCGCGACTACATGTACCAGGAGTACGCCAAGGACCCCCGGATGCGCATCAACCTGGGGATCCGCCGACGCCTGGCGCCGCTGATGGACAACGACCGGCGCAAGATCGAGCTGCTCAACTCCATCCTCTTCACCATGCCCGGCTCGCCGATCATCTACTACGGCGACGAGATCGGGATGGGCGACAACATCTACCTGGGCGACCGCGACGGCGTGCGCACGCCCATGCAGTGGAGCCCCGACCGCAACGCCGGCTTCTCCCAGGCCGATCCGCAGCGGCTGTACCTTCCCGTCATCTCCGACGCCGTCTACGGCTTCCAGGCGGTGAACGTGGAGGCGCAGGAGAAGAGCCCCTTCTCGCTCCTCAACTGGATGAAGCGGCTGGTGCGCGTCCGCAAGCAGCACCACGCCTTCGGCCGCGGCTCCATCGAGTTCCTGGAGCCCGAGAACCCGCACGTCCTGGCCTACCTGCGCGAGCACGAGGGCGACGTCATCCTGGTGGTCAACAACCTCTCCGGCGCCGCGCAGGCCGTCCGCCTGGACCTGGCGCGCTTCGCCGGGAAGACGCCGGTGGAGCTGCTGGGCGAGACCGCCTTCCTCCCCGTGGACGAGACGCCGTACGCCATCACCCTGGCGCCCTACGGCTTCTTCTGGTTCGCGCTGCGCACCGTGCGCGCCGAGGGCGAAGACGACTTCTGGCAGTTCCCGCAGGAGTGGGCCGAGGCCGAGGCCGCGCTCCTCTCCAATCCGCAGACGGTGGCGCGCGTCTTCGGCGCGGTGCCGCAGGAGTGGCTGCTGCAGCAGCGCTGGTTCCGCGGCAAGGCGCGCGAGGTGGTGGGGGTGGAGATGTGCGACCACGCCATCCTGGACACCGAGCGCGCCCCGCGCGTCGTCCTCGCCGTCACCCGCGTCCGCTACACGGAAGGGGAGGCGGAGGACTACCTCTTCCCCGCCACCTTCCACCCCGTGGCCGCCCCCGGCGCCGGCCCGCACCCGGTGGTCGTCCATCCGACCGAGAACGGCGAGGCGCGGCTGTACGAGGCGCTCTTCGACCGGCGCACGGCGGGCGCGCTGCTGGAGGTGATGGCGAACGAGACCGAGCTGGTGGGCCAGCACGGCCGCTTCCGGGGGAACCGCACGGAGGTGCTGGCCGAGGCGGGCGAGGTGAAGGGCCCGGTGCGGCGGATGGAGGCCGAGCAGAGCAACACCTCGGTGATCTTCGGCGACCGGCTGATCCTGAAGGTCTTCCGCAAGCTGGAGACGGGGATCAACCCGGACCTGGAGATCACCCGCTTCCTGCAGGAGCACACGGACTTCCGGGCGATCCCGCGTCTGGCCGGGTGGATCGACTACACGGACGGGAACGGCGGGGTGGCCGCGGCTGCGGGGCTCTTCGAGTTCATCCCCAACAAGGGGGATGCGTGGAGCTACACCCTCAAGGCGCTCGACCGCTTCTTCGCCGCCGCCTCGCGGAGCGCGGCCGAGCCCTCCTCCGTGGCCGGCCGCGAGGCGCTGCGGCGGATGTCGGGGAACTACCTGGACGCCGTGCGGGGGCTGGGCGAGATGACGGGGCGGATGCACGCCGCGCTGGCCTCGGCCGGTGCGGAGAACCCCGACTTCGCCGCCGAGCCGGTGACGGACGACGACGTGCGCGGGTGGACGGAGAAGTTCCAGCGCGACGCCGAGCGCGTCCTGGGCGACGTGGGCCGGCGGCTGGACGTCCTCCCCGGCGCCTTCCCCGCCGCCGTGCTGAACGACCTGGCCGCCGTGGTGCGCGAGTCTCCGGCGCTGCGGCAGCGGATGGACGACCTGCGGCACCTGGCGGGATCGGGGCTCCGCAAGGCGCGCATCCACGGCGACTACCACCTGGGCCAGGTGCTCCGCGCCGACCCGGCGGAGCCCGGCCGCGAGTGGATCGCCCTGGACTTCGAGGGCGAGCCCGCGCGCCCGCTCTCCGAGCGCCGCGCCAGGCAGTCGCCGCTGCGCGACGTGGCGGGGATGCTGCGCTCCTTCGACTACGCGCTGCGCCTGGGGATCGGCGCGCACGAGCCCGCCGACCTGCGCCAGAAGTCCATGCTGGAGCGGTGGGCCGAGGAGTGGGCGCGCGAGGTGCGCGAGGTCTTCCTCCGCGCCTACGCCTCCGCCGTGGCCGGCGCGGGGATCATCCCCGAGGACCCGGAGACCTTCCGCGCCGTGCTGGCCGTCTTCGAGCTGGACAAGGCGGTCTACGAGCTGGGCTACGAGATGAACAACCGCCCCGACTGGATCTGGGTGCCCGTGCGCGGCATCCGCGCCGTGCTGGACGGCGGCGCCAGGTAGGGCGGGGGATCGGGGTCGCGAGGGGGAGAGTTCGGCGCGCTTCGGCGGCTCCGCGCCCCCACCGGCGGCCTGAGGGCCGCCACCTCCCTCGGAACGGGGGAGGTGCGAGCCTGAGCGAGCGGAGGGGCCGCCGCGGCATGCGACAGAGCCCATCGAACCTCGAGAGCAGTTCTCCCCTCTCCCGCTTGCGGGGGAGGGGCCGGGGGAGGGGGCCGCCGAGGCATTGTAGACCACCCGTCGAACCTCCCCGATCCGCCGTACGCCGTACGCAGATCGAAGTACATCGAAGGACGCAGTCCCGAATCGAATCATGATCGCAGTGGAGAGGGAATGACGCCGGTCATCTACAACCTGTTCCCGCGCCTGGTGGGCGCCACCACGCGCTGGGCGGAGCACGCCGCGCGCGCCCAGGAGATGGGCTTCGACTGGCTGTACCTGAACCCCTGGCAGTACCCGGGGTTCTCGGGAAGCCTGTACGCCATCAAGGACTTCCGCCGCCTCAACCCCCTCTTCCTCCCCCCCGGCGCCGACCCCTCGTCGCTGGAGCCGCTCCGCCAGGCGCTGGCCGAGATCAACGCGCTGGGACTCCGGCCGATCATGGACCTGGTCGTCAACCACACCTCCAAGGACTCGCCGCTGGTGGCCGAGCACCCGGAGTGGTACCGCTGGGGCGACGACGGCCAGGTGAAGAGCCCCTTCGTCCGCGAAGCCGACGACCCGTCGAAGATCACCGTCTGGGGCGACCTGGCGGACGTGGACAACGAGCCCTCGCGCGGGCGCGACGAGCAGTGGCGCTTCTGGGCGTCGCTCGTCCGCGAGGCGCTGGAGCTGGGCTTCCGCGGCTTCCGCTGCGACGCCGCCTACAAGGTCTCCGCCGCCCTCTGGCGCTTCCTGATCGCCGAGGCCAGGGCGGTCGATCCGGGCGTCGTCTTCTTCGCGGAGACGCTCGGCGCGCCGGTGGAGGACGTGGCGGCGCTGGCGGGCGCGGGGTTCGACTTCTTCTTCAACTCGTCCAAGTGGTGGGACTTCAGCGAGCCGTGGGCGCTCGCGCAGCACGAGGCCTTCCGCGCCATCGCCCCCTCCGTGGCCTTCCCCGAGTCGCACGACACGGAGCGGCTGGCGGCGGAGACGGGGGGCGACGAGGCCGTGCAGCGCCAGCGCTACGCCTTCGCCGCCGCCTTCTCGGCCGGGGTGATGATGCCCGTCGGCTACGAGTTCGGCTTCCGCACGCGGGTGGACGTGGTGAAGACGATGCCGACGGCGTGGGAGCGGCGGTCGATGGACCTGCGCTTCTTCGTCGGGCGCGTCAACGCCCTGAAGCGCGCGCACCCCGTCCTGCACGGCGAGGGCGTCCTCCGCCCCCTCGGCGGCGTCGCGGGCGACACGCTCGTGCTGGAGCGGCGGGCGTCGGACGCGCCGGCGGCGGCCAGGGGGTGGGTGCTGGTCAACAAGGTGTGGGGCGAGCCGCGCGAGATCCGCCTGGCCGACCTGGCGTCCGACGCCCTGGGCGGCGGCTACCGCCTCTTCCGCGTCTGCGTG
>Ga0247770_1001053_pt1 | contig 23950 bp, 21 predicted proteins | sample UWRJL136409B6_FD_179943 | JGI IMG/M metagenome (GOLD analysis project Ga0247770, IMG submission 179943) | Plant litter microbial communities from Arlington Agricultural Research Station in Wisconsin, United States - UWRJ-L136-409B-6 | ecosystem: Environmental > Terrestrial > Plant litter >... | reverse complement strand
AACCCCCTTTGAGAAATCGACTAGGCCTTCTTCAGAAGACGGCAGGTAGCTAGAGCAGTGGCTGCTCGTGGCTCGTGAGCGTGCACGTTCACCGAGTAAAACCGGATAATTCGAGTCAATTCGGTACCCCATTAATATCATCGCCATCCACGGCCTAAACAGACACCCCTTCCACACCTGGACGTATAAGAATGGGACGCTATAGCTGAAAGACCTATTACCAGTGCACCTTCCAGGTTACTAAGTGTATACATATGGATATCCGTCTCAGGTGTTTAGCACGTTCTTTATGGAAGTGAAAGAGTACGTGCGGGCATTTTTAGAATAGATATAATCTAAGGTGCTTTATAACAGGCACAGTTCCAACAGTCCTTATCGTAACATCTTATTTATATGCCATAATCTTAGCGGGATTGTTTGCAAACAGGTTCGTGAGATTTACCTACCTTACTTAGGTAATTGTTTAATTAATTTTTGTTTGGGAAATTATTAATTAGCCGTGGATTGCATTAATTTACGCTGTTTTACCTGTTCTTTTAATAAGGGGGTGTATGAGTCATGGTGTAAATAGACGGATTTATGTTACAAATATTAATAAAATCCAAATTTAGCTACTCCCACATCTATATAAAATGCTATGTTTCATTTCTTTTAACCCACCACAGTATTAAAGTCCTGTTTACTACCCATCCACATTACGTTATCTTTACCGTCAAGTTCAGTTTTACTGAAGTTGTTATCCCCCTTCTTGCTACTAAAACTGCAAGCTATTACAGAGCGGATATGCCCGTCAGATAGATATCAGGCGGTTAAACTCGCATTTTCTGCAGCCTATAAAGCTACCGTGTAAAGTAATATTCAGTCTATATGCTAATCCCAGGGTATCTACTGGTATATTCTAAGATATCCTGTTATATACTAGTATATTGTTATATACTAGTATACTGTGGGATATTTAATAGGTGCTGGTATATTAAGTAACATTATTATAACCAAGATCACGACATTAGGCTATAGCGGCCTGAGGCAGCCACGGTAAGCTAATCAGTAAGAAGAAGCCCTACGGAAGGAATATAACTAATTAGGGTTATCCTAAGGGACTCTGGTCCCGGACTGGGATAGGATAAGTTCAGGACAGTCCCGAGACTTCCTCCTAAAGCCTTAGGACACAGCTTCCATAATATAGATAGTTTACTATATAGTTAGAGATAGACGACCTTGCTATAAGGAACGATTCTTATTCCTTATATAAGTAATATTATATTTACGTCTATAATCTTACAAGGACCTTCTTGAACCTTTTTATAGAATACACTGTTTAAGATAGTAAACGCCTTATCTAGACGCCTATATTAACCTTTATTCCTTTACTGTCATCACCACTACGCGGTGTACTGCCTTACAGTCTGACCCTTTAGGTGCAGGTTGTAATAAATATCCTAAATTTGGAGCTGGGATATTATATACTATTGCAAATTCTGGCCTGGGATATTATGTACTACCCCAAATATTGAGCTGGGATATTTTGTACCATCTTATGGCATGTACTGGTATATTCTGAAGCCAAAATCTGGGACCGTGCGGTCCAGGATTTGGGCCCATTATGTTGCGCTTTATAGCGCGTTCGTTTGCTCGGACTAGCGCCTTGGATGGCCAGGCTTGCATTTTGAAGGCTGTGTTTGTTTTGTTAGGATGGGGGGTCCTATTCTGGGACCTCCTATCTTCGGAGGTAAGGCCCAAAATCGGTCCCATGTCGCGTAAACTTGCCAATTCTCATGGCAGGGTGAGCAATGGTGAGCCGAAGCTGAGCCGGGGGTGAAGCGAGCCTGATTTTGGGCTAACCATTTTTAGGCGGGGCCCATTTATTTTTCGTAGCAGACTACCTAGGTACCTATCAGATTAGAGAGTGCATCTACCTTAGGCTTGGTTGTACATAAATTTCATGACAACAAGGGTTCAATAACGCACTGCAGGAGGCTAATCCCCGTGTTAGCCGTTCCATTCATACCCACAAATGCTTTTCGCCGATTTCCTAGTTGATGGTATCAGATTGAAAGCGTTGAAGCCCTTCTGCTACTTTGTCTACGTTCTTTGGTTGGTTCCATCGCTGAGAAGGTTGTCTGCTCCTTCAAGTTTGAGTGCACACAGCAACAGTCAGCCAAGCGAGTTTCCCGCCTTGACACAAGGCCTATTTCCAGGGAAATGCGATCCTTGTAACGCCTGAAGGGTTCTTTGTGGTTCCACCACAAAGGCTCTGTTGTTGGAGCCTCTCCAGTGTAGTCTCCATTGTTGTGAATTGCCTCAGCTGCCCTCTCCTGGCCACGCTGAGGGCTTGGCAACACCATTGTCAAGGGTTCCAGGCCGGAACCTCCCCGGTTCCAGACCCTAACCCTGGAACCTCCTGCTTTGTCACAAAATGACATCTGGAGAGTACGTAATGTTAACCGTACTGCCAGCCTCCAGAACCCGACGACGGTAAAGGAGAGTGTCGTCTCCTGCCTCAGCCAGAGTGTTCAGGTTTCTTCGCCCCTCTTTTTGGTGGCTTGGATGTGTCATTCTCCTAATTGGTTGACGAATCAGTTCAATCGAAGAGAGCGACGACATCACCCATTGGACGGACGTGTGCTGGTCTCAGAGATTTGGCATCCGGTACAGTGCGTGATCGGATCAAGAGGCATTGTTGCGCAAGGTCGGATCAGGTGCTTTTGGCACTTGGGCAGACATGCCAAGCTTGACTTTGCTCCAGGGGTCTATGTTCTCGAGGTGCTGCCGTGGTGACCCGTCTAGTTGAGCGACAAAGATCTCAGGTATTCGTGAATTTGGCTGGAGAGCGGCGTCCTGCCTCTCGAAAGTGCTGAAACCACCAAGTGTTGTGGGCGATAACCCTAACCCAGGGTGGCACGGAAAGAAGGCCGGCAAATCTTCCGCAAATCTAGGCCATCGCTAATAAAACCCGCGGAACCCCGTCTGGCCCAAGACGGTAGCGATCTGTCCTGGCGCACCCTACTCGGTCACTGCCACCGTCGCACCTTGAGGGCTCGCGTTGTACAAATGGCCGTTATTGAGCTTGGATGCAGCGTGTCTGAGGTGATACAGCCCCTGGTTTTCCTCCGTCCGTACCGTGCGGGTCCGTGTCCAATGTGGGGCACCGCGGGTCCGGAGCAAAAGACCCGAATGGTGGGAATCGTCGATGCTGTGGGTGATCGGGATCTAGGGTCGTGTAGGAGTTCGGCGATCGACACGCCACTGCGCATCTCCCAGCCAGCCCCCGTCGCACATGACACATCAGACAACGCTGCCTCTCGATCCCGCACGCTTTACACATTCGCAGGCACTGGCTTCGGGTTAGAACCGACAACGGAAGCTAGAAATCTCAGCTCAGCATAGCTCCCGTCATGGAACATGTGCCAATTTGCTGTCCGTGTCTGTTGCTTTGCTTGACGGGAGACGCCCCTAACATCCCCGACATTTAAGGACGCAGCGACGATAAGGTATGTGACCGAGTTGGGTTCGGTGGGTGGCGTTTTCGAACGGCTGAAAATTGCATTTTTCAGTTACTTCTCTCCATGTCTCAGATGGGAATGTCTAGAGTAGCACCAACCTCTCGCCTAGCCATTGGTCCACAGAATTCGTAAAGCAGGGCAGCTTCCGCCCCGAAAAGCCCTGTGCAAAGGCCATTCCAAATTTGTTCTAGAATATTTATGGCTGTTTGTGAGGTTGACTGTACGGGATCACGAACCCCTCAGTCTGAAAATTTCGCCATCTGTGGCCGAGGTCTAAAGGATGTCAGGCATGCAATTCTGACACACGGTCCGAAGCACCAGTATATGGCGGTATTTCACGCCTCCCTAGCAGAGTCATCGCACCGAGAATCTCTTCACCGGTCTAGAAACCCTTCCAGCTCTCGCGTCAGTCAGCCCCTGGGCCGGCGGCTCAAATCATGTCGCACAACCCGAGCCACCCTCAATGGGCGCCAAGGGTTCGCTCATACTGTGTAGAACTCCCAGTCCCCCCGTCCTCAGACAGAGGTTGGATGGTCCTGCAAATCAAGCTGCGGTTTCAAAGCCAATCTGCAAGCCCTCACAAACCGCCAGTTCGAGGCACAGCCTCCGGAGACAACTACCTGCCCGGGAATGTGATTCGAAGATGCGTCTAGGCCAGTGCTATTTCTCATGCGCTACATTGTGAGAAAAAAGCAACGAAGACTCTTTTGTCATCCGAACAGCAGAGCCAGTCCAAACGGGGAAGTGCAATGTTTCAGGCAGTGGGACGGACGCCTGGTCAATATCCTACAAGAGTGCCCCTGGTTTACCCTAGCTCAACGCTTGAGGTTTCGGGGCTATTTCACTGTTCCTGGTCATACTAGGCACTAGTTGCTATTCGGCTTGTTCGACTCGGTGCCGATGTCTTACCAGTTGTCACAGCGCCCGTCCTCAGGGCCTAGCCCCCCAGGCCCACCGCCGGAGGGAGCTATCATTACTCCGCCCACGAACAACACGGTTCCGATTCTACAGTCCGGCGACAGCGCCTTCCAACATGGGACATCTTTTCGGCAAGTGATACAGGAATTTGCAGATGCACTCCAAGCTGCGGCGTTCTCTCTCGGGCAAGGATTTGGAGAGTCCTCCGAGCCCACTGTCGACGGTCTTTTATCCGCCGGGGAGAAGGTGATCAACCAGGCCGCCCATTTCATGAAATCACAAGACATCGAAAAACTCGCAACAGCCCGGCAACTGGCGACAGCGAAGAACGCTTGCCTACGCAAGGACAGCCAGTTGGGCAGACTGCTTTCCACCTTGACCACGCGTCAGAAAGCAAAGTCACTCGGCTGTCGTACATGCAGGATCGAGTTTAGATCGGTGAGCGATCCCTATCATGACAACTTCGATTTCCTGCAGAGCGAGTAAGCCAACTGACAGCCGTTCTAATTTACAGCCCGACGAGTTGGACAGCCACGACGAACTGGTTCACGGAGATGGGAGCTCATACGCTCAACCCATTGACATCACGACTCTACCAGTACAACACGAGCAGCAAACAAATGATGCATCCGCCAGAGACCCGCGAACGCAAGCCCTTTCCGCTGACTATTTCGCACAACCCGGGAGGGATGCCTCGGTTCCGCGCCCTCCTCCACACCCCCCAGCGCCGTGGTCCCCACCCCAGGGGCTGCTCCACCGGCATGCCCAGTTTGTGGGCGATGGCAACCGCCGGCCTAGCGATCCTCATCCCTTTGGGGTGCGACAACAAGCATTCCAGGAGCAGCTCCCTCCGCCCAAGCGACGACGCTCCGAGCAGCATCCTCCGCCCAAGCGACGACGCTCCAAGCAGCAGCCTCCGCCTAAGCGACGGCGCTCCGAGCAGCACATCCCAGAGCCCAGGCCGCGCCAGATTCCTCCGGCCAACGCCGAAATGTCTCTGCAGCCGGCAGCGGTGTCGGTCTCATCCAGTCCGATCCATATGGCTCAACCGCCACCGCCTCTCTCCACACAAGCCCAGGAGTCCGCACAACATCCCACACCGGTTGAAGCTTTTTTCCCATCTGTCCATCCGGCCATCATGCCGGGACAGTCCACATTGAATCCCGTCAGTGCCCAACCTGCCGTCCTCGTTGACAGTTTGGGGCCACCACCCATGCTGCCTGGCTACGTCCCTGAAATTGCCCCTATGCACGACACAATCCCGTCAGAACATACGGCTTTCGCTACATCACCACGCATGCACACCCACGAAGCCACCGCCGGCCCGAGCGGCGATCCGTGGCAATATGCGAAACCTGAGGGGCAATCTTTCATGGAGACCATGCCCGTTCATCCTCCGCCGGCTTTTCATGTCCGCGATACGTCCTACGTCAACAAAGAGATTCACTGGCAGGATGCAGCACCGCCCACCCAGCATCAAGGAATGCCCGCGTTCTACTATGTCAACTGGTCGGGCGCAGTACCCGGTAGGGTGCCAACTATGCAACCCTGCGATGACGTATATTCATCACACCACGTTCCAAGGCACGGTTCAATACCTACAGCGTCGACCGAGATCGCATCCGCAGCACAGCCATCTGCGTCACACAACACAGCCGGCGTCACACAGGCATATCCTTGGCAAGACAGAGCATCAGGTATCGAGGGTCCACCAATGGGGGACGTCGGCCTTTGTCCAGCACCACCCGGCCCGGCTATCCACGACCCACACGACATACGGTTGCAAGGCGAGCTGCAAGCCGTACATGCGATCTCCCCGACGGCCACGAGAGCCCAAAGTCAGCCACTCCAAGACCGCATCCCCGGCCCGGAGCAGGAGGAACCCCAGCCCGTGTTCAGCTTCCACAGAGTGAATCCGGACACAGGATTGCCCATGAGGATTGCCGCTCCGCACAAAAAAAAGGTGTACACTTTTCAGCCGCTGATGGCCGGTCCCGGTCAATACATTTTGGAAGACACAAGTGTGTCCGGAAATCGAAGGGCCTCGCTGGATGAACGGGCTGTTTCTGGCCCCGCAGTTCGGAGAAAGCGGTCTCATCATGTATGATACGTTTGGGCCACTTGTGGTCTTTTCTTTTTTCTGTATGTTGTCTGATAATATGGCCATGTGTTTCTTGTCCTCGAAGAAAGCTCTCCCAACGTCGGGTGTGAGGTTGAAAACAAAGTTTTTCTTTTCTTGACCGAACTGTTACATGTATGATACGTTTGGGCCGCTTGTGGTCTTTCTTTTTTCTGTATATTGTCTGATAACATGGCCATGTGTTTCTTATGAGTAATTTACAGGTAGTTGCAATTGAAGTTCCGAATTTAGCACATAAAATAATTGAAGTCATGAAATTTAGAACTAAAAAGAAAAGATAAAAAGTCCAGAACGAAAAAAAGAGAGTAGAGGCAGCCCCAGAATCGAACTGGCGGGTCGAGGAGTGCACGGGAATGTAGCATCTAAGCGTTTAGCCTGGTCGGAGTCAGGGCAATACACGCCTCTCAAGACCGCCAGGCCAGCTGCCCTTATTTGGGCACAGTATTTTGGCAGCTTATATAGCCCATGCGCCGGAGAGCAGCACGTCGAACAGGGCAGGAGCCGGACCGTTTGGTACCGACATCGGATTATTTCATGTTGGAGCATACTAGAGGTGCTCAGGACTCGAAGTCGAGAATAGTCCCGCTCGACTAGGAGGATTTCTCCTGTCACTGGCGCTCCTGGGGTAGCTTGCGACACAGAGGAGAGCTTGGGAGAGCCGAAGCTGGAACTAGAAACATTAGATCTCTAGATGTCCTTCTTCTGGGGGAGACTAATAGGAATGTGACGATTTAGCTATCTTTGATTGGGGTAACTGTTTGAGAGTTTCAGCTTCGGTGAAGGACAACTGGAGGACACTGGCACCTTCAGCATCGGCAAGTGCAGACACGAAAAGGCGAGAAACTCTGCGGAAATTCCCAGCAAGCCGATGCTCCGTAACTGTTTATCCAGGTTCGCTGCCCAGTTGAGTCGAGGCGCTTCTTCAAATCAACAGGTTGTGAACGACATCAACTTGGACGAACTGGCCGGCTTCTACTAACAGTGCCAGGCAGAAAGCTAGACGAGAGATTGTCCAATGTCTCAACCAGCAGAACCAGAATCAATACTCTCGATTCTTTTGTCGATACACCGCCAACAGCGAGTCTCGCCGAGCTGTCGCCTGTGCAAACGCACAAGTGGAGGGAAAACCTGGTTGTCCCATTACAGCCTCGCAGTCTCTGGCTTCCGCCAAGCCCAGGCGCTCCTTCCAAGTACGCAACCTTGGCGTGCGCTCAGTCTGCTGTCTCCACAAAATCCTCCTCTTCTTCTTTCCCAGCCCTCGTTATTTCCTCTTCCTCCAACCGCGAACAACCAAGCGAGAATTTCACACTCGTTTTCCCACGCTACTTCTTCTCGGACCCTCGCGCCACGTGCTCGTACCTCACCCAAAGTTGGGCTTGACACAAGATGGTGAGGACTACCTGCGATGAATTTCCTAACGTTTTGAAAAGACCTAACTTTTGTGTGCAGGACGCGACTCTCCATGAAGGCACCCCGCTTACGGGCATCACTACGCGTATCGCAACTCCCGAAGAAGACACCCCGCCTACCAACACGACCACACAGATCATGACTCCCCAAGAAGATTCCCTGTCCACGAGCATCACTACGCGGCCTACGACGCTCCATCAGTTCCCGCGTTTCCCCAGAGAGCTACGGGACATGATATGGAAGTTTGCAATTCGACACCAAGGAGAGAGAGGAGTACACGTCTTCACCTTCTTCAACGGCAAAACTGAAAAAGAGAAAGTCGAGTGGAGCAAGCACTGCGTGGTTGTGAATCGTCAAGGCACGGAAGTCGCTCTCGCAGCACCAACTCTTCCCGACGGATGGGAGTTCCCCTCGTCGTACCGGCGAGTGTCGCAGCCTTCCTGGTACAGGTCCAATCCGTCGACATACCTCATTGACGGCGGCTTGTGGACCGCTTGCAAGGAGTCCAGAGAGATCATGGAGAATCATTTCAGCATCATTCCACGCTTCCAGATTGAGCGTCCGCGATTATCATCTGAGTTGGTGGAATCTTATCTTGACATGGACCTCTATTTGGGGGTAGATCTGTGAACAGTCGTGGAAACGATAGACAGCCAGCCAGCAACTGCATTTTTCACGCATAACGGCACAACACAAAGCTTTACTGTCTACCCAATGACGGATTTGTTCATAATCCAGGACTACAAACTAGCCAATATGGATCTTAGCGACATGTTCAACCATGTGCCGCTCTTTGAGCAAAACACGGGAAACTTTGTCAGCCATATCGCCTTCGAGCTCGGCCCGTGGTACAAAGGCCGGTCTGAGGAGTATTTTGCCCTGCATCGGGTAAGACAGATCATGCACCACGTCAAGAAGTCGCGGCAAGCTTTGGTCAAGTACTCACGGTTCAGGACTTGCCGAACTGAGTCGCCGGAAAATGGGACTTCAATAAAAGACTACATGGATACTACACGCCTGTGGTTCATTGATCGCAGCCCGGCCGCGCTGTCCAAGGGAGCCTCTTCTGATAGACAAGGGCAGTTTGTCTTTTTCGCAAGCGATTGTAAATACGTTGAGGTTGGTGAGTGTGCCGACCATAATCGAAGTATTATTCCCAGCCACCCTCTGCTGTCGAAGCTGAAACCGTCGACCTTCAATGGCCCTTGGGACTACTGGGTCAGGTATGCTGGGAATTCCCCTCGTTGGGATGCCGAACGCTTCGGCGTTCTGCGGCCTGTACATTTGGACGGCTGGGGTATTGAGGGAGCAGACTTGGGCTGCTGACTACTCTGGGGGGACATCAAGGATGGATCGTGGTGTGATTGGAGGGTTTAGAACCAATGAATGTAGACTTCGTTGGCCGACATAGCATCGGAAGCAGATAGGCATCGCAAGAGTTTTGCTCCCACCAGGTCAATTTGATCGATTTCGCGCCCTTCCCGGGACGGGACCCCGCTCCGGTCCGGCTGCAGCTACCGGTTAACGGCGGATGCTAACCCCCGCGTCGACTTCTATTGCAATCATGCCGGAGGCGGGGTATTTAGGAGCGCGCTTACTTTAGTTGAGCGAGCACCTTTGTGCCTCATTTGCAGTTTGTTTTAGATAGTCGCAGAAGCCCCTTATCATTGTTTTGTTGGCAACCGCTCATTTACTCCTGACCATGGATTCCCATCGCCACCCGTTTGACCCGCTGGCAGCCGAGGAAATCCAACTTGTATGCGCTCCCGGGAGAAAGTATGCACATACTGACAGGTTTGAAGGCAGTTGAAATCATTCGCCGTGCGTTTGCCGACATTAGCTGTATCTTTCGGGCTGTCACTCTCCTCGAGCCCCCTAAGAAGGACATGATTGCCTTTCTTGACCTTGAGCATGGAAGTTCAGGGGCTGCAAATCCAGCACCCCCGCGAATTGCCATGGTGCATGCTCACATCGAGAATGTGTTTCGGGAGCTGCATGTCAACCTCGATCAGCGGGCTGTGGTCTCAGACACTGCACTCCCCGGGCGGCACTCCCACATCGACTCGGAGTTTATGCACAGAGTTGAGCTCGCATGCCTGGCCCATCCAGAGGTTCAAAGACAAGTCAAGGCGCTGAATCTCCCCGATGAAGCCACCGTCGTGGTCGAGCCCTGGACGTATGGGCCCGATGGTATGAACGACATGTCCAAGCGTTTGACAATGGTACCTACCCCGGCTCCTCAAGTGCGATTCACTGCTCTGTATCTTGTTTCTAACTGCTCTCAAGTGCTGGTTCTACATGCGTATGTCGTCTGACCCGGACGCAAACTACTACGCCTACCCTCTTGATCTCTGTGCTGAGATGTCCTCTGAACTCGAGTTGATGAAGATCTACCGACTTCCTTCGGGCGAGGATGATCGAGCTGAAATCAGCGAAGATCCCAAGGAATACGAACATCGAAAGGTTCACGAAGGCAGCGAATACCACCCAAACCTCACAGCTGCTCCCCGGACGAGCACAAAGCCTTATCACGTTTCCCAGCCCGAGGGGCCTTCATTCAGCATCGAGGGGAGCCTGATTACCTGGGAAAATTGGACGATGAGAGTCGGGTTCAACTACCGCGAAGGCATGACCCTACACGACATCCGCTACGATGGCCGCAGTCTGTTCTACCGACTCTCTCTTTCCGAGATGTTCGTCCCCTACGGCGACCCCCGGGCTCCGTACCCAAGAAAAGCCGCCTTCGACCTCGGCAATGACGGCGCCGGCGTGTGCGCTAACAACCTCAAGCTCGGATGCGATTGTCTGGGACACATCAAGTACTTTGACGGCTTGCTCGTCACACAATCAGGCCTCCCACTGAAGATGCCAAACGTCATCTGCTGCCACGAAATCGACGACGGCATCCTCTGGAAACACACCAATACCCGCACTGGCAACGCCGTTGTAACACGCTCTCGCGTCCTGGTCCTCCAAACCATCATCACAGCCAGCAACTACGAGTACATCTTCCTCTTCTACTTCGGCCAGGACGCCTCCATCCACTACGAAGTCCGCGCAACAGGAATCCTCTCCACGGCGCCCATCTCCATCGAAGATACCGTCCCCTACGGAACCGTCGTCGCTCCAGGCGTCCTAGCCCCCTACCACCAGCACCTCTTCTGCCTGCGCATCGACCCCGCCATCGACGGCCACACCAACACCCTCGTCGTCGAGGAAACCCACCCCCTCCCCATCGACTCCCCCTCCGTCCACAATCCCTTTGGCATAGGCTACACCACCACCTCCGTCCCGGTCGAGCACGAAACCGGCCTCGACCTCGACCACACCACTAACCGCACCTTCAAAATCCTCAACGAATCCCGCCTCAACCCCACAACCCGCACCCCCGTCGGCTTCAAACTCCTCCCCTGCTACAGCCAGCTCCTCCTCGCCCACCCCTCAAGCTACCACGCGCGCCGCTCCGAGTTCGCCTGCCACGCCGTATGGGTGACGCGCCACCACGACAACGAGCTCTACCCCTCAGGGAAGTTCACCATGCAGTCTGCCGGCGGGGAAGGCATCGCCTCGTGGATTGAGAATCGGCCGGAGGAGGAGAAGGGCGTGAGGGGGGAGGATATCGTGGTGTGGCATACCTTTGGGAGCACGCATAATCCGCGCGCGGAGGACTGGCCGGTTATGCCATGTGAGAAGATGGTCGTGGGGCTGAAGCCGGTGAATTTCTTTGAGAGGAACCCGGGGTTAGACGTGCAGGTTGCGACGGGGGAGGGAGGGAGGAGTGTTTTGGTGGTGTAGGAACTCCACCACAGAACGGGTGAGGATCCGCATCACATCCACAGACACAGGAGGAAATTGCAGCGTGGAGTTTTATTGAGAAATCAAGCTTGATTAGCTCAGCTGGTTAGAGCGTCGTACTAATACAGATCTCATCTCCTGTGTCCTGCAATGCGAAGGCCAACAGTTCAATCCTGTTGTCGAGCAAGCTGATCTTTTTGCCGTCGGTACGTGGCTTTTGTTCTTTTTTGTGTCCTCGGTCTGGGTGTGCCCTTCATTCCAGATCCAATGTAAAAGAAACCCAGAGGTGTCCTTCCTCCGTAGTTTGGGGCAATGCTCTCCCACGCCTTTCCGCGATCGCGATGATGGCAACTCGACGTGTTCGAGGGATGTAAAACAGACGCGGGGATGCCTTAGCGCTCAGGGGTTCTCGGAGAAGCTGCCTTCCAATGATTGGCACTCCAATCGGACTTCCAATCACACTTGCAGGCTGGGACTGCGCCGCATCGCACTTTCCCCTGAGAAATCCAGGTTTCCGTCATCACCCGACACCTGAGCCCGACGACATCGACGAAGCAGAACCACATTGTGTGCTACTGAGCGCCCGTGCCTTGTGTTGAAATGGCCGAGGTTGCAGCGAGTATCGTTGCATTCATACAGTTAACCGACAGTGTCATCCGCATCTGCAATCATTTCATAGGCGTCGTGAAGGATGCGCCCCGAGACCTCAATTTCAGGCGAGGTCTCATCACTGAGGGCCATCCTGTCCTGCTTCAGCGAAGATGATCTCCACCCCAACACAGCGGAGGCGCTCCCTGCTCTGTGTTCACCACATGGCCCCATCCAATCTTGCTCCAAGGCGATCGCGGCTCTTGAGCGTCTTCTTCCCAAGGTCCCGGACGATACAAGCAAGAAAATGGGCTTTAGGTTGTCTGATTTGACTTGGGTACTGAAAGAGCCGCAGTTGAGGAAGCTGCTCGCTGAGATCAGTCTGCACAAGTCCACCCTTCTCCTCGCCTTGACGGGGGATATGATGTAGGTGCTGCGATTGCAACACCACAGCAGTATTTTCAATGCCACTAATCACAATCACTCAGGCGGGATATCAAGGAAATCAGGGCGGGTGTCAACAGGGTCGAGGAGTCGATGACAGCGTCGGAGAGAAGAGAGGTTCTGCAATGGCTCCAATCCAAATCTCACAACCCATCGACACTCCACAACGACGCCCTGGAAAAGCACGACAGGCAGACAGGCCAATGGCTACACAAGTGGACAGAGTGGAACTCTTGGTTGTAAGCGGACAACTCGCCAGTATACCGGTTTCTCTGGATTCACGGTATACCAGGGGCAGGCAAGTCGGTCATGGCCTCCTTCATCATCGAGCTCATCAAATCACACTGCAATGGGAACCGCAACCAATCGCTTGGGCACGCATACTACTACTGTCAGTACTCGCACAAGAAAGACGAAGGGCCTGCGTTCTTGCGTTGGATCATCGGCCAGCTTAGCCGCCAAGCGAAATAGGCACCACGACAACTGTTACAGCTCCGCGAGTCTGGTCTTGATCCCACCATCCCAGATCTACTCGGTACTCTATCAACTATCTTGGAAAGATTCGACCACGTGTACTTAGCAGTTGATGGCGTTGACGAAAGCGAACCAAGAGCCCAGATGCTCTCGGTCTTGACAACGCTCGCCACCGACGAGCGATTTCACAAAGTACGTCTCCTTATCACAAGCCGCTTGTATCACGACATTGAACGGGCGTTCTCTGGTATATCAGCCAATATCTCTATGTCGAACTATTTGGTCGCCCAGGATATATCGACGGTTGTTCACGAGTGGATCACAACCAGTGCTCCTATGAAGATGTGGAGCCATCTTTCCCCGTTGATCGAAGAGCAGCTGTGCTGGAAGGCTGGGGGGATGTAAGCGGAAATTAATTATAGATATGGGAAAAAACGACCAGCTAACAACTTGCCGAAGGTTTCGCTGGGCTTCGTGCCAGATGCAGATTCTCGAGCACATCCGCGATGAATCGCAACTCATCGATTCGTTGAACTCACTGCCTAGTGATCTTGACGAGATCTATCTCCGACTCCTGAGCGCCATCCCCGAACCCGACCGCCTGTTTGTCCGCCGTGTTCTCCTTTGGATTGCAGGACATTCATTTGCCGGCCGACTGCGAGACAAAGGCATTCACCTTGATGTCCTCGTTTCTGCAGTGTGTGACGACCTTCAGAATTTGACGGGAAGGACTTATCGATATACCGCCGACGACGTGAGGGAGCTATGCGGTTGTCTCATTACCGTCACGGAGCGGCCGCTGCCGTTCACGGATTTCCTCCGACCTCTCCATATGCTTCCGCCACTTGGAGGCGAGTGCAAATTCTACATCAAAGCGGGCAACGACGAAGATGCGCCCATGGGAAGCTTTGTTTCGATCGCCCACTACACAGTATTGGAGTTTCTGTCATCGGAACGAATCGCATCTAGCTCAGCACAGTACTTTTCTATGACCCAACGCGACGTCAAGAACTCGTTCTTCAACAGCGTTCTGAGACAGTCCCTCGCCGCAGATCCATCCGGAATCTTAGCAGACTGGGTCCGGGACCGCGAAGCGTACTGCCTCACGCTTGTACCGCTAATTATGCCGACTGAGCCGGACAGCATCGACCCCGACACGCTGGAACTGTGCGTACAGTACTTCCTTCCTACCAGCTCTCACTTTCCCAGACTTCGCACCATCCAGTACTATCTTGTAGCCGGGTGCTCATCTGCCCGGGCGTTTTACATAGCGAGGCTTCCGGTTTATAATCCGGCGGTAGCGCCATCCCAGTACGAGGGAAATGACCCCAACGTGTGGGCGTTGCTGGCCATGTTGATGACAAATAGCCGGGCAGTCGCACATGCATTCAGACGGAAGCTAGGGTGGGACGAAAATGAAGCTGGGGATAAGGAAATAGAGGCAGCCTTTTTTATCAGAGGGAAAGGGACTGCAATGGTGCAAGCAAAGTCACATCACGGGTCCCTGGCGCAGGTGGCGTCGATTCGAGGGAAGCATCAGCTTCAGATTATGGAAGGAAGTAGCATCTCTTGGCCGCAGCTCTGATCCTCCGGGCTTGACGAGATTCGTGTCGAAAACACTAAGTTCAGGAACTGCGCTGCCACCCTTCCTCTCCCTGTAGACTTTACTCACGTCATGCCACATAACCACGGTTGGTAGGCATGGGTTTACAGGGAGATGTAGTTTCAATCGTATGTGAATTGGAGGCCGGAAGGTGCAGCCTGGGCCCGTGGCCGCATGTCGCTCTTGTGAAAACATCTTGAACTTGATACAGAAGCCCCAGTATTGGCTCAAAGGAGCCAAAAGAATGGCGAGGAGAGAGGATGAGTTGGTGGTGCAGGAGCAAATGAAGGAGGTGCTGATGAATGAACAAAGACAGAGGGCTATTCTAGGGGTTAGGGTTAACTAACGCCAACACGTCCGTCGCAATTGGCCGAGCCAATTCGCGGCAACTTCGGGCTCGCCACAGCATCGAAGAACCCTCTCCAAGAAATGGCAAACTCGAAATCTTGACCCCGACGCCGCACGTCATGGCTACTGAGAAACGAAGCCGATCCGAGCTGCTCGGTATCGTCAGCAACGACGAAGACGACTTCGTTTCGCCAATACCGCCGCCCAAGCGACGCCGAGTCCTCCCCACTCTCACGAACCGCGACCTGCTCTCCCCGCTCTCCGACGAGCTGCTCGTTCGCATCCTCTCCTTCCTGCCGCTGCAGCACCTCCTCGCTGTGTCCCCCGTGTCGCGCCGCTTCTACCACCTTGCCGGCGACTCGCAGCTGTGGAAGGCGCTCTACTATGCGCGATTCGTGCTCCCGCGCGCAATGCGCATCCCGGGCTTCCGCGACGGCCCCGTGACGGGCGGCACCAGACACAAGCTTCACTATTCTGGGCGGAGGACGCTCTGGGCTGATGGCCGTCGTGGCGGGCTTATTCGCGATGAGGATTTGGCGAGAGGGAAGGGGCTGGATGAGGACGACGACACAATACCGCCGACGCTAAGGAAAGAGGAGGTCCTACAGAAGACGGAGACCGTGAACTGGAAGCGCCAGTACAAGCTCCGGTATAACTGGTCGCGGGGGAAGTGTGCTGTTGAGGAGTTGAGAATAGGGGTAGGGGAAGCCGGCGATCACAACGAACAACAGGAGCGAAACATCCTTGCGAAGGTTATCGAGGGCGTTGCCATCACAGTGGACAGGACCTCAGGTCTACGCGCCTGGAATTTGAGGAATCGGCAGTTGCTGGCACAGATGCAGCTTGGGGAGGACCCCGAAAGCGAAGCAGTGCCAAGCTGTATCGCCATTGACGATGGGAAGATGGGGGAGGGGGTACTCGACGTGGCTGTTGGGTTTGCGGATGGCGGCTTTGGCGTGTGGAGGTTGTATATTGGCGAAACACGGCTCGCACAGAGGTACCGACACAAGAAGTCGAGTAACGGAGAGCTCATTGCGATGGCTTTCTCGTACCCGTACTTGCTCACAGCCACAGCGTCGGTGCTAATATCGCTGTACACTTTCGAGGTTCCCAGCGTCGTCGAAACCGACGGGGAAGTTGGCGTGGAAGCCGAAAAGAGGGTTGGTGAGGCCTCAAGTGGCTTCAGGAGCCACACGGAAACCAGCCGTGGCTCAGAGAAGGCGAACGAAGTCCATCCAGGAAGTACTGTTGGGGCCGACACACTGGCTCCTCCATACCTTCTAACGTCTCTAAACTCACATACTTCTCGGCCGCCGCTGGCTCTGTCAATCCGGAAGACGTCCGCGACAACCGTGGCGTCGATCGCCTACACATTTTCCACACGTCAAGGTTGGTCCATTGGCATCCAGGACCTTCACGTACGATCATCGAGCGCAAGGACAAAGGCAGCCCCGGAGATCGCAACCACTCGGATAGCATACACGAGTCCAGTGGATGCTGGTGGCTCGATGCGCACTCCCGCAACCTCTCCGAGTACACCTAGGCGCCACAATGCTCACCCGTCACCCGAGTCTGGGTCCCCTTCGGACTATGCCACGCCAGAAAGTGCCACAGAGCCAGGGCCGACCACATTGTGCTATACGCACCCCTACTTGCTGGCGACCCTCCCTGACAACACACTGGTGTTGCACATGTGCACCTCAAACGCCTCGTCCCTCTCCATTTCACGAGGGATCAGACTGTGGGGGCATACGTCAGGCATCAGCGACGCTGAGATCACTGCCCGCGGGAAGGCGGTCAGCGTCAGCTCCAGGGGCGAGGAAATGCGTGTTTGGGAGCTTGAAGGTCGGTCGAACGGTGTGGGGAGTCGAAGCGTGGAGATCAGGCCCGGCCAATCGCCGATAAAGGGCGTGGCGGACGACTCCATTGCCACATATGATTGGGATGAGCGACGCAATTGGGTCGGGTTTGACGACGAAATGGTCACTGTGCTCAAGGAGAAGACGGGTGGGGGGAGCGAGAGCCTCATGGTCTACGACTTTACCTGAGCAACGATGTCGGCCATGATCAATTGCAAGTTGAGGATGTTGCTCGGAGAGCCGCAATTCTCGTTACGATGGATCAGTTACCACGTGAAGTGGAACTCCGTCGCAGGGAGACTGGGAACGCCTCACCGGTGGCTAGACAAGTCACCTCACGGGCGGCTCTGCGATCTCGCGATCTCAGCCTCCACGGTTCCACATGGGCCAGGCGATGAAAAAGAGCCCTAGACATGCTCCATGCAAAGCTTCACAGTGGTTCCAACTCTCACTAGTCTGCTGAGCCCCAGAGCCACAATGCTGCCTTCCGCCTTCAGCCCTCGACATTGGCCCTACGCGTCTCCGATCACATAACGTTACAGATGAACTATTGGGCTCATTGACCATACAGTTCCCAAACAGGCGGTACCGTCGTGAACCACCAGCCTCTTCGTCCGCAGAGCGAAACGCCTCGCCCGTCCCTACCTCGGCCTGAGACCTCATGGCAGGGCGTACGACGCAGCAGCTACCCGCTTCCCGGTGCGCCTCCGCACAACGCAGCTTCTCGCTCTCCCAAGACAGCACAACCTATCGAATCCCGCCTCACCGAAACGACTGGCCGACCTGAAACCCGGCTTCGGCCATTATCGCCCGGCCTGGGCCTGGGCGGGGAACTGGCTGCGACGCGGCATCACGTCGCTGGGATACACAGACAAGACGTAAAGCACTTTGTGCACGAACAATAAACAGTGACGCTGGTATCAATGTTGTCCCTCGGAACAAAGCGGGCTACCACGTCCTGTCAAAACGCCTCGAAATAGAACCGAGCAGTCTTGACGTGCTTGCAATTGCGATATGTAGAAATGAGAAATATATTGTACTGCAACAGGTCACAGCTTTGGCAACAATTCTCATCTCCCCCTTTTTTGCTGCTCGCGTTCTGCAAACCGCATTCTGCGTAGGACTGCCGCGCAATATGGCGCGCAGCGGCAAGCCACAGCTATGACGCACCAGGCAGACAGCTCAGATTTGCCGGCGATGAATCACCTCTCGCCTCTCACCTATAGCATCTCGCATTTCCCAATCGATGAACGCGACCGAACGCAGGCAGACGGCCCAATTCTTTGACGGGGACGCTCAACTCAGTAGTGAATGGCCCAATTCTCCTGATCGGTCCGTCGTGGCTCTGCTTCAAGCTTTGGCAAAAGTCAATCCGCACTCAGGTGCAGCAGGCGACTGGGGAGGGGGTGGCTCTCAGCCTTACCCAACCACAATCACGCTTCCATGCAACGGCAGCCCCACGCTCGCCGAAACAAGCCTATCCACACCTTGAGCTTGCCAACCTTGTGTGAACGTCCTGCAACCGCACTGCAATGGAGGGAGGCCGCCCACCTGACACCCGTGAGATCGGGGCCTCGTGGGCCTCACGACGGATCGCTCGGGACCGGGGGATTTGGAATCAAGATGGCTGTCACATCGCGATTAGTTAAGTATGATAAGGATTACACTTATCTGTCGTATTCCTCAATCGCATCTGCCGCTTTGCGCACAGGATGGCAATGTGCTGTGCGAGCGCTGGCCATCTCCCGTCACTAACACGCGAACGGATGGGTGCAACTGAGACAATGACGACAAGCAAGCGAACCCCATGACAACCTGCCCAGTCACCTGACGGTGAGATGGTGTCGAGCTGTCTGAGAGCAGGGACTGCAATCGACACCTGTGTGTGTGGGAAGGGGGAGAACGGATCAGGGACCGGTGCAAGGGGGCGGGCAGGCATTGGAAGCGGGCGGGCAACCAGTGCACAAATCTTGATAGAGCCACCCCACCCCATCTTCGTGCAATCTCACAAGCAGAAGCAGGGAACTGTCTGTCGCCGTCGGGGGTGCAAGGGCATTTGGTTCTTGGTCAGGCTACTACAAGGGAGAAGCTGTTGATATATCACGCTCAGTTAATAGGCGTCACGCGGCGCGCACCAAGCGTGTTGTGCGGAACGCGTGGAAGTGAGGCCAGAGGATTGCCAGAGTGTAGCTTCGGCGCCGCCTTCTGTTTCGCTGCAGCAAGGTCGTTCCGCGCTGTTTTGCAGATCCAACAGATTGCTGGCAAGTTCCCATTTGCTGCTCATTCCAGACTGGTCAAAACATGCCGCTGCTTTCTTCCTGTCAGGTACCCGGAGTGGTTGTCGATCACGAGGCCGACACTGGTCCGCGAAACAGTGGACTGCCCTTTTGAGCCGACCTGCAGCACGTCGACACCACCAGCTTTCTCTGGACGGGCAGCTACCCTGCCACGCTTCTGCTTTGGCATTGGCACCCCAAGCTGTATTCCTGAGCTGGCGCTGCTGTTGTTGGAGGCGTTGGTATTGCAGGACCTTGTTGTGCTGCGACAACTGGTGCCATGGCTCCGGGCGCTCTACGCTCCAGAGAGCATGAATGTGTCGGAAATTGAGAGGTTGAGGAGGGTCCAAGACGTCAGCGTGTCAATGCACTTTGTCGACTGGTTCTCCCGGGAAACAAGCCCATTCGGCGGGGAGGGGGAGCCGGGCTGGAGCGGAGGGCGGGTGTTGGCAGTGTGGGGTTTGTTTGGCCAGACTGTTCCAGTCCCAGCAAACACCGGCGGTGGTGCCCGGCCGGGTGCCTTGCGGGCTGCGTCTGCGGTTTGCCTCGCCTGAGCGACGGTCCTCTTGCGATTCGATACCGCAGCCAACCGAAAGATGGAAAACAGCACTTTGCGTCCTGAGACCTGCGCAGCCGACGGGCAACTGATGCAGGTGTGTGAGAGCTGCGGTGATGGCAATGGTGTTCCCGTTGGCGACCTTGATGCGGGGAACGCTGTGATTTGACGCCTCCACGTCTCCACGCCTCCGAACCCGCAACTGCGGGCGTCTCGCCCTGTCTTGCTCAACCCCTCTCCGGCAGCTCGAGACAAGGCGAGAAGGGGCCTCTTGTCGGCTCGGTATCGTGTCTGTTGGTTGTGGCACGGCCGGCGAGGCCCTGGCGGGATTGAGCAATGAATGATGAACAGGTGTTGCTGCCCCGTCTTTCAGACCTTGCTGGACTGAACCGAATCAATTGGCCAATCGCGCAGGTCAATCCCTGCAGCACGGGGCTGTTTTGTCTTCTCCTTTGTCCATCTTCTGCGAGCGACCACGGCATCCCCCGGCGTCTGTTAGTAAATTGCCCCTCAAATGAATACGGTCGATAGGACGCAATGTAGACTTCCGCCACTCTCTCCGAATCACCAGCGTGTCTCAATGCGGAAGGCAGCCACTGATTGACGAGCGATGATGAGGGGTTGCAAGCGCAGTCGAGCTGCCCCTCCCTCGCGGAGGAGGGGTGATAAGATAGCGTGGAGCAACCGCCCACGGCAGAGCACATCGTGCATTTCTCGACTGACGACAGATCTTGCTGTGGAACCCCCCAAACCCCCCTCTGGACATACACCCTCACACAGATCTCTTGTCTGCCGGTGGCTCGAGAGCTGCGACATCGGTCAGAGGGCAGTGGTCTGTCCAAGTGACACTTACATGTGAATACCGAGTTGGAGGCCAAATGATGGTCACGAACCCCCCGTCTTTGGAGAAGCAGCGGCCGTCTGGGAAAGCGAGGAACTGAGACCACAGATGGGTTCCGTATACCCCACCACGAGAGTAGGCCCTTTTCGTAAGGCATCATGTGAACCGCTGTGGATGAACACAGAGTGGTAGCCAGATTGCCGTGTGTGCCATCCCGTCTTTCGGTAGCTCGAATACCATGTACATATCCTGGCCTTCAGATCAATGATCTGCCCTCACTAGCCGAAGATAGAGGAATCGATACCCTCCGTTGGATTTTGACCAGCCAGCCGCCAACGCTGGTGTGCTTGGCCACCAATATTCCAACATCAAGAAGGTTGGTAACTGAACCAGCCAGAATTATCCTTAAATCCTGGCTAGCTTACCTCATCGTAAAGCTCTAAGAGCTACCATAAACAAGCTCGAGCAAGTAAGGTAATTGTCATACACAGCCTGAGTTTGGGAATGCTTGGGCTGACCTAGGTATGCTGGTGCAAAGCTAGGCAGCATGGCTGCGGCGCCAATGGAGCGATATGATTCATCAATCCATGGCTCGCCTCCATTGAGTCAATCGCCAATTGCGCGGCCTGGTCATCATCGCCGAGAAGGCAGCAGCCTGCCACGAATGGATCCCCAATGGCAACGCATCCACGCAACTACCAAATTCTGGCCGGTGCCAATTGAGTTTGCCTGAAATCCTATTTGTCTACCAGACGAGGCCCGCGAGTGGCAGAAGCGTCGTGAAAAGCAAATGGAGAAGAAGAGTTGGGGCACGCCTGATTGCGCATACTTCAGGGCTCCAAACCGTGGAGCAATATCCCGTGGGGGCCTCAGTGTCTGCTGCGGCGTCAGAGGCGAAGTCGTCTCATCATGTCCAAATCCTCCCGGATCATTCGGGTGGTGTCTGTGAAGCCGGATTGAAGTTGCGGTTGGCGTGTGAGCTGACATTCGGGGAGATACACAGTAAAATCCGACACTCAAAGTCCGACGCGGAGTCGGGTCAACAGAGTCGAGATAGAAGTCGGCTGCGTCGGCTGACGGTGGTGCGTGTAAAGTCCGCAGCGCGGAGTTACCAGCGAGCTCGGAAGACGTCAATGGAAAGACGGAGGCAACAATTCCAATTTGCATTCTTCGGCGGTCAACAGCTCGGTCGGTGTCCATCATGATCGGTTGGTGACTGCTCCGTCAGGGCAGGACCACACGTCGGATTCCATCAGGCTGGGTTGTGAGCGAACCCAGCCTGCTGCATCCACACCCCTCCCTTTGACGCCTGGCACAAGCGGGGTACATTGTGACTGCCAAGAGTACCTCGCAACTTCCCATCGCGTTATCGATAAAGCAACCGAGCTAGGCCAAAACAGGACGTTGGGGTTTCGACTTCATGCCTCCCGCAGCCAACGATCGCTGGCCGAAGCCAGGACTGCACACACTGGCAGCCAAAACTCCCGCCCACGACCGATGAGTCACAGGCACCCTTCCACAGACGCGGACGACAGACCCCTTCTCTGCCTCTAATTGACCTGCATTGACAAGGTGCACGAAGCGGACCACTTCCTTTGTCCGCGGTCGGCCTGATTGGCCAATTCGCCTCCCTGACGTCCTTGCGGTGCTTTTTCGACCGCTTCGCACCATCCCATGTGGCAACATCCTGTGGGCGATGGTGGCTTCCCACCGTTCAGACGACAAACGACGGCCAAGCTGCCCCACGCGATGAGCTGTCCTTTGCAGCTTCCAGTCAGTTCAATCAGCTAGCTCGTCTGCCGCGAGCTTTCGATGCCCAACCAGTGCCAATTAGCTGCCCAATTGGGGATCAATTGAGTCGGTGAAGTGGCGATGAGCTCAAGGCCGCCAGGAGCCGCTCAGCTGCCGCCAAGTGTCAGCTTTCTGTTCTCCTCACATCCCCCTCCTGTTCTCTCCACCACGATGAAAGCACCGCTGACAACCGTTTCTATAGTGCAGGGAGCGACCTCGCAACCGTTCCATGTTTGTGGGGCAAGCACGACTTTTGCGAACCTTCTGCTGCCGCCGCGTTCGGGGCGCCGGCGGTGTCGAGCATACTTTGAAGTCTCCCAATGCGATATCCCAGTGGGCCGTTGGATGAAACCATCAAGGCAAGTGCCTTCAAGCACACGCACAAATACATACACCTCACGCGTGGAAATCAGCATATTTCTCATAGTACAACGTAATTCTCCGCGTTGCACCCGCCAACCTTGAGAGGAGGTGGATAGAGTTTGCCTCAGAGCTAGTTATGGGCGTAACTAGCTCCGCCGTTTCTATTTTTTTCGCGATCTGCCATATCCCCGTCATGCACGCCCAACCACAAGGTGGCTCACGGTTGTCTGACGACGTTGGGGGGCTTGCTTTCTGCAGAGCAATGTATTTCCTTGGAATCCCAATGCTTCGTACAAAAAACCTACTGCTCTCGCTGGACTCGATTGTTGAGAGACATCTAGGTTTCACACCCAATTGGGTCTCTCTCTCGGCAGAAACACGCTTCGGTTGAGAGCCGTCGTCGCGAATGCGAATACAAATACAAAGAAACCCTTCGCTCTACAATCCAGGTTCGAGCATTTTACAAACTTCGCATCCAGGATAAGCTTTGCTAGCGGCCCAAGGCCAAGCGACCAGACGCGTGCTCATTTTCCTATCCGCCGCCAGAGGCGATCCGAAATCCAACTGCCGTGAGGCTCTCGCTGGATCGTCCAATGGTTTACCCTCCCGCCATCAGGCACCGCAGGAAACAATAGGCTTTCAAGGTTGGAAACAGCGGTCCATGGTCACCATGTGCAAGTGGGAGTACTGCATCTTAAAAGTACTTGACGCAGAGGCCCGGACAAAGAGCAAAGAGAGGCTCGACTGGATGCCAGCAGCAGAAGCAACCGCTTGCGGAACCAATCCAAAGGGGACTTGATCTGGACGCGACCGCCAAAAGGGAGTGGGTTCGGGTCGAAACCTGCCGCTTCAAGAGATACCCCCAAGTACCGCAGGTTGGGCACAAGTACCTGACGTACTTTATGCGAGCCCGACTTATTTTTGCCTGACCGACCGGGGTCAAGAGGACGGCGCGGGTGACTGGATTGGCTGACTGGACCGCAGTGGCTGAGGGGGTGTGACTCGGAGCGGCGGGCGACGAATGACTCCTCGAGTGGCAGG
>Ga0247770_1001052_pt1 | contig 23978 bp, 24 predicted proteins | sample UWRJL136409B6_FD_179943 | JGI IMG/M metagenome (GOLD analysis project Ga0247770, IMG submission 179943) | Plant litter microbial communities from Arlington Agricultural Research Station in Wisconsin, United States - UWRJ-L136-409B-6 | ecosystem: Environmental > Terrestrial > Plant litter >... | reverse complement strand
CATCTTGACAATGTCGAGCCACCGAGCTCAAGGCCGCGCTCTCCACGACGGCGATTTGAAGATTTTAGCGTCCCGATTCCTGGTCCGACGAACAAGTACCGCTAGCCAACTTACAGCTCGATGCCATCGCTCTCAACAACACCACCTTCACCTATGCGAGCCACGGCCGCCATGCCGGCCTCTCCCTCCACACGACCGTCACCCTCTTGGGCTTCCTCCAGCCCGTCAACGCGCTTCTGCGCGACGTGCTAGGCCAGCAGCGCCCGCGCATCGATGTCAGCGGCCGGCTCAGCACCGTGCTGCTGCCCGAGTGTCTCGTGCGCGTGCCTCAGCCACTTAGGTTTACCCTGACAGGGGAGCTGCCCTATGTGAGTGTCAACCTGTTTGGCCTGCTGACGGTGACGCACATTGGTATTGAGGTGAGCGGGACGCGGAAGAGCTCAGCGGGAGACTACGATGTAGGATATGGATTCTTCGGAACGGGCAGAATTAGCGCGACGACGACAGTGGGATGGCGGATCAAAAAACTGAGACAAATGTGGTCCATCTCGATCTACACCGAGTTAACGAGCTGGAAGAACATGGCGGGTATTGATGGGGTTGACGTAAGTTGCTCGTTCTGTCTCGACTTGCGCGCCCCAAAGACACCACCACGATGGGAGTTATAAGGATTTCCTACTGACGATGGATTGTCGTGTTTATGAGTAGCTGGAGAGTGTCTTTTGGAAGCATCGTGGATGGGCACCAAGATAGCCACGGCCCGGCTCGGGCTCAGCGCGACCTTTTCCATCAAGGACCAGGCGACGTTGATGCTCCAAGGCCAGTTTGCAAAAGTTCAGTCTCTGGTACCGGCGGTTTCATTAAATCCTGGTGTCTATCCATTCGTTTTTATTTCTATTATTCCACTATGGGACTCTTTAGCTTGCGAGATATTCCAACCTCCGCTGACCAACGAACATAAGTAGACGACTTCGAGGTGGCCGGATATCTGGCTGAATGCAGCCTCACAACACTCAAGCAGCTGTACAATCAGATATTCAACGCCGACATCGATGTCAACACCGAACATGAGAATGTAATATCCTCCATGGTGCTGATTGTTTCCAAGAGCTCCGGCGTCACGCTCTACGGCTCTCTCTCGGTCGACAAACACGAGGCTGCGAAAGCCTTCATACACATAGGCGCCGGCGCCATCAAGTTTGAAGGCAGTCTCACCGGGAACCTCTCAGTTGGCCATTTTACGATCGAGGAACCCAGTCTGGCCATCGCCATCCACACATCCGGGCTCGCGGCAGGCAGCGGCTTCAAATTCAAATTCGCTGGAAGGGTGTCGATCTCGGACAAGCACAAGGCTGTAGACGACACGGCAGCGGACCGCCTCGCCGCGGTGGCTGACAACATCGAGGCCGGCAAAGCGGCGCCTAGAAAGACGCGCGAGAACCTACAGGAGCGCCGCGTTGCGCTCCGGGCGCACGCCCAAAAAACCATTGAGGGCCTACGCGTGCAGGAGACGGCCTTTGAGCGTGAGCGTGCCGAACAGCTCGCGGCCGCGCGCGCCAAGAACGACCCCCTCAAGACCGGCGGTCTAGACGCATGCTCGGCCGACGTGAAGTTGCGTGCGTATCGTCACCTCAAGGACTGCATCTCAGGGGCGGACGCGGCGCTACTGACGCCGCTGCGGTTCGCCGTCAACGTGATGGGCAAGGGCCTGAACGAGCTGCTGAACGTCAAGAGCATCGTGCTCAACGGGTCATTGAGCGACACGAGCGGAAGGGTAAAGGCCGCCGTCAGCTGCACCGTTGGGGGCTACGATTGGGACTGGTCCCTGGAGATTGACCTGGGCGACTTTGTGAGCTTTTTCAACAGGTTGTGAAGAAGATCAAGTCGGTCATCGCGAGCGTGGCAGACAAGCTCCTTGACGTGGCCAAGAAGGGCGTCCAGGCTGTCAAGGAGTTCTGCAAAGAGATCGGCACCGAGGTGCGCAAGATCGCCGACGACGCGCGCCGCACGGCCGACGAGTTCCTGAAGGACTTGGCGCGCGTCCAGGACCAGGTCGAGGGCTTCCTGGACGATATCGATAGGAAAGTCCTGCAGCCATTTATAAAAGCGGCCGAGACCATCGTGCGTGGCGCCGTCGACGTCATCGAGCGTGTTGACGAGGCGTTAGACCGCACCGTGGTGAATATTTCTCGAGATTTGGACTCCATCCACAACCAGGCCAAGGGCGTGGCTCGTGATATCGTCCGGGACGTTGACCGCAGCGTCAGCAACTTTGTCAGGAATCTCGGCAGCGCTTTTATTGCCTGTGGCCAGAGGCGAACGATGACTACCTAGATTGAGGTAGCGCGGCCGGTCCTCAGCGAGGAGGACATCAAGCGCTTGTGGGAGGGCATGCAGAGGGAGTCGGACGAGATCGAGGAATCGAGGCGCCAGAACTGGGAAACGAGACCGGCGGGAGAGGAACGGGACGATGTCGATATGGAGCCCGCAATGCGCCAGCGGAAACTCGAGATTCAACAAGCAGAGCTGGCGCTGGAGGCATATAGCATGCAGTTCCAGGCATTCATGCGCCAGAGCCCTTCGGAACAAGAGGTAGCGGAGCGCCTGAAGGAGCTGGAACAGCCCATTCGGCAGCTGCGGCTGATGCAACTTAGGGTGGTGGTCCGGCAGATGCGGAAGGAGGGGGCGCCGCTAGAGGGCGAGATGAAGCGGGTGGCCATCGACGTCGAGATTGAGGAGCTGCGGGATCGGTTGATGAAGGGTAAGAGCGAGATGGAAGAGATGCTGGCGCGTGGAGAGGAGCCTGAGAAGATCCAAAAGGTGGTGGAGTACTTGGAGCGGATCATGGTCGCTCTGGAGAGGAGGACAGATGAGCTGAGGGCTCTGGGCGATGATATCGAGGAGCCTGCGGAAGAGTAGGAGCTAAAAGGGGGGAGTGGGAGCACAGTGCCATTGTGTCGGAGACTTTTGACGTTGCCGCGATTTGTCATTCTTGTGCGACGGCCCCCGAGATTTTTGGAGGTTGTGGAGAGTTACCATACCGGGAGGAAGCTGGTCACGCTGGAGGAGGATATTGGAAAGTATCAGGGGCTGATCAAGGTTCGAGTTAGAGGTTGTTCGAGGCTGGAATTCCTCGCTCGTTTGGATAGGGTACTAGTTGGATATAACTCCTCTGCTGTAGTTACTTGATAAAGATTTGAGCATTGGTACATACATAAAGATCAGCATGGATAATTGCAGCTTGAACTGTGGGGATGAATCGGCGGGGCGAGATCTCGAACCGCGCCCGAGTGAGCGGACAGGAAGAAGGGCTTGTGCAGTGTACACAGCACTCCAGCACACACAAGTGTTGAACAGCCCCGCGACCGAAAATGCAATGAGGGCAATGCTCCCCAAACCAATGACTCGTCGGGAACGATAGATATAGAATTTTAGGTATGAATACGGAAGTACCAAGACCTACAATACCTCAAGGCCTGCTTCTGCATTATTTCCCAGCCTATGGAATGATGCGGTCTTCTCAGCCTAAACGAGGCAGATGTCGGAGTTTGGGATCAGACGACTCTCATTGTGGCTCGGATTGGACGACCCGGTTGGTCCTTCACCGACGACCTTGATGTCCAGCACGGACCCGGTCTTCCAGGTTTAAATCAACACACAGGGAAAGGCTACACAGCCGTGTAAAGATACGGTTTCGCTATGTCCGAATCAGCCTCATCTTATGATGATGGAGAATGACTCGATATCCGAATGAATAATTGAGTACCTATCTCTATGCTATCTCGGAAACTTTTCATTATTGGTGCGGTCTGGGGGCACAGGGTTCGAATTCGCAAAATTGAGTACAAGAAGCTAAAACTACAGATTCCAGTGACTTTCAGCAATCATACTAACTAAGGTACCTAACTAATATCCTATGTACACCATTCAGACTGAGCCATCTCTGGGTATCTTCCAAAACAGCAGACCAATGAAAGAACACAGACAAATGTACAAATTTCTCGCGATACACTTCTATGCTGCTAAACACGATAAATCAGCCATACGGTTGATCACGGAAGTCTGCAGCACCTTCAAAACTCGCCTCCCGTAACTTCTCTAGGCTATTACGCTCCAAACGAGCCCCGAAAAATTCTCATCTGTCCCCTCCCCGAGTGTTACCCCAGCGGTTGTAACAGTAACATGCTATGGTCTTCGCTTAGTCTAGCTGGGCGGCTCGATTCCAGGGTGGACCACCTCCCAAATTGCGCGATACTGTTCCGCTTTAGATAGCCGTGAGTCCAGACACTGGGTCAGCTCTTTCGTCTGCACCTCAGTGAGGCCTTCGACGAAGGGCAGAGGCTCAGTCTTTTGGCACGCCCGAGAGACGATGTGTGTGTCACACGCAGCGTATGTGGTAAAGGTAACCCCGCAAACGGGGCAGAATGGAGGACGCCGGTGGAAGAAGAAGAGATGGTTTTCGACGTAACGAGGACTCTTCATGTGCGGGTGATCACAGAGAGTGCCTCGCGGGTTGCGAAGCGAGTAAGGGCAGGGGAAGGGGAGCTGGCTTGGTTTTGCGGCAGAGAAATCCGAGGCTTTCATTGCGGCAGCTGGGTCGAATACGGATGTCTCGTCCTCGTCGTCACAATCGCCATCGTCTTCGTCTTCTGATGCGTCGCCTTCAGATGCGTCGTCCCCCGAGTCGCCTTCGGAGCTAACCTCCGCGTCACTGGGCGTTACTACCTCGCCCACCCGAGAAGACTCGGAACTTGGTGAGTGGTGGCGTTTGGACAGGCGTTCGGAATCCGGCTCCTGCCTTCCTCTCTTGCAGGAGACTGGAAAGTTGAGAGCTTTTTCGGCGGACCGGGCCAGCTGGAGATCAACAAGGCCGTCCGAGCCAGATCTTTGATTTTGGCTTCTTGCTGGTGCGGCTGGGCTTGGCTGGAGGTGGTGAAGATCGGCGGCTGTGGCACTGAAGGCGGCCTCCGAGCTATCCGATGGAGAACAACATTCAGGGGTTGTTGTAATGGGGGATGATCGGACAGCCCAGTTGACCATGAAGTCACTGTCATTTGGGAGTGTCTGAATACTGTCCGAGTGATGTTTCGCTGACGCTATTCCCGGAACCGTCTGGGATCTCAGGGGAGGCTGTTTCGCCGCCGAGCACGGTTGATATCCCCTCTGCGTGCCGTAGGAGAGGTCATCCACACGAATGTGGTATGACCCGGGGGTGGTACTCTGGCGGATACGCATCGACCGCTCTCGCGGCTGTCCAACGAACGTAAAGACCATTTGCGGATGTGTCTGCAAAGAGCCCAGAGTGTATGAGCCCGATCCCTGCGTGATATCCAGTCTCCTCCTCCTCTGGGCGTCTGAGCCTTGAAATGCAAAGTGAAGCTGGACTGCTGGATTCATGTTCCGCTGGGGTTCATTGGCGTCGTGATTTCTTTCTGCAGGTGCCAAACTCCGGAATCGGGAGGAAAGTCAAGATTCGTGAGAGCGTCGGAGACAGATAAGATAAATAGGTACCCACCCAATGCGTGCACCTATGTGTCGACGACCGGCGGTCTCGGCATCATCGTTCAGGTACGACGCCCCCAAGAATTTTGAGGCCGAAAGGGTTTGAGGTATTTGCACAGGGCGCGCGCATGAGCACAGTCGCGCACGAAGGTCCAATGCTGATTGGTGATCTGTCGGAAGTCATCTGCCTTCGGCCAATGGCGAGGCTGGTTGCAGCCCCCAAGCCCGCTCCTGCAGGGAGCACGGCCCAACGGTGCGCGCCTATCTCGGTCAAGAAAGCCCGAAGCGCCGCCTCCCGAGCCAAAGAATTCCACAAGCGGTTATTAAGGCTGAGATACGGGAGATGAAACCGTATCTTACACGGCTGTGTTGCTTTGGAATGTGTGCAGAGTTTGGGCTTTCAAGGGGTGTTGGCGGCATAACACAGCGGCGCGGGACGGCGCACGTTGCACGTGGCAGCATATCGCTTCCCTTCATGTGCAAACCAGGTTCGCCAACAGGAAGGTGGGTATCATCGTCGGTGAGGACCAACTCAACGCCAAAGCCACCGATGATGCATGAGTCGTCTGATTCCGAGCTGCGGGGCTGACGCAGACTTAGAATATGATCGGTTCGGAAATAGTAGCAGAGTACTCCATAGTAGGGCCTCAACGCATTGTCGTTTTCGGCATTTCCATTCATGCCCAAATTACATGTGTCATTCTGACGAACCACCGGTATGACGGGTATTGCCTCCATTATACTTGCCGCGATGGGCTTATTCAACACTTGTGTGTGCTGGGATGTTGTGTGCTGTCCGGGTCCACTCGCTTCGGCTGCACAAACAAACTTGCGCGGGTTTCCGTATCCCCTCACCCATATATTTGTCTTAGGCTAGCAGAGATGTGTAAATCGGCCATGTGCAGCGAACAGACAGCGAAGGGGTGACAATAAATTATCCACCCAATCAACGACATGTGGTACCGCATTACAGGCCCCTTCCATGGGCATATGGCCAGCTCCGATTACCGCGACAATCCAACAGCTTGTCTCGGCGCAAGAGATGAGGATGGGCTCTTGGGGGTCGGGGCTGAAACATCGGTAACTGGGGTGAATTTCAGTGATGCAGTGCAGGCCACGGCAATGGCGGGAAGGGGAGATGTAATTCGGTTGGTTTTTCATCGAACTCCCGATAGATGGAACCCAAAGCTGTGGGAAGACCCTGTTGAGATGGGTCCAGGGATAATTAGCGTGAGGGACTTCATGACTGACCTGCTCTGTTTCGAAGATAGTTAATTCCATTATCCGACCACGCTTCAGACGCCAAGGCTATACTCGGCCCCGTCCTGCTTCGTCTTTAGTGGTCCGTCGGCGGAGACTCCTAGACTGTTGGAGCATCGACTAATTCAGGCCAACCACGGCTCCCCCATGGCTCCCTCCTGCATTGGGACTATTCGTGTTGTCGTACGGGGCTGGTTCTAATATTTCTAGCCCTTGGGGGCCCACTACTCAACACAACCAGAACTCGAGGACTCCAATCAGCTCCGACGAGATCCGCGATAATGAGAGATGCATCCCGTTTGAAGAGAGACACATCCTTGGGTAATGAAGAGACTCACAAACCCCTCAAACTATCAGACAGCGCTGGGGCCATCAGACGCCGTCGGGTTAGGTCGCCTAGCCCCGAGAGAGGCTCGGAATTGGTTCTATGACACGGGGCTGGTCTCTTAGCTCCGAGAGTCTCCTAGCCCCAGGCCATCGGTCATCAAAGGGCCAGCTATTGAGGGAGAGATCACTACACATCATCGAGATATTGACCACTCAGAACCTACGCAGGAGCGGTGATTCCCATCATTTTCCTGGGTCTATACAGGTAAACTTGTGGTCTAGCGGCACCCCCGGTATGCCGGCAACTCTGGAACCCTCGCCCGATTCGCCATTACCAATAGCCTCATCATTGTTCGACGAGCTTAGGTCCCGCCTCTAACTCCTCCTCCCCCCACCGCTCCCCTTCCCTTCACAAACAACCCTCCACGCCGCCCTCTCACACCTATGAAAAGACCGTTCAAACGCCCAGAACTCCATGCAGTCGGCGTAGTATCAGTCCCAAAATGCGGATGCAGTGTCCAAATGCGGCTCGTCCAATGACCCAACGCTCGGAATCGCTCAATGACGAACTGAAGGCTTAAGGCCGAGGCAATAGTGGCGACGATGAAGATGGCGAGCAGCCAAATGAATGGCTCCCATCCGGCATCTGTAGGAACAATGCCGTGGCCCATGCCGAAGACGCCCTGCAAACACCATGTTAGCTGACTGTGGGGGATGCGCGGAAGGGAAAAGAAAAAAAGGGGGGGGATAGTGTGCTTACCACTATGAAGGCAGGCGGAAGGTAGACAATGGTAAGCCAGGTGAGCATGCTGATGTTCTCATTCTGCTCGACCGATAGGACAGAGGCAATCTTGAAGTTGTCAGTTTGTGAGAATGAACCATGAAACCAGACAAGGCATGAAAAAAACCGGGGGGTTACGTACACCCTCTTCAAGTTTTGTCCCCTCCTCAATCCGCTGTTGGATTGAGCTCAGTGTATTTTGGACATGGCCGTAGCGCTTCTCAAATTCGTCAGTAATGCGCTGGGCGGTACGGCGCATGTCCTTGTGTTGGATAGGCTCTCGCATCCTGACGCGTCCCGTCATCTTTGTGTGCGCCAGGTCGAGGGCGTCGATAGCCTTGGCAAGCTTGTCACGGAAGACACGAAGTGCTTCGAGGCCCCAGAGCATCCGCTTGAGTTGCTTAAGGGCCATGCCCGACTTTTGCCATTCCATGCCTTCGAGGAGGACTTTTGCCTGATTTGAGGCACGTAGCATCATCAGTATCACAATCTAAATTAGAAATTTCAAGGTAACTTACACTCCTCCCCGTAATCCGATCAAGCTCCTTGATGAACTTATCACACTCTCCCGCCAACGCCTCACACATATATCCCAGCAGCAGCATGAAAACCAGCGCGCGACCCGTGTCCTGGTCATGGATAAACATTTGTATCGTCTCAGCCGCCTCGAGGGCGTAGTCGGAAGCGTGGGCCTCGCTAAATAGCTCGCACACCATGGAGCATGTCCAGCTGCGGCCGCGACTGTCACCCGTGATGGCGAGTGAGAGCCGTAGATCGTGGATTTTGCCACTCCGCTCTTCGGCTACGCTTTGCGGCGGGAAGTCGTCCTTTTCGGCGTGTGCCTGGGCTGCCTTCTTTTTGGGTTGGGGCTCCTTGACTTGGTTTGGGCCTGATTGGGATCCGTTCGTAGTCAGTGTGGGTAGCGTGGCGAGCTCCATGTCAGGGTCACCGGTTGTTGTCGGTGTTGCTGATGCTACTGCCTGTGAACACGTCAGGCGCCGATACAGAGACGCCAAGGACATGATGCGTGATGGCGATTCTTTCGCGTCTGTGCTCGCGCGGCGCAGGGCGGCATTGCGCCTTTCCTCGCGGACTCTCAACTCGGTGTCGTCGACCTCGTTCTCGGCACGGCGGATCATGCTCTCAACGGGGCCGTGCAGCCGCCAGTGGGAGATGGTGATAGATGTGATCCACGTATCCTCTCCACCCGTGATGGACTGGTTGTAGACGTCGCTAAACTGTGAGAGCTCTCCTAGATGGGCGTCGTACGTGTCGATGGCGTCGGGATGCCACATGAAGATCATGGCTTGGAGAGTGGCTGGCGAGAGTCGTTTGGCGAAGCTATATGTTCGTTGTCAGTGCCACAATTTGAGGAGTTGAATGGCAGGAGTATCCTACAGAATTCGGTATTTAGTCGCCTGGTCTGTCAGCTATAGATGTGATGTTAGAATCCTCACTTGGGTGTGGTGTAATTGGCCGTGAAAAAGGAGAGCGTACGCTATCATTCAGGACCATGAACAGCGAATCCTGATAGGCATCCAACAACTCATTCTTGAGATCCTGGTTCAGCAACAAGTTCTTGTCCTCCTCCTTCCACGACTGAAAGCCCGGATACTCGACAGCCTTCCCGATTAAGTACATGTCCATGAGGGTGGAGTTCTTGCATAATAGAGCCAACAGCTGGGCCGATTCGGCAGGGTGCCTCTGGGAACTCCATCCCCCGACTTGCCAGAAGAGCGTGTTAGCGCGGCCGCGAACCAAGGGCTTGCTGATCTCAGGAAGGTCGTTGCGGTCGACCATGAGGGCGAGATCAAAACAGCTGAGGTGGTGCAACTTGGACGCGTGGATGGCCTCCTTGATGGTCTCGAGTGACCATTCGTTCGGCGGCATGACGTTGTCGCACAAATATTTGCTGATGTTGGTTTGCAACTTGATATTCTGCGTCTGCTTGAGATGGTAGTAGTCGGGCGTGTCTTCGAGCGACTGCACCGTCGTGTCGGCGTGAAAAAGGGGCTTGGGCCGGAAAGAGAGCCAGTTAAACTGGTGCCCCGAGTGAGCCTCGGCTTCCTGACTGCGTCTCTTGTCCGTTGCGTTCTGTATCATAAGTTGATGCATCTGTTCCACGGTCACTTCCAATTTAGCTAGCCTTGGGTCTGGTTTACTGCCGCCTTCATCGGTTGCCTTCATGTCCTTGGTAGTCTGGAGGCTGTTATTCACCGCATCATTGTCGGCCACGACCTTGTCGACAAGCTCGGCGCAAATGATGCTCGCCGTGACAAAATCCCACCACTGGCCCATGGTGGTGGTTTTGCTGGTATCCCACGACGATGAATAGGTGTAGTCTGCGAGCAAGAACTTGTTGCACCTGCCGAGACAGTCGTCACGCCCTTTACCTCGGGCGCCCGCAGCCCCGAGACTGACGGGCAAGTGTTGGGCAAGACAGCTCAGTTCCCACGGTGCCGGACGTGGCTTGGCGGATCTCGTCTTGTTCTTGGGGTCCCACCGGATGACGACTGCACGCCCGGCGTTGAGTCGCTTAGTTGGCTGCCGAGCGTCAACGAGCTCCCGGGCCACGTCAAGACACGACTTGGCTCGCAAGATCAAAAGAGGCCCTGTAATTCCCAGCTCCGGGCCCAGCATGGCGAGGTTAGCAGGCTCGTGGCCCAGGTCGGTCTCGCTGAGACGGCCCTGGCTGTAGAGGCGGAGCGTCTTCTCGGCCTTGACTTGCCAGTGGAGGGCCTGTTTTGTAATCGGTTTAATTTGGATCGCTGTGCCCTCGAAACGGCCCTCGTCTCGCCGGCGCAAGTCGGCGCACAACTGTTGGACCGAGAAGCTGTGGTACCACCGCGCAAAGCACCCGTGCGAGTCGTCAGACGCGATGGCGTGAGCGCGATTGTCCTCGTTGCGGATCGAAGAGAGGACTTGAATGTGGTCCCATAGATATTCCCCCATGGCTTCTGCCTCGCTATCACTTCCGTGGAAAAACGCCTCGGGCAGCTGCTTCACAACATACCAGACAGTAATGGCGAGGTAGAACCTCTGGGCGCGCAGACGGGTGCTGCGTAGACTCCCATGGCCAGGCTTGTCGTCTTCCACTTGGTCGTCTTCTCCCGCCGTGTTGTTGTTGCTGTTGTTGTTATTGTTGTTGGCCTGCCACAATGGACGGGGCTGGCATCTTGGCTTTTCCGCAGGCACGGGGAGCACATCCGAGACGAGGATGCCGACTTCGGGGTCTCGCAGCTTCCGGAATCCGCCTCTTTGCACGATGCGGTCTGAGAGTCCGAGGAGCCATCGGCAAACCCCGCGGATTCGGTCCACAATGGCCGCTCGATATGCCTTTCGCATGTTCTGGTACGTCTGCTTCTTGAAGTCGTAGGTGTGGAGGAGCTCTGCCAGAGGGTGGGAGCCGAGAAGCCTGGCGGCTTTGACCAGCAATCGCACCTGCCAGCTGCAAAGAGACGAGCAGTCAGCACCAAAATTGTAGGAGGCACCTTTCAAGTATTGCAGAGAAAAGAAAAAACTTGAGGAAACAGCGGTGCTCACAAAACGCTTTCCAAGCTCACAGTCGGCGATGCCACGATATTCTTGATCAACGCCACACCCAGATCCTTTTTGACCCCTCCCCCCTCAGTGGACAGAACCAAGGGAACAGACGCGATGCTCATGGTGGACTCAACCGCGCGACCAATTGTGTTAATCTCAAACTTTTCGGTGGTTCCCGAGAGGCAATTGAGTGTGTTTGTCCACAACCGGTAGGTCGCGCACAGGGAGTCGTCGGCCACACCGAGGTATTCCTGTACGACGCGGTAGTCGATGACATCTCGCCGTGTCCTGTCGAGAGGCTCACTGCTGTCGACCAGATTGAATGCGGCAACCAGCACGGTGGGTCTGTCCTCGCGAAAGAGAAGCTCCTTCCGGACATGCATCCGCCATACTTCGTGTGGGTAGCTCTCGGGGCTCCCGGGCTGAGATTCGTGTCCGTGTTCCAGCCCACAGGCATGGTGATCCAGGCGCGCCGACGAACAGTGATGCAGCTCCAGTGGCTGAGCCTCTCGATCGATCCAGAGCCGCATCTCAAGCCGCTTCCGGTGCGTGGTGCTATGGCAGCCAAGCATGTACTTGTCCTGGACGGTTCGATAGCGGTCGTGGAAGAGCGGCACGACGGGCCCAATTGACCGGCCGTCGACACCGCTTCGATGGGCCGACGAACAGGCGCATCCAAAACGGATCACGCCACCGAGGTCGACATTGATGGCCGTATCCTTCCAGTCTCCGCGGGGAGGACGCGAGTGCACGGACGAAGATGTGCTAGACGTGAGGTGTGAAGGCAGGATACGGGCGATTTGGTAGACGGTGCCGTCCTTGACAAAGGAGCACGAAGTGTACGAGGCAAACGTAACAGACCCGAACAGGTTCGATTGTCGCACGCAGTTGAGTCTTGTCACGGGGTGGCGCAGGTTGACGTAGCCCTGGGCTGGCGTCATTTCGAGGACGTAGTCTTGACCGCTAGGCACATGGAGGCCGAGGCCGAATGTGCCTTTTTGGTTGCGGCGCTGCGCACGCGCGAGGATAGAATCCGCATTATCGGGGAAGTCGCCTCGTACGAAGACGACGCCGCATTCGTCGTCCAGACAAGTGAGCTGCAGCAGCTCGTGCCAGGCCGAGAGAGACCCAGTGTAGCCGCCGCATCCGAAGTCTAGCGACTTGCTCGACTTGGAATCGGACACATCGAGGGCCATGTAACAATCGCTCTCATCAATCGCATCGAGCCACTCGTAGTCATGTTCGGCGCTGCAAAGACAAGTTAGCGAAACAACAAAAGAGAAGACGGGGACCGAGACATTGAGGTTGGAGCAAAACGATGCGTACATGTCATTGTCGGCCGGGAGGTTGGCCCCGATTGCCTCTCCCCATGAAGTCGGATGAAAAGACTCATCCATGTTGTTTATTTTGTCGGCTGTCAACTCTACGGTGTTGTATCATCTGTCTAAGACCAGGGTGGCATTACTCTTTTTCTCTCTCATCCAGACAGGTTGTTTTATTTCCTTATTACCCACATCAACAACGTTTAGTATCACGTATTTCATCATATGACTAAGGTTGCATCCGTGCATGGTCACTCTCGGCTGTTTTCAGCTTCTGCTAGTTGACCTAGAGCAATAGAGGCTTGCATGTTCAAACATTCTCATGCAACCAATGCGTTGTGTGTCACAAAAAGATCAGACCTAAACGCACAAGGCGACCAAACAGAAAATTGCCGGGCCCTACCACACCGACCTCGGCGGAAGCCGAATGGCAATTCTAGCGAGCGTGGCGTTGTGGTCTGACAAGGAAACTACTAGGTGGTAACGCCACTGGGTCGACAGAACTCGACTTGGCACACACTACCTAGGTACCTACCTATAATCACACCACTAGCCACATCTTTGGACTCGGCAGGTTATCCCGCCCTCTGTTGCTAATTTGTTAGAGGGCTCTTTGTACTGCGAGACTACCACGCCGGGAATGCGCTGTAGTCGGTTTGGCACAGATTGCACGCGCGGTAGATAAAGGGGACATAGTGATGACCCAGCGTTATTTCAGTCCTCCAGGCACAATCAAACAAACGAAGTCATCAAGTATGAACATACCAATGCCTTCTGTCTGCTACCGAGCGAAATGCTGCCCCCGGAGAACTGGTTGAGGAGGCCGGCATTGGCTCGGTCCGACTGTGCATCCGGGATCCTAGCCGTCGGGTGGTACCCGCTACCCCGCTTTCCGAGGTGGGACACTTGCTCATCCGTGGCGCGGACCGCGAGCGTTTCGGTGGCATTGACCAGCTCAGTGTGGGGCGTGAAGTCGGCCACGGTGTTGCCTGCGTCGTCAACCGAGAAGAGGTAGAAGCCGTTGGCGACTATTTCACCTGGAGCCGGCGCTGCCATGGGAATTGCCTTGCAAACGGCCGCCGCGGTGGTGAGCACGGTGAGGAAGTTGGCTTCAAGTCCTCGCGAGGCCTTGACCGTTCCCATGTTTTCCTCTTTCTTGGATGGAGCCTCGGACTCTTGTTCCCATATTTCCTTCTTTCTTGGATCCAGCCTCGGGGCACGACCTGTAAGCGCCTCACCTTCCAGCTTGGGTATGCCGAGCTTGAAAGTGTGAAAACTTTCCCCTTATTTCTTCAAAGTTCCTGTACTGGCAGACGCGACGGGCGTGCTTTCAACCCAGATCAAGACTTTCATTGGTCGTGTCGGATTCCTCGAGGTAGGATGAGTGATGATAGGTTTCCTAACACGAACACCTTGTGACACAGCCTCTTTGGAACTCCCCACATTCAGTGTTCCTTGCCGACTTTATGTTTTGAACTCTCACCCTTACATGAACGCAGATGCGCATCAATAGTACGAGGATTTTGTTAGCATTGGACTCGCAAACAATACTTCTACCGCATCTCGGATTGGAAATGACTCTAAGCGTGTGATCGCTTGCCCGGACGGAGAGGCTCGGAAGGGGGCTCGGATAAATCGATTTCAAACGACGCTGGCCTCCAAAAACGGTTGTCAGATGGGCTTCCAGATAGTTTGGAACTTATTCCAAGTCGGGAACGATATCGGTCTCCACGCCTCCGTGGATCTCATGCAGGCTCTCCTGGTATTCTTCGTCAAAATGCTCGAGGTCGTGCTCTTCGCCGCTCTGCTCATTCTCCTGACTGTCGAAATCATTACTGTGGAGAATGAAACTGGTCCGGGGCGGTATCTGGGAGATCGGCGAAATGGCGCTGCTGTTCAGCGGCTGTCGACGACCACTGTTCTTTGCCCTGGCACTGGTCTACTCGCCCCAAGAAGTCGCCTTCCGTGAAGCTGACAGGCGAAGGGTCAGGGTGGTACACGAAGACACAGCAAACTACTCCTGTCAATTTTCAAGCTGCAAGCTGATGGCCTCCCAAAATTTGCAAACCAAGACTAGCGCCGTCTCTTCGTTGCTAAATGTCTAAAAGTAGTTGTGTATTTGTACAACATTTAAATCTCGTGATAACAGCATGCCATCTTCCTTTCCTCTTCACACGGTCTAATTATCGTTACTACTACCGTATTTGGAAGGAAATAAGAACGAAAATTCAATAACTCTATCTTTAGTTTTTTAATCCAGATTTCAGCCAACACCTGGCCGAGTGATGCGGCATACAAGATAAGAAGTCTATAGATATAGACGTAATGAAAAGACAAGGGTTTGAACGCCAGTCATGGCAAGCCAAACCTAGAAATGAGCAGCCGACATCATGGACTACGCCACCTGAATCTAAGACATGAAAATGCAGGAGTCTGACATAACATCGTATACAGATCCCAACCGACCAATATTTCCCAAGATGATATGATCGAAACATCCAATTCGTTGCCCGATTTGCCAACGACGAAGGAGAACGCTATGATATAATACAAGCCAAAGTGAACAAGAATGACCAAACAGATTAAGATGTACCGTGCTAGAAATACGCCTGGGGCTCCTAGCAGCTACCGGAACAGGGTATCATGTCCAAAGCCAGAAAGCAAAGCCACCCGAACACGGAGCAGAATCATGACGGAGCAGTAGCGAGCGGCCAAGATGGCCCATTAAGATTCGCTCAGAGCGCAGGAAGCCGAATTCCCAAAGACTAGAAGAAAACAAAACATGAACCAGCTCTAAACCCTAAGTAAGAAACCCAAAAAGTAGGAGTCCGGAAGAAGAAGAAGAAGACATGTGCGGCGTAACCATTCCGGTACAAAGAAAGGGGGCATGAAAATGTAATCATGTTTCGGATATGGCGCAGTCATGGGGTGAGCAAACCAAGGCGTTGAAGACTTGGCTATGGCTGGTCCGAATTGATGAGCGGCGCAATCCCTGAAAACCAGGGGTCAAGTTGCTCCTCAACGGGTGCGTCACCAAATGGACCAGCAGAATTGACAGCGCTGACTCGATTATCCAGGGGCCATAGGTCAGGAAATGCTGCGGGAGGACCGGGTGCGGGATTTCCATAGTGGAACAGCCCGATGTTGGGGGGAAATGTGAGTGAGTGCTGACTGGCATTTGTCGCCAGAGGTGCAGGGGGCTGGCGCTGTTCCAGGCTGTCGGGCACTGTCGCAGGGGTCGAGGCGATCGCCCCTGTATCCTGTTGTTGTGGGGGCTCCAGGGCGTACAGCTGGAGATCGGCGAGAAGCTGGTGGAAGTGGGCGGGGAGCGCTAGGTCTGAAGTGGCCATTCGTTGTGCGAGCTGCCCTGGGCGACCTTCCTTAATGTAGCGTCCTATCAACTCGCACGTTTGCTTGCCAATGTCGCCTTCGCGTACCGAACGGTAGGGTGACGGGGGGCGGGGCGCTGTGTCGCCAAAGAGGATTGCATACCTCCCGTACCATTTCCTTGCGTCTGGCGTGGTGGCCTTTGGTACGTTGGCATCGAGTTTTCCCTTCAGCAAAATCACCTGAGCAGGAGTTGCGCCTGCATGGTGGAATGGCCTCTTCTCACAGATCCGCTGCACGATGTGGTCGTTTTTCTTGCTGTCACTGTCGTCTCCTGTGAAAATTTCACCGCATGTTGGACAGTGGATTGGTTGCAGGTGCCTACGGTTGATATGCTGTGTGATGTCGGCATTCCGCAGAAGTTTGTGATCCCGGCATTCCTTGTATTTCACAGGATCATTTTTATAGAAGGGACAAGCCCAGACAACCGGGTTGCCTGGGCGAGACTTCTCCTCGTGCACTTTGTCCTCTTCCGGGGCCCCTTTCCTTTTCCTAGTGTTGTGATTTGCAGATCCAGGGAAAGTGACGGAACCCCGCTGATCCTCCTCCCCCATTAGGCGCTCCAGGGACTGCGCTGTGCCTCGATGTGGGGTTGTTCAAGAGTGCCAAGCTTCAGTGGTTTGGGCAGGGAGGCCAGGGCGTCGCCTGGCAGGGCGTATTCTTGCGGAGGCAACACTGGCGATGGCAGGCCAACCTTGTGAAGGCTTGGTGGGCAGCGATTCCTCAACGCGATTGACGGGATTTGATGTCCAATCTCAGTGCTGCCCGCGCTGGCTCGGGAGTGCGGAATGAATCGGTGTCGTGCAACTGGTCGATGCGTCCCCTCTCTGCCCCTCGCGGGCCGCCCGCTGCGGGTTCTGGGCTGCCAAACGCCTTCCAGGTACTGTACGAGCAGGGTACGGGTAGCTGCTGGTGGCCTGGAAACCGACTCAAACCACAAAATACAGACAATGGAGCTTCCCGGTAAAGACTGTCGCACGAGGTGGTGTTATTATGCCATTGTACTCCGTCGAGTTCCTTGTCGGCCCGTGCCGCGTTCTAGGATTTCCTGTTGTGCGCGTGCTCGTGTTCGGCGCGGTAAATGAGTGAGGACCCCACAACGCAACCTTCTTTGAACGACGTCGATGGTCTCGGCGAGCTGAGTAGCGATGCTGCGATACTACCGATGGGCTTGGGGACCAGTGTGTAGGTAAGGTATGTTGAAGAAGAAAGAAAAAGAGTCGGCAACCCTTCGAGAAAAAAGAAAGGCAGCACACGAGTGGCTTTCTTCAGAGAACAAACGGGGGACGAGGGAAGGGACGTCGGCACGCCATAAAAATGTTGGGTGCGCTGCACACAGTGTGTAACAGCTCGCGTGTGTGGGGAAGGCGACCGAGATTTTCAGGTACAGGAACGGCCAAGCGTCTGCCTTCTTTCGCTTGTGATCTCGAAACACATGAGGGCGTTCGTGACTTCGGCGAACCCACCGCGTTCCTGCATATCCTGGCCAATCAGTGGCCCAAGAGGCCATCTCGACAGAGCCGTTTCAAACTGCAGATTCGTCCCGCAGCTTGGCCCACAGCTGCGAAATCAACACCATTATGTGTACTCACCATGTGTGCTCGCCATGTGTGTTCGTGATTGTCTCCAATTGAATCCGGTCCGTTGAGAGCGAGCCACGCCGCTGTGTGAAATACCTACATATCAGGCGTAGATTGACGATTGTAAACTGGGTATTTGATCTCGTCAGATCCGTGGCGATAGCTCCAGGCTGGCTCTTCTCTGGCGTATTTCTCTCGTTGCGACAGCCGGTGAACAGTCTCGTCATCGAAATGAATAGGGAATCGGCCACGACAGGAGGCCAGAGGTGCGTGCCGCTCTGGCCCGCGGCCCTGCAGCCCGACGGCGGCCTCCTAGACCCAGCAAATACTGACAACTTCGCAGCCTTGCGCCAGATGCGGCCAACCTGGAATCTACCCGCTTGAGTCTTTGGCGGCACGACCCCTCGCCCCCAATATTTCTTGTTGGCGTCGAGAAAACACAGCCTCAACGGCAATCGCACTACAGGACAACGAATGCTATCGCAACTCTAGCTCGTTTCGATGAGGCTTTCCGGGACCCAGGTCCAAGGCCGCCGTTTGGCACGGAAGGGGGAAATCGGGGTTGAAGGATGGTGTGGCCGCGCTGGGCGTGGCCTTGGCGGCATGTCCGAGTCTTGGAATTTGGAGTCCGAGGGTGAGCGCTGGAAAGGGGGTGCAAAATTGAAGGCTCGGTTGCCTTCCACCACATAGTCCAATGGATCTTGTTGATGCAAATAATTTCCCGAGCCTTTGGAACCCCATACGTGAAAAATAGATTTCTTTTGGATTAGGAGGTGATGACGTGGCCGCTTTTTTCCTCGTCACTCCCGTCATTGCGAGTCCCGCCATGTTTAGCGGGGCGGGGCGTACCTTGCAGAGGCAGCTTCAGCCTGGAAGCTCCTGCCCATTTCAGATTCGCCCCACCAACCCCTGACACCGCGTGGCAGCAATTTACACAGCTGTGTAATTCACTTTGGTGTAAGCTGGAGACCGTGGAAGTGTTGCAAATCCCGTGCCAGAAATGACTTTGGGCAATGGGTCGCGCACCACAGGTATTCAACGCTGATTTCCCTTTTCTCACCGGTTCCCGCATGAGCTCATTTCCTTCAGGGACCCTACAGGTTGTCTCTCAAAACCCTTGACCGAAGCTGAGAATCGTCGCAGGAGGCCAACAAGCCCGCACCTCCGCTTTTGCGTCACGCGCCGCGATGTCGCTCTCTCGCCTGCGTCACAGAAACGGGACTGGGCCAACACGCAGTATCCCATCAACGAAATCCATAAAAACTGCCTCAAGTCCGCCGATTCCAGATCCGTGCGGCCCGCAATTCCATGCAGCCGACCAGATCAGCCCAGCCTCGTCTATGGTCCTCTCGCCGGCTCTCTCCGGGCCCCAGTGGGGTAAACGGCTGCTTCAGAGCATCAGACCCTCGGCACACAATAAAGATACAGCCAAGAGCGCGGCCGATGGGCCAATCGATTGGGACACTGAGTCGTCGTCCCGGTCAGAAGCCGCTTATCGATTGCAACAAAGCGACCTAAAGCTCGAGAGCGGGCCTTTTAGAAGAGGCTCAAGCAGCAGGCAGACACAAAAGCTGGTGGTTGATTCTGGGATTGACGCGCTGCGGTTGCGAAGACGATTACGACAGGGCATCACGCCTACGGCCCACCTGTTGTCGAAACCCCAACACTCGCCTTTGCTACACCAAACACCTCATATCGATGAGGCCAAGAGGGCCCGGTTTGCGTGCCCCTTCTACAAACTGGACCCCGATATGTACCAGGACTGCCGCCGATTCGAGCTCACTCGGGTAAAAGACGTGAAGCAGCATCTGCAACGGAAGCATTTCCAACCTATCTACTGCAGCCGGTGTTACGATGTCTTCAGCACCGCAGAATTGTTGAAAGACCATCTCCGAATCGATCGGCCATGCGAGCTTCGAGACCGTTCTTTGCCCAGCAGCATTTCGAAGGAACAATGGGAGAAGCTTGATCAGAAGTACCAGAGTCGAGGAAAACCCGTCGAAGATCAGTGGAGGGATTTCTGGTACATCCTGTTTCCGGGGAGGGAGCCACCCCGGTCCGTCTATCTGGACAACCAAGTTCAAGAGACGCTGTCGCAATTGCGCTCATTCTGGTCGAGCAAGCGAAGTGTGATCACCAGCAAGGCCATCCGGTTGAGTGGCGCCGGCGCCCTGTTGTCCCAGCCGGACGATACAACCCGTGCTACCCACCTTTTCGGCCAGCTTATTGAAAGCTTTCTGGATCAGTTCGAAGCTGAGACGACAGGGCACGGCTCAGATGATGAAAACCTCCATAACATCGCGAATGGGTTTCCGTGTGACCAAACGGAGGAGTGGAAGGTCTATTCTGGCGTCGCCTCCACTCTGGCAAGCGATCCGTATCTCACGGAGACTGAAAGCCAACGAGTCTCGCCAAGCTACGGGCCAATTTTGCCCTGGCAAACGGAGCAGCATCACATGTATCCAGCTCGCAATCTTCCAACTTGTGCGAGCACAGGATCTCTTCCAGAAACCATCTACGAGTCCAAGCAGTATTACAATCAACATCTGATTATTGGACCCGCAGACCAAAGATGCTGGAATGGTCCGTGTGTTGAAGCGCATTGCATAATCTGCAGCTCGGTAGCGCTACCCGAGTTGGGAAACCCGATGGCTCTGGACACGCCATCAGCTCCGCCTCAGTACCGACATACTTGGCCCGGAACTCCTTCCAGACCATGGTGAGAGATGCAGGACTCTGTCGATTTGTATATAAGGAAACATTGTGTAAGATGTATAAACTCTCAGCGCTTGCTTCTTTCTGGGACCTTGAGAGCCAATCTTCTCGAATTGCTCTACCAACTAACTCTACGTGCTCTTTAATATCTCCCCGGGTTTCCGTATTGCAGTTTCTCCCGCTCCTCCAGAGCCATTCTGGAAACGCTCCGCAGAACTCAAACCTGTGACGCCCAGTAGGTTCTTGTGTCGTCAGTCTGCATCTTTAGCCTGAGGTGAGACGTGTGCGCGGCTTTCATTACTGGAGGAGTTCTGGGAGCTTCTCGATTGTGAGAAGCGTCGTGATGGGGACGTTGACGCGGAACGAGCATACCTCATGCATGTTCCATCAGGACTGGCTGAGCGCAGTTGATCAGTACATGGGTTCCAGGGAAGCGATTGGCCGGAGGCGTGACGAACGTACGGCTTATCATCGAGAACGTCGGATATGGGGTCGAGCTGTCGGGTCTTCCTAAGAACGTTAAGCGCGTCTGCATTCATGTACTTCCCCTCATGTTAACCCTGGCAGTTTCCAATCGACCGGCAGGCTGTCAGCCAATACAAAGCGGAGCCTTTTACAGAAGTACGCACCCCGCTCCGGGATCCCTCCGGGGTCTTGGCAGTGCCGGTCTACCAATGCACGTGGCGGTCTCCGAGACCGAAGAGACCAACAATAAATAATCTCGCTGTGCAAACCCCACGAGTCTCTACCCGCACCGGAAGCTGAGAGTCAGTCATTTCCCCCTTTTATTCACAGGACTCCCCCTTTTCCTGGAGAACTTCCCGTTTTCATATCTTCCCATTTTGCTAATTTCCCCTTCTCCCTAGAGAAATTCTTCCTTCCTTAGTTCCTAAACTTCCCAGGAAAACTTCAAGCCAAAATCGTAGACAGTCTCACCCGGAAACCCCGGCGATGGCGCTCCAAATCCCGCAATGGCCGACTGCCTTTGGCGACTTTAATAGCCAACTGGCCCTGCCTTTGGCCATCGTGGCCATATCCATGATAGCCATTACATGGAGCTACCTCTCGCGCCGCAACAAGCCCTCCATCCCGTACCTCTCCGGCACCATCCCGCGGCTCTCTATCACCCTGATGTACATGACCGACATGAAGGCCTTCCTCGCCAAAGCGCGCAGCAACCTCCGGCAGATGAACATCGTGCAGTACCACCTCGGGCCCATGAAGGCCTACATCGTCACGGGCGCCACCAACGTACAGACCATGTTCCGCACCTCGGCCGTCGACTGCAACATCCTCTTCCTCATGGTCTATGAGAACATCTGGGCCGCCACCAAAGACGACCTCGCCAAGTGGCGCAACGACAAGTCCGGCCGCTCCAAGATCCCCACCCCAGAGAAACACCCGCGCCCCGAGAACAAGCGCTACTGGGCCGGCATGCACCACCTCGTGGCCACCTACCTCACGCGCACCAGCGAGGCCGCCATCCTCGGCCAGCTCTTCCAAAAGTCCTTCGCCCAGCGCATCGAGCAGTTCCCCATCGGCCAGGCCACCACCCTCTCCGTGTACAAGTGGCTCCTCAAGGACATGGCCATGGCCGCCGTCAAGACCGTCAACGGCCAGCGCATCCTCGACGAGACGCCCAACCTGCTCGACCTCCTCTGGGACTTTGACGTGATCGTGACTGACCTCCTCTGGGGCCTGCCCAGGTTCCTGAATCGCGAGTCCTGGCGCAAGCGCGAGCGCTTCCACGACGCCGTGTCGCGCTACATGGAGGGTGCGATCCGCGACTTCGACTGGGCGGGCGTCAGGGCGGCAAATCCCGACTGGGAGCCTGTCTTTGGGTCGCGCTTTACGAGGGAGTATGTCGAGTGGTGCCTGGCGTGTGAGTTCTCACTGCAGACGATTACGGGATCGCTGGCGACTCTGACGATCTACGGGGCGAATGCGAATTCGGTGCCGGTGACGGCGTGGTGTATTATGGAGATTGCGAAGGACCAGGCGTTGCTGGAGGCGGTGCGGGAAGAGGTGAAGACGGTATTTGAAGTGGATGAGGCGACGGGGCAGAAGACGGCGATGAATACGCAGAAGCTGATGGGACTGCCGCTTTTACAGTCGATTTATACCGAGGGGCTGCGGCTACATGTGTCGATGAATGTGACGAGGCAGATTATAGGCCCGCTGGAGATGGGCGGCGTGAAGCTCGATCACGGCGCGGCGCTGCAGGCGGCGACGGAGATTTCGCACTACAATGAGGAGGTTTGGGGATCGAAGGGTCACCCGGCTTCGGAGTTCTGGCCGGAGCGTCATGTCAAGTATGTTGACGGCGAGCCGGGGCCGGATGGGAAGACGGAGAGAGTGCGGCAGTTTGTGTTGGCTGGTGGGCCGAATGACTTCTTTCCTTATGGCGGTGGATTGGCGATCTGCCCGGGTCGGTTCTTTGCAAAGCAGGAGATTATGCTTACGATTGCCATGTTTGTGTCGAGGTTCGACATTGTGCCAGTTGGATGGGTGAATATGGATGGCACACCGTCGGATCGACCAGCGAAGGATGATGCGAGATGGTCTGGCGGAGCTTCTGTGCCGCCGGACCGCGATTTGAAGGTCACACTAAAGAGGCTGTGGTAGTCGCTCTGGTCTGTCAGCTTTAGCGGTTGGAAGGTTTTGTTTTTTGGTATTCTAATGGGGGCTTTGACGAATTTGTTATGTCGGTGGGGATGACTTCGTTTTCTAGCATTACTTCGCTACGGCTATCATCTTGGAAGGTATGTATCTTGGCCCGTAACTAGGCATATGTGGCGCAAGACTGAAAACCATTATCTCTCTCTCTCTCTCTCTCTCTGGGTCACTAAGACTCCATGCCAAGGCACATGGTCACTTCCATAGCATCGACATGCCCGCTAGCACACACGCTTTCTATCGATCGGCTTGAGTATTCCAGTTTCGGGTTCCCCTTTATTTCCGAGCTTTTGTCTAGATCCTCCTTCTCGGCAACGCTTGAGCGAACCCATTCCACATAGTCGGGGTTCCCTGGCCAGATCATGTTGTCAGCTACAATGACTGTGCAGAACTCAATCAGACCAAAACTCTCGCAAAGCTTGAGATCAGACGTGTAGTCGGCTTTGCCGTGGTCGATGAAGACCATGTCAACATAGCCCGCGAACGCACAGCTGTCGTGGGGTCTCTGGATACCCTCGGCTCCTTTACCAACCACAACAGTGATCATGTCTTTCAGACCAGCCAGCTCGATGAGGCTAGATGCCACAGCAGAAAACTCGGGGTTCATCTCGACGCTGTAATATTGCGTCCCACCGGACTTTTGTAGAGCGGCGGCGAACATGGTGGCGGAGTAGCCGGCGTAGCCTCCTAGTTCCAGTATTCCAACAGGTCGACGGCGTGAAACTATGTCTGTTATGATCGCGCCTTTTGGCTGCCTAATGATGACAAGGCCTGTTACAGAGCGGGAAAACTCGTCGATGATTCGGAGGATGGCAGCAGGGTCCCCGCGGAAGCGCTCAATCTCCGGGTGACTGTTGACATAGTCGAGGAGTGCAGCCTCAGGGC
>Ga0247770_1001050_pt1 | contig 24014 bp, 1 predicted proteins | sample UWRJL136409B6_FD_179943 | JGI IMG/M metagenome (GOLD analysis project Ga0247770, IMG submission 179943) | Plant litter microbial communities from Arlington Agricultural Research Station in Wisconsin, United States - UWRJ-L136-409B-6 | ecosystem: Environmental > Terrestrial > Plant litter >... | reverse complement strand
ACACAGGGAGCTTCCATTTGTATATAACTGGGGAGTGCTTCGCACTCCCCTTTTCTACCAAATCAAGTCACTTTACAACTGCACTTCCGCTGCTCCTAAGCCCCTCGTTCCTCAGTTAAAAACGTTCCACAAGATTATTACCGATCTTTAAGAAAGCCAAATGTGACGACCCTGCAGGCCGTCACTTGGGCCGGGGCGGCCTGACAAATCCCCCGCAAAAGGAACAGTGCGGGAGGACGGTGTACACCGTCCAGGCGCACTGGGCCAGGGGTGCAAAGACCCGAAGCCCCTACGACCAGTAAGAAAGTGCTTAGTGGTCCATAAGGACTGACAACACTAAGCACTATTCAGTTGACTGCTTGGCCGTAACTGCGTGGTGCACCACCAAGTATAACGGACTAAGTAAGGTACAAAGTACCCCCTAGTTAGTAGTATAGATAGTTATGGTTGTGCCCATAACCACTGGGAGGAACTCTGGTTCCTCACGCTAGTATTCAATTGTTTATTTGTGTCCTACTATTCAGACTTACCTTTATATATTATAATAACAGCGACCTATAATGACATTAAACCCCCTGTTTAGGAGTGTTAGCTTAATAAGCCGTTTTCGGAACGTCCTTTACTTATTAGCGTCCTGTTATACGTTCTGTCTTAACTTATGCCAGTCCTCTTAAGGCCTGTGTCGGGTGTAGGTTATAATACGATATTAGCGTTACAGTTTTAAACGCTGTTTATTAAATTCCCAGACATTACCTCCTATTATTAATATGTCAATCTTTAAAAAAGGTAAGGAGCCTAAGGAAACGTAAGCCTAGCCTTAGCTCCTTACTATTAACGAGTTGGCCGCACGCCTTAAAGAGTTAAACCTTAACCAGTAGGGGCTGGTTAAGGAGCTTAATAAAGCCTTCCCCGGAGATATTAAAAGCCGTATTAGTTTTATTAAAAAACTCTAAGCCTAACTTAACGTTGTTAAGCTGGGAAATAACGACCTTAAGGGCTTATAAAAGAAATAAGTAAAGCTCCCCTTACTGTTACGCTTTAAGGGAGACTTTATATAGTTAGAGTCCTGGATAACCTAGCTTTAAAGCTATATCACTTATTACGACAAGCAATTCTTTAAAAAAGAAGGAAAGGTTAGGTTTATAAGAGCTTTACTAAACAGAGTAGCTATTTGCTAGTATAAACCCTATGTGAAGATAATTAATAACCTCTCTATAAACAGAGCGTATAAAGAGGCCCCTGAGACTTAGGCCCTTTTTAACAATTTTAACGTTTTTATTAATTAACTCTAAACTGAGTTTAGGGAACTAGATGCTTTAAAGTGGGCTAAATAACGCCTTATAGCCTTAAGACAGATATCCTTAATCTTTAAGTTCTTTATATACTTTAAGTTAAAAGTAGCAAAGATTAAACTTAATTAAAAGGCCCTAATAATGTTATTCTAGAGCGGTTTAAAGGAATACGTTACTGGAGACCTTTACTGGGAAGACTGCCCAGATTACCTTTAAAAGTTAGTTAAGATAGTTATTAAGGTTAATAACTGGTATTATAACTATTATAATTAGAAGAACTTCTAAAAAGAGCAGACCCTTTACCAGCTAAGTAAACTTAAGAAGGGGAATTAGTTAACTGTGATAAGTTATTACTCTAAATTAATAGATATTAATATAGTGAACTGTTAGAATTAACCTAACTGTAATAAACCTTAATAATAACAGTAAAAGCAGTCTAAGGACCTGTCTTAGGTCCAGTGCTTTAACTATGGTAAAAAAGGTTATATAGCACAGTAATACCCGTTATTAAAATAAGTTAATTAGAAACCCATCCTAGAATAAGGAAAACACGTTAAGTTTAACTCTGTAAACGTTTATATTAGGATGGCAGGTAATAAAGAAGACTGTACTTAAATAGATAAGTGTATTATAAGAGATAAGGAGGAAGAAGAGGGAGAACCCTAAGATATAGTATACTTAATCTTTAAGGATATCTTAAGAGAGTTAGCTATAAAGGTATAGGTTATTACAGACTAACTTTAAAGTGGGAACTTAAAACTGTTAAAGGTGTAGGTTATAAAAGACTGACTTTAGGAAAAGATGTTTTAATTAGCTATTACAGGATTTAAAAACCTCACCTTATAAGTTTAAGAATTAAGGAAGTCTAGGAAGGACCCTAACTTAAACCTTATTAAGATAGTTAAGGGAGTTAAAGAACTAGCCCTTTAGGCCACTTAAGTAGTAAAATAAGCCCTAGAAGGTAAAAGAGAGTAAGTAGAAAGAATCAAGTTAGAAAAACGGAAGTTCTTCTCAACTGTACCTTTTAAGATTTTTAAACGTTTTAAGCACACTAAGTAGATTAGCACTTTTACTTCCCTAGAAGAGGGACAGCTTAGATGGCTGCCCTGTATTAAAACTAGTGTACCTTAAACTAGTACCTTAAGGGTCCCTTAAGAAGGTATTAAGTAAGCATATTAACGGAGGGTCTAAAAGCTAAAGGAAAAATATTAAGAGTTAGTAGACGAAGTGGAGGACTTACAAGTCGAAAGCCTTACTGTAACGTCTAAAGATAAAGTAGTAGAAATTAGTTTATAACTTTATAATAAAATACACTTTACTAATTAGCTTAAATACTAACTTATTAAAGAGGGCTACTTTATAGAAGAATAAGCTAGGTTGTTATTACTTAAGTTTTAGGAAAAGGTTTAGGAAAAATAACGAACCTGGAAGTAAATAGAAGAGGAGAAGAAATAAGGTATTACTTTACCTGTCCCGTACTTTATAATTACAGCACTTATAATTAACGTCAACCACCTTAATTATAAAGATATACTGTAAATTAACTATATGTACGATAACTGTGTTTTTAACCAGTATTATAGATTTAAGGCCTTTTATAACTACTTCCTTAGCGTATAAAGACAAGATTATACCGTTATAAGAGTGGAGTTAGAACTAGCTTATTACTAAATCTCCTACTCCCTAATAAAAGAATCTAGTAATAAGTGAAAGGTTACTGTAATTAATTAAGCTCCTGTTATATGCTAGTAAGGAGGGGTATTTAATAATTACTTAGTTGTAACGTGCTTATTATATTTTAACGGAAAAGCTAAAAAATAGTAAAAGTGGGAAGATTATTAACGGATTTAAAAGTAAAAGGATATTATTATAATCCAGTCCTATAAAGTGTACTATTGACTTATTAAGGATTTTAAAAACATTATACCGTTTGAAGTTAACTGGACGTTAAGGTGTAAGAACCCTGGAAAGGTTAATCGTTAGGTTTATTAAAGCTGCTTGTTTTTCTAAAAGGAATTAAGAAAAGGTTACAGGCCTTTTAAAAGGGCTGGAAACTAGTAATTTACTAGTTAGTAAAAACCCTAAGAAGAAGAAGAGGTATTTAAAGGTTAGGTTAAATAAGACCTTAAGGACAGATAGTTATTATAACTTAAATGTTAAAAAAGTATAAGTATTATTCCGTTAATGTCGATTTAATAGATAGAAGGGGGAGGCTGTTTAAGGTAAAAGTAGTGATTAATAATAGAAGTGTTTTTAACTTAATACACCTTTTATTAATAACTAAAGGAAACTCCTTAACAAAGAGTATAAAAAGGCTATTCCTATACAAAATGGAGAAGGAGGCTTATATTAATATAATAATAGTAAAGCTATTTACTATTTACCACTCTTAATTAAAGTGGATAAGGACAAATAATAAGTGGATTTTAACGTTATATTAATTATAAGGTACGATATAATCTTAAGTTTACTTTAGCTAGAAAAGTATAACCTTATAATTAATTAAAAGAGTAGCTATTTTACCTTTAGTAAGTCCTTTAACTGTAATCACTGTTTAAAGAAAGTTAAGGAGGCACTAAACTGTTTTAAAAATGTATAAAGCTCTTAAAAGTATAATGGACCTTTAAAACTAAGTATAGTTTAAGTTAGATTTATTAAAATGGTTAAAAGATTAAAAAGTTTATTATATAACTTAAATAATAATCTAAAAGGTAGAAAGAAGTAAGAAGCTAATCTATAAATAAGTGAAGAAGTTAATTTGTTTAAGGTACCTGTGGAATATAAGAAGTTTACCCTGTTTTAAAAAAACATACTGTAATTATTAGATTATAAACTGTGGGATTACGAAATTAAGTTAAAACTGGGAGTAAAACTCTGTAACTTTTAGCCTTACCACTTAAACCCCTAACAGGTTAAGGCCTTAAGGGAGTATATTAATAAAAACCTGAAGAACAGGTTTATTATAAAGTCCTAATCCCTAGTAAGGTACCTAATACTGTTTGTCTTAAGAAAAGGAGATGGTAAGTTATATATAGTTATTAATTACTAAACGTTAAACGAAGATATAATTAAGAATCGCTACCTATTATTATTTATTACAGAAATGTGAAAACGGATTATTAAAGTAAATTAGTTCTCTAACTTTAACTTTCCTATAGGGTTTAACTATATTAGGGTAAAAGAGGAGGATAAATATAAGATGGTTTTCCGGACTTATAATAAGTATTACTAATACTGTGTTATGTTAATAAGATTAACTAACGCCCCTATAACCTTTTAAGGCCTTATTAATAATGTTCTCTACCCCTTCTTTAATAAGTTTATCTTTATATACTTAAATAACGTTTTAATTTATTTTAAAACTTTAAAAGAACACTGAAAACATATGTGATAAGTTCCAATAGCTTTTAAGAAGGCGAAGCTAATAGTAAACTTAGAAAAAAGCCATTTCTATATTTAAAAGTTAAATTATTTAAAGTTTTAAATAACCCTTAAAAAGCTTAAAATGTAAATAAAGAAGATAAAGGCAGTTAAGGATTAACCTACTTTAAAGAACTAAATAAAATTATAAGCTTTTATTAGCTTTATAAACTTTTATTAATACTTTATTAAATACTTTACAAAGATTGTAAAACTACTATATAAGCTTATAAGGATAGGTAAACCATTTAAGTAAACTGATAAATAGTAAAAAGTGTTTAAAGACTTTAATCACGCCTTTATTACAGTATTAGTCTTAGCTCTCCTTAACTTTTTAAAGCCCTTTTAAGTCGAAACGGACTCCTTAGAGTTTATAATTAGTAGAGAACTTAACTAAGTTTAAGACGATAGAAAACGCCACCTAGTTACCTTCTTATTAAACTGGTGCAGTGATGCAATAGGGAAGAAACCACAAGGAGAACCACAACCACAGAACGGTGCTGTCGGCCTGAAAGGCCGACTCCCAGGCCACTGGTCCTCTAATTGGAGGGATATAAATGTAACTGACGTAGAAAAACAGATACGTACCTAATATGGAACAAAACCTAATATATAACGGTGCCTAGCATGAAACGGAGCTTAACATGGAATAATAAAGGAAACACGACTATGGATTAGGCTATCTTCCTTTAATTAAAGGGCTAGAATGTCACTAGGCTTTTAATGGGAGGTCTTCGTGGTAAAAATCGTTGGAATGATAATTCTTAAAAGAAGCGCGGTTTAAAGAACCACGCGGCGTGGCCCCTTTTTAACAGTAGTACGCGCTAGAGAACGCATTACTATATATATAAGCGGCTATAATAATATTACATATAAAGCCTAAAAAGAATAACAGGGTTGGCCTAAACAAACGCCTTAAGTTACACTTCCCCTTAAGACTAGCTGTTAGTCCCACTTACGTGGCAGTCTTAAATATAAACTAACCCTTTTAAAACTTCTAATTATAAGAATAGCGTAACAGTTTATAATAACTAATCCTCCTTATTATTTACTTAGTCCTCTAATACCTCCTATCCTTCTTATAACCTATCCCATTTATTAAAGTCTAATTAGTACATAAGAGGTAAAAACGGCTTTAAAGTCTAAGGGAAATAAGGTCCCGTTCGCTCCTTAAGCTTAAAAACCTCCTCCTGTTACTTAAGCTGTCTAGTCTAACAGTTAGGCTGGTAATAAGCACGTTAAGGCCTAACTAAAGGTGTATTAGTAACGGTTTTAACAGGTTCCTTTATAGGTTTCTTTATAAGCTTAAAAGTAGATTTAATTTCCTTCTTAATAGGTTTAAGCTTTAAAACCTTTACACTTAACTTAACTATCTTAACCTTTAAGTCTATAATAGGTTAAGGGATTAAAATGCCCTTAAAAGCAGCTTTTAAAACCTATTAATCCTTACTAATAAATAGAGTATTTAAATTTAAGACTCTCTAATTAAAGTACTTCTTTAAACTAAGGAGTTAGTATATTATAACTAAATTTATAAGACTTTTTAAAACTTTATTAATTATTTCTTTAATACAGGCTGCTTATTTAAGCTTACTTAAGACTGTAAACTTAAAGGAGCTAACTCCCTTCCCTTCAGTTAAAAAAGCTATATACTTTACTATATAATTACTATAGTTATAACAAGTAATAAACCCCTTGTCCTTCAGACTTAACTTCTTCTTCTTATAAAATGTAACATTTAAAGTTATCTAAAAAGTATTTAAGATAACTTTTACCTAACGTTAAGGTATATTTAAGGCGATGTTCTTTTCATTTAACCCTTTCTTTAATTAAAAGGAAGAGTATATTAAGGATATAAAGGTATTAATTTAAGGGACATTATAGTTAACTATTATTAACTTTTATAAGATTATTCTTATTACCTTTACAGTTATAAGATTACACTTTAACTTATATACTTATTACGGTACTTATACTTATTTAATATTAATATTATTAGGTATTATAATTAATAGTGATAATACTATAATCTAAGGTACCACTTTACTGTAAAGGTGTTAAAAAGTGACTTACTTCCACTACTTAAGAGTCTTCCCTTACTTAAGAGAATCAGTATTGTAAAGAATCTTAAGGCAATTATTGTATACAGCTATTACCTAGTGTTTATTATTTTCGTTTATAGGAAAGTATTAAAACTGTTAAGACGCTATCCGCTCTTACTTTTTATAGTTGTAAACAAGGTTATAAAATTAAGTAAAAACGCCCTTAGAAGTAATCCAGACTTTATCTTCTAATCCTTAAAAAGTATAAGCAATAAGGGTGCTTACCTTAAGGTTATTTAACCAGATTTTACAACTAACTTTAATATAAGTGTTATAAAACTGTAAGGTATAAATAGGCCACCTTTCTCCGAAAACCGTCTTATTATAAACGTAAGTATTCTTAAGAAAGTGAATCTAATATATCTTATCCTTAACCTTAAGTCCAATCGGACTATAGAATATTAGCTAGTTACAGACTGCCACTTTAAGGTAATTAATAGGTTAATTCTAAAATAGCAGGATTTAGTTCTTTAAAACGATTATAAATGTTAATGGCTACCTGTTAAGGAGTTTAACACAGTATTAGTGGTGTAATTAAAAGATTAAAGTAGAGAAGGAATAGGTTTAATTACTAATAGTAAACATAACTAAACTTTTAAACTTTAAACTTTTAATAAGGTTATAACTAGGGAAAGGGGAGTAAACTTCTAGAAGGTTTAGGAAGTTTCTTAAGGGAAGGAAAAGCTTTAATTAAGTATTAGGAGTAAGGATTTACTTAATAATGCGTTATTTAACAGGAGTGGTAGAAGTTACAGCATATGCTTTAACAGGGGTTTATAAAGCGGGTAAAGCCATTTTAAGTAATAAAAAGCACCGTTTTACCTTAAAAAGAATATAAATCTTATAATAGTTTTATTTAATTAAAGGGAGGGAATAATAAGAAGGAGGTAAAGTGTGTATGGTGTTAGGTTATAAGAGTAGTTAAAAGAGTATATAGTTTAGTGGAAGTTTAAGGTTTAAGGTTAAAAGTAGTTAAGGGGGTTAAAATAACTTTTCAAACTAGCCTATTCTAACTAGCCAGTTAAAAAGGCAAACGCTCTTTTTCCATTTAATTAAAGGAAGGAGTAAGTGTTTACATTTAATAGTGGCTATGGAAATAAAACTTAATTTACTTTTAAAACTTCCTTCTTTTTCTAACACCACTTTTCTTCTTATAACCTTTAACTTTTCTACCACTTACTACTATAATAATAACTTTAAACTTTTTATCCCTACTCTCCTTTATCTTTAATTAAAAGACATTTAAATGTTTAACACTAGTACGTAAGATATTAGAACGTAATCTAACATTAATACAGTTTACACCTTTTAGACTTGTAAACTTTACTTTTATCCTAAAGTTAAAAGGTGTAACAGTACCCTCTTAGTTTATTTAAGTTCTTAACTTTAGATCTCCACCTTAAGATATTAAGATAATCCTTAATAACGCACTGTAGTAAATTTAGATAAGCTTTAATTACTTTTTCACTATATTGTTATACCTTAGAATCTTTAAGGTAGGAGGGGCTTTCTTAGATATATATATAGCTTAACTGGTTCTTAATAGTAAGGATAAAGTTAAAAAACTCTTCACTTACCTTAACCTTTATAAGGCTTAACTTAAGCTCCTTAATGGAACTTATCTCCCTTTACCTAACACAGTATATATTAAGGTATATAATAGCGGCCCGCTTAGCTGTTAGCTTTACTAAGTTACTAATTGTCTTAAGCATATAAAGGGCTTATTTATTTAAGTATTTAAAAGGTTATAAATGTCCCTCTTTACTTAATTAGATATATATAAATTAATTAAGTCTTTTTAACAGGAACTTTAACCTTTACTTTAAATGTAAGGAATCCTTTTACTGTTTGTTCTGTAAGATTAACAGTTAAAAGGTTTAATTAATATAACCTTTCTTTAAATGTTTATTATACTTAGATATTAATAACGATTCTTATATTAGGCGGTGCAGGAACTGCCAGTTTAATAACTGTATTTACAGTTATAAAAACCAGAATCTTCCTTTAAAAGTGAAGTTATAAAAGGCAGCTTTACCACTAAAAGACTCTCTATTAAACTTTATAACTACACTGTTAAAGGATAAGTTAAAGTTTAACTTAAGTAAGGTTCGGGAGTAATAAGAGGTTTTTAAAAAGGGGAAGAAGTAGGGGAAGAAGTGGAAGTAAGATCTTATATAGGAAGATAAAAGCTAAAGACGTATATATTTTATAAAATAGAAATAAACTTATTACCTTTTTCCTTTATATTACTTTAAGGTATAGTGAAAGTAATAATATATTAAGACGTATATTTAAATTATTAAAGGGAAGAAATAAAATAAGAGAAGAAAAAAAAGAAATTAAAAAGTTAAACTCCCTTTAATTAAAGTACTTATACTGTTTTAAAGGAACTGTAAATTATTAGGGCTATATAATAGTGCTTCCCCTTAAGTGTTACTGTAAAGTTTAAAAGTGACATACAGATAACCTTAAAATATAAAATTAATAATAAGAAGGTGGGAGATACTTGGGAAAGGAAACTTATATTACTCCTCTAATCTTAAAAACTAGGAGGCTTCCCTTATAGAATTTCAACTCTAAACTCGCTTAATTTAAAGATTTAGATTTACTTCCCCTTATTAACTGGGAGTGGGATATTACTTTACTTAATAACTTCTTACTTATACTTAACTTTCTTATTTTATATAGTATCCTCTTCTTTTTAATTAAAAATAAGTTTACTATTTTTATTAAATGTTAATGTTAAGATATCCTTTACATTTAAATCCTTTAAGTTATACTTATTAGGATTAAGGTCTTTAAAAGTAAAAATGGCCTTATTATTAAACTCTACGTAAACATTATCTATTTAAAAGAACTTTTTAACTCTCTTTAACAGGTAAGAGGTCTTAAATTATACTCTATTAAACGTTTTAAAAACGTAAGTTAATTTAAACTTAACCTTTTTAACTTTATAAGGGCTATACCACTAATATATCAGCTTTTAATATATAGATATATTAATCTCCTATATATTATCTTAAACTAAGATAAAGTCTCTTTCTCTAATTAAAGTAAACTAAGGTTAAAACTTATATGTAAATTTCTTCTTTTAATAATTAACCTACTTTTACCTTACAGCTGTAACTTAATCTGCTATAATACTTATGTTATACTAAGCTTCACTAAGGTATCTTACTTTAATAATTATTAATACAGTTTTAGCTTTAAGATTAAGTTACCCTTTATCTAATCAGATAAAGATAATTACATCCCACTTAATAAGACGTTAAAAAGGGTAATTAACCTTAACTTTAAATACCAGGTTAAAGCCTTTCGTTAGGTAAAAAGAGGTTATCTTATAACTCTTTTTAAGACTTATCCTATTAGTATAAAAGATATAAGGAAGCTACTTTTTAAATCTGATAACGTTTCCACTAATAAGTTTAGCTAATATTAAGGTAATTTAATAATAACCTCCTTTATTTAATCTGTTAGTTTTTAAATTATATAGGGATATAGTAATGTGTTTAATATAGAGTTCCTTAAGGTATTCCTTTAAGAACCTTTTAAATTTAAAGCTACCGTTTATTAAAATTTCCAGTAACTATCCCCACTACAGAATAATATAATCTATTATAAAGGTTTTCATTACTTTTAAACTCTTAATATAGAGGACTTTTACTTTTAAGTATCTGGAGAGATTATCTTATCCTTTAATCACTTATATCTTCTTACCTTTAAGCTTAAATGTAAAGACTTAAAAGTTAAAAGTCTACTTTATAAATAGTTATAGGGATAATGTGTTATACTTTAGTCCTTTTTTATAACACTTATTATTATAACGCTAATAGTTAAGATAGCTTTTAATCTAATTCTTAACTATAATATATATTCCCTTTTAATAATAATACTTAATAATTTAATTATAAGTAACCTTACGTCCTTAATAGCTAGAGAGCTTATAAAGACGTAACTAAATCTATCTTTATAGCTTTAAACAGTCTATAATTCTCTACGGGAGGATATTTATACCTTTAGGTAACTGTGTCTAAAGGATCTTATATTTAATAATATACTTATAACACTTAGCTTTCCACTTTTAAATCGCTAAATATAACTTCTTTATAACCTTAAATAGAATAGTAAAGCTAGTTAAGTAAGCTGTAATATTATAAGACTCCTTTTTCTATATACTATTAAGTAATAGTTTAGTTTAAAGGTCTACATTAACGGTTTTCTAAGTAAAGATCTAAATGTTAATAAAGTTATTAATGTCCTTTTTAAGCTTAAGCGTTATCAGATTAAAGGTACTGGCAGGCTTTTATAATAGCCTGTTAGCTATAATGTTCTTAAAACTAAGTATATATTTAATATTAAAGTCGAAGTTCTAGATTTAAATAATCTATCTTATAAGAAGGGCGCTAAGTATATCGTTAACAGCTCCGTTTAGCTGATAAATTAAAATAAAAGTATCAGTTTTAATAATAAACTTAACTTTATAAAGGTAATAGTAAGTTTACTTTAGTATATTTAACAGTCCCTTAAGTTCTCACTTAGTAACGTTATAACGTTTCTTAATATTAAACTATATTCCACTTTTAAAGTAGTAAGGGTGCCGTTTCTTATCTAGCTTAACTTACTTAATAACTCCTCCCTATCCTTTAAGGCTAATATTAATAATTATAAAGATAAGGTTATATTAAGGGTTATTATAAGTTATTACTGTTAAGATTAAAGTAATGGTAACCTTTCTTTATAGGAACTTTATTACTATCTACTCTCTTTCAGTCTATTCTTACTATATATCCTTTTTTATCAGCGTGTATAATAATGCTGTAACTTATTTAAATAACTTAATTTAAACTTAATAAAATCTAATTATTCTTATAAATAACTGGATTTCCTTAACGTTTAAGTAGGTTCTCTACTTATTTACTTTAATAACCTTTGTCTAATTAGGAGAATGTTTATTTAGTAAATACAGGTAGCTTAGTAGAACAGCTTTTACCTAAACTTACTATAACTTAATTAGGGTGACAGTTACTCCTACCAGTTTACAGTTAATAAATATAACATTTAAGTTTATTAAATACTTAACTATATAACGTTATAAATTAGGCTTAAGCTCTTCTCCACTATAATTATGTTATGGCCCTTTAATACAGATATCGTTAAGAAACGGCTAACATTTATATAGGATAAGGTTATAAAGTATTTAAATTACAGCTTATATAAACTAAGTTATTAAGTTTATTACTCCTTAAGGAAGAGTATATATTTTAAAAAGTTTAATTAAAGTAAAGAAAGTTATTATATCTCTACTTATAACGTCTAGCTTAACGTAATTATAATTAAAGAAAAGATCCAGGAGTAAGATAAGTTTACAGCCTTTAAACTCCTTATTAAACTCTTTTACATCTAGTAGGTTAAAGGTATTATAAACTGTAACTTTATTTATCTTTTAAGTATTATTAATTAGATAAAAACCACTATCCTTTTTCTAAACTATAAACTAATTATTATAATACGTTATATAAGACTCTTTTAAAACTCCTTACTGTACTTTATCTTTAAGGACTTAGATAACCTTAAGGATAAGAGGTTTTAGGATAAGAATATAGCTAAACTGCTAAACCTTATAAGGGACAGTCTTAATCTTTTACAGAGGTATAATTTTTAAGTTAATCCGGCTACTTTCTATAAAGTCCTATAAAAGAGCTACTTCTCTATTATAAAAGATATAAATAAATAGTTTAACTTCTTTTAAAGTTAGGTCTTTTGTAACTTTACTAAAAATATCTTATAACTTCTCCTTTGTTAACCTTATCCTTTGTTTAATTGAAAAGAACTTTAGTAAGTAATATTTATTAAACTCGTTACCATATTACATATGCTTTTTTACTTTAACTATTTATTTACACTTTTAGTCTAGATCTCCTTTAAGAACAGAGCTGTCAGATAGAGTAGTATTAACTAATTTAACCTTCTTATTAGCTTACTTATATATAGTGAAGTTTTTAATTAAAACAGGTGGTTCCTTTATATCTAGTTAGTAAGGTTTTTTCTTCTTATAACACTTATATATCCCTAAGACTTCCTATAATTAGTAAATTTCTTCCTTTAAGGTTATCTTCTTTTAATTAAAGGTAAAATTATCTAATAATTAAAGGGAAAAAGCTTTACATTATAAGTTATTAACTAACGGTAAAATAAAGTGTTTAAAAATATTATTAAAGATGGCCCTACCATTTTTATTATTTAAGAATCTAATAAGTTCTTTACCTTTCTCTAAACCTACTTACTTAAAGATATACTTTTATATTATAAAGTATATTAGTCCCTTTAATATATAGGTATACTTATTAAATACGCTGTTTTTTAATTTAATTAGAATTATTAACTATTAATACTATAATATAAGCGTTACTAAATAAGACCTTAATAGCTATAATACACTTAGGTTCCTTAAAATCTTTAGAGTGTACCTAGTTTAATTAAGTATCGTTAAAAAAGGGGACCTTAAGAAGTAAATTATAATTTATAACCTTATATTTAAAGACGAAGAAGTGAATTAGATACGGCTTTTTATAAAGGAATAACAGTATCTTTATCTCTTTAATAAAAGGAATAGGATCTGTATTATTAAGCTCTTATAACTATATAGTTATGTTAAAAATAAAGATATTAAATACCCTTATAAGTATATATACGATTATATTACACTCTAACTTAGAGTCTAGGAGAGCTAACACCTTCTTTAACTTAAGAGATTTAATATTAAGGTAAAGACTGGGGAGTAAATATAACCTTATAAACTTCCCCTTAACGTTTACTACTTTAATTAAAGCAGTCCGTTACGTAAAAGTCCTTATAATATCTCTATTAAGGTCTTAAAAAGTGTTAGTAATAACCTTCCCTTTCTTAAGATCTCTCTACAGCTTATTATAATATAAGTGTAACTTACTATTACTGTTAATACTTATTATAACTGTAACTGTGTTCTCTTTAAGCTTCTTTTAATTAAAGAGCTTTAAATAGCTTACTTTAATTAGAAGTTTACTTAGGATATCGTTATCTGGTTTTACAGATCTTAAGTATATAAAAATTAACTGGTTTCCATTATCTTTAAAGTAGGATACGAGTGTAACTTTTAAAGGCGGTGAAAGTTTTAACAGTTTTAAAAGCAATTCCTTTATTTTACTACTTAATAATTAATTAAGTTACTTATTAATAACTTTATCTAGAGGTTACCTGTAAGCTAAACCTTATAGGGGAATAATCTGTATTAGTGCCCTTTATTCCTTAATCTTTAAGGAAGTTATTAGTATTTCTTTAACTTTTTCACTTATCTCTTATATATTTAAAGCTAGTTTCTTATAATTAAAGGTAAATGCGACTTTAAGATTCGATCTAATCTTTAATAATTACACACTTTATAATGTAAAAGGAGCGGTGTTAATTATTCCTTCCCCTTAACTTTTACTATCCTTAACTTCCTTAACTCTCCTTCTTTTAATAAGGGTAGTTAAAGCACATTACATATTTAAGTTTATATTTAATCCTAAATTACTGTTAGGTTTAGTATTAAAGCTAGGAAATTTTAAGGCTTAAACGTAAACTTAAGCACTTTACTAGTACTTTACCGTTATCTTAACCTTATATAGCTTAAGGTAATTAATAACCAGTCTCCTATTAGGATTAAAGAGGTGGTTAACACCTATTTAGGTAACGTTAAGCTTTAATTCTCCTTTAATTAAAGGACTGGGGATATCTTTATAATTAAGCTCTGGCCCGCTTATTATTTTAACTAAATTCCACTGGATTTAAAATCCCGGCTTTATATCTTTAAGTTACCTGTACTATTCTTTAAACTTAGTATAATAAGGCTTTTAAAGTTATAATATTAATACTGTAATAATGTAAGGTTTAAGAATTAATCTCTCCTTTATCTTTATAACCTCCTCTCTTAAAAGTCTATTATCCTAATTAGGTCTCTTTTACTTACCAGTAATTAAGCCTAAGTACAGATTATTATAAATGTAATAGACTAGTCCTAACTATAATAAGTAGTTTATAGTATGGTAAGTAATTATAGTGTAATTAAGTTGTAAACATTAATAATATATAAGAGTTATAAACCCTTAACTATAGGTTAAGGATAGGTAAGTATCTCTTTACTTTCTTAATCGTTAAGTAAAGGTCATAGTTAATTCCTCACTTTTAATGAACTGTACCACCTTTTATTAATGTTAAATATAGATTAATTTAACTTAAAGGACATTAAGTTATTAAGGGATATTAATATTAAAATGTAATAAGTTTAGCTTTAATTACTTAAGGCTCTTAATTAAGGTATCCACTTTCCTTTCTATTGTTAGGGTTATAAGGTAAGGTTTTTTAATTCTAATTAAAAGGGGAGGACTTTTAGTTTTAACCTTTAAGGTAAGAAGGAAGTCCTTTACACTATCCTTAACAGGAATAAAAGGGGTTTTTAAGGAAGTAGTTACCTTAACTGCTCCTTTTAAGGGATTAAGAAGCTATAGGCGAGTAAACTCCCTATCTATTAAATAGTTATTAGATGTAAAGCTAATAAGCCACTCCCTAAACTTATTATAAGTGATAATTTTAATATCTTTATTAGATATATCCTTACACTAGTAAATAATGCTTTTAATAAGGGGATTAAGTATATTATAAAAGTATTAAATAGTATTTTATTAACCTTCCTGTACTTATCTATATTTAATTAAGCTAGGAGTTAACTATATTTTTAAATAGCTATAATAAGGCTTAGGGCCTTCTAATCGATAAGGTAGTTATAAAAACAGTAAAGGGTTTTAACTAACCTCTCCTTTTAGTAAGGGTTTTAATACTTCTAATACTTTTTTATCTAAATCTTTAATTTATCTTATAAGTATAATTCTATATTTTCCTTCTTATTACAGATCTCCACCTTCACGTTTTTCTTACATTATCTTATCCACTTAAGGAAGTGTGCCTTATCTGTAAGGTTAATGTAATCTTTATAATACTTATTAAACGTTTCTAGGTAATTAATAACACATTCTCTGTTAAAAAGCTTATTAAGCCCTGTATCTTAGGGAGTTAGGAACTGCTATTATAGTAGTATAATGTTTTAATTAATAAGAGACTGCTTTAAAAAGACTGTGTTATTAAACAGAGTTATTAAGGTTATTAAAATTAACGTTTCCTTAATAAAGGTTTTTAACGTCTTAATAAAAAGTGTTAATAAAGCTTATTAATACGTTTAATAATTATAAGAGCTTCCTTTTTATAACTTAGTTATAATGTTAGTTTAATTAGAGGAAGACTAATATTCTAAATCTAGTAATACTATCCTTTTATTATAAAGGTACTTTATTACCAGTCTAATTACTTAAGTAACATACTATTTTCTAATTTACCTGCTAAGGAGGACTTCTATTTTAAAGTAGACCGTTAAGATTACCATTATAACGTTCTTAACTGATTTTAAGATCGTAAAGCTAATAGTGTTCTCACTTTTAAACTAAGTAGCTGACGTTAAGTTAGATTTAGGCTGCAGCTAAGCACTAACTGCCGGGTTCCCTAATCTTTAATCCCACTTTCTCAGATTTGTTTAATTAAAGGAACAATACTATTAAAAGACTCTAATAGTAAAGAATAAGACGTATTTTGGTATTAATAATACGTAACCACTTTTAATATTTAATTATAATCTTATGATTTCGCTAAATTCTTAGCTTAACGGAATCTTCCTAAATATTAAGAACGCACTCCACCCACTTCTAAAAGATTACAGTAGTTTAATTAAAGGGAGTAATAATAAAGCACGCCTTTATAACAAGTAGGTGCTAGGGATTTAAACATTTTATTATTATTATCGTTAATAATAGCCACGTAAAGTTAAACCTATAACGTTATAATTTTAATAAGATATTAAGTATCACTTAATGTTAATGTTTACTTTAATTAATAATATTTTTATTATGTTTAGAGAGCTTTCAGACTAATTTAACCTAACTACTAAGTAACTCCCCGACGGAGCCCTTATTTAAACTAGTATAGTAATGTAATAGGGAAGAAACTATAAGGAGAACCATAACCACAGAACAGTGTTATTAGCCTAAAAAGCCGACTCCTAAGCTACTAGTCCTCTAATTAAAGGGATATAAATGTAACTAACGTAAAAAAACAGATACGTACCTAATATAGAATAAAACCTAATATGTAACGGTACCTAATATAAAACAGAGCCTAGTATGGAATAATAAAGGAAACGTAACTGTGGATTAGGCCATCTTCCTTCGATTAAAGGGCTAGAATGTCACTGGGCTTTTAATGGGAGGTCTTCGTGGTGAAAATCGTCGGAATGATGATTCTTAAAAGAAGCGCGGTTCAAAGAACCGCGTAGCGCGGCCCCTTTTTAACAGTGGCACACGCTAGAGAACGTATCGCTATATATATAAGCGGCTACAGTAATATTACATACAGAGCCTAAAAAGAACGACAGGGTCGGCCTGAACAAACGCCCCGAGTCATTATTAAAAGGGATTTACGGCCCCGCTTTATAATACCTAATTTATAATAAGGAACTGATGGTAATTATTTAATATTTTACTAAGTGGGTACTATATTTAAGTAATATAAAAGAACTAGTTTAGGTCTTTTCGGATTATAATAACCTCTAGTACTTCCTAACGAAGGAACTTAGTCTACAGTAAGCATAGTGGGCTAAGTTAATAGCCCTGTTTCACTTTTAAATTTACTATATTAAAGGAAAAGATAATAAGTAAGCCAATACTTTTAATTAAAGACAGGATTATAAAGATGTTAATCTAATCCTAATTCCTGTTACTATATTTAATAAAGTAAAGAACAGTACGTTAAAATATACGTTATAAGTGTTAGATAACTAAACGCTAGAATAAATTATTAACGTTTATATAAACTTATAAATAAAGTATAATATTTATTAGTAATAGTAAGATTTTTAAGTAAGAAGGTTAATAAAAGGAACTTATAAGTATAAGTGCCCTTTAGGAGATTTCTTAAGGCACTAGTAAGATTATAATAAAGAGTGCCTAATATATCTAAATTACGACGAAACTAGTTATTAACTAAAATAGCTATTAGACGGTATAAACAGTACGTTTAAATTAAGAGTAAAGCTTTAGTATTAAGAGAAACTGTATATTTACAACTTAGATAAATAAAAGGAGTATGTTTAATAGATTTACAAGTCTTGACTTAAAGGATATATAGGCCGGGCTAAGACCTTTACATAAGCTTAATAAGCGTACGCCTTCCTGGGAATGAAAAAGCTGGTTAAGGAAGTAGTTAATAATTGTAATATCTGTTACTAAAAGCAGAACTAGTGTTATAAGCCTTATAGACTTTTTAAACTACTCCTTATACTATAAGTATTATAGAGTTTAATCTCGCTTAATTTTATTATTAGGATTTTAAAGTTTAAAGACCCTGTTATAGGAGTTACTTATAACTAAATCCTTATAGTAGTTAATAAATTAATAAAATAGGCTTACTTTCTATTAACCTTAAAGGATATAATAGTAGAGTAACTTATTTATATCTTTAAGAAAGAGGTAGTTTCACAACACCTCTAGCTAGATAATATTATCACGGATTAAAATAAGTTAATTATATTAAAGTTTTAATAAGGGTTAATGTAAAGAATAGGTGTGAAAAGTAAGCTTTTAACAGCCTTCCACTTATAAATAGATAATTAAACAAAGTAAGTTAATTAGATACTTATAATATATCTCTAAGCTTACGTTAATTTTAAATAAGATAATTAGTTTAAACTGTTATTAACAGTATAAATAGCTTATAATATAACACCAGTTAAGTTAATAAGTGTATTACCGTTCTTTACTAATTATAGTAAGGAGCTTAAGCTTTATTAAGGCCTGCTTACTAGCACCTCTTAAGTTATAATCTGCGTAAACTAGATGTAAGAATTATATAACTACCTATAAGTTAAACTTAAGTTTACACGTGAATAAATAAAGAAGTTTACTAATAAATACTAAACTGAGTAATTAGTGTTTAAGAAAAGACTTTATTATAATAGTGAATAAGTTAAGGGACTGACTTTTTAAGAGGGGGATTACGTTTACCTTTTTTTACGAAACCTGTATTTAAAACGGCCTAGTAAAAAGCTTGACTTTAAAAGGTACGGACTGTTTTAGATTAAGAAAAAGGTTACCACTTTTAATTATAAATTAAACTTACCTATTAGTATAAAGGTGTGGATTAAGGTTTTTTACATCTCACTTTTAAAACCTGCCTTAAAGAGAGTCCCCTTAGAAAAGAAGATTAAGATCGATACTGATAAAGATAAGTATAACGTTAAGGAAGTTATAGATTTATAAAAAGGGAGGAACACATTTAAGTATTTTATTAAGTGGTTAGATTACGGCCCTAAAAGTAATTTATAAAAGCCTGTTAAAAACCTTAAATGCCTAAACCTAATTACAGAGTTTTACTAAAAAAATCTAAACTGATTAAAACTACCTGTAAAGGAAGAACGGGAGGTAAAGGTTAAATTTGTTAATGTAGCCTTAAGGAGGTAAATTAACTAATTTATATTAGAAATATAAAAATAAGATAAAGTTTAACATTTAAACTGTTAAACTGAAAAGTAAGATTATTATAAGACTTAAAGCCTAAGAAGTGGTAGGAAACTCCTTAATAGGTATGGAAGGATATTTATTAAGGTGTTAGCCAGGGTTAAAAGGACCTTAAACTTAATAAGGAAGCTGGGCCTTTAGAGCTCTTAGTAAGCTCTATACAAGAACAAGTACTATTAAAAAAAAAGGGGTTAGTAAAAGAAAATAAGTGTGCTATTATGCTGAAGAAACTGTTTTCATTTATTAAAGGAAAAGAGCTATAAACCAGGTTAAAAAGACGTTACAGGTTATAACGACCCTTTAGGAGGAAAACCTGTAAGAAAAGAGTCCCAGTCTTAGGAAGCCGGCTTAGCCTAGATTAGGTCTGCTGCCTTTACCTATTCCTAAAAAGATAAAACCTTAGCTTTATAGGAAAACACTTTTATTACCTTCACTTTAATAACGCGCCGCTGGGTTTTAACACGTTATAACTTTATAAGAGAGTTACGGTGTTTAGTAACTGCTTAGTTATATAAGGTGTCTAACTCTATTTTCTTATTTATTAAACCCTTAATAAACTTATTAGAGTAACTAAATACGTTATATAAAGAAGGTATACCAGCAGACTAGCACTTACTATAACTGTTAGACTATACTATAACTTATCACAGTAAGGACTTAGTTTAGTAATAAGTGTAGGGAGACATCTGGAAATTAAAAGCGTTAAAGGATTCTGTAAGACGAATATAACGGTTATAAAAAGCTTTTTCCTGCTTTCTTTATCTTTTACGCTTTTTAACATGGTTAAAAGATATAACAAAGGTAAAGGAAAGAGGGAAACTGACCTAACGATTCTTTATAGGAAAAGAACGTTAAAGAGGGGGAATTGTGTGACGACCCTGCAGGCCGTCACTTAAGCTAAGGCGGCCTGACGAATCCCCTATAAAAGGAACAGTGTGGGAGGACGGTGTACACTGTCTAGGCGCACTGGGTTAGGGGTGTAAAGACCTAAAGCCCTTATAACTAGTAAGAAAGTGCTTAGTGGTCTATAAGGACTGATAACATTAAGTATTATTTAGTTAACTGCTTAACCGTAACTGCGTAGTGCATTATTAAGCATAACGGACTAAGTAAGGTACAAAGTACCCCTTAGTTAGTAGTATAAATAATTATAGTTATACCCATAACTACCAGGAGGAACTCTAGTTCCTCACACTAGTATTCAATTATTCATTTGTGTCTTACTGTTCAGACTCACCTCTGTGTATTATAGTGACAGCAACTTATAGTGACATTAAACCCCCCGTCTAGGAGTGCTAGCTTAATAAGCCGTTTTTGGAACGCCCCTTACTTGTTAGCGTCCTGCTATACGTTCTGTCTTAACCCGCGCCAGTCCTCTCGAGGCCTGTGTCAGGTGCAGGTTGTAATACCAAAATAAGTTAAAGATAGATTTATCGCCAATGCTCTTGCTGTCAATATACAAGCGTAGTAATGTTCTCGCAGGCGATCTTAGCGGTACTTGTATTCTATAGTAAGTTTTTATTACAAATTATTAAAATGACCCAAATGGGCAAAATTGCGACAATTAGTAGAAAATTGCATATGTTACGTTCACACCACTGCTATAAAGTAAGAGAAAGAGGTAGAGAATATAAGCAGCTAAAGCCGCCTGATCTGGCGGTATCTGCCGCCAAATTAGGAGGGTAAGACCGCGTTACTAAGACTAATGGTATAATGTCTAGCTATTTTCACACCTCTTCTTTTCTATTAACTATGTCATCAAGTGGATTGTCATCAAGTAGAGCATGTCATCAAGTAAAGCATGTCATCAAGTAGAGCATATCAGCAAGTGGAGCATATTATTAAGTGGAACTGTTAGGTTCTAGCTAAATATCACGGCGTTACCTGTGGTCAGGCCTAGTGTCAGAAACACCACACACTGGAATCTGTGAAATAATAAGGATTGCAACTGCTTGATTGTATTGCTTTTTAGCTCTCTGGCTCTGCCAGAGAACTTATATGCTTATACATTGCACTTAGCTGAAATGGCACAGCCACTTCAGCTCCGTTCAGCTTTATCAGCTCCGTACAGCTCCGTACAGCTCCGATCAGCTCCGCTCAGCCGTATTCTACCACACTCCGGCCGGTGGTGTTCTGGGCTCTGCCTAGAACCCCCTCCTTTCTAACAAATTGCTAACAGTACCTTTCAATTTAGCTCCAATCTGTAATTAACCTGATATTTTTCCTTCTAAGATCTAGTAGAGTGGGTTGCTGTGACGAACGAAGGACGTAGTTAGACTATGTTAGGGTTAGGGTTAGCTAGATAGCTTATCGATTGAGCTTGGAGCTTACGTGTAGAGACTAGTTACCCCACCACCTTACGCAGCCGTCATGAGGAACTTTTTTCATACTACCATTAGGTGTCAATCCCGTCACAGTTGCCCCTTTCTTTCTTCCGTTAACTAGATATCTAACAGTTTCTAACTTACCGTAAATAATCACTTGAGCCAAATCTTAATAAACTGTCTCCTTATTAACTTAAGGCGTTTGTTCAAGCCGACCCTGTCGTTCTTTTTGGGCTCTGTGTGTAATATTACTGTAGCTGTTTATGTATATAGCGATGCGTTCTCTGGTGCGTGCCACTGTTAAAAAGGGGCTGTGCCGCGCGGTTCTTTGAACCGTGCTTCTTTTAATTAATAATCGATCCGACGATTTTCACTACGAAGACCTCCTATTAAAAGCCTAGTGACATTCTGGCCCTTCGATCGAAGGAAGATGACCTGATCCACGGTCGCGTTTCCTTTATTGTTCTATGTTAGGCACTGTTCCATGCTAGGTACCGTCATATACTAGGTTTTGTTCCATATTAGGTACGTATCTGTTTTTCTACGTCAGTTACATTTATATCCCTCCGATCGGAGGACTAGTAGTCTGGGAGTCAGCCTTTCAGGCCGACAATAACGTTTTGTAAGTGTAGTTCTCTTTATAGTTTCTTCCCTGTTACGCCATCGCACCAGTTTATTACTAATAATTATTACTTAATTTTACATACCTTGCAATGCCAAGCTGTAAGCGAGCTAAAAAGGGCAGTTTAGGTGTAAAAGGGTAAAATGTTTCAATACTTTTAAGAGGTGACTGTACTATGAGAGCGTGTTCCGTCCTTCCGGAGATGCATGACTCGTACAGGTTTTGGCCGACTGTAAGGCAAAGCGGTAATTAGGAGAGCAAGCACATATAGGCATGGTCCGGTCTTTTAATGTGGCGACGTGGACGGCACTTGGAATGACAATTTGGAGAAGTCCCAGAGCAACACAGAAGTCAAATATACCTCTAGAAACCCAAATGTTGTTATAAGTAGCTGAAGCCTTTACGTGGGTGTTGGTGTGCCCGAATTGATCGAGTTAGAGGTTGCCTTTCATGTCAACCCCCACTACACTTCCTTGCTAAATGTGAACTATTCCGATGAGGTCCATGACACTTCGCAACTACTGCTCCGTTTGACACCGAGATGGTCAAATTTTGCTTCAGCCTGAGACGACCATCTTCCATCCGGAAAAAAACACAATATATGGATTTTATGCACAATACCATGCCCGGCAATTGGAATACAAGAAGGTTCCTGAAAAGTGGGGGTAAACACAAGAGGTGAGATAAACCGCATCTCACCTTGAGAGAGTTTTGCTTGACTCAACCCTAACTACCGCCAATCGTCGGATCTGTCGCAGCGATTCTTGTGGCCGCGGTGGTGTAACCTCCTTTCTGCAGTCCCCGGTAATACCAGCCACTGTTGAGCGCACCATGATTCCGAAATTTCATTTCACGCCCCTCAGTGAAGGGAATTCACCTCCACCACGGATAATTGAAACTTTAGTCAAACATTTACTGACTAAAATTCCATATTTGAGTGGGGCTTGAACGAGAAATATCAAATTAAGCGAGACTTTTATCAAGGCATTGTATGAGCGCATATGTGCTCGGTACGCGACGGTCTGGCCGTCGAATCTGTAATTTCCCGGTGGCGCTGTCCTGGGCCAACTAGCCGCCCGCGACAGGGGATGTCACACACCTAATTTGGACCTGAGAACATTTGAGAATGTTTTTTTTTCGTGCCCCCCACCACCACCGCCACCCGCGTTCCTGCAGCGTTGGGGCGCCTTATCACCATGCAGCCGCGACACCGGTGATCTTGGCGAGCATGTGTTTTTTCTTTCAATACAAGCTCGCCTGTCTACCCGCCCTTCCCACGGCGTATTACCTTCCAGACATTCTTGCAGAGCAGCAGCAAAACCAGCAGCAGCAGCAGCAACATCAGCAGCAGCAGCAGCAACAACAACAACATCGAGTTTGGAAACCATGACTCGGCTCGCCCCCATCCTCGTCGTCTTGCTTTCGGCCGCGTGCTCGGCCACGGCCCTGCAACCTCTCCATCTCCGCCACGACGGCGACCACGGCGAAGCTTCCGCCGTCGTTTCCACCACGACGACCACCCCTGCGACCATCCCGCCGCCCTCAAGCACCCAAGACCACCACCCCCTGCCAGCGTCTGAGACTGAGACTAGCCACGCGCACCCCAGCCCGCCCCAGGA
>Ga0247770_1001048_pt1 | contig 24034 bp, 29 predicted proteins | sample UWRJL136409B6_FD_179943 | JGI IMG/M metagenome (GOLD analysis project Ga0247770, IMG submission 179943) | Plant litter microbial communities from Arlington Agricultural Research Station in Wisconsin, United States - UWRJ-L136-409B-6 | ecosystem: Environmental > Terrestrial > Plant litter >... | reverse complement strand
GGTGAGAGCATGGGGGGGGGGTGGGGGGGGGTGGTGGGGGGGGGGGGGGGGGGGGGGGGTGTGGGGGGGGGGGTGGGGGGGGGGGGGGGGGGCTACTAGTATTCAAGGCGAACTCGGCTTTTATCTTCGTATCTACGCGTGGGAAACGATAGGCAGGGCGCCTCGTAGCGATGGTTTCAGCCTTAATACTAGGGATGTCTCCCAGTGGTACATATGGGCTGCGGGCGCCACAATCTTGAAACTGGCAGCAAACCGGGACGTCGATACCAACCGAGAAAACTCAAAAGCTTGAATTCCTTCAACACATGAGTCTCACCTGAGCTGCCCGTTGTATCATTTGAACAGCAGCTGTGTATCATGTCTCGCAAGGTAGAAAACACTCCGGGTCCCCACCCAGAGTCTCCGCCCAAAGAGAAGACAGTCCTCGAAGCGATAGTCCCCGAGGAAGCGGCGGTCGAGTCGGGTGATGTGATCGCTCGTGAGACAGAGGTCCAGGCCCGGCTGGAAAAGTTGAAGGACGACTACGGGGTGAGTCCGGATTACATTTCGTTGGCCTGTTTCTTGTCAATACATGAATTAATCAACACTGCACTCGCCTAGGTCAGCTGGGAAGGCCCCAACGATCCCGATGACCCGTATAATTGGCCTTCATTCCGCAAGGTCTCTATTGGCGTCATCTTCTCGTTTGGCCAACTCATCACCCTCATGTCGGCAAGCATGATCGCCGCCGCTCTTGGTGACATTCAGCATGACCTGGACATTAGCCCTTCGACATCGCAGATCATCTTCTCGACGTACTTTCTGGGCATGGCCTTTGCGCCATTTCTGATTGCGGCCTGGGCTGAAACGAGCGGCCGTAAGCAGGTTTGGCTTTTTGCGAATGCCTGGTATATCCTGTGGAATGCGCTCTGTCCGGTCGGAAATTCAAAGACCCTCATGATTGTCGGACGCCTGATGACGGGTGCCGGAGCCAGCGCGGGCATCACGGTATGTCTCCTTTTTTTTGGGAATCATGATCCCCCTGACAGACCAGGCCAGACCTGTGACAGACAACTGACCAGCGGTTGAGAGAAAACAGCTCACGGGCCCCGTCATGGCCGACATGTACCGCGAAGAAGACCGCGGCAAGTCACTAGCCATTGCCTCGTTCCTCCCCTATCTCGGCCCCGCCCTCGGCCCCATCGTTGGCGGTCTCGTCACCCAGCTGGTGGCCTGGCCTTGGATCTTTTGGATCATGTGCATCTTCAACGCAGCCGTGACTCTCACGGGGCTCGTGTTCATCCGCGAATCGTATACGCCCGTCCTCCTGCGCCGCAAGGCCCACAAAATCAGGATGGGGCAGCCAGGGGGCTCCCCCGGCCCTGGCTTGGCCACTCGGCTGTCCGTTTCCCTGGCCCGTCCGGTTCGTCTGCTCCTGCGGCGTCCTGTGATCCAGGTGATTGCCGTGTTGATGGCTCTCGACTTTGGCATCTACGCCTTTCTGCTGTCGACATACGCAAGCCTGTACATTGACCGATACCACCAATCCGAGTTCCACGCCAGCCTCCACTATATCTCTATCTCGATCGGCTCGACGGCAGCCGCCCAGCTCGGCGGCCACATAATGGACTGGGTATACAAGCGGCTGCGGGACCGGTCTCCAGATAAGCAAGGGAGGCCCGAGTTCCGGGCGCCGTGGATGGTGCCCGGCATGGTCCTGCTGCCGGCAGGGCTCTTCTGGTATGGCTGGTCCGCCGAGCACGGCTTGCAGTGGACCATGGTCGATGCCGGCGCCGCTGTCTTCACCCTCGGCAGTTTCGTCTTCAGCCAGGCCACGTTTGCCTACCAGCTCGACGAGTTCGCTGAGCACGGCGCGTCGGCCAATGCGGCCTCCCGCGTGCTATCCAATCTCTTGGCCTTTGCGTTTCCCATCTTTGCGCCGCAGCTGTACGAAAGACTGGGTTACGGGTGGGGGAACAGCCTGCTTGGCTTCATCTGGTTGGTGTTGGTTGGGCCGGTGCCCCTGGCTTTCTGGCTGTGGGGTGATAGGCTGAGAGCATTGGGGAGGGAGCCTGGAAAGAGCAAGTGATCGGGTGGTGCGGCGCAGGAGATTGATCCCCTGGGCTTTCTTTTCATTCTTTTAGGCGTTCCTCTCCTTAAATTTCCCCTTGCTTTCACCCGCGATGCAACTGAATTCTGCACCTCTCCTGCTGGGTAGATCCAGCCTGAATCTGTTAAATTATTGGTTTCACTACAGATAGTTACTCTACAGCATATGGTATATTTACGCATGCCCTGACCTTGGTGTTGCAGTGCCGTTGAGAGTTGGGCATCCCCTTGACTCACGTAGGTAGGATACCAGGTACGTACCTTGAACATGTTGGGAACCCTACTCATGTCGCAGACCCTGGCCCACCCCCATTTGCATTCAAGTCCCGCATGTCGCAATCGCGTCATTCATTCCTTGCCGTATTGCTTCCAATTAGAGTTACTGACTGTGCACAGTGTGCGCGGAGGTGTGTTGTACGACATGCTGACCGAGTGTACCTTCCCCCGGCCCAAACGATCTGATAAGTGTGCCAGGTTGGCGCTAGCGCATTGAAATAAAGTTATCAGATGGTCCGGCTCCAGTGATCCGGTCGATCCGGGCCGCGTCGTGGCTGAAATTGGCAGCTGCTAACGTGTTGGAACTTTATTCCCGCGTATTGCCAGGACAAACCATGCCGATGGAATCCTTCGCAATCACACCCACCCGGGTCCTTGTCCTGCACTGTCAACACCCGAATTTTGACCACAGCTTCCCTCAGAGTGCTGCGTAAGCTAATGCGTCCTTGTGCTACAGACCACCCGACCGCTGTAGCACAAGAAAGAATTAGCCAGACCGGTCAAATGCTGACAATGCTGCGCCCCGCTCTTCCGTTTCCTGGTATTTTCATATGCGGTTCAGCCAGAGTGTTGAGCGATATCGTTCTAACCGAGAAGCTGACTATGGGCGACACTTGAACTGAGTGTTTCTACAGGTAGGTAGGTGGTTGTGGCAGGAGGGCATTTTGAATATACGAAATTTGCTGGGATCTAGCACTCACTTGCCGGGACAACTGGAACTTGCAACTGCCCAGCATGTCCACTTCCATGCCAGCACCACATCGATATCGCCCAATGAGTCCTTTGAGGCCCCAAAAAGAAAGTGCCGAATCCTTCTCAGCAGACCGGCTGTTACAACTTGAAGATGTCAATATTTTCGACGAGCCAGCAAATTCAGGGAACTCCCTGTTAGGAGGTTGGCGCCGACGACAATGTCATCGTACTCTTCGGGTGCTCTTTCTCGCATCTTCAATACTAGCAGCCGGCTGGGCACTGGTGGCCCTCCTTACCCTCGGACATGGAGCTTCCTTGACTTTTCAACACCCTGGTTCAAGTGCAAGTGCAGATGGCTCTAAGAACAAGCGACTAGTATCGATCGACGAGGTTGTTGATCGGGCCTGGTCTCCACACCATCTTTCATTTTCGTGGGAAACCGTTGCACGTGGCCACTCTGGCAACATTGATGAGGAGGAGACTTGGTTGATTCAAAAAGTACAAGCAGGCGGTTCAGCTGGTGGTCCCTTTCTCAGAGCACGCCGTGTCCCACTACGGAATCATTCAGACTCAGACTTGGATCAGATACCCATCACTCAAGTTCTCGTGGACCAGCCGCAGATTGATCTGGAGGGGGGCCAAGCTCTAGGGATTGAGGACGCTTGGCCGAGTCCCGACTTGCAAAGGGTTCTGGTAGTGTCCAACAGAACAACAGTCTGGCGACACTCGTTCACCGGCCTATACTGGATCATCGATCTAGCGTCCAACAAAACTCAGCCTCTGGACTCGGAAGTCCCATTTGAGAGAATCCAGCTGGCGCGATGGTCTCCGCGCGCGGATGCGGTAGCCTTTGTTAGAGGCAATAACATGTTCCTCCGTAGGCTGGTGGATGATACGTCCATTGCGATGACGCAAGATGGCAACAACGATGTTATCTACGGGATCCCGGATTGGGTGTATGAGGAAGAGGTCTTTGAGGACAACACGGCATTTTGGTGGTCGCCAGATGGCCGCCACATCGCATTTCTCCGAACTGACGAGCGGCCTGTTGGCGAATATTCGATGCAGTACTTCGTCGCCCCTGACCCTCAAATCACTTACACGTATCCTTCAACAAAATCACTACGGTATCCGAGAACAGGGTGGCCAAATCCGATTGTCTCGCTTCGTGTGTATGACACTTTCACCGATTCAAACTTTGAGGTTGATATGCCCGACGAATTTACCGACACAGAGAGGGTCATATTCCTCGTCTTGTGGCTGACTTCGGACCGGATTCTCGTCAAGCAAACAAATCGCGAAAGCGATGTTCTCAAGGTCTTTTGTATCCACGTCCCCTCCAAAACCTCCTCGCTTGTTCGATCCGAGAATATCCGCGCCCTTGATGGCGGCTGGGTCGAGACAACTCGGTCGACCAAACCCATTCCTGCCGACCCTTCCAAAGGAAGACCCGCTGACGGATATGTCGACACCATCATCCACGACGGCTACAACCACCTCGCATATTTCACGCCCCCGGCCGCTTCCGAACCTGCAACTGTCCTCACGTCGGGAAAGTGGCAGGTTGTCGATGCGCCTGCCGCTGTCGATCTGCAACACAATTCCGTCTACTTCCTAGCGACCATCAGGTCCCCAACAGAGAGAACTCTTTGCGCGGTTGGGCTTGACGGGCGAGAGTTCAAGGAGGTGGCACCGTTACCGTCGTCATCGGAGCCGGCATATTACGGCGTTGACTTTTCACCTCGGGCGGAGCACGCCATCTTGACTTATCATGGCAGCGGAATCCCATTCCAGTCTCTTGTTACATTATCACCAGGGGGGGTGGTTGGCGATATTAAACTTGAGGAAAACAGCCATCTCGCAGAAACCATCATGCAAGATCTCTACGACTTTCCCCAAGAGATTTACCACACGATTCCGGTTCGCGGAGATTCTGGACAACTTGAGCTTTCAGTGGTAGAACGTTTGCCTCCTGGCTTCAACTCATTACGCCGGTATCCAACCATCTTCTACATGTACGGCGGCCCTGGCTCCCAGACGGTGAACTGCAAGTTCAAGGTGGACTTCCAGACATATCTTGCATCTCGGGGCTACGTCGTTGTAACTGTCGACGGCAGGGGTACTGGTTTTCATGGCCGAAGTTTCCAGTGCATAGTCCGAGACCGGATTGGGCACTTCGAGGCTCTGGATCAAATTGCGGTGGGAAATATCTGGAAGCGACGGGGCTATGTCGATGTCGACCGCATGGCTGTATGGGGCTGGAGCTTTGGTGGATTCCTCACGCTCAAGGTATTAGAGATGGATGCCGGAGAGACTTTCCAATACGGCATGGCGGTTGCCCCTGTGACGGATTGGAGATACTATGGTACGTCCCCGAATCTTTTTGTTTTGCTTTTTTGCAAACAGGGCTTACAACCGGAGGAAGATTCGATCCACACCGAACGGCATATGCACACACCAGAGCACAATGAAGCAGGATACAAAGCCGCTGCCATATCGAACATGACTGCACTGAACCAGACTGTACGATTCATGATCAGTCATGGCACAGCCGACGACAATGTCCACATCCAGAACACGTTTTCTCTTGTTGACAGGTTGAACTCGGAAGGGGTTACGAATTACGACTTGTTTATATATCCGGACTCGGGCCATGACATTGTGTTTCATAACGCGGAACGCATCATTTATCAGAGGCTTGCAAACTGGCTGGCAGCCGCTTTTTCGAGAGCCACTTAGGTATTAGATAAAGAGAATGTCTACCTACCTGCACGTATTTACACCGTCTGTCACCCTTGCCAATTTGCATCGTATCTCAAATATTGAAGACGTGTTTTTATATTTCCACCAGGCTTTGATCCAACTCTCTCTCAGCACCCCCCTGGCGGACAACCAACATTTGTCCCCCATTGATGCCCGCCCACTCCCAGGATAGACAAAACACAATTGACGGTCCCACCAATCCCCTCCCCAGCAACCAAACCAGCAGCAACAGCCATCCCATATCGATCCCACTCCTTCTGCCGCTTCCACCGCCACACATACGACACAGCAGCCCCCATCACCATCGTAAGGCCGTACCTTGGCGACGGCAGGGTGAAAGCCAAAGCAAAGATCATCATGTTTGGCTGTAAGGCACGCAGCCACGCCAGCCCGTACCGCTCCCGGAGCACGAAATGCTTGACAAGGACCATCACTGACCCGGCGGCGGCGAGATACAGCGAGAAGATCTTGCTCGAGTCCGGGATGGGGGAGACCGGCTCGCTTGCCGCGATGGCGACAGCACGCCAGGCGGCTACTGATGGTCCTGCAAACTCACACCGTGACGGTTGTTGGGACGCCGGTTCTAAATCAGGGGTGGCCGGGGCAATGATGCAGGGGTAGGCCGTGCTGAACAGCACAAACACGGCTGGCGCTACAAACGTGGCGATGAGTGTCCCGATCAGCTGCGCGAGGTATTGCGAGTGGGTGGGCGTCTTAAGGAGAAAGCCCACTCGGAAGTCGCCCATCAGGTCGCATGCTTGGCTGGCCCCGATGCTAACCAGACCACCTCCGAGGAGGTTGAGTTGCTGCGAGTGTCTTACGTCTACATCGGAGGGGCCTTTTGTCGTTGCACCAAGCAGAACTTGGGAGACTTTGGAGACGGCGGTCAAGGGAGTTGTGTCTGGAAATATGGTCAGATGGATGACGGTGTTGGCTGTTGACGGGGATGCTTTACCTGTAGCGCCGGTCGCTTGTATGGCAACCAACGACAAGACAAACGCAAGTGTCAGAGACAAAAGAGTCTCGAGGATTCCCATATCAAATTGCAGTTTCGTTGCAATGCAGCCAAGGACTACCAGGATGAAAAGTCCTGGTGCCCACATTTTTGTTGCGATTTGCTGGTTTCCCTCTGAACCATCATCCTGCTCATCCAGCGCTGTATAATCATATGATTGCCGGTCAGTGTCGCCCCTCATCATAGATACGGCGGACCTCGCCGCTTCGACCGAGTTTTTAGCGAGGACCCATAGGACACGCCACTGGCATGCGATCTCTATAAAAGCAACAGCCAACATGGTCGCCACTCCTGGCCACAGAAGCCAATATCTCGGGCTCGGATGCGAGGGATTTGCGAACTTGGTGGACATGGATGTATACGACATGAGCCCAGTCCACCGTGGCTCTCTGGAGATGGATTCTCCAGAGGCAAGGTCGTTGGCAACAAGATATGGTCCCAACACGCCCCTGAAAGTCATTAGACCACCAAATCTTCCCGGGAGGTAAGTTTTTGGGATGACGTACCAGGCTACGATAGAGCCAAGAAAGAATGAAATGGCAACGTTCGCGTCGACAATCATGCCCGATCCAAACATGGCAGGGGACCACTCCAAGACCCATCCCCAGCTCTCGGCCATAACCGCCCCAGTCGCAAACACGTTGGCGTGGACAAGCCAAGCAAAGGGATGCCACTCCCAAAATACACCCACGGCATATTGCGACACAATCCTCAGCATCATAGCGGCAGCAAATGCCAGCAGTATCCCCTTCATCCTCCCCCTCCCTGTCTTGGCCCCGCTGGCAGCCGAGTGCATGCTTCGAATCGTGATAGCCGTCGCAGTAGAAGAAGGAAAGATGAGGTTCAGCTCGCGGGCCACATCTCGGATGAAAAAGCCACGCAACGGGGCAATGGACAGCAATCCAAAGTACCCCCCGATTGCGGTGAGGGTGACGATTCGCAGAAAATCCTTCACGGGCGTCTGCATTAGTCCCAATTGATAGAGGGCAGGAATGGCCGATGTGAAGACATTCGACATGCCGCCCGCCGCCGTGGCGACCGTCTGGACGATGTTGTTTTCGTGCGGCCCAAATCCCGGGTCCCATTTTTTGAGGACGGAGAAGCCGATGATGGCCTATCACGGGCGGCGAGGACGATCATGTTAGTTGCTATCGAACAGTTTCTCGAATAAAAAGGAGAACGCGGAGAAAAATGGAGAAGATGCAAGGTAGCATTAAAAATCGAACCTACCCCAAGAATGTTGGCCGAAGAGGTCCAGCCGGTCTTGAGACCAAGGTAGATGTTGGCAGCGTTGACGAGGGCGCCGGAAAGACCGCCCAGGATAACGGCCCGGGCCGTAATTAGCCGGGCTTCCGGGTCAGATTCGGCATCGGCGACATCGTGGAAGGGTGAGAAGGGGTCGTCAGCAGCGCCATCATCATCTGGAGACGTTGCCATAATGTTGCAGTTCCCGCCTTTCTTTTCCTTGGAGGAGAAATGATGTGTTGGGCGGGTAGTTGACTGGACCTAGCGGATACTACCATGAAGGGCGGGGTGCGAGGAGTCAGGGGAAGGATGGCCCGATAACTAAATATGCAATAATGGGGGATGGTTGTGACACCGTGTCAATTAAAGTTGTGGTGAATTTGACCTTGCATTTGGGGGATTATGGGGGCTGCGTTGTCAGGGCTTGTGAAACAAAGTGTCCCTTATGCCTCTGAGCATATCCTTCTGAAGAGACTGTTAATCCTGAGAAGGAGCCCCACATTGAAGAAAATAAGATTGGAAAGCGACCTATGCCAATATAACCTCTTTCCAAACGGGACCGGGCTCGCACCCGGATGCCAGTGACGTCTGGTAGATTTGTCCAATACCGCGCCTCTCGGCCACGGTCCCGGTGTCATCCCACTTTACCAACATGACCCAATACAGGTCCCAAGCCTCGGACCCCGGTCCCACATAAGGTCTCTCATCCACGAGAACCGAGCCGCCCTGGGTCTCATTAGCTTGCGACAACACAATGAAGTCGAAGGGTTGCGCAATCGTCTGCGGTTCAATGAAATGATCGTCAACATGGACGGATCCAATGACGCTACCATCCCTGTCCACGATTATGCCCCTTTCGCCAAACTCGCGGCCCACGGGGGCAGCGTCAATGCGGGAAATCATGAATTGAGCAGCAACCGTCCAGAAATGCAGCGTGGTCACACTTGGCGAGTCCGGCGCAGAGAGTTGACCCTCGAGCGTCGGGGTTGTAAACGCAGCGTCGAGTCCCGGGCAGTATTTGTTGTCAAATGCTTTCCGGCTCACATTTGAGGACGACACCGGCTCAAGCTTCGGGCGGGTCGACGCTAAAGACTTGAACCAGCGGATCCAAGCCGCGGCGGCAAGCCAGTTCTTGACGTACTCGGAGTCATGAAGCTTGCCGCGTATCTCCAACCTCACGGCCCCGATCCAGCCAGCCCAAGACCAGCTCGGAAACCCGGCCCGCCGCTTGAGCACAACAAAGTGGCCGGAGAAGATGATGTAAAAGTTGAGCGCCGCCGCGGGGATGCCGTCTAGAAATGGGCCATCGCCAAACCTATCCTCGAGCTGGCTCTGCAGTCCAGCAAAGGCGTTTAGAATGTCAGAATCCCGTGTTAGCGAGCGTTTTGTGTAGTCCAGCAGCAAGCCGTCGTAGGCAAGAGCAGGTGAGACCTGTTCGCTCAGAGCCATGTAAAGGTAATCGGGCTCAAAGGTCACCACTGTCGGTCGTTCGTCGTCGTTTGTGTCCTCGGACCAGACCGAATGCAAGCAGCGGAAAAAGACGCTCCCATCGGGAGTAAATACGATTGTCCGGTTGGCCAGAAGCTGTTCCTGGAAGCTGAGAAGTGCAAGTCACGCCGATTAGCAAAGTACATCCTATCTCGGTAGGTACGTGGTAGAACTTACGTCCATCCGCGGGTAGAGTAAATGGAATTCTGAAGCATGTCGTTTAAGTCATTCAGCACAGCCATCTTGACTCCCGGCAGGACCTCTTGGACCATCTGCTTCCCGCGCCTCGGTGTGCCATTGACGCCGGGCAAACCCGTGTTTGCATCTGGTCCTGCGGCGGCAATGATAGTGATCTCGGCACCGCCGTAGACAAGGTGCATTAGAGGCAAGGCGAGCCCCTTGTCCCGCGGGTTGTCTTGGATGAGACAGAGCGCGTCGACCCAGAGGTAATTCAATCCGATATCCCTCGTGAGCTCGATGGCGTCCAAGACCGTCTTGGGGATCTCGGCTCGTCTCGATTTCAAGCCGGACAGTCTGAATTCCTCGCGGTTTCCGTTTAGGAGCTGCAGGCTTGACACGCCGCCCCAGACGTAGCTCAAGGCCGCGTATTCGGGCTTCACGCCGCGCAGAACGTCTATAGCGCCGAATTCGACAATGCACAGGTCGCGTACGTCGATGAGCCGGAATGCGTGTCCCCGGCCGCGGCCCGATGGGTGGAGGAAAATGTAAGACAAGTAATCCAGCAAAGGCGCACACTGCTTGCCGTGGTACTCCTTGCAGTTCTCCAGCCAGTTGCATCCGTAAAATGGATAAAGAAACTCGTCGTCCTCCACGATGCGGGCTCGCCGGATTGCGAGCTCGGTGTCGTACGGGGTGAATTCGGGCTGTGAGGTCTCAGAGCCGCCCTCGTCGGCTTCGTCTTCCTCCGCCTGGGCAAAGGCGAGACGGGTGCCCGACGCCACCCACAAGCCACATTCGATGCTGTATCCGGCCGGTTCGACGCACCAATTGAGCCTAACCTCATCCGACTCGTTGAAGTCTTGCGGGTGCTTGGCGAACTGGGAGATGGCAGCGAGGACCAAGCGGCAGAATGGGCAGCTTTTGTGGGCTCGAAGCTCACCCAAGGTTCCCAGGGTGGGTGAATAATAGGAAGTCGACCGATTGTTTTGTAACTTTCGTTCCCACTCGATCGGGTCGAGCCCGACGCCCTTGCAGCGCCGACACAGCTCGTCTTTGGCGATCGGCGGTTCCATGGCTCCCTGGTCAGAGGTTGTTGCAGTTTCTCCGCTTCCTGAGTTGAGGGGATTTATCTTGCAGCGGTCAGGGGTTCTGCAGGCGCTCGAAGGCAACCATCACGTGATTGGAACCACAGTCGGAACAGAGTAACTCGGGTGGTTCCGCTATAAGTCCACGATATGAGGCCCGCACGAGTATCTGCGAAACTTAAAGACGATCATGATGGGCACTCAAAACACAGTGAGAGATACTGCTGTGAACTGCTACTCCAAGCTTCTCGCCCACGCTCAGAGTTCCAACAACCGCTTTCTCGTTCTCCAGCGCCTCCTTCCATGGCCTCGGGTCGATGTGGCTCGCCAGCCTCTCGTGTGACATGGGTGCGCGGTTGGAGATGAGTGTCGTGTCCTTGGCCAAATAGCAGATCAACCATGGCATCGGGCAGCCCGCCCGTCCACCGGGTCAGTGGCCAAATGGTCTCGAGCACCGCAGGACTAAGACTGACATCGAATGCGATGGGTGACACGCGCGACCAGATCTTGGCTGGCGCGGTCGCGAATACGCGCTACATCTTGTGGAGAGCTCTGAGGAAGCGCACACTCTCGCGACGACAATGAAAAAGGCGTGGGAGGACAACATAGGCATCAGAACCCCCAACAGGGTGATCCTGTACGACATGTTTGCTGGGAATATAGCGACTGACTGCTTGGCTTGCTCGTGTTGTTTGGTTCCATCTGCCTATCGACGAGCATCCTTCAGTATATAAAACGAAGAGAACACAACAAAGCCGGATCAAATCCGACCCCACCCTGCACCGGCCCTCGGACATACTCAGAATTGGCTCAACATTTCTTGCTGAACGCGTGGATGGCTTACTAGTTATAGTGTCTCTGGGAGGCCCGGCTCTGACGAAGGCTTTGGAGCGCCGGCAGCGGGATCGCAGCTTGCAACGACATTCCTTGGGTGTTCACGTGGTTACCAGAACATCAGTCTTGTCCTATACGAGGACAGAGACCAAGTATTGCGCCTCCTCAACAGCACCCCAGTCGCAGGCGACGGACGGTGGCACGCCACTGCTTTCAACAACTTGACGGGCCTGCATGTCGCTCCGAACCCGGGTGCTGGGTTAGCCATGACAAAGTACACGCGTCAGGGCGATAATACGACTAGCCCGTCGAGAGCTGCCCTCTATGTTGACGAATCTGCCAACTTGCGTGAGTACATATGACTTATCGACGAAGTCTTGGATGCATGATCCGCTTGGGACCGGAGAGTTGGCTGCCTGCGCAGCCAGTTTTGTTGTAGATATGTCGGGTGCGGATGATCTGAAGCAATTGAAGGATCTTTTAAAGGGTTGGATTTCTGTCATCCAGACCAATTCAGATGTTTTAGTTGGCTCTAGTCCCTAATGTAAAACATGGTCAGTTTTCCTTTGTTACGAGTCTTGTTTGGACCTACTTGTTAGCATGGTAGATATGCTGGTGTTTGTTAATTAAATTATGTATGAAATTTGGAAACCCTGAGGACTCAAGAGATGTGCTTAAATCTACACGGAACCACGGCTAGGAGATTTACCTATAAGTTGTTATCAAATCAGTAGCCTTTTTGTGGAACAATATGGATGTAGTCGCTGTTACTAAATGCTGGTATCAGTGGATTCACTTTTGCAGTGTTTTGGTGCAGCGGTCTAGTTCGACACTTTCCTACCTAGCGGAGTTCATGATAGGCGGTCTAAGGGCGTTGTTCTACGACGCACTTCGTCGCGTTCCCTGTTCACCAAACTCTGTATTAATAAAAAAAACAGATAATCCATCAGCGGTTGACTTTTATTAAACTAGGTGCAAGATAGTTACGCTTGGTCCATGTGCTGACGTCGGCGTTGGCCGGGTTGATGCCCAGCAGGGTGAAGCCGCCGCCGTAGAGGGTCGAGGTGGCGTTGCCGATTTGGGACCACTTGCGGGTGGCGCGATCATAGCGGTTGACGCGGAGGCCGTCGGCGGAGATGGCGGCGACGGCGGTGGTTAGTAGAGATGAGAGGGGAAGGGATGCCTACGATGATGAGTTGAGGGTTTTGGATTGGTTGCTGAATGTTGTGAGGCAAGACAGGGCTGTGCTGTTTGTGTTGGTTGTTGGCGAAGAAAATTGCGAGAAACAGATATCCGGGCGATGCTATTTACCACAGGGAACGTCTCCGGTGATGACCACCAAATCCAGGTTTCTCTGTCGGGTAGTCTTTCACCGGTCTGGATGCACTGCCTCAACTATCTCGTTTCTCTCACGTCATATCTTGCAGAGGCACTCGATGATGCCATCAAATTGATTTCGCCACATCGACATGAGAGCATCCTGCAGTTGAGATTCAGCTGAATTCAAACCACACCGGCGACGCCTCTTCACTCCGTTTGAAGCTTTGAAGTTGCCCTCGAACCGGACACTACGGACTGACAGATGCAAATATTGCGGACGTGCCTACCCGCGAGATGGCGGATATGTACAAGCCCCTATTCGGACTGCCAGCTGGACGAGGAGCGCCAAGCGCAGCACTAGCAACGCCACCGAACTTGCGTCAGTTCTAGGACTGGGTGGATTCTGGCACGAATGGTGCCTTTGTTTTGCGTAGTTTCATTGGCCCATCACCGGTGTTGTCTCAGAGTCCGGGTGATGGATGTGATATATCTGCAGCCAATCCGATGCGCTGACGCGACCGTTGTTTAGGTGCCTTCGATATTCACCGCTATCCAGCCAACACCGAGATGACAGACTCGGGGCTTTAATGCTGCCCAATGGGATACTTACCTTGGTTCAGACGTGCACGTTTCGCCTTTGCGGCAATTTGGCACGATGGCGTGATTTCATGCTATCGTCATAGGCGTTGACGGAATGCAATGCATGTTGTTCCCTCCAGGGCGGAAGTTCCGGCCGGTGCTTGGACGTCAGAGTACAGGTGAGGATCCGCGTTGGCTTCCGTTAGGGTTGGGTCGTCCGTACCAGAAGCAACACTCGTCAGAAACGGGGAGAGAAAAAGAGGGAGAACCCTCAATCAGACATATGAGTCGGCTGGTACATGCACATGTCATCCGCCAACGGAATACCCCCATCCGGGCCATTCGGTCGGTGAAGACAGGAGTCCACATTAGTTCCGAGAAATGATTGGGAGAAAATCTTGGTTTCCATGGCACGTTGCAGAGACATCGTCCCACAAGAGCAGAGGAACAAAAAACATACAACACCAGGGATTCGCTGGTAGTCACCGACCCAACTACTAGTCTGGCGGTTACTGGCTTGTCTATGGGAGAGCAGACGGGATCCCGAATTTTCCAGTACCTATGGTCGTATGTGACAATTCTCATCGTGCCGCTGGTCTAAGTCGCTTGGGTCGACGGGCTTGGCTTTGCTCTGGGATGGTTGCTGAGGGGGTGACGCGTAATCAGGTGGTTGGTTGTTCGTCCTATTGTAAACAACACTTGGACGGGCGGTCGGCCGAAGTGCGACGCAATGGGCAATGTGGCGACAGATATTGGAAAGTGCAAACAGAAAAAGGGAAGTTGTGTATGGGAAAAGCGAAGGCGGGGTCCAATAATATGACCGAAGGCGGGAGGGGCCACACTTGATCAACAGCCATCATCGAACCGTCAAATGCTTCGTTTCGTCCCTGAATGTTGCTCAACGCAGGGAGGGACCTGAATGCAAATACAAATCCATGTCTTGAATCCACGACCCGCAGTCTCTTTTTTTGAGCAAGTAAACCAGGTGCTGAATAGAAGTCAAATTGGATACCTTATGCATGTAGCGATGTCAACAATGCGTTCAGAGCCCAGGTTGTATCGCACCAGCAAAATGCACAACAACCCGGGATGTGGGCGTCCCATCGTCTATTCTTGGAAACACGGTCTGCATTTGAGCACGGCACCACCCATTGTTCTGCCGTCATCGGCATTAGCACTCGATATTCCAGCCTTGTTTCGGTTATACTTTCTGACCTATACCGACCGGTTGATCTAGACCTCGCTTGGGTTGATCCAGCCCATGACACGCGCCACGCACGCCTCGTGCAACCCCCGTTTGGGGCTAGGTAGTCCTCTGTCAGGTAAGATTTATATTGCAACATAGTTTTACCCCGGATTGAACCCCCGCACTAAGAACCCGTTGTTACCAAGCGGCAGTCACCATGACTGGCTGACAATTCTGCAGTTCAAGCTTTGGCTTCCTCAGCATTGCATAGGTACAAATAGCCGCCGAGCTCCTGGTTTGCGGGTCAAATATGCAACGTTGCCAAGGTCCCCGTCTCCGGGTAACAACACTCAGGCTTCCTGTCCCGTGTCATGTAGCCAAGATGATAGATGGCGATAATAAAGACAGAGGGGCGCGGCGACGCGTGTCTGTTGAGATATTTCCGCTGAGGATAACAATCTGGGGCAAGTCTAGTATGCTGGGCCTGTATGCTCTTTTGTTGTCATGAGCTGGCTAACACAGGGAGCGAAGCGGAACGACTACGATGAGTGGTCCAGAGGCGATGCATGCAGACACCTGCCAACTGAGTGCCCCGAGCCCTGCGGTAACGCCGGATGACATTCACTGTTAGGACTCGCGGAGAGCCAGTGATCTTACGCATCGTGGTCCATGACCGCGAGAAATGTATAAAAACAAAATGCTTGGCTCTTTATTTCTAACTGGGACCTACGTCAGCCAGAACGCAAGATAGCTGACGCCATCGCGGCTTTCATGCCCTTCTTGACACTCTTCTGCCCGGAGACACTCGTCCCGGCCTCCGCCAACATCATGACGCCACACCAATCCGGTGGCTTCTCATCCGAAGCAGGAGACCGGTTTGGGGCAGATATTAACCGGGTCGTCGTGATGCGGGTTGTGCTCCCACATCCCGTCAGGCCGTGAGGGGGTTCTTGCAAGAGTGGGTGCCCTGCTAGATTGCTTCTGGAAGCCTGTGCGTTTTTCTGGCGTGGTCTGGGGCTATCATAAGAGGCCCGAGCTAAGGACAAGACCCAACCGGGCGGTGGTGCTAGCGAGGTAATTTGGATATTATTCATGTAGCAAATTCAGTGAATAGGCGTGTCTCACCGTCGTCGGCCCGCTAAGAAGTGTGTGAGGATAGTCCTCAGGTGTATTGTGAACCACCCACTACCGGCCTTGCAACTCCCGACCGATCAGATATTGACTATCTAGTGCTCACAAGGCGACGCTCCCAGCGTGTATAAAGCATCAGACAGCCTCCTCTCAAACAGTGCCACGATCCCCTCTGGCAGCCACCTCTACTACAACCACCAAACCCTGACAGCCAGCCAGTCAACCAGCCAGTCAACCAGCCAGTCAACCAGCCGCCATGAAGTCCTTCATCGCCACCCTCCTCCTCCTCCCTGGAGTCCTCGCAGCTGCCTTCCCAGCAGAGGCCCGAAATGGCATTGTCGAGGTACTGTACTCACTCATATACCCGAGCAAACAACTCTTGTTGTTTTCCCCAACCCCTTGAGCCCCTTGACCACCAACCACCTACCTATCAACCCAACTTTCCCTGCGTTCATCCATAGTGCCTCACTGACATCCCTGCTCTCATCTCCAGCGCGATGAATCCATCGGCAAGCGCGCTCCCGAGGTGATCGCCCCGATCCAAGCCCGTCAAGTTCAAGTTGTCGAGCCCAAGCCGGACCGCGGCGAGCACGAGCGCAAGGGCAAGGGAGAGGGCCGCAAGGGCAAGGGTGAGGGTGCCCCTGAGAGAAAGGGCAAAGGCGAGGGAGGTGAGGAGCGTAAGGGAAAAGGAGGTGAAGAACGCAAGGGCAAGGGCGAGGGTGCCCCTGAGCGCAAGGGAAAAGGCGAAGGCCGCAAAGGCAAGGGTGGTCCGCCAACCGAAGGTGCCGGCGGTCCCCCCGCTGGAGGACCCGGAGCCCCTGAGCGCAAGGGCAAGGGTGAGGGTGCCCCCGAACGCAAGGGCAAGGGTGAGGGTGCCCCCGAACGCAAGGGAAAGGGGGAGGGCGCAGATGGCGAGGCGGATTCCGAGGTAGCCCGCCGCCAGGACGACTTGCCCAGCGTCAACAAAGAGGGAAAGGGAAAGGGCAAGGGCAAGGGCAAGGGTAAGGGCACTAAGACTGGCGGTGCGAGGCCCACTGGTGCTCCGCGTCCTACTGGTGCCCCTCGTCCCACTGGTGCGCGTCCCACCGGCGCTCCCCGCCCGAGCGGTGCTCCCCGCCCGAGTGGTGCTCCCCGTCCCAGTGGCGCCCCTCGGCCCAGCGGTGCTCCGCGTCCCAGCGGTGCTCCGCGTCCCAGTGGTGCACCTCGCCCGACTGGCGCTCCCCGTCCCACAGCCGCCCCTCGACCGGCCGAGTGAGTGGTTACGAATTCGACAGGGAGTCGCCCTGATGGGTGACAATGCTGGAGGGTGTTGACCGAGCCTCGAGCTACGGATTCAGTCGTTACATATACTTGGGCAATCTTATCCTGTCTACTAAAATGAATTGTGTTGCAACACCACTTTAAGACGCCCACGAATTTGCTTGAATAGGATTTGGCACCAAACAGACGCCGGTGGAGCGAGAGTGCCCAATGATACCTCAAATAGCCCAACCCCTGCTGCTCGCTGTCAATAGGTCGATGTTGCCTTGGCACCTGCCCTCAGCTGTGTGGGTGATGTTGTGTCACCAAAGCGTCATGCAATTTTGACCGCTTTTTCTCTTCTCCAACTCCCCTCAAACCTCAACCACGAATATCTCCTCAACCACCTACCAGCCCAGATTTTTGCATCGCACAGCCAAGCTCAGGACAGCCAACCAATCGCCCGACGGCACTAACACTAGCAACATGTCAAACCACCACTCAACCTCCGACCCGCCGTCCCTCCCCTCCCTCGAGCTCTCAACCAGCGACTCCATCCTCGCCGACTTCCAAGCCAAAATGGACTCCATTCTCGCTCAAGCCGACCATCCCACTCAACCTCCTCCCCAGCCATCCACCGCCTCCCCCCCTATTACCAAATGCCAAGGCCCCACCCCCCTGCCCAACAGCAACTGGCACGGCTGGCCGGACTGCACTATCTGCCCCTCCTGCTTTTCTTCCTTCGCAGCGGACACCAAACTGGCATCAGCCATGCCGCTGCAAGGCATCTTTGAGGCCTCGGCCTGCACTTGCGACATGTACTCCCCTCGGCAGCGCGAGCGCTACCTCTCTGCCTGCAAGACGGGTGATGTGGAGGGGTTTCTTACTGCTTGCCGGGAGAGGGGGGTTATTTGGGGGGAGACGGTTGGTGTGCTTTTGCAGCAGCGACAGAAGGGGAAGGCGGAGAGAGAATTGGCGCAGGCAAAAGCGGAGATCATGATGGCGTCGGCGGGAGCAAACAGGGTGATGGAGGGATATGCGGGGATGGGGAGCTTGGGGGAGGAGAAGAGGGAAGAGTATTGGACGGAGAGTGGGGGGGTTCATTCCTCGTGGAATGGAGTTGTCGCGGAAAGGGAGGAGGGGGAGGCGGATGCGTTGTGGGCTGAGGCTGTGGCTGGGGATGGAAAGGGTTTGAGTGAGGAGGAGGTTGCGAGGTTGGAGGCGAGGTGGGCAGAGGTTGAGTAATGAAATGGTTGGTTATATCCAGCTGAGTTCTGTTGGTTGGGTGAGTACTAAGTTCACATTGGGAGGAATCATCCCACTTTCCGATACGCAAGACATATATTCCATGTTGTGCTTCAAGAAATTGATCGCCATCTAGCCAGACCCCGGGATGTGCTTAACGTTCTGTTTCTAATCCAGCCACGCCATGTCAAATATGTACAGAAAAAAAAAATCTTCCTTTCGCCGCAGTCCTTCCTTCCTACGGCAGCCGGAACTCGCACCGCAAGCCCCAATCGCCTCTCCTCCCTCACCCCTTTACAACCGGCCCTCAAAACACCGAAAACGCCTGCAGCACATACAACACACCCGCAAACGCCAACGCCACCACCGCCCCCGCCGACAACTTGTTATAATCCGGATCAAACGCCTCCGACCCATGTCCTCCTCCTCCCGCACCAGCACCCGCCCCCGCAGCAGCCGACGTCCCCGCCGGCGGTGCACTCCCCTCCGTCCCGGTCGGCTTCGGTTGCTCCCCCCCTGCACTAGCCAGCTCCGCAAACTTGGCATAGTCACTCGACCTTGCCGCCGCGATGTCAACCCCAAAAGCCCCATACAGCTCCCCCAGCGACGTATGATCCGACAATCTCGTGTCCGCACTCCCAGGCTCATCGACCGCAACAAGCGAATAAGCGTAGCTAAACTGCGCTGTCGACGCAGAAGAGGGATCAAACGACTCTTTCCTCCCCGCGCACCCCCCACAAACAAACGTCGCAGTCAGATGGGTACTGTTCACAAGCGTCCCCTTCGCTATGGGCGTCAGGGTGATAGCGCTGGCGGTGTACGGCTTGGTGTCGTCTGTGCGATACCCTGTCGACACCCGCGGGGCAATCATCACGCTTTTGGCAGCGTCACCTTTCGGCCAGGCGGCGATCTGCAGCGGCCCGACCATGCTTGCGCCGAAGTCGATTGCGGCCCAGCCGGCGCCGGAGGCGGAGAGCGGGGAGATCAGCTGGATTATGGGGTCGGCAGAGGATGAGGAAGGGGGGAGGACTAGGCCGAAGCGGTAGCCGGTGGTGGTGGTGAAGGATTGAAAGGTAATGGATGTGAGGGGGTCGGTGTAGGATGTTGTGACGCGGTTGGGGTTTTGGGCGGTCGCGGGGGCGGCGAGGGCTGCCACGAGGAAGAGCGGCGCGGTTGGGGTGCGCATTTTGGCGATGGAGTGAGATGAGCTGCAGTGGTGATGATGGCGATGCGCGCCGAGATTGACTTGGAAGTGATGTGGTGGTGGTTTGGTTTTGGCACTGGCAGCGGCAGGAGCAAACAAAAAGGCGGCGAAGGAGGGCGCGGGAGGGGTGCATGACAGGCGGCAGGTTGATTGGCTGGGAAGGAGCCCCCCCGAGTTGCACAGGGGTTGCTCAGACGCCCTGTGTTTCAGATTTGGCGTCTAGCAGCTTCATGGGATGGATGAGGATTGTCAGCCCTAATCCTTGGCATTGCGTTGGATCAAATGGTTTTGCTATCAAACTCGGATTAACTCAATCACGGCCCGAAGCTGGAGATTTTCCATGCCGGTTTGCCTCTCAACTACCTCGATTTCCCGGTCGACCTCGTCCTGGAGGAGGCGCACGACGTCTAGAGTGTGCGCAACGCTTCCCGCTTCGCTCAGCATATCCAGAATCAACTGCTTGTGGTCCGGTGACGCCTTCCCGCTCATGCGTCTTTGCGTCAACATGTTGGAGAGAATGAGCGCCCGCGGCCCAGGAAGATTTTGGAGGGCGTGAATGACAGGAAGCGAGTACTTTCCCTCGTCGAGGTCTTCGCAAAACCCTTTCGTTTGGGTATACTCGGTCGAGGCAAGATTCATGTAATCGTCTCGCAGTGCATATGCTCGGCCGAGCATGGTGATGAGCGAGTGAAGATTCGGCTTGTGTGTCAACGGCGAGGTTGCCTCGAGCAGCCGCGCGAGCATGCGGACGAGTCCTCCTGTTTCTGCGAAATGAGTCAGTCATTTGCTTTGTTCAAGTTGTCCCTCCCTCAGACAATACTCACTATCATCCAGAGCTCGGATGTACTCCCCAACTGAAGGACAGATTAAATTCGCCGTCCAGTGCAAGTCATGGCTCTGACCAACGTAAAGGCGCTCCGACTCCTCTGCATCAAGAACTGTCAGAAATGATCTCGCGCCGCCGTGTGTTGTAGGGTGGATGGACATACCAACAACAATGCGAGCACATTCGGTATTCCCCAACTTGAGAGCCTCTTGCATCGCCCCGCATACCCCGTAGCTGGAAGAGTTGATCGTCTGACCAACTCCAAACACAGTGTGTGTAGCAGGCTTCCCCCGGCGAAGCCGCGACCCGTCCTGGATGTCGTCCAGCATCAAGGAGGCGCGATGAAGCTGATCGACGATGCGTTTGATGACGGTAACGGTGGATTCTGGAACAGAATACCACACATTCAGGGCGTCGGCGATGGTGTTGCGAATTCCCTTGCCGGGGAGTGAAGCGATGTAACTTGACGGACCGTCGATGATCTGGTGGAGAATTAGCACGGGCTTCACCATCGGCGTCTGAAATTGAGAGAATGGGAAGGGAAAGGGGACGCCACTAACCTCACGACTCAAAGGCGAAAGATGCCGATCAAGGAAGACGTCCCGGTTGGTGGAAAAGCACAATTCTGACGGGGTCGTCGGCGTGGTACTGCTACTTCTGCTGTCGCTGCTGGCAGACTCACTGTTGCTTATGCTTGTGTCGGCGGCCTGTATTAGTGGAGTACACCGTGGTTGTGCTTTTAGAGGCCTGGTACGCTTCTCCCTCCGGAGATGATCAGGTATCCCGTTGGCCATCCACTCCTGCTGCTGGGGACTGTACTGCGCGTCAATGTTGTATCGTGGGCAGGACATGCTCCAGGCAACATTCCCGCTGATGGTGTAGGTCATGGCGTCCAAAAACCGCACAAGATCCGGCGAGTACTGGCTGCCATCCTTTGCATTCTTGACGACATCGAGATGCTTCTCGATGTTTTTGCGAATGAGAGCCCGGCAAACTTCTTTTGCATCTTCAAGTCCGACCGAGCGCTCCTGCATGATGACCCAGATGGCGTTAGAGACGTACAACTTGTTGTTCTCGGTGGCAAAGCGTCGTTCTTTGTCCCAAGAGCACAAGTCGTTTGTCATGGCCGATGCGATCCACGAATAACGGCAGAGGTCTCGGTAGAGACCCTGCTCGTGCTCTGGAATGGTAATGGCGCACCCAAATGTGACGAATCCGGTCCAAATACTGGATTGGTCAGCCGTGTTGCGGTTGATATTTCCAGTGAGTTTGACTTACGTCGTGCCAATGTCCTGGATGCGATACTCGATGTAATCGTCCAACTTGTCAAACTCGACGTCGCCTGCTCCTCCACCGGACGCAAGGTACTCCTTCCACAACCTCACCACCGTAAGTGCCCTCTCGCGGTCGATGGAAAGCATTTTGAGAATCAACGCCGATTGAAGTCGTGTCTTACCAGAGCGCCTTTGATCAGAAGACTGCTCGACGGTCTGGAATCCCTCGAGGACATCCTGCAGAGACGCCTCTCCCTGGCCGAGGTTAGGTCTTGCTCCAGAGTCGTTTTTTTCTTTGATGGGAGTACTTACCTTCTCGTGCTCCGCATCCTCAAACAGATCGTCGTGGAAAAATCCAAACTCGTTGGCATAGGCAACAATGTCCAACCGCTCCGGCAAGCATCCGGGCATGCAGATGGACACAAGACTGTGCCGTGGGTGCATGATCCCCTTGAAGTCGCCGATGGGACCAACGTTTTCCTCCCAGTCTTCGTGGGCCCTGATGATTGCCAGGTCCTCGACTTGGTGGTCGTTGTGCAGTCGTATTTCGAGGCCATTGCAGAGACCTTGCAGGTCGCCTAGGCTGGATGGGTCCAAGACCGAGGAATACTGCATGTCCATTTTGGATGCCACAAGTTTGCGCTGAACCTACTCAGTTGGTTTGCTGCCGAAGACCTATCAACTGCGAGTGTGGCGAAATGTCAGCATTTGTACTGAGAATTGACCCCTTTTTCCTTCAGTTAATGTTCGCTATCCGGCCCGCGCCCTTGGTTGTTATCTAGCGTGTGAATAGCCGAAGTTTGGCAGCTGCGATCGTCTGTTGAACCGAGAGACAACACTTGGACCTGGCAGGGATGATCACCATCTCGGGTTTCTTTGGCGGCCGAAAGTGACGCCTATCCTTATCAGCGGGGGTTTTGCATAAGCTGTGCTGCACAAGGGACCCCATTTCGCCCATGTACACCAAGGAATCATAGCCCGCCAAGAATGGCCGAAACACCGGCACAAGACATTGCATGGCCTCTTCCTCTGTGCCGAGTCCGTGAGTAAAGAAAGCATTGGCCATATCACCGACCATCTTTTCATACCTTTCTTTTCTCTTTGCCTGCTCCTCTGATCTCTTCTTTGCCTCCACGGCCATCGACTCCAACAAATCGCTGGCCCACTGTTCCGGTATTTCCTTCACGACATCTTCGCCAGCCCCTTTCAGATCAACCAAGTCCTCTTGGCCACCGCTTTATGTGATCCATTTGGCACTCTAACTCCAGCCAACTCCCAGACGACCTGGAGGTTCCCCAACGCCCTGCGAAGAAGCGCAGAAACGGGAACACCCTCGCTGACCTTTGCTGCCGTGTCGAGCTCTATTTATTTGACGACTACTCGGGCCTTGTACACATCTAGTCTTTTAAAACCATGGTAGCCAAATGATTCTGTTAAGTGGGTGAACGCTTCATGCCCCAACTCGTTCAACTTGTCCCACACCTCAACGTCATCGTCGTTTTCCTCTGAAGCGTGGTACTCTGTCTTCCAGCCGTCCTCCTTCATCCAAGAGATCTTTCCGGAAGGGTCGGTCTCGAGTCTGCACTATTGGTATGTTGGAGAGCGATATCTTTTGTTCCACCAATCCACATTCTCCTTCCTCGAGTCATCAACCCGTAGAACGAACAACTCTCGTACGCTTTGGTAGTTGACCTTCAACTAGTCTCGTAGGAGGGATTTCTCGGTGATGACTTTACCCCTGATTCGGACCCCCCTGCCCCCAAGCGAAATACCCCGCCCTTGTAGTTCAACTTGAAGAACTCCATCACCGTATTCTCTTGCACTCGAATATCCTCACATCACATCAGACCCTAACCCCCATGGTATCAAGTCAGGTCGCTGCTAGCGATGAACAAAAAGTGACACAACCAGCGTGGCACTCGTCACTGGGAGGAGCCGTAACAAGGGACAAAGGCAAACAAGCACCTTTATCTCCCATCCTCGTTTCCCAACTGGCTTCACTCCAAGCCCATCTCAACATCGCAACAATCATCACCACAGCCCCCACAAACCCCACTCGAATATCCATCATAACCAACAACCCAAACCCCACAATACCCCTCCCGCGGCAACAACAGCCTTCCCCCTCTTCCCCCGGAATCCACTTCCTCACCCCCCTCCATGTTTCCCATCCCAAACAAAACACCTGAAACTTCATCAACCCCTCCCTCCATCTCATCCCCTCGCGCGAATCCGCTGCGCGCAACCTCATCCACTTGTCGCTTGCATGTCGCGATGTGCATGCGGCTGTTTGTAGTGCGAGGAGGAGGAGGATGGAGAGGGGGGGAAGGGGGACGGTGCTGAGGGTGGGGAGGTGGCAGGTT
>Ga0247770_1001047_pt1 | contig 24054 bp, 20 predicted proteins | sample UWRJL136409B6_FD_179943 | JGI IMG/M metagenome (GOLD analysis project Ga0247770, IMG submission 179943) | Plant litter microbial communities from Arlington Agricultural Research Station in Wisconsin, United States - UWRJ-L136-409B-6 | ecosystem: Environmental > Terrestrial > Plant litter >... | reverse complement strand
CCAAAGCCGCTAATGCTGCCCCAGAACAGGAAGGGAATTTCTCGAAGAAGCGAGGTCTGCGCTGGAACAGAGCATTGAGGCTTTCAACAAGGCGTTCGAAGTTGAGAAGAGCCCGCTCAACAAGATCTGGCCGTTCCGGAGGAACAATGTACTGCACAGGCTTGAAACCACGGCAACGTTTGAAGAGCTTACGGTCGAAATCCAAAACATGATTGATCGCTGGAAAGCTCCAGATTCCAAGGCGGAGAAGTTCGGGCGCAAGGTGCGGGATTTGTGGATTGGCTTTTGCAAAAAGCTCAGTTGATACCGCAGCCTCGGGCAATTGATCCCAAGCTCGTCCATATACACTTCTTTATTTTGTGGCGCGGTGAAGATCATAATCCAGGTGTGTATTGTCCTGTGAGTGAAGGTGAAGGGTCCCGGTCAACATTAGGCCGAGAGCGGAAGCCTGCCCTGTGCTGACAACAATTGAAAAGATGAGCGTGGATAATGACCGCATCCACGAGGGCTTTGCGCAAAGATTAAAGGTCATCAGCAACGAGATCTCATCAATGGAAGATATCTTGGACCTTGACCGACGGACAAGCACCCTCGCATGCTACCTCTATGCTCAATTCTTCATGTTCTACGGGTTTTGTCATCATCTGGTACTCGACAAACAAGGCCAAGCGCGCATTGAGATCCCTCAACGCGAACTTTTGCGACGATATCAAAGGCCCGGTAGAGCAGGTGAAAAATGTTGCGCAGCTCATCTATCGGCGATACGGGATCGAACATGGAAAGGTGATGGTGAACATGCAGCGAGCCACAAACCTGGGAATTGGTCTTATCATGCAGAGGTGCGATCGAATAGAGCTCAAGATGGAGAAAATGGCCGCAATGGCCTGCGACCCCAAGGTAGAATCTGCAGCCGTCCGGCTCCTTCTCGGGCTAGCCGCGGACAAGCAACGCTACCAAGAACAGCTGTGGAGGATCGTGGAACACAATGATTCCCCGAATTCTCCGGAGAAGAGCCCCGAGATTCCCATGCTCAAAATTGGAGACCGTCCTCAATCAGTAACAGGTGAGTGAGCACCGGATCGAATGCTGACTGTTCTCCAGCTTCTCTACTCTTACTAGCCAAATACTGACAATATCCTCCATGTTCAGAGCCCCACAGCAGCCCAATACTTCACCAATACACCCGAAAGGATGCATAAATCCCCTCAAACATACTCGAAACTTACATCCAGCGCGATGTCCACTCCCTCATCGCCTTCCTAGCCCTGTCCAACCCCCCCAAGACGGACGAGCGCAACCAAGAGACACTGCTACACTGGCTTGCCAAACCCCGCTCCAAAGTCCTCTGGATCAACGCCGAGTACGTGGGCGAGTACCCCAACACCCTCACCACCATCGCCGCGCGGGCTGCAGAGATGTGCCTCAACCTCGACTTCCCCGTCGTCGTTTTCTTCTGCCCCTGGGCGTCCGAGTACCGCGCCAGTAGCAGACGCGACAGAGAGAAGCGCTGCCTGCTGGATCTGGTCTGTTCGATCATCCGGCACATGGTAGATCTCTTGCCGGTCGAGTTCGAGACGGAGCGTAACATCGGACCTGACACGTTCACGAAATTTCTGCAAGGGAATGATATTCTTTCCAACTGGGGAGTTGCGGTGGAGCTGCTAACGAGTCTTGCCGCGTTGATTCGCGTCCCATTCTTTGTTTTTCTGGACGGCCTTGAACATCTGGAGGGGACGGCAGTGCAGGCATATTTTGCCAGTCTGCTTGGGGTGATCATGTCGTTCGCGACAATGGGGGTGGGAGATGGGAAGTTTGTGAAGATTCTGCTCACGACGTCAGGAAATAGTAAGACGGTGACAAGGACAGCAGACAGACTGCCGAGAGGATGTCTTGAATTTATGGACCTTGATGAGGGATGTTGATGTGCTATATGTAGGTGGGTGCTGGTGGAAGTTTAAGTCTACTCGGACATGGTATTATTATTGCAAGGGCTCTAAAACTGCTTTTCTAAATGATTGAATCATAAGGATGTCAATCCGTGTGCGAAATACAAAATGGTTATCTGGTGCATACAATCTTCCAGGCCGTGAGATGCTTCCGACAAATGAGTGCTATGTGTCGGTTGGAGATACAAAAGAAAAGGGGACCTGGTGTAAACAATCTTCTAGGCCGTGAGGATGTTTCCGACAAATGAGTGAGAGACAGCTAGTCCGACTCACTAACACTGCCGAGCTTCCTTGGACTGGGAAGAAGTGACAGGAGCGCGGACCAGAGGATCGTGTTTGCCGCTGTCTTCGGTGGGGTGCCATCCAGCGCAGATAGGGCCATGGATTGAAGGGATGTGTTTGACGCTGTCTCCGTCGGGATGCATATAAGCGACAACTTCACCACGGAGATAAATGTCTTTGCCGCCGCTGCCGGTCCTTTGCCTCTTCGCAGGACTCGGAGCCTCCTCATCCTGGGCCTCCCTCTTCTGAGGTTTGCTCATGGCGGACTCAACGGTCTGAGCGGCCTTCCGCATCTCCTCAGCGATATCGGAGTGGCGGATCGTCTTGTTGCCTATCACCACGTCGTTGAAAGTCTGGTACTTGACCGACGCCCAGGATCTGAGGAGTGGGTTCTTGAGAGCCGTCGTGAGCAGGCTGTTGTACCAGTCTAAATCGTCATGGATGGATTCGTCGAAGTATCTCTGGCCCCAATGAGCCATCTTGTCCATGGATGTCTCCCATTTGTCGACCCACTGGGTGATCGCCGTATTGGTGTCCCGTCCGGCGAGTGTTGAGAGATGGATGCGGCAGATTCGGTTAAATCCCAACCTCAGGAGCGGCCAGTTCGCATGCCTGTGGACGGCCATGAACTGCAGCCGAAGATCCAGGGCTGAGGTGAGTTTGGACTGCTTGTAGACTTCGGATGAGACACTCTTGGTGAAATTCTGCTGCATCAGGTGCCGGATCTTTTGGAGGGTTTCACAGCGATCTTGAAGGAGCTGTTGACTCTCCTCATCAAGGTTTAGCGGCTGGGATGGATATCTCGGACCGTCATCGCCGATATCCACAGGCCGGCTTGGAGGGCGGTTCGGAGGCGACGGCCACGTGTTTGTGGTGGTGGGATCGATGTATTCCCACACCTTCGCCCGGATTGCTTGCAAGGCATACCATTTGCTCCACTCATCCCAGTCGGAGGGTTTGTTGTAGACGGGGAATGGCATGGCCGCAGGCGCGTGTGGAGAAGGGCCCTGGTGTGGAACGAGTGAGTCTGAAGCTGAGATGGAAAAGGAAGAGGAGGGCAGCAATCAAGGCGCAATTCCAAGCCGGTATTATTGACATCAGAGTTCGAAGCGTTGCCGAAGAAGCCGGCTAGCGTGGCAGCTCGGAGAGTCGACCGCCGCCTCGATCCGTGATATCCACATGGCTGTCAGCACTTTGTCCTCAAACGCCATGACGTTTCTCACCACCCCCCTCTCAAGAACACCGCTCTCATCAGCTTCATGGAATCATCTGACGCCCTCCGCCAACTCCGCGCCGTTCAAGATCGCAGCCAGTACGGCGCAGCCGTGAATGTATCGCCCATCCAAGCCTCCATAGCACACGTATCGTCAGGCCCAAGATGGTCGTTCAATGCGCAGCGCATGCTGTTACGCATCTCGGGACTCGGCGTCGGAAACGGGCGCTCCTTGGAATATCGCCCCCAGACGAATTGCCATCCTGGCCGTCCAAGACTCCTGATCTCGAACAGGGCCACGATGAAGCGGAGGTATAGAAACCGCGGATCCGGGCGCTTCTCGTTCAGGAACGTGAGCTCCTTCCCGTCAAGGTCCTGCAAAGTCCGGCCATCGTCGTCGTAGCATCCGGCATCGGCGCCCTCAGTCGAAATGACATCTGTCCGCCAGCGCTTGGTGGGAGTTTCCTTGGCATCGATAGGGACAATAGCGAGATGGTAGCTATTAAACCATTTCTTGATCAGGCCCGTTAGCAGGAGTGTGTTGCTTGCCTGCGACCCGTCTTCCGACTCGCCTTGGCTTCTGAGAAAAGTGTTGCGGGTTGGATTCATGTCGACGAAAAATGGGACAATACGTGCTGCTTTGACTGAGTTAGCCAAGCGGTAACAGCCGGAAATGTGGCACCAAACATGGTCGGACTGGAGGCTCTCGTCGACAGCCGAGTCGCCTTTGTAATAGTTGAGGACATCCCGGCGCAACTGGACAAAGAATTTCCGAGTTGTCTCATGTCTTGCCTTCAAGTTGGCGCGGGCGGGCCGAAGTACGATGGCGCTGTTTGCTGAAGGTTGGGAGCTCATGGCGGAGAGCGTCACGGGATTTGTCTGCATGCGGAAGAGGTTGCGAGTTGCGGAGGCTTCGAACGGGGTTTCATGGTGATGGCAATATTGAGAGACTCTGGGCCGTCTCGCAAGCTTTGCGAAAAAAGTTCCTGCAGGGGAAGTACGTTTGTTGGGAAGGGGTATAGTTCGTGAAGTGGGTCCTATTTCTTTTCTTTGGGAAATGCCTGTTTGCACCACACCTGTATTTCCACGATAGGGTTTCTGTAAGATGCTTCCCTACAAGGTAGGCGGTATAAATCTAGGCCTCGCCGCCCAAACTCAAATCACGGCAGCTAGAGCTACACGCAATTGAACAAGAATGCCTACGGGTGAGGATGCTAGATTGGTAAAGCTTGCGGCCGTAATGCTAGAAATTAAAGTTCAGTCCGCTACCCATCAAACTTTGTCAGCGACATTGATGCCGATAAGGGCGGAGTAAATACCTATTTATCGTTGTCGCCGTCCGTTCCTGGAAAATCTACCTATTATGCCCTCTCTCTCACACACACACACACATACACACACCCACCCACCTCTATTCATCCAACATGCCGGACAAGAAAATGGGCTGGCTGCCGGAAGACAAGGTTGACGATACACGTCCTCCTCCTCCCTACATGCCCAATTCGGGGTCAGGCGACGACACTGGAACGCTGCAACAGTCTCCCAAGTCCTCGTGCTCGGCCTGCCGGCAGCATGACGACGCAAAAGTCCAGCAACAGGGAGAATGTATAACTAGCAAGGGCAGCTCTAGCACCTGGTGGCGGCGGGCGCTACGCCGAGTCCTGGTCTCATCACACCAGGCCTTGCGGCAGCAGGTGCCCAATAGCAACATGCATCTCGCAGCGGCACCTACTACTGCTAAAAGAGGTGGTGTGCATGTCAGCGTCGAGGACTCGGAAATCCTTCCGAGCTGGAATGGGCATAAGGGCATGACGTGCGGTCAGGGCGCCACGTCTACGAAGCTGCCGCTACCGCTCATGCCGCCCCCCCGTGCTCATCGCTACTCACTGGACGTCCTGTGCTGCCCATCTCCGCCAACATTAGTACCTGAGGGTGCCGCCCGCTGGCAGCAGGCCCGGCTATCATTCTCGTCCGATTACCTGCCGGAGCTCCTACAGGGGCCACCAATCCTGTGGCGGGCGAACCTCGATGACTGCTGCTTCGTCGACAAGGTTCGTTTTGTGAACTATCCTTACCCCGTCCCGTTCTTCACGGACCAGCCAGAGTCAGGGAAGGTCAAGGCGTACTATCACAATAATACCGCTACGCTTTGTGGTATGTCCGTGTCGGTCGGCGGGCATACATACGAGCGCACCATCCGGCTCGCCCTGCTGCGCGATCGGGCCGACTCGTGCTACTGGTGCTTTGCGCTCTCGCTCACGAGCCGAGACGGCGACTGGCTCGCGAAACTATCGCGCGCCGACGCTGCCGCCCTTGTTGGCCTCGATTCGGCAATTAGGTAAGTGTGATGATCTATCTGCCAGTGTTATCCCTCAGAAGATTTTCATCTCTAACTTAAAGCTGCGAAAAAAAAAGAGTTGTCGGCTGGATTCACCCAGAACGAGATTCCATCAAGAGCTCAGTTATGTTTTACGCAAAGACGCTTTACCAGCCATGGCTCGAAGCTACCGATCTTGAGTCTCATGGGCACGGACAACCATCATATCCACCCTCACCTCTGGGCGTAGTCCATGACAAGGAGATGCGCCAACTTGTAGATGATACCATCGAGAGGTTCATCAGAGGAGGTGATCAATGATGAGAGCAAATTATATGTGCTGTCGCGCTTTGAAACAATCACGCCCTGCTCGTTTCAGAGATTCAAGGGGGTTGGACGCGCGCGGGTCGTCGGGTTCGGAGGGTCGGGACGATGTTGGCCAGTGATAGGATGCGGAGTTAGTGTGACATTCCTCCGCAGATATTGTTGAGGGCTTGATCAATTTGCGATGATATTTCCGAATCCAGATGCTGGTGTCCTAATACCGAGCCTCGCTTTCAACCCGATTTCTCCACCCTTGATGAACAGAACGATGGGCTGTACCGGAAAGAGTTGTGTCGTCATCGAAACAACCAAACTTGGAAGAAGAGAGCAACAATCTGGGACGCTGTCAGAGCAGCCCCACATCTCTACATGATATTATCTTACTCCAAGTCAAACCCGAGACGACATCTCATCTTCCTCCCTTCACCAAACCAACCGACAATATCTCTCAAACATCGCATAGCTTCCGCTTCGCACCACGTCCTCTTCCTCGGCGGCCACGGCAAGGTGGCTCAATATCTGACGCCCCTCCTGCTCCAGCGCTCCTGGGCCGTCACCAGCATTATCCGGGACTCTGCGCAGGTGCCCGCTGTAAAGCAGCTCGGGGAGAAAGACCTGGGCAGCAAAAAGGGAAATCCGGACGTCCTAGTCCACAGCATCAAGGATGTCAAGAGCGAGTCGCATGCCAAGGCCGTCATCGATAAAGTCAAACCCGACTACATCTTGAACGCCGGTATGCCGTCCCCCTCCTTGGAGACGATGGTCGCGTAGCTTAGTCACACCCAGCCAACCAACCATAGGAGCGGCTGGTAGAGGCGGTCTAGAGCGGGTATGTTCAGCCCTTAACCTCCCCAGTGACTGTCTCATCTAACTGACGGACCCTAGACCTACGTCATTGACCGCGACGCGGCGATCCACTTCATCCACGCAGCGGCCGCCACGCCCTCCGTGACGCGCTTCCTTCTCGTCTCATGCCTCGCGTCACGCCGCAGCAAGCTCAGCTCATGGTCTGACGAGGAGAGGGCGGGCGCTGAATATCTCAACGCCAATATCCTACCGCATTACTACAAGGCCAAGGTGGAGGCCGACGAGGTACTGTACAAGGTGTCCAAGGAGCGCAGCCTGGGGTTTGTCGGCATTGAACTCCATCCTGGGATGCTGACAGACAAATCATCCTCTGGCAAGGTGGAGCTGGGGAAGACGAAGACCGCTTCTGGGAAGGTTAGCCGGGAGAGCATCGCGCGGGTGGCGGACTTGTTGCTGGCTAGCGAGGGGGTGAAGAATTCGTAGGTGGATCTGCTGGGTGTCGAGGAGGCGGTAGATGCCGCGGTCACGAGGGTTGTGTGCGAGGGCGTGGATGCTGTTGATGGCGAGGGGCTTTACTCTAGGGTGGTTTACAACGAGGTGATTGGAGACTCTGCGATGTATGCCAAGCCTGAGACGCGAGCGTGGTCTGAAGGTCCTCGAATTCGGCGATGGTCTGCCAGTCTTATAACGTGATCTCCTCGCCCTCCCAAGTGTCCAGCAGGTGGCGCTGGGATTGCTAAAGCTGACGCTATCGCTGTCCATCCATACCATACATATATCAAACGGCTATAATGTCAAGTACGTATAATTTCTTACATGCGCTATGCTTAGATATAACGCCGAGGGCGCTGTGGTTTGGCAAGGGGTTACTGAACAACAGAATACAGAATAGTAGCTGTGTGTGTACAGTTGCATTGAAGCCTGATCTCTCCTCCCGATCAATCCAGGCTGTGTCTATCTTATAGCTTTGTGAGCCCTAGGTTCCAGATTGATGCATTAATTCCATGATGCCGAGGCGCCAAGTCAATGATGCTGTGTGGCCAAATCGATGATGCTGTATGGCCAAGTCGATGATGCCCTGGAGCTCCGTTCGATCGTACCAGGGACTGATGACGATCCTGGCGACACCCTTCCGAGGTGGCGCCTGGCCACTGTATTCTAGGATTCCTTGGATGGGTTGTTAGATTAAGTTACTCTGTGCTAATGTCCATAGCAGAGAGCTTAAGGAGGATATCTGTCAGAATTAAGGGGTCCCTGAATTCCTGAATTCAGCTCTAACGGCTGCCTAGTACTGCCTGAACGCCAGTAAGCCTGAGCCACTAGAGTGACGAAGGTTGAGTCCTGCAAATAGGTCTATAAAAGAAAGGGGTTCTGGCCGAAGGCCAGAACCACAACAAGCAATTCAATCAAACAGTTGCAACCCCCTTTATTCTAAGAATTCCAGTATGCAGTGTTTCTGACAATATCCTCGATGTGGGATAGTACATAACATCCTAGTCTAATCCGTAGGACAGTACGCGGTATTCTAGTACGGAAACTAGGATGGTATATGACATACCAGTATATTATATAACACAGGAGTCAGTTTTGCCCGACTTCTGCTGAACTGTCGGGGCTGGAGGCCCAAGAATATGTCTTTCGGAAACCGCTGACGGTATTTATCAGACCGGAGCTGCTTTAACGTCAAGAAAAAAGCTTTCTTCTCTACCAATATAAAAATCGCCCCTGATGTGAAATATCCAAAACGATGTTCACAAGCCTGGGGCATTTCTGTCATCTTTAGGTCGGGGCAAAGCCTGCCAGGAATTGCAAAAGAATTTCATGACGACAAAGCTCCCCAACACCCCACCCCCCAAAACATCCCAAGCCTTTCTGGCATGTCCTTGTTCTGTGTCGGCTTCGTCGTCAAGGGAAACCTCGAGGAAGGTGCACTGGATTTTTTCGCGCCGGCTGAACGGTGAGAACTCGGATTTGTGCCACCTCTGATGTTTACTGCTGTTACCTATTATTACGGCCGCGTCATGTCGAGTTAAATAATCTACAGAAATAATATCCTCCTAGTATTCCTGAACAGTGGAAACATTCAAGTGGTCGCTAATCATGGTAACATCGGTTATTACCTTTATCTGCCCAAGGGTCGCAACATTCAAACAACAGAGAACCTTCGGATAAGTGTGCCGACCACTCCAAAGTCATGCCACGGCTGCTCGGGTGACCAGAATTTTATTATAGACTCTGCATCCCAACTCGTTGGGCCAAATCGAGAGCAACAGACGGCGTATCATTTTCCGCAAAGCTGTCGTGGCATTTCAACTTATCTTCCATGGCAACTCTTCGCCATATCATCTTCTAGGCTGTTCCCGATGCCGTCTTCCATACTACTGACGAGTCTTGCGGGCCTCCTAAGGCCACGTTCGTCAGCCCAGATTTGGGGCCCAGATCGACTTCCAGATTGCCGGATTTACGGATCCCAGGTTGACCCACCCTGACCACTAAATCTGGCTGGGCGTTCTGGGTTAGAATCTGGAAAAGCGTTCGGGTTGGCATCTTCCAGATTGCAACCCAGAGCGTATCACTAAGCCGGCCGCGGGTGTTGGTCTATAACCAAGCAACCAGGGCCCAGAAGGCCGTCTTCTTCATTCAAATTACTCTCTAGCACCACTTCGGATGGCCTTTGAGAGCCACCCTTGTTGCAAACTCTCTATTATTTCGAACCTTCACAAGGGTTGGCGATAGCCTCAAAGACAGCCCCACCAACAACACAACTAATAACACTGCCACGGTCATCTGGAAGTTTACCGAACGCCACCCAGTTCAAATGGTCTGGAAGCCATCTGGGCCCACAATCTGGGCTGCCGAACATGCCCTAACGCCGCTGGTTGTAACCGCCCAGACGCCGGACTTTAATAGCGGATATCCCGCACAGTCCGACAACTCCGAGCCGCTCGCCGGGTGTGTGGTGCAGAGCCCTCGAGTGCTACGCCACCGGGAGGTTTTGCCTGTTATCGCCGAGGCCGTAGAATTTCCCGAGATCCGAGGCCGACTCCGAAATGTTGGTACGCCGCGCCATTCTTATGACCGCAGCTACACACGTACATGTATATATTTGAAGACTCCTTCGCTGGTGGCTCCAAATCTCTTCCACGCGCGCTCCAAGCTAAACACTATCGTTTCCACAATATTCTCCAACACGATTCTTTGCTTTCGATACCTTATTCCCCACCTCTTGTCTTCTCAAGCCTTCCTAAACTTGAATCATGTCGGCCAACATCGAACCGCCGACCCAGAACCGAGACGTTGCAGACAAGCTGCAAAGTCTTGCATCGCTGTTATCCGATACCGCGACAGGCATCCGAGAAGGATCGCTCTCGTTGGAGTCAAACACCCCCGAGAGGCTGAAAGTCATCGGCGCTGTGAAGGACGCGGTCGACCTCATCAAGGCGGCCTCGGACGATGTTCTCGACTGGATTCCTCTCCTCACCCAGTTTGTCGCTATCAGGCTATTCGTCAGATGGAAGGTCTTCCAGAACATCCCCCTCGGTGCCGATGCCAGAATCTCGTATGAGGATCTCGCAGGAAAAGTAGGGGCGGATGTCGCACTCATTGGTCGGTTCCTACCTCCCTCCATTTCGATTATCCTAAACCCTCAGTCGTCTTGCTATGGATGGGAATCTAATTCTCCCTGAAATCAGCGCGCTTCGCCGGACCGCTCGTTGCATCCAAGTTCCTCCGCCAGCCCGCTGCCGACCATGTCGCCCATACTCCCCGCTCCCAAGTCTACACCACCGATAACCCCATCAGCGCGATGACGCAGATGTTTTTCGACGAGAGCTTGCCCGCGTTGTGCGCCATGCCGGCCTATTTTGACCAGTTCGGACTCAAGGAGCCCACGGGGCGTCTTGACACCGTCTCTGCCTTCGCCTTCGGCCAGCTTGGCCGATCCGTCTGGGACATCCTCAGCGATCATCCCGACCGCCTACGCAACATGATGCTAGCCATGGCGGCCATGGAGCAGATATTCCCCAGCCTTGGTTCGTATGATTTCAGCTGGGCGCTTGCCGCATCGAAAGACAATGACAGGGCCGTCTTGGTCGATGTGGGAGGTGGGAAGGGCCAGGCGGTCAGGGCCATTTTGCAAGCCACACCGGGGCTGCCAGCCCATCGCTGCGTGGTGGAGGACTTGCCCCAAGTTGTGGAAGGGGCCAAGTCCTCGGCCGACTCGGATCTCGAGATGGCCGATGTTCGATTTGTCGGCATGGACTTCCACGCTGAACAGCCCGTCAAGGGCGCTCTCGCCTACTATATCCGCCGTTGCCTTCACGACTACGGAGACGAGGAATGTGTCGTCATGTTGCAGCGAATTTCAGACGCCATGGCAACAGACAGCAAGTTGTTGATCGTGGAGCAGGTCCTGCCCAACCCGCCCTCGGCCTTTGCGGCAGCGACAGATATTGCGATGCTTGTTATTGGGGGCAAGGAGAGAACACTCGACGGTTTCACCGACATTACAGGCCGGGCCGGTTTGAGGATCCTGCAAGTCTATCGCAATCAAGCGACAGATGCCGTCTTGATCGAGTGTGCCAAGGCTTGAGGCCGGCAGCGCGGCCTTGACGCATGGCGGTTCTGTAGATGGAGAGAACTGAACCGAACGAGTAGGACCCGTACCCCGGCCCTCGCAAATCCACCTCCATTTGTAATTTCCCCGCTCTGCGGGCTGTGGTTATCCAATGTGGTCGTGTTTCCCAGAAAACTTTTGCATCGTGACAAAGCGACATGGCATCTGCTGGCCAATAGCGCCAAGTCCAGGACGCTCGAGCATTCCCCCTCATCCCATCCCTCCTTGCTGTGGGATCCTCCAATGCATACTTGATTCCTTTGGAGCTCGCTACCAGGCACCACCTGCACGAATCCTACACGCAAAGATCCTCGGACTCTTATGATAGTAAAAATCCGGGCGCCATTCGTTACCGCAGTGGCACAACTACGGGAAGGAATCAAGCATCCCGCTGCGTAGGAATGCTTCTTTATGGTATAGAATCTAGGCCCGAGTCAAAGGCGAGAAAAGCATATATGAACCCTCTCCCTTGACCAATTCATGTGGCGAGTCAACCCACCGCAATACCCAAACACATTTGTCTCTTGCATACACACCATTCCATTCCTGAAAATGCGTCTCGGCAATCTTCTCTTCCTTATGGGAGCATCCTCCGCCACGGCGCAATGGCAGGGGAAGTGCCGATCTTTCACGCAAGCTGGCCCTCCCGAAAACACAGTCCCGAGCAACGGGCAACCGGGCCACTGCTACCTTGTCCCCGCCAGCCAGCAGCAGAATTGTGGCAATATCGCCGTCAACTGCCCCTCCGGAGGCTTCTGCTACTGCCCGATTCCGGGAATCGGGTGCATGCCGGCGAGCACGTATTGCTGCGTATGTTCCACCACGTGGGGGGGCCTGTCGCTTGAGGGATGGGAGGCTAACGCGTCAATAGTGCAGCAGCTGAGGGATATCGCAGGAGAGGGATATTCCAGTGGCAAGTGGAGGCATGGGATGTCAGTGCTCTGTTTCCGGTTTGGAGGACTTCAATTCAAGTCGTCAACTGGCTGTTTGTTATATGCCAACTTTGGCATCGAGAACTTTGGAGTCATGAAGTCTACCACATATTGATATGCCGAGATCTTTCGCAAGCTGAGATATGCATCGTTAGTCCAATGGACCGAGCTCAAAGTGAGTTTTTGCTACTTGAAAGCCAATTGTGTCACATCCCTGGGCCGTCCTTGGACCGCCTCCTGAAGCCACTCCCGGTTTTCCAGCCGACAGCCGTCTTGTCACTGCGTGGTGCTTCCAGATCCACATGATGCAACGACTGCGATCGTAAGGGAGACGGTGATGGCAAAGAAGATCCGAATACGTGGTGAATATTGAAGAACATCGGCGCCATTATCGTCGAATGAGATATTGAAAAAGACTGTACTGAAGATGGCTTGTGGATTGGTCAACGCGGGAAGAACAGCGGCCAGGGACGGGGAGAACATACGCGGAAAAGTGTCCCAGGGAGAAAGACGAGAGCCACGATAGCAATGGCGTTCATCGAGGTGCTGTCTTGATGGTTCACTTCGGAGATGTCCTGCGTGACGATGAGAAAGGCGAGGTCAATGAGGATCTTGACTCGGTCCGCATGTCGACTCTGTTGGGCGACACCCATGGAACGGTACGATTCCTCGCCGGTGCAGGGGTCGATGTCGATGGCTTGGATGCCAACACGACACCGATTAAGCGCGATTCGGCTACTTCGACCGAGGTGTTGGAGGTGAAGACGTCGATGACGACTGCTTCCACGCGGATGTATTACCTAGAGTCAAAATGATAGAAGGTCTATCTTTATTATGGCGCAAGAAATCTGCCGCGAATCGCTCTTGATGATTCGCCGCTAATGCGTCGACGATCGAGACGTCTAACCACTGCGCCAAGCAACACCTTCAGGACGCCATTCGCGGAGAGGATACGCTCAGTGCTGTCGCAGGAGCTCCAGGTCAACCATGTCGACCATGTCACGGAGTCCGCCTGTCTTGTTAGCTAGGCTGTCGTCCAGCTCTTGCAAAAGCTTCGGCAGCACCGCGCTCGTTGTCAACCCGGAAAAATCGGATGATCCTTTAGCAAAAACGACTGGGCACAGGAGAAAGCTTGAGCATGCCCTTGTTGGTAAGCTGCGCTTGCACTTTCTCGAAGGTGAGCCCGCCTGACTCCGCACACTTTGCAGTGTTAAAAGCCATATCCGACAGGTTCTTCTCTGTGGCACCGGGAGCCATGGCGCTAGATGCGTTGGCTTCGGCCGCTATGCAGTCGCCCGTCGTGGCGGGTTTTTGACATATGATCGCAAAGGAAATTAGGAGAGCTAGCACGTTAACTGGAGGTCCAGGCTCGCTCGAAAAGAAAACCGCTCGACCGCTGCTAGCCAGGAACGAAGTTGGAATTTTTCGGCGGAGTTTGCACGAGCGTTTGAAGGGTGGGAGGTCTGCGGGCCCTTCGCTGGTGAGGATGGAAGGATGCGGCCCCCTTGCCCTAGAATTTTCGAGAACGGATCGAATTCTACCGCTTAGGATTGCAAAAAGCGAGGGGAGGAAAGGTGATGAAAGAAAATACCAGGTGGCTTTTGCACTTATTTTCTCTGTCAACCAAGTCTGTTGTGGATATGGTTCAAACCTGGCTTGACGCTTTGGAGCAGGCGAGGCAGGCCCGCGTCGTTTTACGAAGTGGCCCGCAAGGCGCGCAAGAATGGCCTTCCCATGGCCCACCGGCCTCATCTCATTCGCGCAGGGTAAGTCTTACGTAAGGCAAGCGATATAATAATATTTTCGGCCTTTCACGACGAGGGTTTTACTCTCGTCGATGCAACACTGCCCCAAGAAGTGCAAAGCTGAAGTTATTACCTTGCGTGACTGGACGATGAGGATGCTGAGCCTAGTCCATTGATTTTTACTCTGACAAGGACCACCGCCCAGCGAGGCAATATCGGGAGGTCGAATACCCCGGAACACGCCACCGGATCTATAGTCAGTCTCTTCCTATTCATCTTCTCCCTGTCTGTCCAGCTTCAATCTGTCCTCCTCTTGGCATTGATTTAGTCCCACCACTCTAATTCGCTTGCAGGATCTCGGTTTAACCCCTGAACGGTAAGTATACTCATTCACTTCGAACCTCCAACTCTCTGGATGCAAGGCTTTGAATGTAGAGAGTTTAGGTGGGTTTTAAGTTGTTTAAGTAGGTATGGATCCGTAGGTAAGTGGGTTTAGAAAAATGGTTGACTTTCCTCTATATATTAGAAAAGGGTTCGAGGGTGCAATGAGTGAGCTTGTGTTGCTGGGGATCAAACCCATGTCAGTGGGGCTGTCACGATGCCCGTGGACGGGTCGAAGCCGACTTGAAGCAAACCTAAGCACACTGAATGACATTCGAATACGCTGTGCCTAGTGTTCTGCTCGTTGATCAATGACGGTTGTAAACAGAATAGAAGGAAGTTTAGATATTGACGGATCTTTAGAAGCGTTTTAAGATCTGCTAGTGGATTTGCTGTTTCAGTAAAAACATCTGCCAATAGGCGCTTTAGCTTGGGTCTGGTTTTTTTTGATCAATCACTGCAATTTTTAGTGACCGAGAGGCTGTTCGTCGAGCTTTTCCTGCCTGAGGTAGTACAATTGTCGGGTTGTTGCGGCATTGGAAGGCTCGTCGGGGAATGCAACTGCCATTGGACGCCCCAGGCTGTTGCCTTTCGCTCATTGCATAAGTTCTCTGCCGGGCACGAACCCCGCCCTGATATAATGCTGTTATCCGGATTGGCCAGGCAGAGTCGTCCAATTCTGCAAAATGTCGTCCGAAGCGCACACCGTCGCACCCATCCCTGCATCGACTTTCTGATTTCCTCTCCGTTGAGCGCAAAGGAACCGATCAGCCCGAACCGCCCGCTTCCCTCCAACTCAGCTCCGATGCGGTCGAAGACCACCGATCCCGCTCCCGGCAATCAAGCACCGCAAGGCTTTACCAGGCTATGCGAAGAGTGTCTCAAGCTTGACAGAACCGAACATCAATTTCCGGTCCTGAAAACGTTCGTCGAGACGCTCAGCGATGCTTATCGCGCGAAGTGGTCGACTCGAGATATCCCCTGCCACCGAGTCGCTGCCTTACTGGCCCGGGTACACTGGGAGGAAGATGATCTCGGCGTTCGGGAGGAGGTACACAGTTTGGCATCGGTTATCCGTAATAGCTACCACTTCAAAGTAGAAACATGGGCTGTCAAAGCGGGGCATCATCAGCTTGATGTCTTGGTTTCCTTAAACACGCCCTTGCTGGCTCTCACAATCATGTCAGGCTTGCACCTCAACCCGAAAAAGTTTAGTGCGTATGTATGCATCACCACACATCATGCATGGATAGTGGTCTGATTCTTTCAGCCGCACCTTCCATGATTCGCCCATGGGTACACCACCGACAAGTTGCATAACCTCTGATATATGGTGTCAATCCTATGTTTTGAGATCAAGAATGCCTTCCTTCCTATGTTTACCCAAACTGCCACTTTTGACACACGTCTCGATCAAGTCATCCTCTATCTTCATGTCTGTCAGAATCCCAATATGGATGACCTGTGGAGTGAAGCACTGAGGGAGGTAATGAGCGAGGAGGATGGCCGTGAAGTGAATCAGACTGGTCACCACCTTCTTACGGCTGAGTGGCTTCTGGTGAATAGCGCCTTGGTTAAAACGTGGAGTCCCTACCAATTGACTTATCCCCACCATTCCAGGGTCTCAAAGTTCCACACGTCTCAGTCAGCAGCATTCCAGAGCGTCAAATCGAACTGTGGATGCAAAGGGAAGAAAAAGAGGCGGCAGAATTGCTTAGCAAGGGAGGAAGGAGAGAGGAGCCTGACCCAAACTTCCGGCTGCGGGTACTGTATGTCTTGACTGTGACATGGACGGCCGAAGTACTACCTATTGAAACTAAGGCAATAATCACGCAGTTTTCTTCAGCGGCCCTATCGCTTGGCGGTGCCAATATCAGCCAAGACACAATCCGCTCTGAGGCAATTCTGGGGGATTTCAGATGCGTTCCTTCTTGCGTACGTGCAAGAACTTGCCAGCGCGGTATCGTTCACCCCTTGCAGTGATGCCTCTAAGCGCATGGATGAGGAAGGTTGGTCTCCAAGATCCGTATCCTTTTACTGTCTTGCTCTTTCGGGACGTCACTAACCTCGAGGGATAGGTATCCTAATCAGAACTGAGGCCCACTGGCCCTGGAGCTGCAGCATGGCCATTGTCACAAATCGAGATACGGGGACAACAAACGTGGTGTGCATCGGCCTAACTGAAGATGAGCGAGAGAAGGTCGTTGGACGACTCCAGAAATACTCCAGGTTTATTGGATGCCCCGCCTTGTTGCCAGTAATCCTGGTAGACCTGGCATCCATTACCATCAGGTACTGGCACAGACGCCACGACAATGACCTTAACGACATCCAGCGAGCCATTGGTAGTGACCACTACCTGGCATCCCACTCGTTGGACATGCCAGGCGATGAGACCGTCGACAGTCTAAGTGAGAACATGAAGCAACTGACTGGACTACTAGGATCCGCTGCTGGTGTTACGTCTTTCCTCAAATCCCAGCTGCGAATCTGCGAGTTCGTTTTGAAATTTCGTTGGAAGGATCCGGCCAATATTTCCAAAGGCGACCATATAATTGATTTGAAGAACATTGAAGAGAGAATTAACTTTGCACGGAATTCCTTATTATCTTCAGCCTAGCAAAACAACTACAACAAGGAAGCGGTGCAAGCGCAAATACAAACAGTAAGCCAGCCCCGAGGGTTTTCACCATCGAGGACAGCAAAGTTGCTTACAAGTCCAGATATACAACCTCATCGCGATGCGTAATAGCGAGATCAATACACGCATCGCTCATCTGGCGCGTCAAGATAACAAGCTCAACCTCAAACTTTCGTCGCTAGCCGTCGAGGAGGCGCACAGAAGTAGAGTGATTGCTAAGTTCACCCAGCAAGACAGTCAAGATATGAGGGCTGTCACCCTGATGACATTTGTGTTCCTCCCCGCAACGTTCACAGCTGTAAGTCGTTGAGCCCGACATTATGAATATCCGATTTGCGTAGGTAGTAGTATCCTGACGGACGCAACAATTCTAGACATTCTTTGGTTCGGCCTTCTGGCAGTTCCCTCGCCAGTCTCCGGAGACGATAGCATCCTCTTGGCTTTGGTTATATGCGGTGGTGACGATCGTAGTGATGGTACTGGGGCTCTTTGGGTGGAAGTTGACGTTGAAGCTCATGTCCAAGTGGCGTGCAGTGGAATCGGAGGCGGGCGAGAAAGGGGATTACTAAACTTGCGGAAGATCCTACAGATCACCCATGTCTCGGAACCGCCAGCAATGCGAAGGCCTGGAATCATGGATTGCGCATCTCGCCACCAGCCGAGATAACGCTGGACATTATTGATTACACCAGGCACAAAGATGATATCGACACTGGGAAACTGCCTGGCACGCAGGTGGCAGAGAAGATACGAATTTAATGAATAGATTCAAGCTAGCTAACCCATCTAATTAGCAGGTACAATATATACAGGTATCCAGCTTACAGCTATATCCAGTTCTAATCTGGCTTAGCTTGCTCGATAATCATCAGACCGAGAAGGAAGCCAGCCGAAATAAGCTGCGCGGCTATGGAAATTTTGACGAGGTTCCTCTTCTTGCCGTCGACGCAAGAGCACGTATATAGACCCAACCGCGTCGGCCGTAGCCTACACCACCCTGGCAATACTCTGGGGCTGCTCTTCCTTTATAGTATAGGCGTTGATTTCTATCTCTGCCCTAAATGAGAATAGTGTTAGCTATAGTGAAAATAAAAGTAATATTATTACTACTATTTATCACGCTTATAAAATCGTTAAACGCTAAATATCCCTAAAGGGTTATTTACCTTTGAAACTACTTATCGTCGGGGTTAAGCAGGATTATAAAATATATGTTTAAAAAGATTAAAAAGCATTAATAAAGTTGAGGTTAAATTTAAAAGTGCTTTTACTATTTATAAACTGTAACTGTCCTACTATTATAGTTAGTAACAGGTGTATATAGGTAAGTAGGTATAGCGTATTAAACTTAAGCAGTTACCGCTTTTACATTATATTAAACACGAGATGCAAGTTAGGTAGCTAACCATAAAAGATCTTTTTAAGTATGTTAGTTTCTAGTTACTGAGTGCCCTGTGGGCTTCCTGTATTATAGGTGCCTCCAGCAAGCAACAGCCTATAGCTGTTACGTGGTTGTGTACCCCTTAACTACTGGTGGAATCTTCTAGAATCCAGGAAGGTGGAACCCCCTGAATCCAGTAGGGCTACTGCCCCACAGAACCAACTAGAGCACCACAGTAGCCACGTCAGCTACTACGTCAGCAGAACCACAAAGAATAGTTCAGAACAATACTATTCCATTATTATATTAGTTAGTTTTACCTTGTAGAAGGCTCTGGAATTCTTCCAGAGCCTCCCACAGCCTCTAATAAGCCCTCTCCTCTCCTGTATCTAATTCTAGTTAAGCAGGCAACTCTACTCTATTTTAGTCATTGCACAAGGCACTGGCTTCCGGATCCTCTTGTTCTACAGTGTTAAGATTCACTGTAGCAACCTTTCTTACAGTGGCACTGCCCTGTAATACAGGACTTTGTTTGCTTCCTACAGCGCCTGCGGCACTGTAGCTGGCTTGGACTAGTACAGCACTTCTTCCTCTGAGCCACAGCCCTGTACTACAGGCCTATGGGTTCCTGAAGTTTAACAATACTTTATAAGCCCTTATACCTAGAGTGCTCCTTTAAAGTAGATTATCTATCTTATAACTAATTGTTAGATGACCTACTTATTAGTGACCTGACTCCCTATAATCCACGGCACGCTTATACACCGTAAAAAACTGGGTGATTTGGCCCTGGGTGATAGTTGGACCGACCGAGACATCCCCACAGACCCCAATCGAATTAAACGTCCATTCGGCCAGCAATGCAAAGACGCCGTGCGTCAACCACTTGCCCGGCACTGGTTTGGGCGACGACGGGTCATCCAAGAAGTCGACCTTGCCTGGCAAGCGACCATGCATTGCGGAGCCGCGTCTATGGACTCTAAGCGCCTCATTGCGTTCGCGGACCTGTTGGGTTATATATCTACCAAGGATTGACGCCTGTCATGTCAAGGACGATAGCATCCACACTTAGCGGTCTGAGGAAGCTCCATGAATGATTTCGGGCGGGTAGACACCTTCACTATCTCCTAGTGGAGAGGATGTGGACTTTCCATTGCTCAAATTGCGCAGATGACCGCGAAAAGATTTATGCCCTCATGGGATTGTGTGACGATTCTCGGAAGCGAATCCTAAGCAACGGAGACCATCATGGCATGTCCGCTCTTGGATACAAATCGGGAGCTGATCTGGTATATTGGCAGCTGGCTTTGCGCACCTTGAGGGGCGCCCCACCGGGCCCCTGGTCTGTCGTCCGAACACCGGAGTCCGCCGCATTGTTTCCACCAAGGGATCTCCTAGGCTCGAAGCTCCCTTGGTGGGTTCCGGATTGGAGGGTTCCCAGGCGCGGTTATAGCATATCACAGAATGCACCAGTGGTGAGATTTAGTAAGGAGGTCCGGGAGCTCCCCTCCAGTGCGCGGGATTGGAAACTAGTGGATGATAGGTCTCTTGTTTGCAGGGATGGCAGTACAGCATCATAACGGAAAAGGTTCCAGGACCTCCGATTCCGCGCACTCAATTTCTCAGCTCGGTCTTGTGCGCAACGATCCAACGGTGGTGTCGCTTCTACAACGGCAAGCCGCTTGCAAAAGTGAGCGGTGGTTCCCGGGCAGATGATAGAATTACCGGTTCCCGGACAGATTTTCTCGAGTGCGCGACAAAGAATATTTCACATCATTACAACCTGGACTGCAACGAGATTTTCAAGTTTGTATTCCCGGAAGATAACTCTCAACAATCAGTCCCTGTCGAGCATGCTGCCGACACTACTGCGCTTCCACTATCTGCTGATCAACGCGTGGAGCCTAATATACCGTCGACAAACGAGGATTGCCCAGGGGCTACCCTCGATGCAGTGAGCGATAGCTACAATTTCTGATACCAAACACTCATCGAGAATTTGTCGCAAGCGATGCAAAGGCGATCCCTGTCCTAGGTTAATAAGGGCAAAGGTGATAAACTGTCCGGAGGACGCCAAGGCTAGAGACGTCGTGGTTCTACCTTCAGGAGCCTGCGTGCTGTTCGTTCTGCGGACGTCTGGGAATTCTGGAATGTCCGAGTCTAAGACTTTCAGCTTCATTGGAGATGCGTATGTGACTGAGCTGATGGGGCGAACGCTGAGTCTGGAGGGGTTAGAGGAGTCCGAGTGGTTTGTCGTTACTTAAGACCGACACAAGGAGGTGTGCTGACAGTCCTCGGAATAAAACGAAAAAAATATTGTCAAAGGTCCCTCTCGTCATCAGACAGGGAGAAAACAGGGGGGGCGCGGAAATCTCCCGCGTGATGGCTGCCAGACAGGGGCCCGGGGACGGCCCGCCTCCCTGGCCTGCAGATGGACATATGCACGGTGCCTCCCAGCGGCACTACCGTTTGCTTTGCTGCGCCCCATTATGGTCATCACATCCAATAATGCAACCCTGCTATTCCGGATTCCGGCTGCTAGGATTGAAGGAGGGGTCAGCCTTTGGGCACTGAGATTAATGCTTGTTGCATCCATGCAGAGGAAATGAGGGCAGCCTACGAACGTATCAATCAACGGATCACTAGTGATTTAAAAGCCTGACTTGGCACCCACAGAAGGATTGATCCCCTCTCAGCTCAACCGTGAACATGGCTCTCTCAAACGCAATCTTCTTGTCACTCGCTGCATTGGCGGGCGCCGCGGGGCCACTTGGCAACTTTAAACGCCAGGTCTCGCAACTCCGGAGCAGCTATGACTTCGTCATCGTGGGTGCGGGGACGAGCGGTCTTACTATCGCCGACCGTTTGTCTCAAGCGCTTCCTTCCAGTCAGTCTCACCCACGGTGTTTTTCGTAGCTGAAACTGACCTGATAGAAACCGTTCTCGTCGTTGAGTATGGCAAGGTCGAGTATTGCCCTGGCCCGTTTGATCCGCCCACCAACTGGCTAGAACCGGCGGACTCGGCTACTCGCTGGGTGTTCAACTCACTGCCCAACCCGGATATGATCAACAAAACAGCCTTTGTGACTGTCGGCCAAGTTGTCGGCGGAAGTAGCTGCCTAAACGGCATGTTCTTTGATCGTGGGTCGCGATTCGACTACGATGCCTGGACCGATGCCGGCGGTCCCGAATTTGCCCAGAGCGATATCAAGTGGAACTGGAAGGGGTTATTTCCGTACTTGAAGAAGGTGAGGGTCCCCCACAAATCACAAGTCGGAAAACATACCTAACAGCCCGCAGAGCGTCACATTCACTAAGCCATCTGCTTCTGTTGCTCAGAAGTATGGATATACCTGGGATGAGTCCGCGTATGGCGGATCAACCGACATCAACTCCAGCTATCCTCCGTTCCAATGGGCCGACCAACCCGTGCTTCGCGACGGCTGGAAGGAGATGGGCATCAAGCCTGTCAAAGAATGCGCCGGCGGCGACAAAGAAGGCATCTGCTGGGTGCCGGCCTCACAGAACCCCGTCACGGGGCGGCGCTCACATGCTGGGCTCGGTCACTATGCCAACGTGTTGCCCAGAGCCAACTACGACCTTCTTGTTAACCACCAAGCCATCCGAGTGGTTTATACGGAGGGCCCCAAGGGTCCGCAATCCGGCCCCCCTGTTCTGGAAGTTCTCTCCCGGGTCGACAACAGTGTCTTCAACATAATCGCCAAAGCAGAAGTCATTATTTCGGCCGGTGCTCTTCACACACCAACTATCCTTCAACGCAGCGGCATCGGCCCAGCCTCCTTCCTCAGCACGGCGGGGATCCCTCTTGTCCTCGACCTCCCCGGCGTGGGTTCCAACCTTCAAGACCATTCCGGTCCTCCTGTGACCTTCAACTACACGAACCCACCCCAGTTCTTCCCTACTCCGCCGGACATGCTCAACGCAAGCTTCAAAGCCGATGCCATTGCCGGATTCAACGAAACCCCTGCACGGGGGCCGTACACCCTGTCTCTCGGCAACAGCGCAATTTATGTGTCCCTTCCGCACATGAACTCCAAATACGCAACTATTATCTCAAAGATCCGCAAGGCCGTTTCCTCTGGCGCAGCAGCGAGCTACCTCTCTCCCGAATACCGCTCTATCCCCGCCATGGTAGCAGGCTACAACTCGCAGCTCCTGGCGCTTGCGGATCTCCTCTCCAACCCCGAGGCGCCAAATCTCGAATCTCCCTGGGCAACCTCCACGGCTCCCGTCACAGTCTGGTCGTTTCTCCTCCACCCGCTTAGTCGCGGCACTGTTCGCCTGAATCTCACCGCTCCGCTGGCGCAGCCGCTTCTGGATTACCGTATGGGAAGCAACCCTCATGACTTCGACCTGCACATGACAGGAGTTCGCTTCCTCCGCCGGCTGCTGGAGACGCCAACGATGAAGAAATACGGCGCCACAGAAATCCAGCCCGGCGCAGCCGTCGCAGGGAACGACACTGCGCTGGTGGAGTACGTGAAGAATCAGATCATCCTGTCGTTCCAGCACCCGTGCTGCACGGCGCCGATGCTGCCGAAGAACAAGGGAGGCGTGGTGGGAACCGATCTGAAGGTCCACGGGGCCAAGGGGCTGAGGGTTGCGGATATGAGTATCCCGCCGCTGCTGATCGGGAGTCACTTGAGCGCTACTGCTTACGCGGTGGGGGAGAAGGTATGTATTGCCCTTTGGTTTTGGATACGGAGATGTTGCTAACTGGAGTATAGGCTGCGGATATCATTATCAAGGAGTGGAAGGCCCCGGGTCCGGGTCATTGAAGGGTTGCTTATCGGATTCTGTTTGGGTGTTTGGTGTTATACTCCTGTGATATATACAAATAGGGGCGTCGCATGGTAATGATATACTGGTATGGTACAGGTAGTATTCGAACTAACACTTTACACGCATATTTTTGCGTTAGGGGGTCAGCCACAAGTGCATGACACAAAGTGTCATAGAAAAGTCAGGCCTAATTTGGATATTTAAGTTAATTGTTTGAGGTACCTATTCTTGTGAGAGTGTTACTCTCTTTGTTTGGCGAGACGAATCTGGGTACACGAAATTTCCTTTTTCGCACCTCGCCCACGTGACACTGCTCACCCCAGCTCAGGCTCGGCTTAGTCCCTGATCAGGCTTGCTCACCTTTGCTCACCTTTGCTCACCGCAATTACCATTTTTGGCAGGCTGCACCACAGCATACTGAATTGCTTCAGCTCTAGCCGAAGGAGAGGATGTTCGACGAGAGGGAGGTATCGGATGTGAATTTGAGGATATTGAAGTCGAGTAAGAGAAGGAGGGGGGAGGTCAAGATGAAAGAGGCAAGGGGGAAGTTGCCGGGAGAGGGGCGATTTGGCCGGTGAAGACGGGGGCGAGGACGGAGACGGAGAGGAAGGCGGAGGCGGTTAGGGCGGATGAGAAGAGGAGGAGGTATTGGAATGAGAGGTGAGAG
>Ga0247770_1001046_pt1 | contig 24063 bp, 21 predicted proteins | sample UWRJL136409B6_FD_179943 | JGI IMG/M metagenome (GOLD analysis project Ga0247770, IMG submission 179943) | Plant litter microbial communities from Arlington Agricultural Research Station in Wisconsin, United States - UWRJ-L136-409B-6 | ecosystem: Environmental > Terrestrial > Plant litter >... | reverse complement strand
TACAAGCGGTACAACGGGTACGACAGGCACCGGCACGGGTACAAGCGGTACAACGGGTACGACAGGCACCGGCACCGGCACAAGCGGTACAACGGGTACGACAGGCACCGGCACAAGCGGTACAACGGGTACGACAGGCACCGGCACCGGCACAAGCGGTACGACAGGCATCGGCACAAGCGGTACAAGCGGTACGACAGGCACGGGTACAAGCGGTACAAGCGGTACGACAGGCACGGGTACAAGCGGTACAAGCGATACGACAGGCACGGGTACAAGCGGTACAACCGATACGACAGGCACGGGTACAACGGGTACAACTGGTACGACAGGCACGGGTACAACTGGTACAACTGGTACGACAGGCACCGGCACAACGGGTACAACTGGTACGACAGGTACCGGCACAACGGGTACAACTGGTACGACAGGTACGACATCGGCGCCGGCTGGTACGAGTTCTGGAGTTTTGACTGCTCAGCAGGATAGCCCCAACAATTTCGGGTGGCTGGGTGCTTTGGGCGCGTTTGGTTTGATCAACTTGTTTCGGAAAGGCGGTACACCCTCGTCTCACTAATTCGGGCGATTCCCTACGGGATAGCTTCGCTTCACATACTTTTGAAAACTTACAGGCTTAGAAATTCATGACTTCACTAAATCGCAAAAGGTTGTTCAAACAATTGGTTACTGTTGCCGGAATTGCCGGCGTTAGTTCCTTGATAGCTGTGCCGGGATTGGCAGAATTAAACCGCCAGACTCACGGCTTCAACCAGTCGGGCGATCGGGTTTTCGATCTTGCTGATAACGCTACCGACGATCGTACTGCTCCTGGCTCTCCTGCTACCGAGCCGAACAACAACAACAATCCCGGCCGTTCTCCCAACAGTCCAACTACTCCCAGCAACAACAATCCCGGCCGTTCTCCCAACAGTCCAACTACCCCCAGCAACAACAATCCCGGCCGTTCTCCCAACAGTCCAACTACTCCCAGCAACAACAATCCCGGCCGTTCTCCCAACAGTCCAGCAGGTGGCCAAACTTCGCCTACTTCTCTCAGCAGCAGAGACAGAACTTTTGTCATGCAAGCAGGTCAACTTAGTATGATGGAAGTGGAACTCGGCAGATTGGCACAGCAGCGCGGTTCTAGTGCTGGTGTGAAACAATACGGGCAAGAAATGGTAGAGGAACACACTCGGGCAAATCAAGAACTGATGCAGTTAGTAATGCAAAAGCAGGTTGAATTGCCAACCGAGATGAGTACCCAGAACACAGCTATGATCGATCGACTTTCGGGACTCTCCGGTAGAAGTTTTGACGCTGCTTACAAGCAGGCTATGATTGACAGCCACAATCAGGCTATTGCTCTGTTTCAGGCACAATCTCAACAGGGACAAGATCCCCAGTTGAAGGCTTGGGCCGCCGAGAAGTTGCCGAATCTTCAGGCGCACTTGGAAATGGTTAACCAAATGTTGGCAGATACCAGTCAGCCATAATATGAACTAGAGTCCGATCGCCTAAAACCCGATCGGACTTTACCTTTTGTGCTCTTTGAGGGAACACTAATAAATTCTTTTAAACACTATAACTTTTGAGAACAATGGAAGATTTTCTCCGCAACTTGTTGGGCAGCAATATTACCGTGACGTGGCTGTTCTTAATCGTAGGCTTTTGCTGGCTTGCTTACATACCCGGCCGCCTGAGAAATTAAAAATTATCACTTTAAACTTCAAAATTAAGTAGGTAGGCGCAAATAAATTTTAGCGTGCAACAGACCTATTCTAGGCTGCCTCAGAGCCTCAGATTTTCTACGGTATTTCATGCGATCTCTCCGGGGTACCCTACAAATTAGTCTAAATTAATCATTTTTTAACAGACAGGGGTTCGATCGCCCGATCGCGGAAACAAGCAAGTGCGACCGGGCGATCGAACTTCACCGCAGATTTATTCAAACAATACAAAATTAATTAGTCCTCAGTTTCCACAAAAACACTCACAGCCGCCACAGCGATTAGCATTTCATCATTTTTATCATTCAGAGAGGCGATCGCCCTTCCTGCCACAATCATGCCCCCTTGCTCCACAATCAGAGTTTTGCTACCGAAAGGGAGCACCGCCAACACCTCCTGGGCGCGCACTTGTTCCGGGTAAGGAACGGCCACCTTAACCTCAACAATCATCTGATTGGGGTCGCTCAAACCCGCCACTTCCCAGACACCCAGCAAAGCATTGTGGGCGATCGCATTCCGTACAGCCCTTGCACAGGCTACAGTCGGTTCCTGCCCGTGCTGGTCTATACCCATCCCCATTTCAATGATGAAACATTTACGTGCCATAGTTGCCCCTTGGTTAATTTTTGTTTGTAGTCGTTAGCGAAGCCCTCGAAGAGGATCGCACTTTTTCCCAAAACAATTATCAACCAAACAGACCGCTATTGATTTTATTTTATAAATTGATATAACCAGATAATAATCCCATTTAAAAAAAACAATGCAACTGGGCGCGATCCAAACTTATACCGAATCAGTCATTTCCAATTCTTCAATTGTTTAATGTAAAACCTAAAATGGTATAACTTATGGTAATATAACCAAATTCACCATTCCTCGCGGACTCATTACTCATCGCCAGCTTGAATCATGGATAGTTTTCTGCCAATTGCCTACTTTCAAAACCAATTTCTCCCATTTACCGACGCCAAAATTTCCATAGCCACCCACGCACTGCACTACGGAACCGGAGTTTTAGGCGGGTTGCGGGGAATTCCCGACCCCCAAAATGCCGATCGAATCTTGCTATTTAGATTAGACCGCCACTGTCAAAGATTAAGTCAAAGTGCCAGCTTCCTGCACTGCGATTTGCCAGCCAGCAAAATCCAACAAATAATCATTGATTTTGTCAAGAAAAACCAGCCAACAAAATCATTTTATATCCGCCCTTTTATCTACACATCAAGTTTAGGAATTGCCCCGAGACTGCACAACGTAGACACAGACTTTTTTGTCTACGGATTAGAACTTTCAGACTATTTGCCTAAAGAAGGAGTCAACTGTAGAATGAGCTCTTGGTACCGCCAAGAAGACCGCAGTTTGCCCTTAAGAGGTAAAATTAGCGGCGCCTACATCACCTCAGCTTTAGCCAAAACAGAAGCAGTAGAATCCGGCTTCGACGAAGCAATTATGATGAACAGTCAGGGAAAAGTCAGCGAAGCTTCAGGAATGAACATATTTGTCGCCAGAAACGGTAAATTAGTTACTCCCGGTTTCGAGCAAGATATTCTCGAAGGAATTACCAGAGACAGCGTCATCACAATCGCCCGAGACTTAGGAATTGAAGTTATAGAAAGACCAGTTGACAAATCAGAATTGTTGATTGCAGACGAGATTTTCCTCTGCGGAACCGCAGCCAAAATTACCCCAATTAAGCGAGTGGAAAACTATCACTTGCCCAAAAACCGACCCATCACCGAAAAGATTTTGGACAAACTGACGGAGATTATCGAAAATCGCGACAGCAATTATCAAGAATGGGTATTTCCGATCGATCTTAATTAACCCAAAATACCTGTGCTCGTAGAAGCGAGTTCACTCGTTACCAGGCTCTGCCTGGTAAAGCATATCAGGAGGCTCTGCCTCCACATTTCAAAGCAGCCATTCGAGGCAGAGCCTCCCGATATCGGTTCCCAGGCAGAGCCTAAGAACCCGTTGTTGTGCAGCAGGCATCTTGCCTGCTTCCTGCTAGGAACTACCCGCACAAAACAGCCGCGTGATGGCGAATGTGATCCTCCATAAAACTCGCGATCGAATAATAGCTGTGATCGTGACCTTCCTGCATCCTTAAAGTTAGTGGCTGTCCCGCTTTTTCACAAGCTGCCCCGAACACTTCCGGCAACAACTGCCCCTCAGCAAGAAACGAATCAGCCGTGCCGCAGTCAATCAGAATCGGACGGTTGTATTGCGCCTCAAGCACCAATTCGCTAGCATCCCAAGCCCTCCAAATCTCTTTGTCGCTGCCAAGGTAGTTTGTAAAAGCTTTTTGTCCCCAAGGGCAGCGCATTGGCGCGGAAATAGGCGCAAAAGCGGAAACTGAAAGATAGCGAAATCCATTTTTCAAAGCACAAATTAAAGCCCCGTGTCCGCCCATCGAATGACCGAAAATCCCCTTTTTTTCCGGTAGCGCTGGAAAATTTTCGGCGATTAAATTCGGTAATTCATCAACCACATAACTGTACATTCGATAGTGAGCATTCCAAGGTGCGGCTGTCGCATCAACATAAAAACCCGCACCACTTCCTAAATCCGAATCGTCATCTTCCCCAGGAATACCAGTATTGCGCGGGCTAGTGTCGGGCGCAACCAGCATTAACCCGTACTTTGCCGCAAATTGTTGCGCCCCCGCTTTTGCCATAAAGTTCTCTTCTGTGCAGGTTAAACCTGATAGAAAATACAAAACTGGTACGGGTTGAGATAAAGCTTGCGGCGGCTGATAAACAGCGAATTTCATCTCGCTGTTGCAGGTTGAGGATTGATGGCTATAAAATCCGAGTTTGCCACTGAAACTTTTATATTCTTTGTGCAGTTTTAGGGATTCTGATATCATATTAATTTTATTTCATTTGTGAATGAGATTTTTTTATTAACCGCAGAGGGCGCAGAGGACGCAGAGAGAAGAGAGAAGTTATGTAGGGTGCAGCCATGTACCTTACGGCTATAGGTAGCGCGTAAAACCACTTTTTCTATAAGTCCTATCTTCCTTCTTCCCTCTTCCCTCTTCCTTCTTCCTTCACCTTCAAAAAGTCAAAACTGTGCGAATTACTTCGCCTTTGTGCATCAAATCAAAGGCTTCATTAATTTTGTCGATCGGCATCACCTGAGTTACCAGACTATCAATATCAATTTTACCGTCCATGTACCAATCAACAATCTTAGGAACATCAGTTCTGCCTTTTGCCCCCCCAAAAGCCGTGCCTTTCCAAACCCGGCCAGTTACTAGCTGAAACGGGCGAGTGCTAATTTCTTGACCGGCTCCCGCTACCCCGACAATTACGCTCACGCCCCAACCTTTGTGGCAGCATTCTAAAGCTTGTCGCATCACATTAATGTTGCCGATACATTCAAAACTGTAATCAGCTCCGCCTTTGGTTAAATCTACCAAATAAGGCACTAAATCGCCTTCCACTTCACGAGGATTGACAAAGTGAGTCATGCCGAATTTTTCCGCCATCTCTCGCTTATCGGGATTCAAATCTACGCCGACAATCATGTTAGCTCCCACCATGCGAGCCGCCTGAATTACATTCAAACCCACGCCACCCAAACCGAAAACTACCACATTAGAACCCGGCTCTACTTTCGCAGTATTTATGACAGCACCGATGCCAGTTGTTACGCCGCAGCCGATTAAACAAACTTTATCAAAAGGAGCATCTTCGCGAATTTTTGCTACTGCAATTTCCGGCAATACTGTATAATTAGCGAAGGTAGAAGTTCCCATGTAATGGTAAAGTTTCTGCCCGTCTATGGAAAACCTGCTCGTGCCATCGGGCATCACTCCCTGACCTTGAGTCACGCGAATTGCTTGACAGAGATTTGTTTTGCGACTCAAACAATATTCACAATTGCGGCATTCGGGAATGTAGAGAGGAATTACCCGATCGCCCACTTTGACGCTCGTTACTCCCGCCCCAACTTCTGCGACAATCCCGGCTCCCTCGTGGCCTAAGATAGCAGGAAACAAACCTTCAGGATCGGCGCCGGAAAGAGTGTAAGCGTCAGTGTGACAAACACCGGTGGCTTTAATTTCCACCAACACCTCTCCCGCCCTCGGCCCATCTAGGTCAACCGTTTCAATGCTCAAAGGTTTGCCTGCACTGCGAGCAACTGCTGCTTTTACTTTCATGCTTTCCCCCTGCGATCGATTTGTCAATTGACCCGTCAAGATGTATTGTATTACTTAAGGTCAAAATTAAGCAAATTAATGACAAAATTAATTGTAATTACCGGGGTCAGTCGCGGTCTTGGTCTTGCCATGACCGAAAGCTTTATTGAATTGGGACATACAGTTTTGGGATGCGCCCGTTCTTCCGAAGGGGTGGAAAAGCTCAAAAAAAAATATAGTACGCCCCACCATTTTACTTGTTTGGATGTCGCCAACGACGAGCAAGTACAAGCTTGGGCAACAGAACTGCTGGCAAATTACTCGCCGCCAGATTTGCTGATTAATAACGCAGCTTTAGTCCACAATCTCGCGCCTCTTTGGAAGGTTAGTAACGAAGAATTTTCGCAGGTAATTGATGTTAATATTAAAGGTACAGCTAATGTAATTCGCCACTTTGTTCCGGCAATGATTGCTCGAAAAAGCGGCATAATTGTCAACTTTAGTTCTCCTTGGGGAAGGTCAACTTCGCCCGAAGTCGCGCCCTATTGCGCTTCTAAGTGGGCAATAGAAGGACTTACGCAATCGCTGGCTCAAGAATTGCCCGAAGGTATGGCAGCGGTTCCTTTGAGTCCGGGGATAATCCACACAGATATGCTGGAAATTTGTTTTGGCGAAGATGCGGCAAATTACCCGTCTGCCAAAGCATGGGTGCAAAAAGCAGCTCCTTTTTTACTGAACTTGAAACCTTCAGATAACGGAATGCCGATGAGTGTTCCTGGATAAACAGAGGCGCCTCTAAATTTTATAGTCAAGTTTGATGAAAATCTTGTGGGGTGGGTGTCGCGCCCGCCCGAAAAATACAACTTATATGCGGGACAGCTTAATATAGCAACCCTTGCAGGATTTGCCAACATCTGTCTTTTCTTCTCCTCAGCGCCTTCAGCGCTCTCTGCGTTTCATAAAAAAAAATCTCAAAAATGAAATAAAATTGCTATATTCCCAACTCAAAACTCTTTCCCCAAATAGCCACAGTGAACTCGCCGCTAACCTCGCCCTCGCAAACCCAAACCCGCAAAGCAGACCACCTGCGGATCTGCCTCGAAGAAGACGTACAATTTCGGGAAACTACCAGCGGACTCGAACGCTACCGTTTTGCTCACTGCTGTTTGCCAGAACTCGATCGCACCGAAATCGATTTAACCTCCACATTTCTCGGCAAAAAATTAGCCGTTCCCCTGCTAATTTCCTCAATGACCGGTGGCACAGAATTAGCCCAGACAATCAATTATTGCCTTGCCGATGTCGCTCAAGAATACAAACTGGCAATGGGAGTCGGTTCCCAGCGAATCGCCGTAGAAAATCCTCAACTGGCGCCTACATTTGCCGTCCGGCGCCGCGCTCCAGATATTCTGCTATTTGCCAATATCGGAGCGGTTCAATTAAACTACAATTACGGTTTAGAACAGTGCCAAAAAATTATTGATATTCTTGAAGCAGATGCCCTAATTTTGCACCTCAATCCGCTGCAAGAGTGCATTCAAACCGAAGGGGATACTAACTTTAAAGGACTGCTAGATAAAATTGCCAAATTGTGCGATAAATTACCCATACCAGTTATTGCTAAAGAAGTCGGCAACGGTATTTCAGGAAACATGGCAAAGAAATTGCTCGCCGCCGGGGTAGCTGCGATCGACATTGCCGGAGCCGGAGGCACTTCTTGGGCGAAAATAGAAGGAGAGCGAGCTAAAGATAGCAAGCAGCGCAGGTTAGGCGCAACCTTTGCCGACTGGGGAATACCGACAGCCGAGTGCATTGTCAGCACCCGCGCCGTAGCGCCGGATGTTCCCCTGATTGCCTCTGGAGGCTTGCAAAACGGGTTGGATGCAGCCAAGGCTCTCGCCCTTGGCGCGGATCTTGCGGGACTGGCGCGGCCATTTCTGCAAGCAGCAGCGGAATCGCAATCAGCAGCAGCCCTCCTAGCTGAGGTGTTAATTGCAGAAATCGCCACAGTCATGTTCTGTACCGGCTGCGCTAACTTGGATGAGTTAAAACATTCTGGGGTTTTGGAAAGGTTAAGATAAAAGTGAGTCAGCAGTCAGCAGTCATTAGTCAACAGTCATTAGTCAACAGTCATTAGTCAACAGTCATTAGTCAACAGTCATTAGCTAATAACTAACGACAGCGGATAATTGCTACATCCTACTTGCAGGAATGACCAATAATATCGTTTCCGGTGGCATCGGAATAATATTTTGCCGAGTGCAGTGCGATCGTCTCGCTCGCGTGCGGGGACGCTTGCACGCTCGGTATCATTCCGCTCTAACCGGATGTGATATAACTAATAACTAATGACTAATGACTAATAACTAATAACTAATCACTAATTACCAATTACCAATTACCAATTATCTAATGAAAGATTTCCTAAAATATACCTGTGCAAGTTTACTGGGAACCTTCCTAGGATTGTTGCTGCTGGGCAGCATCGGATTGGGGGGACTGGTACTGCTAATTGCTCTGGCAGCATCGTCGTCTAAAGATTCGGGCCCGCAAGTTAAAGATAAGTCTGTATTGGTATTAGACCTTTCTTTAAATATCACTGACAGCAGACCGAGCCGTAGCCCTAGCGCGGCGATTCAAGATGTGCTTTCGGACGAGCCCGGCAATGCTGTGACGCTGCGGACTGTTTTAGACTCGATCGAATCTGCGAAAAAAGACCCGAAAATAGTTGGCATTTATCTCGAAGGCAGTTCGGAGTCGAGCAGCAGCGGGTTTGCCAATCTCAAAGAAGTTCGATCGGCATTACAGCGTTTCCGAGATGCCAAAAAACCCATTTTTGCTTACCAAATGGACTGGAATGAGCGAGATTATTACCTCGGTTCAGTTGCCAATACAATAGCTGTCAATCCTTACGGATCTCTAGAAATCAACGGTTTTAGCAGTCAGGCAATGTTTTTCACCGGTGCTTTGGAGAAATACGGCCTGGGAGTACAAGTGACTCGCGTCGGCAAATACAAGTCAGCCGTTGAGCCGTTTTTGCTCACAAAAATGAGTCCCGAAAATCGCCAGCAAACTCAAAAGTTGCTCGGAGATATGTGGGGAGAATACCTGACAACTGTCGGACCAAACCGCAAAGTGACCGTTGGGCAACTGCAAGCGGTTGCAGAGAAGGGCGGAATATTGATGGCTGACGAAGCTCTCAAAAGCAAGTTAGTTGATAAAGTTGTATACTTTGACGAAATTGCCACAGAACTTAAAAAACTCACAGGAACCGATCGCGAAAACAAATCTTTCAAGCAAATTAGTTTGAAAAACTACGCGAGAGTTGCTGAGAATAAAAAATCAACTCTGGCTAACAAGAAAAACCAAATTGCTATACTTTACGCCGAGGGAGAAATTGTAGACGGCGAAGGGGGCCCGACTGAAGTAGGAGGCGATCGCATCGCTCAAGAAATGCGGAAAATCCGAGAAGATGACGACGTAAAAGCAGTAGTTTTGCGCGTCAACAGTCCCGGAGGCAGCGCCACGGCAGCCGAAGTCATTGGGCGCGAAGTTATGCTGACGGGCAAAAAGAAACCAGTTATCGTCTCCATGGGCAATTTAGCAGCATCCGGCGGCTATTGGATTTCGATGGGTTCCAACCGCATTTTTGCCGAACCCAATACGATTACTGGTTCCATCGGCGTTTTTGGAATGCTGTTCAATGCTGAAAAGTTGGCTGCTAACAACGGCCTGACTTGGGACGTTGTGAAAACCGCCCGCTTTGCGGATATTAACACGGTTTCCCGCCCGAAAAATCCTCAAGAATTGGCGAATATTCAGAGAATAGTCGATCGCATTTACGATCGATTTGTTACTAAAGTCGCCGACTCCCGCAAACTGCCGAAAAACAAGGTACAAGAAATTGCTCAAGGCAGGGTGTGGTCTGGTACGGCCGCGAAACAGTTGGGTTTAGTCGATGAAATTGGCGGGCTTGAAGATGCTGTCGCAGAGGCGGCGAAGCAAGCTAAACTCGGCGACAATTGGCAATTGGAAGAATATCCAAAACGCCGCAGTTTCGAGGAGCGAATTTTGGAAAGACTTTCAGGCGTTCGGGTTTTGAAACCAGCCGCCAAACTCGACCCGCTGACTGCTGAAGTGAAGAAAATGCAGGAAGAATTGGCTGTGATCAAGTCGATGAACGACCCCCAGGGGATTTATGTTCGCTTGCCTTTCAATTTGCGGATTGATTAATGAATTGATACCGAATCCGGGATTTTTACCCCTTTATTCTTCAGTCCCCCTCTGTTCGGACGAAAGTTTGACTATTGAGCGATTTCAACCGCCGAGTCCGATCGGGGTTTTTAAGGCGGATTTGGTATGAGTAGGCTGCCTGGGCCTACAAACAAATGATAAACCCGGTTTCTTCAAGAAACCGGGTTTCTGAATACCCTAAAAGTCGATCGACTGGAAATTGGCAATATTTGTTATGCAGCACGCTGAGTTAACAATCCCCAGACGAAAAGTACCACGATCGCACCTACGACGGCAAAAGCAATACTGGGTAGGCTAATTACTCCGAAGGAAGCTCCCCCGCTCGTCCCGAGCAAGACTTGACCTAAATAACCTCCCACTAGCGCACCCACAATTCCTAAGCCTGTTGTGGCCAGAAAACCGCCACCTTGAGTTCCGGGATAAATGGCTTTGGCGATCGCACCAGCAATCAGCCCTAAAACGATCCAAGCAATAATTCCCATTTCTTTTTCTCCTGAATGCTTAACTTTCTTAGTGCCTTGTCTTATCTTCTTAGAATAACAACCCCGATCCGGCCCTTACCTCTACCGTAGGGAAGAACCGAAAGTGGTAGGATGTCTCATGAATCGTCCGAGTTTGAGGCTTCTTAATCTCTCAAAAGAGTTAACCCACTTTTTCTAGGAAAGAAAGGTACTTATGCTCAAAGCAAAAGAGAAATAGGAGAATTTTTTCTGGGACTTTTTGTGTTTTACTGGTTAAAAAAATTACAATAATTCTGTGAAATGAGGAAAGTTTGCGCCCGATGGATCTGACTCTGTGCATGATTGTGAAGAATGAAGAGGCAACACTGTCGCGGACTTTGGACAGCGTTAAGGGTGTGGTTGACGAAATGGTGGTGCTGGATACGGGATCGCGCGATCGCACTCGTGAAATTGCCCGAGAATTTGGCGCCAGGGTTTATGACTTTGAATGGTGCGACGACTTCGCAGCGGCGCGCAACGAGTGTCTGAAGCACGCCCAGGGCGACTGGATTTTGGTATTGGATGCCGATGAGGTTTTGGTACCGGAGATTGTACCTCAAATAAAGCAGGCAATTGGAAGCGATGGGCTGCTGCTAATCAATCTCATCCGTCAAGAAATCGGTGCCTCTCAATCTCCCTATTCCCTAGTGTCGCGCTTGTTTCGCAATCGCCTCGATATCCGCTTTTCTCGCCCTTACCACGCAATGGTAGACGACAGCGTGGCTGAGATTTTGCACAGGGAACCACAATGGAAAATAGCTTCTCTCCCCGAAGTGGCGATTTGGCACTCTGGTTATCAAAAAGATGCGATCGCAGCAAAAGGTAAATTCCAAAAAGCTCAAGCAGCAATGGAACGCTATATCGCTTATTATCCAAACGATGCTTATGCTTGTAGCAAATTAGGCGCTTTGTATGTAGAAACCGGGCAAATTGGCCGGGGAATTAATTTATTAACCAGGGGCTTGACTGCTGCGAAAAATAATGATAATTCTATTGTTTACGAACTCAACTATCATTTGGGAATTGCTTATAGCCAGCAGCAGCAATTTGTGAAAGCAAAAGAACACTATCAAGCGGCAATTAATACAGATGTGTTCCCGGCGCTCAAGTTGGGCGCTTACAATAATTTGGGCAATTTGCTCAAAGATGAAGGAGATTTGAAATCTGCTGAAAAAGCTTACAAAGCAGCTTTAAAAATTGACCCCTATTTTGGAGTAGGTCACTACAATTTGGGACTCACCCTGAAGGCAGCCGGAAATTTAGCAGATGCGATCGCCTATTACCGACAAGCCATTAAAATTAATCCCGAACACGCGGAAGCTCATCAAAACTTGGCAGTAGCGCTGTTGAAAATTGGCAAAATGCCAGAAAGTTTAGCAGAATTCAAAAGAGCGATCGCCCTTCACGAACAGCGCCGCCCATTTGAAGCAGAACGCCTGCGCCGGGGACTGCAAGAAATGGGTTTAATCTAAACTTGCATATCTACTTTCTCGTTACCAAGTAATTTGTAGGGGCAATCCCCGATGGTTGCCCCTCGCGATCCCCAAGAGGTAGACACTCTTGGTACTAGCCTACAAATTCTGACAATTACTAGCAAAATCAAGCAATTATCTCTACTTGGCCGCTATCCAAATCGTAGCGGGCACCAACAACTTTAAGCTTGCCCGCTTTGACGGCTGCTGCTAAAAGAGGCGACGAGGACTTTAACTTATTTACATTCATTTTCACATTAGCTCGGACTGCGTTATCCCAGGCATCGCCCCCTTGATTTTTTGTGGCATCAACTGCCGGTTTAATCGCCGCCACCAAAGTGCTAATGTGACCCGGAACAGCTTTGCCATCTAAAGCTGCTTTAACAGCACCGCAGCGTTCGTGACCCACAATTACTAATAGGGGAACCCCTAATTCTACTGCGGCATATTCCATATTGCCGAGAACCCCATCGTCTAGAAAATTTCCAGCTACTCGGATATCAAATAAATCCCCCAATCCTTGGTCGAAAATAATTTCGGGAGCAACCCGCGAATCAGAACAAGCCAGGATGGTTGCAAACGGATGTTGACCCTGTGCTACTTCTACAATTCGCGATCGAGCTTGGTCGGGAAATGTCCGTTTTTGCTGAATGTAACGTTGATTCCCCTCCATCAATTTCTTGAGAGCACCGTCGGGAGTAATCTCAGAGATTGCCTCTGCCTTGGCGTCTTGGGCTTGTAAAAGCGTAGGTGCCAAGCTTGCCCCCAGCATCCCTGCACCAACCCTCAACATTAAATTGCGTCGCGAAATCATGCCTGTTCTATCGCTTTCAGTCATTGCTTGCAACTCGTTCAATTGTTTATATTTTATAGCATAATATCTACCACAAGCTGAACCCTACTTCTTTACTTTTTTTTTACAAGTAGCTGCCACAAAATTTAAAATTTAAAATTTAAAAAAGTTGTCCCTTTTTATATCATATCTTATTTCATAAAGTTAACTGCTGTCATCCTTCTGCAGGCAGGGGATGCTAAAATATCTAAAACCAATACTTCGGACAGTTTTTGATTGTCAACCGTAGAATAAGGGTTTCAAGGCTCCAAGGCAATCGATCTACCAACGGAAAATCGAGGGTTTTAGACTACGAAGTAAAAACAGTCCGGACTATTATTGTAAAACACAATTATTTATCAATGGATCGAAATGTCTTACGTCGCCAGTATTCATATCTATCCGGTCAAGTCCCTTGACGGCATAGCTGTCAGCCAAGCAACTATTCTTGCCAGCGGAGCTCTAGAAGGCGATCGCTCTTTTGCAATCTGCGATGAAGCAGGAGAATTTGTTAACACTAAGCGCAACAGCGGAGTCGATTTTCTGCGCTTATCATTTGATATCAAAAACAGAATGGCCAGCCTGAAAATACAAGACACCGAACAAGAAATATTTTTTCATGTAGATAGAGAACGCCCAGGGATAGAAGATTGGTTGAGCAACTACTTTGGTTTCCCCGTCAAATTAATTGAAAACTTGCTGACAGGCTTTCCCGACGATACCGCTGCGCCCGGGCCAAGCATTATCAGTACCGAAACAATCGCCGAAGTTGCATCTTGGTTTCCGAGAGTTTCCGTTAACGAGATGCGCCATCGCTTGCGAGCTAATATTGAAATAGGAGATGTCCCGGCTTTTTGGGAAGACCAACTTTTCCCAGAAGCCAATGAAGTTGTGAGGTTGAAAATAGGCACAGTAATATTTGAAGCTATTAATCCCGGTCACCCCTATATCAGATCTGCGCGAAATTATGCGGCGAAAGCAGCAGAACCAAATTTTCAAAATGTACTAAAAGCCAAGCAGAAGGAAATCATGCCTGACTTGGTAAACAGAGGGTCTGTAAATCACTTTAGTCGGCTAATAGTGAGTATGCGATTCTCGGCTCAAGCAGCCGGAAAAATAGTACACATAGGAGACGAAGTTGAAATTACTAACGTCAGCAAACCCCTATTTAATACCATTCCTGATTAGTTGTATGGCACGAGTCTTATCAAGTCGGCGGCAACTCCAAAGTAAGCTGACCCAACACACCCGTTCTAAAATCGTTTAACATCTGCCGCGCCGTTCGTTCGACATCTCCTTTATACCTGTCTTTTGCTACCTCGTGCAAATAATCTTCACCATTACTAGAGGCTGCATCTAATTTATACCTGGATTTAAAACCAGATAGTGATATCAACGTGTCATCAGCCGCCTCCAGCCCTTGGAGCAAATCTACCATGGCTGCTGCTACTACCTGATTGTCGTAAGCTGCTTCGCCAATATCTTCGCAAATAGCTAATTTTATGGCATTTTCTTGATTGTTAATTCGGGTTGGGATGACTCCGGGGGCATCTAATAATTCAATTTCGTCAGAAATGCGAATCCATCGCAGCGATTTAGTGACTCCAGCTCTGCGGGCACTGTCCACCACTCTCCGCCCTAACAGCCGATTAATTAAAGCAGATTTTCCCACATTTGGAAAGCCCATCACCACAGCACGGACTGGACGGGGCAGCATACCTCGATCGAACCTTCTTTTATTTAGCTGCACCCCAGCATTCTGCACGGCATCCGCCACAGCGTCTACTCCTTGACCGTGCTCGGCATTAGTAAAATACGCAGTTTCCCCCTGGGCCTTAAACCATGTTTCCCACGCCTCGCGCGCGCGAGGGGTAATCATATCCATGCGGTTGATGACCAATACTCGCGCCTTGCCGCCCACCCAACTTGGCATTTGGGGGTGGTAAGTAGCCAATGGAATGCGGGCATCTCGAACTTCGAGCACCACATCTACCCGCTTTAGCTGTTCTTTTAATGCCCGTTCAGCTTTGGCAATGTGACCGGGATACCAGTGAATTTTCATAATAGGAAGGAAGAAGGAATAAGAAAGAAGGAATAAAGAAGAGGGAAGAAGCAAGAAATAATCAGGGAACGGATGAGTGTAACGGATTTAAGGGCACGAAGGAAGGAGGGAATCAGGAAAATGGCAGAAGTAAGCTGTTGGGCATCTAACTTACACTACTGGAAATAAGTAATAAGAAAGAGTTTTCCTTCTTCCTTCCTTCTTCCTTCTTCCTTCTTCCTTCTTCCTTCTTCCTTCCTTAAGGCACAATCAAAACTGCACAAGGAGACAGATTGATCACCCGAGTGGTAACGCTGTCAGACGCCCCATCATCGGTTAAACCCATCCCCCGACAGCCCATCACAATCAAATCGGCCCCAATTTCGTCAGCCACATCACAAATCGTGAAAGCCGGTTTGCCTTCTCGCTCAATGATTTCAGCTTCGATTCCCTGCTGGGAAAACATCGATTGGGCCTCAGACAGCAGTTTAGCGACTGCTTCCGGGGAACTCATCACCTCTCGCGCCGGGGAGTCGGCCTCCTCGGCTGGGGGCTCGACTACCGACAGAATAACTAAACGAGAAGCGTAGGTTTTCACAATATTGACAACCTTTTCCGCGGCTTCGCGGGCTTCTCGGCTTTGATCGACAGGAAATAAGACAGTCTTGAACATAGTGCGCATCTCCCGGACGCGGACTCCGATAAAATGTTTACGTTGAGCCAATCAGTGCCGTTTGTTTCATCTTCCGTTTTTTGTACGGACGCGGTTGAATGCGTCCGAGGCCCCAAGTGCAAGTGACCAGTGCCGCCATTTCAACGGAATTAGACAAAAACACCCATATTAGGAGGTTAATCCTGTGACAAAAAAAACTGTAGCAAATTTATCGGCATCGGACTTATCGGGCAAACGGGTATTGGTGCGGGCGGACTTTAACGTGCCGCTCGACAACGGCAGTATCACCGATGATACTCGCATCCGGGCTGCTCTGCCGACAATTCAAGATTTAGCGTCCAAGGGTGCTAAGGTCATTTTGTGCAGCCACTTCGGGCGCCCCAAGGGCGTGACGGAGAAGTTGCGCTTAACGCCCGTTGCTGTGCGGCTGTCGGAATTGTTGGGCAAAGAGGTCAAAAAGACTGATGACTGCATCGGCGATGAAGTCGCTGCTACAGTCGCGGCGATGCAAGATGGCGATGTGCTGTTGCTAGAAAATGTGCGCTTCTACCCAGAGGAGGAGGCAAACGACCCAGAATTTGCTAAGAAGTTAGCTTCTGTGGCCGATTTGTATGTCAATGATGCTTTTGGTACGGCTCACCGGGCTCACGCTTCTACTGAGGGCGTTACTAAGTATCTGAGTCCTTCTGTGGCTGGGTTTTTGATGGAGAAGGAACTGCAATATCTCGGCAGTGCGATCGACAATCCCCAGCGTCCTTTGGCTGCTATTATCGGCGGTTCTAAGGTTTCTAGCAAGATTGGAGTCATTGAAAAACTGCTGGAAAAGTGCGACAAACTACTGTTGGGCGGCGGCATGGTTTTCACGTTCTACAAGGCTCGCGGCTTGAGCGTTGGCAAGTCTTTGGTGGAAGAGGACAAGCTGGAATTGGCTAAGTCGTTGGAAGCTAAGGCGAAGGAACGGGGAGTTACTTTTCTGTTACCTACTGATGTGGTAGTTGCTGATAAGTTTGATGCGGCGGCTAACACTCAAACTGTTCCTGTAGAAAGCATCCCGGAAGGTTGGATGGGTTTGGATATCGGCCCGGATTCAGTAAAAACTTTCCAAGATGCTTTGGCCGATTGCAAAACTGTAATCTGGAACGGGCCGATGGGCGTGTTTGAGATAGATAAGTTTGCTGTTGGAACTGAAGCTATTGCTCGTTCTTTGGCTGGAATTACTCAAACTGGTACTACCACAATTATCGGTGGTGGTGACTCGGTGGCGGCTGTGGAACAGTTGAATTTAGGCGAACAAATGAGCCACATTTCCACTGGTGGCGGTGCTAGTTTGGAACTGCTCGAAGGTAAGGAATTGCCTGGTGTTGCGGCTTTGGATGAGGCTTAATTAAGTTAAGTAGGGCGGGCAAAGCCCGCCTTGCTGGAAGTAGGTCTAAATCTTTGGCTGCGAATCATTTTTTTGAAGATTTACCGCAGAGGGCGCAGAGAACGCAGAGCAAGAGAAAAGAGAGAAGGATATGGGTTTAAAGTCTACAGTTTGCTAGTATAATTAGTCCGAAGTAGCAGTGAGGTTTGTTTGTGAAACTTAAAATCTTGGCAACTGTAACGGCAAGTTTAGCTTTGTTTTGGCTTGCAGCTCCCGTTAAAGCTCAAAATCCCGATCATGTCAGGCAATTGCTGGAAGCTAATGAGTGCGAGGGCTGTGATTTGAGAAATGCTGATTTGTTCAAGGCTAGCTTGTACAGAGCTAATTTAAGAGGAGCCGATTTAACCGGAGCAAATCTCTATGAAGCTAATTTGTTGGAAGCGGATTTAAGTGATGCTAATTTGTCTAATGCTAATTTAGTCAACGCCGAGATGTACGGTGCTGACTTGGACAGTGCTAATCTGCGGAATGCGGATTTGTCTAATGCTTTTTTGGGGCGAGCGAATCTGACGAATGCTGATTTGCGCGGTGCTAAACTTTTTAATGCAAATTTGGGCGAAGCTTATCTGCTGCAAGCTAATTTGTCGAATGCGGATTTGAGGCGCTCCCTGCTGTTTAGAGTTAATTTGAATCGTGCGAATTTAAGCGGAGCGGATATGTCTTTCGCTGACATACGCGATACTAATTTGCAGAATGCTATTCTGTCAAATACCAGGCTTCCTAACGCTCAATTGAGCGGTACAAATATCGATGCGGCTAATAACGTGCGGCAGGCTGATTTGGAACGTGCCAACTTTCGGGGTACGAATTTGGGGCCGGGGGTTTGCGTGATCACTAATTTTCCTAATTGTGTTTTGAATTTCCAATAATCTGCCTGCTGAGTGCGTCAGCCGCAATTAATTTGGCAGCTACGGGAGTTTTTGACCCCGCCCAAAAACGGATACCGTGCCACGTACTTCTGTGGTGGAAAGATAAAAATTTTAGGCTTTAGTTCAAGCTCCCAGATTAATCTGTGGAGTAAATCTAAAATCTAAAATCTAAAATCTAATAATCTAAAATCGACTGACTGTCTGGCGCACCCTAGGTTGAGATTCGAGCTAAGTTTGGGGTGGTTTGTATCCCTTTTCTAGGGCAAATCTCACAAGCTGGGCTCGATTTTCTAGCTGTAATTTACTGAAAATGCTGCCTAAATGAGCTTGCACAGTCCGGGGGCTAATAAACAGCCGATCGCTAATTTGTTTGTTAGTATAACCCTGAATAACTTCCCAAAAAACTCTTTCCTCGGCTGGTGTTAAAGGCAAAGGTGCAGGTGCTGGCAATACTGCCATAGCTTTTGGTTCCACCGCCCTAACGGTAGAAGTTTGAAGCAGTCGCACAATCTCGGCGTGAATGCGGTGAGAGCGCTCTAACTGCGCCTTGACCTTAGCTAAGATTTCTTCAGACTGAAAAGGTTTTACCAGATAATCGTCAGCGCCGATCGAGTGACCTTCAACTTTTGACTCTATCTCGCCTTGACCTGACAAAAATATAAACGGCACCAACTGTCCCAAACGTGTAGTTCGCAAGCGGCGGCAAAACTCAAACCCGTCCATTTCCGGCATCATGACATCTGAAATTACCAAATCTGGGGGGGCCTTCTCAAAAATCGAGAGCGCCTCAAGCCCTGAATTAGCGCATTCCACCCGGTATCCTTGGCTTTCCAGGTACATTGCTAAGACTGTTTGACAGTCTGCTTCGTCATCAACTACTAATATTCTTTCCATGAGAGGCTTGCACCAAATCCAGTTGGACAGTTCTTGAAACTGCGGCTCCCAAAGTAGGAACTTCAATGAGTTTACCTGCTGCAAGTTGATCAAAGCTCGCAATTTCAAGACGCCACAATTCCTCAAATAGTCCAATTACGGGCGCCGATCGCATAAAATGGGAAGAAGTTAAGGAATGTTGGGCTAAAATTTTCTTCTTTTATTCATCTCTCCAAAAATGCTACAACTTTTTATGATATAACGTCAACTTTTCTGCAGCAAATAGAAGGTAAAAGAAAGAATTTTTTTCTATTATACAGAAATATTGGTGACACTTACACTATTCCTAGACCAGACATGGAAAGATTTTTAGATTTTTCTGGTTCGGACTCAGGTACAAAAGAGACAACGCGAGCAGCTGCTGCTGGGGGCTGCGTGAACAAACCCGGGTCGCCAATCAACATACTTTCAATTATCGGTGCTGGTTCGGGGCGGCTGAACAGATATCCCTGCATGATATCGCACTGATGTTGTTTCAAAAAATCTAGTTCTGCTTCTGTTTCCACACCCTCAGCAATTACTGTCATACTCAAACTGTGACCCAGTAAAATTACTGCTGTAGTAATAGCAGCATTTTGAGTATCTTCGTTGGCATTACGGACGAAAATTCGATCGATCTTTAAACTGTCAAAAGCAAATTGCTTGAGATATCCTAAAGTAGCGTAACCGGTGCCGAAGTCGTCAATAGCAATCCGAATTCCTAGAGCTTTAAGTTCGTTTAAAGTAGCGCCTGCTACTGTCGCATTTTCCACCAAAGCGCTTTCGGTCATTTCTAATTCTAAATTAGCAGGCTCCAAGCCGGTAGTTTCCAATATTTGCACGATTCGCGCCTTGAGTTCCGGGTCGGACAACTGCCGGGCAGACAAATTTACTGATATTCTAAAAGGCGAAAACCCCGCCGCCAGCCAACTAGCGGCTTGAGCGCAAGCTGAAAGCAGTACCCACTCGCCAATCTGAATAATTAAACCTGTTTCTTCTGCTAAGGGAATAAATTCTCCGGGAGAAATTATACCTCGATCGGGATTTTGCCAGCGCACTAAAGCTTCGGCGCCGATAACTTGGCCGTTGGCAATATTCACCTGTGGCTGATAATATACCTGAAACTCACCTTGTGCCAAAGCGTGGCGCAGCAAAGCTTCGAGAGCAAACTTTTCAGGAGAGAGGCTTGTAACCTTGGTCGAGTCGTTAACTAAATCTTTGAGTCTGGCTTCTGCTTGGCGAAGCGCAACGGTCAGCGGTTGAGTAATAGTTTGCCGTTTCAAGACGCGAGAAGCAATTGCTCCTAGCAATTCAGCCTTGGTAAACGGCTTTGTCAGGTAATCGTCGGCCCCCAATTCCATCCCCCGACGAAAATCGGTTTTGTCACTTTGAGCCGTGAGGAAAATAAATGGAATTGTTGCAGCTAGCGAGTTTTGCCGCAGAGTGCGCAATACGTCATAACCGTCTAGTTCCGGCATCTGCACATCGCACAAAATTAAATCAGGTATCTCCGAAAGTGCCATCTGCACTCCAACTCGACCGTTCTCGGCTGCAATGACCCGGTAGTTGTGAGATTCCAGGAGTTGCAGAAGAGTTTCCCGGATTAATTCGTCGTCTTCAATCACCAAAATTTTGAGCATGATAATTAGATAACAGATCGCACTATATATCTGAAACTGACTCACTCTAGCATACTCAAACTAGGGAATTAGTAATTGGGCCAATTAGCCAATAAATGATTAGCCAAATGGCTGAATATTTCCCGTCGGTTCTTAAGTCACAATAAAAGAACTGCCAAAAGTAGGAACATTTCGAGATCTTTCAAGAGCAGAAAACTGCGGCGCGAGACTCGTTTTATAAACTTTTATTACAAATTAACCGTGGTTTCTCATAAAAAAATGCCACCAACACTGTTACTGCGTCGATGGCGCCAATCACTCAGGCAATCTCTTATTTGATGTCCGGTTAATTGCTCATAATTAGCCCGTGTTTGTAGTTAGGACTTTTGTTTTCTGTCGATGGATGCCTCAGGACGCTGCCTTCTGCTTCCGCCCAAAAAGGGATACTTGCGAAGGAGAAAAGTCGTGGAGAGAGCAAAATTTTAGACTCTTGTTCACGCTGCCAGATTTATCTGTGAAGTCAATCTTAAATCTCAAATCTACAATCTACAATCGACTGACGGAGAACTTAATTATGGTTGTATAACGGAACATCATATGATGATGTGCCTTAATTCACAGGCTTAGTGGAATTCGCGCAAAACTTGGAATCTACAACTGCAGAAGTGATACTGACAGCGTCCATTGATGATGACGGAATTATTACGTCTCGCGGAACTACCACCGTCTTTTTACAAACAAGCTCGCTACTGCCTACAGAGGCAAAGTTCCAAGCATAAAATTCGGGAGTGCTGACTGTCGCATTGGCCGGATGTAAACCTAGTCCAGTCACCAATACTAATCCAAAAGTCACTAAAGCTACGATCGCGAATCTCAGCATATTCTTTGTTTGAACAGGATAACTTACCTGATCGGTATTACCTTATTATTACGCGGGTGGATAGAGAGCGTCAATAGCAGTTATTCTGCCGTCAGATTCAACTGGTAAGCGATCGGCTCAGATGCTTGAGAAACTACCACGAATTCATAATAACCAGCATCATCCAGCAATCCAGACCAACTAAGCCCCTCTGCATCTTCCAACAACGCTCGCGCGCCCTTTGTCCGCCCCGGAGTATAAATTGACAGTAGAGTAGATTGGCGCGGTGCTTGCAAATTCACGCGCAAAGTTTGATTTTGAGCGAACCGGGCAATGTAAGCTTTCCCTTCTCCGGGTTTGAGATTGCCTGTGAGGCTTTTGCTGTTCGATCGGCGGTCAAATTCAACGCTCTCGACAGTTGCTCCAGCTTGCAAAGATGCGAGGGCGTCAGCGGTAATTGCTTGCCAAATTTGTCCGATCGGCAAACCAATGAGATTGCGATCGCGCGGCTGTTCTGGAAACCAATAAAAGAATTTAGCATCAGCCAAATCGTATAAAGCCCGACTGCTCAAATTCAGCTTGTTAACCTCTTTTTTCCAGCGATCGAGATCGGTGGTGTCGTAAGTACCCAACCGCGCTCTAGCGTCGCTGCTGAGGTTTTCAAGCTTGTCGAGCAACTCGTCGCCGATTTTCTGCCACCTTTCGCGCCATTGGCGATCGTCATCGCCTTCTTTTAACAGCCGTCCGCCCAATTCCGGGTATTTGGCATAGAAAGTCTCGTCCACAAGGTTGACGTAACCGCTATAGAATTGATCGTCAATTTTGAGCTTTACAAAGCGAGCTTGCAAAGCATCTTCTTGCTGCTGCTTCGGGCTTGGAGGCTGGGAACCTTTCTGCACTTTTGATTGCAGATTTAACAAAGAATTGCCCGCCAACCAGCCAATTCCCCCCATACTTGAGAGCACCGCCACCACGAACAAAACCATTTTCCAAGCAGGCATCTTTTGCTGATTGCCAATAGCAGCAACTCGCACCGGAGTTCCCGGCAGTTTTGGCACGGGGGCGGGCACGGGTATAGGCGAGAGATCCGGCGGCTGCGGGGGTCCAAAGTCCGGGGCTGGCGGCAAAGGTGGCTGTAAAGGCGGATGCCCTGAGAGAGCGAGCATTACCTCGCGAGCCGAGGAGTAACGCTGGCTCGGCTGTTGAGCAAGCATTTTATCGAGCACCAGGGACAAATTCGGAGACAGAGAACATTCCGCCCGCCAGTTCCAATGCAGCGTCTGGGTGTCGAGCAACTGATGCGGTTCCTTCCCCGTCAGCAACACTAAAACCGTGGCCGCCAGAGCGTACAAATCGCTATGGGGAGAGACGATGCCCATCTGCATCTGTTCGACGGGAGCGTAGCCGAGCTTGCCGATGCGAGTCGCGGGGGCGGGAGTGCCGTTAGCCTCAGCGAAAAGAGACTCTACGGTAGCGGCGACTTGTTTTACTCCGCCAAAGTCGATCAGCACGGGCATCCCGTCAGAACTCCGCAGAATCAGGTTGTCCGGGGAGATGTCGCGGTGAATCACTCCTAGAGAGTGAATGTATTCGAGCACGGGCAAAATCTGGATCAGCAGTTGATTGATTTCTGCTTCTATGAACCGCAAACCCTGACGCTTGCGGGCGTCGAGCAGAAAGCGGTAGGTTTGACCGGGCACGTAGTCTTGGACGAGAAATAGGTAGCCTCGATCGCTGATACTGACGCGGAAGAGTTCGCGGAAGCGCGGGATTTGATTGTGTTGCAGCTTGTAGAGCACTCCCGCTTCCCGCTCGAACAGTTCCTCGGATTTTTGTAAAGCGTAACTTCCCTGTACTTGGGGCGCAAATTCTTTTAAAACGCAGGGTTCGTTAAATCGGTGGGCGTCTTCAGCTAGGTAGGTGCGTCCGAAGCCTCCGTGTCCCAATTCGCGGACGATGCGGTAGTGATTGTTGAGAGTTATGCCGGGGTAGATGGGATTGTTCATTGGAACTTGCTGCGTCGGATTTTCACGCTTGACTGAGACTGGGAGTTTTGGGCGATCGCTGAATTAATCTTGACATAGTGTGTCAGTGTTTATTAGTCGATCGGCTGCTCGGTCATGACCTGCGGTTATTGTTAAAAAAGCGGTTTCCTGCTATTGAAGTTTATCGACTGCGCCCTCTTTTCGATCGACCTCAAAATGTGTTCAAATTTTTAGTGTCCAGCCCAATGTGCCATCCGGTCGCGCCGCGCTACTAATTGACTCGCTTAGCGATCGAGGTGCAAAATAGCTGGTAAAAGTATAGTCATTTATAGACATGGGAGGCTTCAAGCCCCCCCCCTTTCACTTTTACTTTGAGCGGATTGACCCGCCTCGGCTGAACTACGCAGCTCCCTATCCCATTGCTAAACGCATTTGAGATTGCTTTTCTGAGGATATTGTACGAACCGTTAACATCAGAATTGATTAATTGACCAATTGATGTTTTGTACAAACCTCGTTTAATTCGCTTGCCCGTGAAAACGGGGTCTTTATCAGTTTTTCCGTAAACTGGGATTGGGTCTAAACCCAGGAAATTAAAGTCGGCGACCCTCTCACGAGAGCCACCGCTCTCCAAAACCGTGCGTGAAAATTTCTCTTCACACGGCTCCTCAATGACTCGGTGATTGTCACTCATACCGCGTTACCAACATATCCTCTTTCCAGAACCATTCTGTATGTGAGGGTGGCTTA
>Ga0247770_1001045_pt1 | contig 24110 bp, 28 predicted proteins | sample UWRJL136409B6_FD_179943 | JGI IMG/M metagenome (GOLD analysis project Ga0247770, IMG submission 179943) | Plant litter microbial communities from Arlington Agricultural Research Station in Wisconsin, United States - UWRJ-L136-409B-6 | ecosystem: Environmental > Terrestrial > Plant litter >... | reverse complement strand
CCTCCCCTTCCCACTCCTCACACTAACCCCCGCCCCGCGCACACTCCTCACCCCCGTCACGAGATACGCCCCCACGGTATTCGCAAACAGCGTCGCGACACGCGCATCGGTCGCCGCGGCGCGCAGGAACTCCTGGCTGGGTGGGGCAAGGACATGCGACTTCTGCCCGCGGAAGGAGTAGCCCTGGATGTGCTTCCTGTCAAAGGTGAAGGCCGGTTCGTCGTCGCCTAGGCCGTGGAGGGCGAGGAAGAGGGAGAAGAGCGCCGTCTGAGGAGGAGCATCTTGGGGGGAGGAGGATGTGGGAGAGGTGAAATTGATCGGGGTGGTGGTGGTGGTTGTGGTGAGGTTGGTGGGCGATGCGGTGAACAGGGCGAGGTCGGGTTGGGAGGGGTTGGCGATGATGCTTCCTAGGAGGGTGGGGGAGGAGGGAATGTTCCAGCCTGGGGCGAGGAAGTAGGTTTTGGTTGCTGTCATGGTCGCGAGAATTTTTTGTGTTTTGTTTTAGTGGTAATGGTGGTGGTTGTGATTGTTTTGGTGATGTCAGTTTGTGTGAGTTGTGTGTGGTTGGAGTTGGAAATGGAGTCAGCAGAGGCGGACAGACGAGCGCAATATCTCCCGCATTTTAAGGCTCCCGCAGGATGCAACGCAAAGCAAAAACCTGCTGCTGCGGCTCACCAAACCAAATCAGATCATGTGGGGTGACGAGCTGGCGTGATTATTTCGCTCAGCTCCCTCCCGCGTCCGTCTGCATGCAAAGCGAAGCGCCTCCCGCCGCAATCGCACACTCAAAAGACCAGCCGCACCTTACACCTGCATGTCGCGCTTCACCGCCGCCGCTGATCGGCCCGGCCTCTGAAGATAAATTGCAGGGAAAATTGTCCATTGCCACCTGTTTGCATAGTCGTACAGTATCTAACACAACAACCAGGCGTGTCGTCTTGTCCGTCCACAAACCTGCCCTCCGCGCATCCTCCCGTCCCCTAATTAACTTCCTCCAGTGGAACGTCGCTCAAGCCAGACTCACTGCAGTGCAGTATACGCATCTACTGAGTAAACGACCACGACACCTTCGACCGGCCAACGCCCAGGTTTCCGACAACCTCCTTGAACACCTTGTTGCTAACGTCGATCTCGCCGGGCGAGCATGACGGGCACTTGTCGCGGACAGTGGCCTCGACCGTCTGCCCGTCCTTGCCCTGGATGTACACCTTGCGGCCACACATCGAGTTGCTGTTGCCCATCAGCTCGGCCGACATGGCGACGATGTTGTGCGTGTCGCCCTTTCCGCTGTCGTCCTGGCCACAGGCGCCCAGACCAACCTCGTAGTAGGTCATGGAGCCGTGGTTGTCGCCGGAATGCGCATCGTCCTGGCGCATGTGGTTGACGTGCTTGTCGTCGTGCTTGTCAGCGCCGGGCACGGGCGAAGCCATAACGCCAGCGGCGAGGGCAAGGAGAGTGATGGTGCAGGCCTTCATTTTGATCGAAGTGAAAAGAGTGACTGTCCTAAGACTGATTTGATTTTGTTGTAGAGAGTGTGGTGGTTAGTCGCTGACTACCTTGTTGATTCTGAAAGAATGAATGAGTGGGTTTCTTGAGAAGAGAGTGTGTTGCAGAGCAAATCTGTTCTGACGGGGCAGAGGCGTCCTAGTGACTTATATAGGACTGGCCATCGTGGCGCCGGGAACGAGGAATGAGAAGAACATCGTAGCAGCATGCCGGCGGTGGTTCATCAGAGGCTAAGGCGTAACCGGTCGCAATGGGTTGACGTTAGCTTCAGACACAAGTGACCGGTCGTAGTGGCTCCCGGGAACCGACCTGGCGGAAATGCATGCTGGGTGTCATGGTGCCATTGTTGGACAAAGGCCGAGTCATTTCTCGAAAATAGTGTGTGATATGGCAGAGCAGACGAGGTTCCTGCTTGTTGATATTCTGGACATGGCCAGACACATTGATAAGTCAAGAAAAGATGACAGCAACATGCCCAGCGGTTCTACTCTCCTCTGCGGCAGAGCGCAGTAGGTTGGTATGCGTTTCAGGTGGATGCTGAGGAACCATGGTAGCCCGAGTCAAGCTGCGGAGCAGGTTGTTTAGTACGGGGCCAGGGAAAACAAGTGGAACAATACCAAGCCAATGCCACAGGACAATCGCACTCACGTTTTCTTTGTCATCATAATATATTATGCTCATGGCACCTCTTCTAGGCTGGATCGGGTCTTTAAAATTACAAGTGGCTGCTGCTCTTAGCTCAGAAGCTCCCTCATATCCTCAATGCGCTGTATCTTCTTCTCTTCTTCCGACATCATTCCGAGCGAAGAGGCGCTGCAAATAAAACTATTAGTCTCGGGCATGGATCGGGGAAAGGTGGCACATACATAAACTTCTTTCTCTCCTGCACTCGCAGCATCCTCTCCTCAACGCTGTTCTTGACGATAAAGCGGTAAACTTTCACCTCGTCCTCCTGGCCCATCCGGTGGACTCGGTCGATGGCTTGCGCCTCAACTGCAAAACTCCACCAGGGGTCCATCATGTAGACCCTCTTAGCGCTAGTAAGGTTCAGCCCAACGCCGCCGGCTTTGAGACTCAGCAGAAGGATGGTAAACTTTTTCGACTCCTTGAACTCCGCCAAAACCGAGGCGCGCGCCTTCTGGTTTGTCGACCCATCAAGCCGCAGGAAGTGCATGTTCGCTCGAGTCAGGGCAGGCTCGATGAGCGACAGGAAGGACGTGAACTGGCTGAAGACGACCGATTTCATGGTAGGATTCTCTCTCCGAAGGTCCCGTAAATGCTTTATCAAAGATGCCACCTTCGACGATGACCCAGCAGCCCCAAGACGCTGCAGGCTAATCCTGGGGCCCTGTTCAAACGGCGACTGGGCTTCCGGGTCATCGTCGTGCCGTACGACTTCAAAGAGGTCTCGAGAGTTGATGGGCTCCCGGCATTGGAAGCACTTGGGGACCTGCTGTCGGTCTGTTTGATGCTTAATGTAATCCAGCAAGCACTGCTTGCAGGCCGAGTGCCAACACCCTGTGACGGTCTGGTCTTCCATCGGCTCCTCGGCACAAATAGGGCATTCGTTGGTCGCCTCGTCCCGAATCTGTCCGAGCACATGGGCCCCGAAGGCATTCGAGCTCACGTTGTCGTCCGCCGCTGCGGTGAACCGCTCAATGAGGTTCTGGAGGTCCATATCGTCTGCAAACCCCGAGGCAGCGTCTGCGGCCACGCTAGCTATTTCCTCGTCGGCAACGACGTCCTGGTTGCGCACGAGAACCGGGTGGCAGCAGGTCTGCCGAAGGCGAAGAATCTGGGCGAAGAGAGTCGTGAAGGACTTCATGACGGTGCCTGCTTCAACGTTGTTCTGGAAAGTCCGCTTTGCCCTATTGAAGATGAACTCGTAGACGTCACGCTCCGTCTCAGAAAGCTCGATGTCGACAATCTCTACCTTTTTAGGCGGCAGGTCGACCAGGGGAGTCCCTTCGGGAGTCTTCATGTCCTTTGTCCTCCGCATGACAAGCGGCTCCAAGACCGTTTGCACGACATCCAAAGCCCGTACAAACTCCTTCGATTCGAATGGTACTGTAATGAAGGTCCTCCAGAAGGAGAAGTTGTTCCATGGCTCGACGCGCAAGAACCTGACCAAGCTGAAGAGATCTTCGAGCTTGTTGACGATCGGCGTTCCTGTCAACGCCCATCGGTGCTCAGCGCTGAGTTCGTAGCAGGCCTTGGCGGTCTTGGATTGGCGATTCTTGATTGTGTGGGCCTCATCCAAGATAATGCGGAAAAAGTTGAGTGAGAAGACGCCACGATGGCTGGACTTGTCGCCCTTCTTTGCAGCTATTTGGTTAAACTCGGATAGAATAACGCCGTAGCTTGTGATGATGACGTCCGGGGCAGTTGCAGCATTGGCTTCGCAGCACATTGTCAACAGATCTGCGTTCTTGTTATCGCCGTAATAGACCATGGATTGCAACGTGCCCTCCTTCGATGCGTTTTCTGCTTCGCTCTGCCACTGAGCGAGAAGAGACATCGGCGCGACGACCAATGTTGTGCACGGGGCGTCCACAAAACCACTACTACCAGCACCTGATGGGAGACGTGGAAGGCGGGCGAGCGGCGCGGCTGTATCTGAAGCTTCCCTGGCCCTAATCGCCACCTCAGACTTGTGCGAGTGTATGAGACTCAGCATCTGGATTGTCTTCCCCAGGCCCATCTCGTCCGCAAGGATGCCACCGAGACAGTGCTGGTTCTGGCGGGGGAAGTTTAGAGACATATCACCCGAATAAGGATTCACATAAAAGCTGGGCTGGTTGGGGACTGGGGGAAGATCCTTGTCGTCATGGTCCTTGGTCGGCCAGGTGTATTCCTCCCACAGAGGGTGCATTGACACTTCTCGCTGTTTGCTGCGCTCGTCCTTTTCCTTGGACATCATCCAGTGCAGCGATTGTTTCTGATATGGACGTAGGTCCATTGCAAAGGTCCTCGCGGGCTCGGCCTTGGGTGTGTTGAAGTCGAATGACTGCGCCTTCTTGTAGAGGGCATCAAGCTGGTCTTGCTCAAGCTCCTCCCCATCTTCGTTTTCGTCAGGGGTTGAGGCGTCGGGATTGTCCTTGTTCAGACCCTTCGCTTGCTCTTTTTCCTTCTTTTCGTCACGCTCGGCCGCTTCCAAAAGACCCTGGCGCTGATGCTTCGCCGCGGCAGCGTTGGCTTTCGTTGGAACGAGGTTGATCTCCTGGAAGAGTTTTACCAAGGCAACCTGTCTCAAACGCATGGCCTTCTCCTCCGATGATTCAGCCTCTTCAAATCTACCGGTCGCGCGGTTGTCCTCGGCCTTGAAAGCTCTGTCGAAAAAAGCGGATTTGAGCAGCGAACACCTCAACTGCAGAAAGACAGTATCGTTCGTCCGTAGTCTCTCCGGCGCATAAACGCAGGTTCCTTCAAACTTGCAGACCCCTTCATCCATCAAAACCGACACCCAGTTCGCCGTATCCTTGGCCAGACGCCCGATCTCCCTGCCGCTGGTGTCGGTGAAGCGGACAATGACATCGACTCGCCTTGCTGCGGCCAGACTAACACGTTGTGGCCCTAGCTTGGATTGCCCTTTGGAGAGGCCGGTGCCGAGCGGGATGATCTTCTGCCGCTCGATCTTGACAACGTCACCGTGCTTCAGGAGGTTCAGCCCGCTTCTTGTAGACCATCCCTCGACTCCAAATGCGCCAATATATCGTGACTCAGGTTGCTGCCAATTGGCGAGGAAAGATACGCGAGGCGTGTCCGGAGAAACCGGCGTGTGGGATGTCGATTCTGGGGGCAAGGACCGAGCCGGGGCGGCCTTGGCAAGTTTTCTCTTTAGATTCCTCCATGTCCCGTCGAAGTACATGTTGACAGCTCTTTCGATACTGTTTCCGCAGTTTTCTTGGATAACCTCCAGGGCATCCGAGCCAATATCTTCGCCGACGATAGCTTCGAACGCCTTGCGGTCAAAGCCCACAGGAGCGGGAGCCGGTTTGGTCGAACTCGCGGCCGGGCGAGACGATAGTGTTCGGTTAAGGGAATTATCCACATCTTGTTCCAAAAGGGGGGAGCGCCTAGCCGGAGAGGATTTCGATTGAGGCTGCTTGGGGGCATTGAGGAAGCCATCTTGGTCGTCGTCGTCGTCGGCAAAAAATCGTCTTGGCGGGGAGGAAATCGATGGTGCAGACACGGTGGGGATCTCGTCGTCCGAATCGAAGAAGTAGCGTCTCTTTTTGCTCGGATGTTCCTCCTCTTCGCCGTAATGGTCGTCGCGGTCATTTACGTGATCCATCGTGTTGTGGAATACAATTTAAGCGACAAAGGTGGGCGCGGATCTTGGAAATTCCCAAGGCAATCCCAGCAGTTTTGGAGGCAACTGCACCTGTTGACGAAGGGCGCTGGGAGACGCGCCGGGATTTGCACCCGCGATTTTTGGCGTCCGCTATCACCTGACCGCGTTAGGCACTTTAACTCCGGAGCTTAGGTAGGGAGCACGGGCCACCTTCGTCATCGCTGCGCGGGAGCCTATGCCGAAAAAAAACATCGGACCCCTTTGGCTTCACGAATTGGCGTCGCCAAAGTCACTCTTTTATCCCTTCTACTTGAGGAAAGGCCTCTTAGAATGGGGCTTGTAGCTTGACCATCTCTATTTCCGCCATGCTTTCCTCCAAGGCTGTCGGGCGCGGCCTCAGAAGAGCGCCCTTGGTCGCTCGCGAGCTCCGTCGCGGAATTGTGACCGAAGCCGATGTCATCCAGGCGCGCGGTTACTGCGAAAAGCAGCTGCAGTATGGTTTCCAAGCGCATTGAGGCTAGAATTGAGCAGTCCCTTACACTCGCTACAGACACGGCGACTATGATGCCTACCTAATTCGCCGATTCCTCTCCCCGGCGGCGCGCGACGCTTACGATGCCATCCGCACCCTCAACCTCGAACTCGCTCGCCTCCCCGAGACAGTCTCTACGCCGACAATTGGCCGGTTCCGGATTCAGTTCTGGCGCGACACGATTGAGAAGACATTCGCAGGCAATCCGCCTAGGGAACCGATCTCCCTCTTGCTCTATAGTGCCATCACAGCCCTCAAGACGAGGGAAGGGGGGAGCGCAAGCTCTCTGAAGTTCTGGCTATTGCGCCTGGTCAACACACGGGAGAAGCACATGGAGGACCACCCCTTCACGTCCCTTGCCGCGCTGGAGGAGTATGGCGAGAATACCTACGCCACATTGATGTACATGACCCTTGCGTCGCTTTCTGTACGGTCTGTCGACTGGGATCATCTGGCGAGCCATGTCGGCAAGGCGTGTGGTATCGTCGCAACACTGAGGGGGATACCGGTTCTTGCCGCCCCCTCGAAGCCTATCCAAAGCCCATCAGGGATGAATGTTGGGAACACGAAAGCTCCCGCGTTGCTATTACCCCTGGACATCATGGCTGGATCGGGGGTGCAAGAGGAAGATGTGTTCCGCCATGGACCGGATGCCGAAGGTCTTCAGGACGCCGTCTTCAAGGTCGCAACCCGCGCAAACGACCACCTCATCACCGCACGCGAAATGCTGGAGAACCTGAAGGCGGGGAAGAGTCTTGGCCATGACTTTGAACATGAGGGCGAGACTGGACATGTTTACTCCCCCGAGGAACCCATCAGCTCTGGCTCTAGAAGTGAACAGGCTCTGAGAGAAAGGGCATTCGGGGTACTGCTTGAAGGAATCCCTGCTCGGGATTATCTTGCGCGGTTAGAGAAGGCCAACTTTGACCCGTTCAGAGTCAAGAGCAGTTGGAACCTCCCATGGCAGCTGTGGCGAGCGTCCAGTCGCCAACAAATATGATCTGGTTTCCGTCCGGAATGTCAGCCCCGGTGCAAGAGCCTAGCACTTTGACAGGCGTGGTCGTCCCAAAAACTTGGATATGATATCACATCGTTCCAAAATAACCCATGTCCAGGTCGCTTTCATGACCATGCTGCGCTAGACATCCCATGCATCAAAAGCACAGTAACCGGGAACTTCTGCCATTTATTCAAGAGGATTTCTAAGTGTTGCGAGCAGAATGCCGGGTAGAAACTGCCGGAGACTGGACGAATGGAATACTAGTGACGATCGAGATCGATCAATCGGTTGGTGGGTGCCCCAAGGAGTCAAGGGGTCTTGACGTTGTTATAGGAGCCGCCGAACTAAAAGTTGGCGCGTTTAGCTCCAGGGTTTGGGCGAAGTTCAGGACTCAGATGGAGATAGAGTTCGCTAGGACACCCCTCGTCGTTCAGGGACTTTCGAAGCTTAACGCCCTCGACACCGGAACGGTTCCCCGCGGTGGATACAGGACCACCACGATCGATGTAAGCAAGCGGCTTGGTGTGAGATCCTACAGTATTCTCCGATCTCTCTTTGATATGTGTCCAGGAGGCGGATGTACGGCGCAAGTCCTAGCCAGTACTATACGTACGAAGGCAAACTTCTGTGTTCCGTACAGGTACGGAGGCTCCGGCCAAAGAAATGGTCTACTCGGCCAGCGCGGAAGGTTCTCACTGTCCAAGTAGCCGTTCGGTTTGATGTGATGAGCCATCTCGTATTCTCAACAGGCCTTGCTGCTCAAGACAAAACTGTGTAAGGATTTCTCCAACGCATTTCGCACGGTCTCCGCCCTTTCTTTTGGCCTGAGCCTTCGTACTTGTGTAAACGAAACAAAACACCCCGAGCTGGGACGTTGGCTCTCTCTCTCGGGCCAGCTCTGTCCCGGGCCACAGTGTCCGAGCAGACCATCATGAAGACCAACGCTTCCCCTGAAGCCCCACAATGAGCTGAGTCGGAACATCACGCAGCGCTGACTGTGCTCAAGCCGCAAGGCACCGCCAGTTCGGGAGCGGCGGTCTCCGACGGCGCTGCTCAGCAGCGGGCCGAAAATCGACGGATACCATAAGAAACAAAACAGAATGCCGTGTGTAGCCGCAAATCCACAGTCTAAAAGGTCCACAAAACGCCCGTTCCCCACAATAAAACACTGGCCTGCGTCCAGGGAATTTTAATTTTTTTTTTTAAAGCTGGGGCGGGAAATGGATACAAATTAACGACCAGGCTCCAGACCCATCAGGCTCCATCGGATCCACTGGTCCTTCCTTTCTTCAACATGGACCATAGCTTTTCGCCCGCGAACTACGCCGATGACTGGTGCCGCGGCTCAGTTCACCCAGGAGTCACCCAGAGCCACGACTCGACCCTCATGGATGAGTGGTCCCAAAAGCCAAGCGGCGATGACCACAGAAATCCACGCGCACCGAAATGAGAAAGTAGCCCTGGCCGTTTTTCACTTACACGGGGACAAAATGTGGAGCACTCCGCGGGAGCTTGCGGCGCCCCAACTTTTAGCGAGAACCTCGAAAAGCGACCCCAAATTTCTTTCGAGTTACTTGGAGGTACAGCATGAAAGCATATTATGCGCGGGTGTAAACATCTCCGCGCCCAGTACGGCTGGTGGTGAACAGAAGCTCAAGACAGAGCCAGCCTGAGGACTGAGAACACTGGTTCCGGGCAAGGGGAGAGCGCCTCGTGAGCCGAGCAGGCGGCACCGCTCTGAGCGGTCTGCGAGTTCGGAAAAAGACATCATGCGTGTACCGCGGAGCGAGAGCGAATAGAAGCACACATCTTGCGGCCGTCGTCCAACGTGCTCTGCGTATGCCGCATGTGTGGCTGCTCGGAGCTTCAAATTATGTAATTGTATGCAGGTGAAACCGCTGGCGTGGTAATGAGGCGAGCGAAATCCCAACGCCTCACAGTCGAATTGCGCTTCTCCGAGGCGACGTGCTGGGCGCTGAGGGCTGCCAAGCAAGCTCGCGATTCCGACGACTGAAGTCGCGACAGAGCGGACGACTGACGTACCCCTCCCAAGCTCTGCGCCCAGGCTGCCAAGCTTGACAGCAAAATGCAGGATTTTCCAGCTTTCCCGATCTGCGCAGGGGCATGGCATCAGGAACTGCCCGGGCGACAGCTCGCAAGGCGTGGTTAGTGCTCTGAAAATGCGGGGAAGCTCTTTAGTTCATTGCAAGTCAGCCGCTCTGACCACCCCGCGATGCAGAGGACGTACGGGTTCTGAGTCTCATGGGCGGCTAAGTTACGAATGTGGCCCGTTGAGAGGGGATTGTAATTCCATCCAGAATACTTCCGAACCCACAGGTTGTTTTCCAGGTTTAGGCCGTACTCTAAACTTGGGGATCGTCGAGGAGCAAGCCATCGATCCCAGCGGCGTCACGTCAGGGGCTCCATGCCCAGCGCGATCCTAGCACGTGCTCTCGAGGAGGCACAAAGGACGCAAATTTTTTTATGGTGGACCTGGCTGAGAGGCCCGCAGGTGACCTGCTGATGGGGCGATGAGAGGCTCGGCAGATCTAGGGGCTTTCCTGGCGGCATCCCATTGGCTGTCCTAGGGGCTTCCCGCGTTCTGTGGGGCAGATGTCGCAAGTCTAGAAGCAGCGAAGAAAGCGAACCTGGGAAGTGTGAAGTCACCCAGCAGGCTTTGCACCTCTGGTTCGCATTTTGCTCGCCTCGGCCTTCCGTCCGTCGATTCGGCGCACGTCCGGAAGATGCACCGGTATTGGGCTCGTGGCTGACGCGATCAAGCCCCTTGGCCGCCACGCACGCCGCCCAGCCCAGGCTCGTTGGTTTGACTCACTTACCCTCCGCAGAGCGCCAATGCAAGACGCCAGACGACGACGACGTGCTCGTTGGGCTGCCGTCGCCAGCTGGAGCCGTCGGCCCTGTGCCCTTCGTGGTCCGTGGTCCCAAGTTGTCCTCCATGGGGATTACTCGGCCTGTCAGTTTCACGGTGATACCTCCCGTCAGCACCCTTTAGCCATTGGGACCGAGCAGTCATGGTTGCACTTGCAATGAGGGATCAAAAGCGAGCCGGGTTCCATGCTAGCACGTCGCCCGCTAGGTGGCGTCCCGAGCTCGCTAGAAGAGATACATTTCCCCGAGCGTACGGATCATCCGCCCGGGAGGCCTGCTGCCCTGGTCAGAAAACAAACGAGGTACAGAACGCTGGGGTGCAATACGCCTGAAATACAGCCTCCAAGGGCGAGCGCCCGGCATGGGCCAATGGGAGCGGCGTTCTTGGCGGGCAGCCTCCACACCGCGACATCGATCGATGTAGTGGATGGTTGCGGAGCCCAGCCATCCCAAGTCTTTGTTTGTCGCGGTCCTGCCGTCTGCTGAGTGGGCCGGACGCTGCTGCCATGACACATAATTACTTGATGGGAAACACAGCAGCATACAAATACTTTGGCCGGCCGGTGTTCCTTGTTGCAAATGCCTGCTAGGCTAACAAGAAACTGGGACTCTCCGTATCGGGATAGACAGTCTTTTCAGGGAGCTCCAATATATCTGCTCCGGCCTGTTGGCTTTCTTAAAACGAGTAACCTCTCTGCTGCTCGCCCACTACTTCGCACGCAGTACCTAGCCCAGCTCCCCCTCCTACCGACGACGTCGATTCACGGCAGCACGAGATATCTAGCCGCCCGGGCTACAGCGCACAGCACCAAGACGAGAGCCGCGAATTAACTTTGCTTCGCTCGACACTGAAGCACCCGCCGAGTCGTAACGCAACACAGTTCGGTGGCGGCACAACCATCGCAAATCGGGGACGTACCAGCAGCGGAAAACAAAGGGCCTCCCGGATCTTGTGATGACCGCTCGCTGCTAGTGGCGCATAGCTGCACATCTTGTCAGCTGGCCAGCCAGACACGCACGGCAGTAAAAGCGCATAACTTCGGGGTTGTTCCCGAACGGGCCGCAACCACTGGGCTTCGCTTGGACCGACTGCATCAGACCATCCCTCGTCATCAGGGACGTTTTTGCCGGCGCACCTCAGCAGTGACGCGAGCGGCGCTACTCCTGCCCCTCCCCCGCCATTGACAGGCCCACCCCACCTCGCCAAGATGCCTCACAGGGTCGCCAATTTCTTCCGATCGTCGACAAGCTCCCTCGAGAGCCAGGTATCGGGCCTGGCGAAATCAAAAAAGACAAGCGCAAACCCTTCTCGCGGGCGGAAATCTCCAGACAGGAACGGACAGCGCTCGGTTACATACGCATCGTCTATCGAGGGATCCGACGTCGACGAGTCGCATGCGGTGGGACACCCAACGCGCCTGAAGATGGGCGAATCACGGACGAGCAGCTTTTCGTCCGACTCGCCCCGCGAGCGCGATCATGGACACCATCACCGCATTTTGTTCCCCAGCATGCATTTCGGGCGATCCAGCAAGGAGAGCCACAGCAGCTCGGTGGCGTCGCTGGGCTGGAAGCTCGAGTCGCCGCCCATCGTGCTCTATGGCGACGCAGAACACAGCACCGGCGCGCTCGTCTCTGGCCAACTATTTTTGGACGTCAAGGAGGACAACGTGGAGATCGACTCTCTCGATGCCGTATTGAACATCAACGTCGCCCAGAAGAGACCATTCGCAAACCACTGCAACGACTGCGCGACTCAGGCCACTGAGCTGAAGAAGTGGTCTCTCATTCCTAATGCGCTGGCATTGAAGAAGGGTAAGTGACTTCGTCATGGTCCGCACAGTATCGCGACTAACACTGCATCACAGGAGAGCACGCTTTTCCCTTCTCGATTCTCCTGGAGGGGCACCTGCCTGCGACTATGGATGGTCCTTTGGTGGTAATCTCGTACGAGTTCAAGGCCGAAGCCATTCCCCGGTTGGCCGGAGCTCTGCAGACACCCATTCAATTTAAGAAGGCTCTGGACGTCAAGCGCAGCTTGGGATCCTCCGAGCTTCCGCACCACTCCGTCCGTGTCTTTCCACCGACCAACATCAAGGCCAGCGCCCACTACCCTCACATCATCCACCCTATCGGCACATACAGCCTGTGCCTGAAGCTGGATGGCATCTCTCGGCACAACGCCAACGTTGACACAATCGAGTACTGGAAGCTGAAGAAGCTCACATGGCGCCTCGAGGAGACGGCCAAAACAGTGGCCCCAGCCTGTGGCAAGCACAGTCCTAAGATCGAGGGTGCTGATCAGCCACAAAAGAAGGGGCTCGTCCGTACCGAGACCCGGGTTATCGGCGAGAGGACGCTCTTCTCGGGATGGAAGAGCAACTACATGAGCCCCACTGACAGCAGTGTCGAGCTCGAGCTGGAGTATAGTTTGGCAAAGCACGCCAAATTTGCTTGCGACACAAAGTGCCGTGATGGAACCGAGGTGACTCATCAGTTGATGGTCGAGATGGTGGTCTCGCAAGAATGGGCCCCCGTCAACAAACCAGCACTCGTCACACATACGGGTGTCGGCAGGATTTTGCGCATGCACTTTGGCACGATCCTCACCGAGCGTGCGGGCATCGGTATCAGCTGGGACAACGAAGCTCCCCCGATCTACCAAGATGTGCCCCCCAGCCCCCCAGCATATTTCCATGAGATGATCCTTGACGGAGAGTCTTCAATTGCTGAGCTGATGGAGCCTCTCGACCCAATGACGGGAGAAAGTCCGGAACGGGAGTCGACAGACTCTGGCGGTAGTGTGCAAGAACCCCCACGGTGGCGCTAATGTCTCGTCATCGCTTGGTGGATTTCATGAACTTACGGTTTACCTACGTGGTTATGGCGTCTGGCTTGGATTATACCCCGGAAAGCGGTTTGCATTGGGTTTCTTTTTGTTTTCTTGGATAATGGAAAATATTGGAGAGGGAGGAAAAGTCATCGTAATTTTTTTTGCGGCATATGGGCGGAAAAGCATCAATGGCGTCTGGCGGACTGGTCACACTTGGACAACAGGATCGCATCCCAGCTTGCCAATGGGCTCGACTGAGGCTGGTTTCATCTGAACTTGAAATGTACATAAGACATTTACGACTAATTTCAATTGATATCCCCAGAAGTGGGGTGAAGCTTGTGGAATACGTCTGCGAGTCAATCTTTGGAACCTCAGTGTCTGGGAACGTCAATTCGGCTGCGATCCGTAGGGTTGAGTATATACAACGGGGCCCTTCCACTCCCAAACCACAGAACACCAGGCCTGGAAGATGAGACAGAGCCCGTTGCTCTCTATGAACGGCGGGCTGTCCTTGTTTCGGCATCAAGCAAATCATCTCACCTTTATACCAATCCTGCTATTTTTAACATACTCTTTTATCTTTTTATCTAGTGTTTCTTCCAGAACATGAGTGCCAAGAGTCGATGTTGGCGATGAAAACCGTTATCGATAACCAAAAGCTGGGGTTCCCCACACAAAAGGCGGGGAGTCATTCAATTGCTCTTCCCTGTCGATGACTCCAACCTCAGAGCTTCAGCTTCGACTCAGCCGGCGAGCACCCAGCTGTATTATAAAGGCTGCTTATATTCTCCCTGTCTCACGCCCCGCGTTAATGCTCCATCTCCATTTGACACCCAGAAGCGAACGCCCTTTCTTCTATCCACAAGCGGCCCAATGATCCTAAGGATACGCATATGAACCCGGTGTTTGAGCTACCTACTCCACCCGCCCTTTAAACCCACGCCTCCATTGCGCAATCATGGCGACGAAAGCAAAACAGTTGCCCCACGAGAAGCGGAAAGGCGAGGCCGCGCTGAGCGACTTCGCCGAGTACGTCGAGAAGCAGCAGGCACTGCGGTACCCGTCCAAGGCCGCCGCCGCTGCGTCCTCTGCTGCGGCAAACAAACCCGCGACGGCCGATCTCGACCACCACGAAGAGCTCGACGACATCCTCGACAGCCTCGACCTCTCCGACCCGGCCCCTCGCGTAAGGCTACGAGACCTCTTACTATCCAACGACACCGAGTCTCTCCAGCGCCTCGCCGACGTCCTCGACGAGAGGTTAACGGAAGGCCATGGCGAGTCGGTCTTCGAGATCGGCTTCGAGAACAATGGCGACTGCATGAAGCTTACCAAAGACGAGTGGGAGGTCGCCTTCAAGAGGCTAACCGAGGCCGCGAAGAAACTGCACGCCGACTGCCGATTACTCCTCACTAAGAATGTGGGCGGTGAGCTCGATGGCACCCCAACAAAAGAGAAGGACTGCAGCGGGAAAGTCATGATACGGCGCACCCCCGGGACGGTCGAGGATGTCATCGAGACACGAATAGCGGTTGTTGGCAATGTCGACGCCGGGAAAAGCTCTATGCTCGGTGTCCTCGTCAAGGGCGACCTTGACGATGGCAGAGGCAAGGCGCGTGTCAACTTGTTCCGGCACAAACACGAGATTGAGACCGGAAGGACCTCGTCGGTTGGGATGGAGATTATGGGTTTCGATACCAAGGGCCAGGTCGTTGTGTCCGACACCCCGGGCCGGAAGCTGTCTTGGGAGGAGATTGGCAAACGCAGCGCCAAAGTCATCACTTTTACCGATTTGGCTGGCCACGAGCGCTACCTCCGTACAACTGTCTTTGGGTTGCTTTCTAGCAGCCCTAACTACTGCTTACTGATGGTAGCGGCCAACAACGGTCTTATAGGTATGAGCAAGGAGCATCTTGGGATCGCCCTTGCGTTGAACGTGCCAGTCATGGTTGTCATCACCAAAATCGACATCTGCCCGCCACAGATCCTGGAGCAGACCATCACGCAGATCACGCGCATCTTAAAAAGCCCAGGGGCGAGGAAAATCCCGATCTTCATCAAGAACCACGAAGAGTGCATCAACACGGCAACCCAGTTCGTGAGCCAGCGTATTTGCCCTATCTTCCAGGTCTCCAACGTCACGGGCGAGAATCTCAATCTCGTGCGCTCGTTCCTGAACATCCTCCCGCACCATGGACGTTACGATGCCGACGCGCCCTTTGAGTTCCATGTTAATGACACCTTCAGTGTGCCGCACGTGGGTACTGTGGTGTCTGGAATCGTCAAGTCTGGCGTTATTCACGCTGGTGACGAGGTCCAGGTTGGCCCTGACTCACTCGGCCGCTTCACACAGACGTCGATTCGGTCCATTGAGAGGAAACGGATAGGTGTTCCGGCCGCGTCCGCTGGCCAGTCGGCCTCGTTCGCGCTGAGGAGGGTTCGGCGGAAAGACGTTCGGAAAGGGATGGTCGTGCTGCCGAAGGGCGATGGCAGCCAGCCAAAGGTTTTCCGCGAGTTTGTTGCCGAAGGTATGCTACCTCCGTGAAGCCCCTGAAAAGATCTGTCCCATGACAGCATCATGGTTTGGACTCGTTCATATAACACTGCTGACAAACCGAACAGTCCTCATCCTTTCTCACGCAACCACCATCAAGACTAAGTACCAGGCCATGCTCCACGTCGGACCTGTCTCTCAGACCTGCGCCATCATTGACGTCGATCGCCCTTTTATACGAACTGGCGACCGTGCGACGGTTGCGTTTCGTTTTGTGCAGCGCCCGGAGTACCTTGCGCCCGGTGACAGGCTCCTGTTCCGCGAGGGCAGGACGAAAGGACTTGGAATCGTCAAGAGTGTCGGGTACGATCCAACCCATCCGCTGATGCCAGTTGATGCGTCGACGTCTCAGAAGGAGGAGCCGGCAGCCGCGGCCGAGACCAATGGAGCAGGCGAGTCGGCTCCTAGAGCATGAGGTGATGTGGTGAGGGGAGCTATTTGATGCGGTTATATTCTTGTACGAATATATACATTTGTTTGGGGCACTCTTTTGTTTTTCGGAAGCGCTGGCTGGCCCTGGATTGGCGTTGTCCAACAGCCCAGTCGGCTGTGTGGAGAGCGGTCCACCACCCGGGGCGGACAGGACAGGCACTGGGGAGGCCTTTGAAGGCAGCGAGGTACAGGCCCAATTTGGGCTGTGTTTGGGGATCAAGTATGACAGATTCATGTCTATATTAGTATTGACAGCGAGAACATGATATGACGATGACCTCCATCAGAGAGCTCCGGTGCTTGAGTGACGGACATTTGTGAAATAAAGGCCATCACCGCCGTGCGAATGTGTATGTCGCGAACTTGGGAGCAAAGTGTTGGCTTGAGCGGGCAGGCCGCAAAATTGGTATGTATTTCGGCATGCTGGCGGGCGCCCGCCGCTTCATCCGTCCAGACTTACGGCAGCGAACACATGCCACCCAGACATGGGGTCATGATCTTGTCCTCGGCAACGAGGCCTATTCCCTTAAGCATGCTCAAGGAGTTTCATCCCAACCCAATGAGCCCACTTCATAACCTAGCTCCATCCTCCCCTCACTCTCAGAACGGCCGCGAATGTGGTGCAATCAAAACCACACTATCACCTACGCCGAGCGAGTTAGCCTCCAAACCCCAACACACCATAGCCTCAAACATACCTCTGACGAACAACATCTCCGACTTCCTGCTCACGGTCTACATCCCCCATCAGCATCAACACCCCATATCACCACGACGAACCTGCATCGCAGCCCCTCCCTCACTCACCTTGATCTCCTCGTCCGTCTCCTCCTCCTCCTCCTCCTCAACAACGTAGATCGTCTCCTCCACATCGCCCAGCACAAGGTTGCAATGGCTGTCATATGCCTGCTCACAATTATCAGCCCCAGTCACTCTTCCCCCCCAGCTACCCGCCTCCAATCTGGTGTGCATGCACAGATCACATGCCATAACGCAAGGCGCAGACAAGGAGGCAGCAAGTAAGCAAGTACATACGTGAAGACGCCCCTTGAGCTCCCTGTCGCCGCGCAGCTTGACGAGCACAATCTCATCGAGCAGCAGGCGCACGAGATCGAGCGGCTCCGCGACCGGGCTTCCTTCCTCCCCTGCGTCGGCCATAGTGACTCTAGGTTTTCGGGGGTCGAGGCGGGGCGGGGCGATATTATTGCTTGGGATGGGTTGGCTGTCGTCGGTGTTGCGCAACTGGAGAGATGGGGTGAGGTGAGTTGAGGCGTGAGTGAGTTGGTGGGTTGGGGGCCTGTCACTGTGGTCGATCGACCACTGAGCGGGTGCTGCCCTTTGCAGAATTGCAGGGTGCACGGGCCAGATTTATGGATTCCAGGTGCGAGCGAGCCGGCAGGCTGGATAGGGCAGGCGGTGAGGTGGACGATTGGCAGAAGTTTTTTAATTTGGGAGCTGTCACGTCGGCAAGGTTTCCCCAGAATCGCTTCGATCTCGGTTGCAGCTCCCCAGGTTGTTCCAGGGTTTGGCTCTTCCCTGGCTCCCCACCGGTTGATGTGCTCGGTGATTGTGGAATTGGGTGTGGGTGTTGACCAATAGCGCGATTGTCTGGCACAGCGCTGCGATTAATGCAATGGAATGGACTTTCAGTGATGGACGCTTTCGCAGTGTTAGGCCTCACAGTGGCATGGCATCTGGGGGCATGCCCGTATCAAATAGATGGGCTCATATCAAAACACACCAGTGTCACTCGAACAAGAAAAATGCCCCCTAATGTCGCATGTCACTCAGCTCCGGAACGCTTACAAGGTGCTGGCAGGCAATGTCAAAGGTGAGTTCGCTGAAATTGCAAATCCAATTATTGCTGTGGAATGCCCGCTGTCTGCTATGTGTAAATGGCAAGGTAATCTTCATGCGCAGGGTATACAGGGAAATACACTATCCAACAGCGGAGGCGAAATGCACCCCAAACAACCTGCCGTGATCTTCTGCATCCCATGAGGTCCGCTATTAATCTCTGGTGCCGCTCGGCTGCAGCTTCCATCTCGACTCTTCGTGAGCCGTCGAGTTCGTTGCGCCTTGAGCGTCGTCCAGGTCTCTCCTTGGCGGTCGGCACTCAAAGGCCAAACTGTGGTTCATACATTCATTATAGACTCCCGGCGTCATTTCCCCGAAAACCATTAACCGCTCCACGTCATCGCCTCTTGATGCTGTCCAGCTTCAGGTCGTTCATGTACATGTACCTGCTCAAGGTGATCCAGCCGTAGCGGAACCACACCATCTGGCTCTTATGCGCCGTGGTCATGGCTCTCCACGCCGTTGTAATGCTGCCAGTATTGCCGATCCCGTTGAGGAAAACCAGGCTCTTGGGGTGATTCTTGTCCTTCATGTCTGTCCCAAACGCCCAGCCCGCCAGCGTCGCCACCACGTCCAGAAACCCGGTGTACTTGCGGGCTACCGGAACCGTCGTCAACGTGTATAGATCCACCGGGGCCGCCCAGCCGGTCCTGCCTGCGATCAATGCGGCGACGAACGCTTTGGCGCCGTGATACAACGAGATGTGGTTCGGGTGCTGCGATACGCCGCCAGCGTCGAAGGTGATGATGACGTCAATCGAGGCCGTGGGTGCCGTGTCTGCCTTTTTCGACTGCGCCAGGCCCGGCGCGAAAGCGGCGCTGAGGAGCCCCGCAATCTCCGTGGCGTCCCACGAGTTCTTCATGCCATCGGGGAATCTAGGGTCTTCGACGACAAACACATCGTCCTCCTTGCGCAGGCCAAGCGTCAGTCCCGATTTAGCGAGTTCGCGCTTCCTCGTCTCGCCGAGGCCGTCCGCGTCACCTACCGACGAGTATTTTGTCAGCAACAAGATGAGGTGGGCGCAACCCGCTAAGAATATTGCTTACCGCTACTCAGACACAGAATTTTGACGTGGTTGCCCGTCTCGGGTCGGGTGAGAGCCAACACGGTTGGCGCAAAGAACATCGCCTCATCGTCGGGATGCGCAATCAACAAGCAAATGCGCTTGTTGTACAGCATAGGAAACCTCGTCGTAACAACCCCCACCGTGTACAGGTAAAGCGTTGGGACGACGATAACGACGACGGCGACCGTCAGAAGCCACTCCATATTGCAAATGCAATCCAAAATCCAACGGGTCCGCCGTTGGCCTCGGGGCCCCGCTCCCTCGATTCAATCTCAGATCCTGTGAGGGGCAATGCAAGATTGAAAGACGGTCCCGACAGTGAAGCGCCAGGCGCGGCCGCTGCTGTCGCCTGGCCGTGCGTTTGTCAAGACCAGGCGCGGCGTGGCTGTGAGAGGGATCGCAAGGTAAGCCTGGGCCAGGACCTAGTCGCTTGGGATTAAGGCTGAGGGCTGCGGGCTGCGTGCTGCGCCTGCGGCTCCTCCCACGAGAAAGAAACGAGCGCGCGCGTGCGCTTCGAGCTGTCGCGGAATCTTGGAGCGACGGGCGCAGATAAGCTTCCTGAGGGTGGGAAGCTGCAAAGCAACCTTAAAAGCTTCGGCTGCCGAAAGCTGCTGGTGGTGTGGGATGCAAACCCGGGAACTGTAGTAGAGGGGCGGGCGGCAGGTTGGGGTCGCAATTATGCGGTCCGGCAGGAACTGGGAGAGCTCAATGCAAGCCAGGAGAATTCTTCAGAGAATCGGGATCACGACGGCGAAAACGTGGCAAGTTTCCCGCTACCTTTGTCGGCGTAGGATTTTATCGCGCGGGGAGGGTTGAAGGTAATGGTAATTAGTTACAAGCTGCCAAGGGTACAGGAGGACACGATAATGCCACAGTTGCGATTAGAGAGGATCCAACAAGGGGGTCATCCCAGTCGCCGCTGCCGTTCGTTGGTCACGGGCAGCAACAGGCGGTGGGCCGCTTTGCGGCTTTGCGGCTTTGCGGGTGCATCATTACTGCTTCATCTCGATTCTGGGGGAAGCAGGACTTTTTTATTTGCCGAGCGCCGTTCAATTGAACGGACCCCTCTCGCCAATCCCGCGCCATGAGGTCACCTCCGGGTTAAGCTGCACTTTGGGTGGAATTCCCAGGACAAACGGCAGCGGTGCCGCAGCACCAGGAAAGATTACCGGGCCTGCCCGCTATAGGCCGTCTGCTTGGCTCCTGCTTCAGGCTTGGCGTCCAAAGGCGCTGGGTCCCCCTCCTCCGTGCGAAAAGGCATTGTGGAGATCCCCACACGGTTATGCTCTTGAACATCAAGGTCTGCTTGTCACATTGCAGGCCTAGTCAACATCGTTGAAGGCCTTGATTCCAAAGGACCATCGGAGCATGCATTTAGGCCTTCTCAGAATGCGAGATAACCTCCAATAACCAAAACCACGGTTGCCTTGACAGTGAGAAGGCATTTTCCGCACTGGCTAGTGGTCCCGTCTTTCGTAGTGGGGCTGGTCCGAGCTTCAATCATGGCCGTTGGCGTCTTGTAGCTGTCTTCGGTCAACAACTTGAAGTCGACTCCATTCCTTCCAATTGTTTGCCTGCTCTCCGCCCCAACTTTCTTCGCGCGACCACTCGAGCGCAATGGCCAAGAAACGAAGGGAAGCCTCCCCAGGCATCAAGCTCAGGCAGCCAGACAGGAACGGCCCGACCGAGGAAACACTGCTCGACCTGGCGCAGAAGCGGAATCTTTTCGCGCAGGCCAAGGAGAAGGAAGATGCAAATAGGAGGGCCGCCGGGCAACCCATTAGGCGGAGTGTCGAGGAGGACGATGAGGGAGTTGTGCTTTCGCCCACGGTAGAGCGGGTCATGGAGACACTGCTCTGGACTGTGAGCCTGACGATGCTGCACTTTACACTGGATGTCCTGGTCCAGCACCAGTTCTCCGTTGACCGAGTCCAATGGCCCAAAGTCTGGTTGCGGGCTGTCCAGGCTTGGATGGGTGCGTCCATGCCTCAACCCACCACGCTGACCTGAATGCTGACCTGACTGCGTTCGTTGACAGTTTTCGCCCTCCTGTTTTATACGCTCCATCCGCATTCATCAAACCCGACAATCCTCCCCGGCCTGCCCCAACGCTTCCAAAATGCCCTACGGCAGGTGATTTTCTTCGCCACGAGCGTCGCAGCAGGCTGTTATCTCATCCATGTGACGAACTCGGCCGGCTACTTGGCGGTCATGAAACAGGCGCCGCCACTGGGCTGCCTTTGGGTGTGGTCCGTAATCGAGCTGGACCTGCCTTGGGCCGTCCTCAGTCTCGTCGGTGCTGGGTACTTTCTGTGGTCGGGAGGATATTCGATTAAATGACGATGCGCAGGAGGCGGCGGGGCTGCTGGGCAACAGACGAGACGGCTCTGTGCGCCGCATGTCTGGTTCCGGCCGAATTCCACCGGCGCTCGGCGCAACGTAGTCGGAGGCTTGTCGTCACCGGAATCACCGTGTCGCCGGGGCAGCCACGGCAGCCCACATTCCCCAGTCCAAAGCTTGCATGTATGTTATCGTCAACAATAAGGTTTCGGGGCAGAACAATGCAAAAGACTCATCTGAGATCTCCAATGCTTCCCCACGCACTCCTCCTCAGAACGTGGTGGCGGAGGCCATTTCCGAGCCGGGTCAGGCCCAATCACAGCCACCGCAGGGGGGCAAGCGCAAAGCCGCCGACCGGGCTGTGGTGATTGGTGCCTGCCTCAAATCCCTTCCGGAATCAGGTCAGCGCCAGCCCTGCCAACCGCACTGGCATGCGGTCCGATCTTTCTGGGGGGATGATGGCTGAGACCGACATGGAACTATTTACATCCGCTGACGGGGAAGGCGCAACACCGCCCTCGCTGCAGGCATGCAGGGCCGACTGCGCTGTTGCGTCTGCCACCCCAGTCCACCGCTGAAACTCACTTCGCATATATATTTTACATCCGCCGAGTTGGTCTGACAGACTTTTCCAGCTCACTTCCAAGTACTTCACTTTCGTCATTCACCATCGCTCATCCTTGACGGCATAAACCCCAAAGCTTATTGTTATCCGCCCGTCGATCTCCACCCTCCTCCAAACTTATAACTTCGCGATGCGCTTGCCATCCGTTCTCCCCCTGGTGCCTCTGCTCGCACGAGAGCAGGCTGCTCCGAGCGAAGCACCCGCACTCGCCGCCCGCAGCGTGCCTTTCGGCTCGGTCATCACCCAATGCACAGTTCCCGGGGTTGTGGCATTGACCTTTGACGACGGCCCATACTACCACACCCCCCACATCTTGGATCTCCTCGACGCAGCCGGTGCCAAGGCGACCTTCTTCATCAACGGCGACAACTGGACAGAAGACATCGACGACCCGAGCACCCCCTGGCCTGAGACGCTGCGACGGATGGTTAGTTCGGGCCACCAGATCGGGTCGCACACATGGTCGCACGTCGACATGACGGCTGCCGATGCTGCTACCAGAGCGGACCAGATGCACAAGTTGGAGCAGACCCTCGTCAAGGTCATCAACAAGTCCCCTACTTACTTCCGACCGCCGTATGCCACCTGCGCGGGGGATTGCTTGGTCGACATGGAGAAGATGGGTTATCACGTCATTAACTTCGACCTCGACACCAAGGACTACGCCAACAACACCCCCGAGAAGATTGGAAATTCGATGGACACCTTCTCGAGTGCACTATCGGCCGGGACAGCCAGCTCGTCCTTCCTGGTCCTCGCCCACGACGTTCATGAGCAGACAGCAACGGCGCTCGTGCCCTTCATGCTGGAAAAGATCAAGCAGAAGGGATACAAGGCAGTGACAGTGGGCGAGTGCCTCGGCGACCCGGCAGCAAATTGGTACAGGTCCGCATAGGAACTGGGCTACGGCGACGATGAGTGACGAATGTGTACGAAGGATTGCATAGACTCCTGGGAAATTGGATGTCTGGTGTTCTGTCTGTAGCCGGAAAACTCGCCGGGCAAAGGCGTGTCGGCGCACACACGGGGTTTCTCTTGCATTGGGTGTCTCGCCGGCGGGTTGTTTGCAGGAGTCCATTGGACGCCGCCGCCGGTCCGGATCTGCCCATGGCGTTCGAAGGTGCCGTTCTATAATATTTAATTGCATAGCTATCATTCAGGTTACACCTGTTGTTTCCCCCTTGCTTGTGTTTTGTTCCGTCACCCGCATGTCGCACAGCCGTTGCTGGGTGCTCTCTGGCCAACAGTTGGTCCTGCTGTCTCACCTTGGGCACTCGGCATGGACTCCTACAACCCAGCAACTGCTAACATTCCGCATACCAGCCGTGCGACCGCCATGGAAGCATGCAACACATCCCGGCTGCCAGGGCAGGCATGCCCCCCACCCGCCGATCTCATACCCCCACTCGTTCGAGCACTCGGAGGATTTCACCCGCCACAAACTCCGGGCCGTCTCTCTGAATGAAGTGCCCACACCCCTCTGCAATCTTGAGCTCCGCGTCCTCAGCGAGTGAGGCTAACCCCTCGTTATACGCCCTCCACGCGGGATTCACATACGCGTTCGTCACCGCCTTGGGCACCGCCAGCGACCCCTTCATCAGATCAGCACTTTCCCTCAAGAACACACCGACTCCCCACCGACCAACCAACCCCTGACTAAACCAGCACACCATCCACCCGCAAAACAAAAACCGACCCATCCGCAAAACAACAACCCTCCCCTCGCCAGGCAACAAAACAACAACCAGGCAGCAAAATGAAAGGGGAACAACAAACCTTCTCCGCCTCCTCCGCAAACACATCCCCATCATGTCCCACCACAACCAACACCACCCCCTTTCCCCCCGGTCCAGCAGGTAACTTCGGCTCTCCCGCCTCAGGCAGCAGCGTCCTCAGGTTTCGTCTATCAAACCCCTCCGCATTGCGGACGTTCGGGTGGAACATCGCCCTGAATCGCTCTCGGGCATGGCGGATGTCGGCGGGTGTTATCCCATCTGGTAGGGGTGGGGGTGGGTTGGGTTTCGAGTCGGGGTCGGGGAATAGGCTGACGAAATCGGTGTTTGCGATCATGGAGTCGAGGAGGAGCAGACCGGCGACGGTCCCTGGGTAGGTGGTGGTGTAGAGTCGCGCGAGGGGGCAGCCGATGGAGTTGGCGATGAGGATTAGGCGGAGGGAGGGG
>Ga0247770_1001044_pt1 | contig 24112 bp, 17 predicted proteins | sample UWRJL136409B6_FD_179943 | JGI IMG/M metagenome (GOLD analysis project Ga0247770, IMG submission 179943) | Plant litter microbial communities from Arlington Agricultural Research Station in Wisconsin, United States - UWRJ-L136-409B-6 | ecosystem: Environmental > Terrestrial > Plant litter >... | reverse complement strand
ATGCGACTTCATGCCATTCCAGGGCACCTAAACCTGCCCGCTCGCGCTGCGGAGCGCCCGAAGCTCGGCTTCCCTCTCACTCATTGAGCGGGTTTGCGGGACAGGCTCTAGAACCACGGGAAGCCCTTCGGGCTGGGTCGGCGCGAGATCGGTCGGCCGCGCGGCTGGCGGGATTGCGAGACGGGGCTGACGCCGCGTGCAGTTGAAGCCTCGCCCGCGCGAAGCCGTCCCGCCGCGAGGGATCGTGTGGCGAGGCTTTCCGTTGTTTTAGCGGGTGGGTTCACCCACCCGCGATGGTTGGGCCGGATGGGGATTTCTCCGTCCGGCCCATCTATCCGCCTCGTCGCCGAACGATGTTCGGTTAAGCGGGAGAGTGTGCTCGGGCGGGCGATGATCTTGCACGCGGCGGATGGCATGGCGCAGGTCGACGTTCAAAAGGATGGAGGGAGAGGGATGAGGATCGCGTTCCTGGGGACGGGGAGCATGGGGATTCCCATGGCGCGCAACCTGTTGCGGGCCGGGCACCAGGTGGCCGCGTGGAACCGCACCGCCACCCGCGCCGAGCCGCTGGCGTCCGACGGGGCCACGATCGCCCGCGCGCCGGCGGAGGCGCTGGAGGGGGTGGACATCGCGGTCACCATGCTGGCGGACGACGCGGCGGTGGAGGCGGTGGTGTTCGGGGACGGCGGGATCGTGGAGGCGCTGCCGGAGGGCGCGGCGCACATGTCGATGAGCACGGTCAGCGTGGCGTTCGCCGGGCGGCTGGCGGAGGCGCACGCGGAGCGCGGGCAGGCGTTCGTCTCGGCGCCGGTGTTCGGACGGCCGGAGGCGGCGGAGGCCGCGCGGCTCAAGATCGTGGCGGCGGGGAGCGCGGAGGCGGTGGAGCGCTGCCGCCCGCTCTTCGAGGCGCTGGGGGAGCGGGTCTTCGTGGTGGGGGAGGAGCCGCCGGCGGCGAACGTGGTGAAGCTGTGCGGCAACTTCCTGATCGCCTCCATGATCGAGTCGCTGGGCGAGGCGTTCGCGCTGGCGCGCAAGTCGGGGATCGAGTCGGCGGACCTGCTGGAGGTGCTGAACGGCACCTTCTTCGGCACGCCGATCTTCGGCGGGTACGCGAAGAACATTGCGGAGGAGCGCTTCGATCCGCCGGGGTTCCGGATGAAGCTGGGGCTGAAGGACGTGCGCCTGGTGCTCCAGGCCGCCGACGCGGCCGGCGCGCCCATGCCCGTTGCCAGTCTGCTGCACGACCGCCTCCTCGCCGGCACCTCGCGCGGGCGCGGCGAGCTGGACTGGGCGGCGCTGGCGGCGCTGGCGGCGGAGGACGCGGGGCTGTAGGCGGAGGCGAGATCAGCGGGAGGCCGCGCGGGCGGCTCGTGGGCCGGGGCTCGATCGTCCGGGAAATAGTGGAGGTCTGGACCGTCTATTGTGAGGCGCGTCCATCATGGTCTTCCGTTCATTTCTCTCCCCGGGAAATCCCGTGCTCCCTTCCACCGATCCCGCTTCGAGCTGTCCGTCGCCCCGCCGCGCCCGCCTGCGCCATCTGGATTCGCTGCTGGTCGCCGCCGCGGTGCTGGCGCAGGGCGCGATGCTGGCCCGCGGGGCGCCGCTGGAGCTGGCGGAGATCGCGCTTTTGCTCGGCGCGGCGGCGATCTGCGTGGCGGCCTGGGGATGGCGGTCGCGGGTGCCGCACCTGGACTTCGTGGTCGCCGCGACGGTGTTCGGGGGGCTGGGGATGGCCGCGGCGTCGATGTTCGGCATCGACGGCGGCCACGCGGGGCACGGGATGGCGCAGGGGGGCGCGGGCTCGCACGGCTACGGCGGCGCGGTGGTGGGGATGCTGGTCGTCTGCGTCCCGGCCTGCGCGTGGCGGTGCGATCCGCTGAGCGGCGGCGGATTCGCGCGCCAGGCGCTCGCGCTCCTGATCGCCACGGCGGGGATGCTGGCGGGGATGGCGGCGGGGGGATGGGCGGCCGGCCCCTGGCTGACGGGACCGCTCGGATCCTTCGCCGGGATGCACGTGGCGATGGTCGTGGGGATGGCGGCGGGCACCGCCGCTTCGCTCCCGGCCGTCGCGCTGCTGGAACGCGCCTCGGGGCGCCATACTGTTCTGCGCGGCGGCGTGGGATCCGCCGCGCCGTCCTCACCGAATAGCGTGTCTGGTCGCTGGTGATCGGCTCCGGGTGCTGGCTTGCCGCGCCTTATCGGATTATTCATTCCGGCTCCTGGCTGTGCGGCTCTCGCCTCCACTCGGCGGTCTCTCATGCGCACCTATCGCTTCGAGTCTTTTGACTCCGCCCACCTGCGCTTCTACGATCCTGATGGACGGTTTATCGAGAGCCGCCCGCTGGCCGGCATCTCCGAGTTCATTGACGAGGTGGAGACCGGGTATGCCACCGTCTCCCCCAACCTGGAGCGGCTGGGAAGGCGACTGTACGAATGGCTTGACGGGCCGACGGAGCGCTGGATGGAAAAGGTGCTCCCCGGGCCACAGGGCGTGGCCGTGAACGTGGATGTGGCCGAGGGCCTCCGTCATCTCCCTTGGGAGTTGCTGATGCGCGACGGAGTGTTCCTCTGCGCGAACGCGACGCGGCCGTTCACGCCGGTGCGCCGCGTGTCGCAGGACACGCGCGAGGTGGAGCCGGCCAATCGGCCGCTGCGCGTCCTGTTCATGGCGTGCGCGCCGGAGCACGTGGATCCGCCCCTGGACTACGAGGGCGAGGAGCGGGTGATCCTGGAGGCCACGCGCAATCGGCCGATTGAGCTGGTAGTGGAGGAGAGCGGGAGCCTGACGGGGTTGCGGGAGCAGATGGAGTGGTACGGGCCAGGGTACTTCGATGTATTCCACCTCACTGGCCACGCGGACGCGCGCGACGGCAAGCCGCGCTTCGTGATGGAGGACGAACTGGGCTTCCGCTACGATGCTTCGGCGGAGGAGGTCGCGGAGGCGTTCTCGGGCAACTGGCCGCGCCTGGTCTTCCTCTCCGGCTGCCGTACCGGGCAGGCGCCGGCCCGGGGCACGGTGCCTTCGATGGCGGAAGCGCTGGTGCGCGCTGGCGCTCCGGCCGTCCTTGGGTGGGCGCTCCCGGTCGGCGACGTCTCGGCCAGCCGCGCGGCGGCTTCGCTTTACGAGCATCTGGCGGTCGGCAAGACCATCGACGAGGCGATCGCGCGCGCTCGCCGTGAGCTTTTGGAAAACCGGAGCGCCTACTGGCACCTCCTGAGGCTGTATGCGGACGCGACGCCGCTGCTGCCGATTGTTACGCCACTCGGCACCAGGGGTCGCGCTGCGCTTCCGGTGCGCGAGGCATCGTCGGAGTTCCTGGATGCGGGCAAGGTGGAGGTCTGTCCGCGCGACCGCTTCGTGGGCCGGCGGCGGGCCATCCAGCGCTGCCTCCGCGTGCTCCGCAGTGTTCAGGGGCAGGACGATTACGCGGAAGGGGTGCTGCTGCACGGGATGGGTGGGCTGGGCAAGAGCAGTCTGGCCGCGCGCCTGTGCGACCGGATGCACGACTACCGGCGCGTGGTGATGGTCGGCAGGCTGGACGAGGACGGCTTCCTGCGCGCGTTCAGCTCGAAGCTCGAAGATCCGGATGCCATCGCCACTCTCCAGCAGGCGGGCCTGCCGCTCCAGCAGCGGCTTCGCCGGGTCTTGCACCTGCATCTCAGTTCCACGCCCCATCTCTTCGTCTTCGACGACTTCGAGCGCAGCCTGGACGAGACGGGCACGGTGCACGTCCTGATGCCGGCCGCGCGCGACGTGCTGGTGCCGCTCCTCGCCGCCATTCGTGAAGCGAACTCCACGAGCCGCGTGATCGTGACCAGCCGCTACACGTTCCCGCTCGCCGGCCCCGCGCGCCTGGTGGAGCAAGGGCTGGAGACGATGCGCGGAGCCGAGTTGGAGAAGAAGACATCTCGACTCGAAGGCTTCACGGAAACCCGGAAGACCGATCCCGATCTGTTTGCCCGTGCGCGGACGGTGGGCGCAGGCAACCCGCGCCTGCTGGATCGTCTCGACGCCGTGCTGGCGGATGCCGGGACGGATGCGAGCTCGATACTTTCCGCCCTGGAAGCGAAGAGTGCCGAGTTTCGGGAGGAACTGCTGCTCAGCACCCTTCTGGCGCAGCAGGAGCCCGCGTTCAGAAGGTTCGTGGCGCTCGCCTCTATCTACGATCTTCCGGTTGGTCGCGACGCGATTGAGGCGGTAGCCGGCACCGATTTGGCCGCTCACCTGGAACGCGCGGTGGGGCTGAGCCTCGTGGACCGCGGCCATGACCCTGAGGACGGCACACCGCGCTATTACGTCTCCGAACTGGTCGGCCCTCTGGTTCAGACGGAGCTTGACGATCTGGAGCGGCGAGATGCGCAAGCACGAACTGCAGAGTTCCTTTACCATCAATGGGCAGAAGATCGGCTTCGCGGTACCGAGCCACTCCTGCTGGAGATCCACCGTTTGGCAATGGCGGCAAGCCTGTCGGAGATCGCGGTGGCCGTCGCAGATCTTCTCGCAAACGCGTGGATCAACCGCTCCCGGATTCGAGATGCGGAGGTGCTGTCGTCGGCCACATTGGTTCTTGGAGAGGATTTTCGCATCCTTCACAACCTCGCGCGTGCCGAGCAGGTCCTGGGGAAGACAACCCAGGCTCGCGAGCACTATCAGCGTGCCCTTGCCTGCTGCCCCACCACAAGCGACCGGCACGTTGTTCGGGTGCGCGCAGCAATCATCCACAATCTTGCGGAGTTGGTTTTGGTGCAGGGGGGAGTGAAACGAGCGCTGGAGCTGTACCAGGAATCGCTGTCGCTGGAGGAGCAGATCGGGAACGTGCAAGGTAAGGCCGCGACGCTGCATTCGATGGCAGTGATACACGCGCAGCAGGGGGAAGTGAAACGAGCGCTGGAGCTGTACCAGGAGTCGCTGTCGCTGAGCGAGCAGATTGGGAACCCGCAAGGTAAAGCCGCGACGCTGCACCAGATGGCGGGGATTCACGCGCAGCAGGGGGAGGTGAAGCGAGCGCTGGAGTTGTACCAGGAGTCGCTGTCGCTCAAGGAGCAGATTGGGAACGTGCAAGGCAAGGCCGCGACGCTGCATGGGATGGCGGTGATACACGCACAACAGGGGGAAGTGACGCGAGCGCTGGAGCTGTATCAGGAGTCGCTATCGCTGGAGGAGCAGATCGGAAACGTGCGGGGCAAGGCCGCAACGCTGCATGCGATGGCAGTGATACACGCGCGGCAGGGGGAAGTGAAGCGAGCGCTGGAGCTGTACCATGAGTCGCTGTCACTGAAGGAGCAGATCGGAGACGTGCAGGGCAAGGCCGCGACGCTGCACCAGATGGCGGGGATACATGCGCAGCAGGGGGAAGTGAAGCGTGCACTGGAGTTGTATCAGGAGTCGCTGTCACTGAAGGGGCAAATCGGGGATGTGCAGGGAAAGGCCGCGACGCTGCACCAGATGGCGGTGATCTATGAGCAGCAAGGGGAAATGAATCGGGCGCTACAGTTGTATGAAGAGTCGTTATCATTGGAGGAGCAGATTGGGAACGTATGGGGAAAGGCAATAACGTTAGCGCAGATTAGTGGGCTACTCTACCGAGAGGGTAAGACAGAAGCGGCTCTGGCGGCCATGAAAACTGCGGCCGGCGATTTAGTCGGGATCGAAGCGTGGGCAGATCTGTCGGGAATAATGGCCAATGTCGCTGTGCTGGACGGCGACCGAGCTGCGATCTATTTCGCGCAGGCACTTTGGCTTGCGGTGCGGGTCGAAGTTTCGGCTGAACTGCTGATGAGCATCGCTGGAGCTTTGGTTAGTACCATCGGCCAAGAGATCCACTCAACTCCTCTCATCGCCGGTGGAACGCTGATCCAAGTAACGTTGCGAACGGAGCGACACCCAGATGCCGAGTCGCTCCGCGCGGAGGCATTCGCGTTGCTTGCAGCGACGGCAGGGGCGCGCGGGATCAACGAGCAAAAGCCATTTGGCGATTGGATCCGTGCCGAGCGGCTACTGGACGTGGAGTACGTCCTCCCCCGCGTGCTCCTAGAGTTGGAGTCGCTGGTGCCCGAAGGCGAGTGGCTGTTCGATCGCTCTCAGGTGGGCGCGGCCTGACGGAATCACCCGAATCCAAGCAGATGCCGATCGAGACCATCAACCCCGCCACGGGGGAGACGCTGGAGACGTTCGACGCGCTGACGGAAGCGCAGGTCGAGGAGAAGCTGGCGCGCGCGGAGGCGGCGTTCCAGGCGCACCGGCGGACGTCGTGGGACCGGCGCCGGGCGTGGATGACGCGCGCGGCCGAGATCCTGGAGGGGGAGAAGGAGGCGCTGGGCCGGCTGATGACCACGGAGATGGGGAAGCCGCTCAAGGCCGCCATCGCCGAGGCGGAGAAGTGCGCGTGGGCGTGCCGCTACTACGTGGAGCACGCCGAGGCGTTCATGGCCGACGAGGCGGTGGAGACGGGCGCCGCCCGCAGCCTGATCCGCTACCAGCCGATCGGCGCGGTGCTGGCGGTGATGCCGTGGAACTTCCCCTTCTGGCAGGTCTTCCGCTTCGCCGCGCCGGCGCTGATGGCGGGGAACGTGGGGCTGCTGAAGCACGCCTCCAACGTCCCCCGCTGCGCGCTGGCCATCGAGGACGTCTTCCGCCGCGCCGGCTTCCCCGAGGGGTGCTTCCAGGCGCTGCTGGTCGGCTCCGGCGCGGTGGGGGCGCTGCTGGACGACCCGCGCGTGAAGGCGGCGACGCTCACCGGGAGCACGCCGGCCGGCCGGAGCGTGGCCGAGCGCGCCGGGCGCAACCTGAAGAAGACGGTGCTGGAGCTGGGCGGGAGCGACCCGTTCGTGGTGATGCCCAGCGCGGAGATCGACGCGGCGGCGCGGACGGCGGCGAAGGCGCGCTGCATCAACAACGGCCAGAGCTGCATCGCCGCCAAGCGCTTCATCGTCCACGAGGCGGTGGCGGACGAGTTCACGGCCAGGTTCGTCGCCGCCATGGAGGCGCTGAAGGTGGGCGATCCCCTGGACGACGCCACGGACGTGGGCCCGCTGGCGACGGAATCGATCCGCGACGAGGTGGCGGAGCAGGTGCGCCGGAGCGTGGAGATGGGCGCCCGCGTGCTGACCGGCGGATCGGCGCCCGATCGGCCGGGATGGTACTACACGCCCACGATCCTCACCGACATCCCGAAGGATTCGCCGGCGTACACGGAGGAGGTGTTCGGCCCCGTCGCCCTCCTCCACCGCGTCCCCGACGCCGACGCGGCCATCCGGCTGGCGAACGACACGCAGTTCGGCCTGGGAAGCTCCGTCTGGACGCGCGACGCGGCCGAGGCGCGACGCTTCACGGACGAGCTGGAGGCGGGGATGGTGTACGTGAACGCCATGGTGGCGTCGGACCCGCGCCTCCCCTTCGGCGGCGTGAAGGAGTCCGGCTACGGCCGCGAGCTCTCCGTCTTCGGCATCCGCGAGTTCGTCAACGTCAAGACGGTGTGGATGGAGGAGGCGGGGCCGACGGATCTGCCCGACGCGGAGTAGGGCGGGCGGGGGGAGCGGAGTCGATCAGCTCTCCCACGGATTGCGCACGCCGATCGAATCCATCTCCGTACGTGCTCGCTCGATGTCTGCCGCGAAGCTCTCCGCCTCTTCGGTCGAGAGCCGCGGAAGCGAGGCGAAGAAGGCAGGGGGCTCGCGAACCTTTACGCCCGGCTTGCGGTCGGTCGTGGGATCTGGCGTGGACGGGATCTCGTTGGGCATGCTGTACTCCATGTCGTATCGAGTTGATCTATCCCGAATGAAACGAGGGCGTGCGGGAAGCTGCCCGCGCGCCCTCGACGCTACATGGATCAACCATGGTGTCCGGGCGGTGCGGATTTCGACGCACCACGCGCCACCCAGTGAGGATGGGCTGAAGCAAATGCGGTGAAACGGGATATGCGAAAGGGCGCCACGGCCGCGCGGCGCCCTCTCACTTGTCCGGGCCATCCTCCTTGAGGACGGCGATCCACCAGGGCGGCCGGTCTCCGCCCTGGCGGTAGATCTGCTCGAGGCCGTCCATCAGCGCTTGCAGCGCGGCGCCGCGCCTGGGCTCCGGGAGGTCGGCCAGGAGCGTGGCGGCGGCGGCGCGCGCATGCTCCAGCACCAGCGCGGCGTACCACGTCCGCAGCTTTTCCTCGGTGGAGCGCCGCGGCGTGGCGCCGCGCAGGAACGCGCGCAGCCCCATGGTGCTGAGGCCCACGCGCTTCGCCACCGGACGCAGCGATTCCGCGGCGACGGCGCGCCGCGCCGCCTCGCGGATGGTGGAAACGAGCACCGGCCGGCTAGGCGTGGTCATAGGCCTCGCCGCCGCACCGGGGCGTCCGTCCCCGTACAAGGCGTACTAAAAAAGTGAGATTACACTGGACAGGTTATCCAGCCCGCCGCTCCCGCGCAAGACGCCCCATTCACTCCGTTCACAACAGTTACGCAGTTTACGATAACCTCCCCCATCCGCCCGACGCGCAAAGGCCCGGGATGCAGTCCGCGAAGGCGGGCTTCGTGCCGTCGTAGCGGGGGATTTCAATCCCCCGGAGGATGCAAGTCCCCCCACGATCCCGCTCGAGTGCGATCCCCGTTCGATGCAATCGCCGATCGATCAACATCCATGGTCGATCGCAATCTCCCGATCCTGATCCCGATCCTATCCCGATCCCGATCGACCGAACGCACCGAGGGCGCACGGGAGAATTCCCCGCGCGCCCTCGATCTTCATCTCCCGATCCCGCCGTCCGTCCGCGGGCGATCGATCATCCCCCGTCAGTACGCGCGCTCGGGGACGCGGGTGGGCTGCTTGAAGAGGCCCTCGCCCAGGAGGCGGAAGCGGTCGCGGGAGTTCATCTCGTTGTACGAGTAGAGCGCGAAGCCCTTCACGCCCCGCTCGCGCCCCAGCAGGATCTGCTTCTCCACCTCGGCCAGCGAGCGGTTGGCGCCGATGCCGATGTACACGTGGCGGCCGGATGCCCCGGTGATCCCCTCCAGGTGGTCGTCCAGCAGGCACGCCCAGTCCGGGTTGTTGGCCGTGTACGAGCAGTAGGCGGCGTTGACGTTGAAGTACGTCATCGGCACCGCCACGTCCAGGTAGCCGCCCGAGGTCCACGCCCGCGTGTCCTGGAAGTACTGCTGCAGCCCGGTGGACGACGGCCACCCCCACTTGAAGCGGTCGTAGATGGGCCACACCGCCGCCGAGAGCACCGTGCGAGGCCGGACGGCGTTGATGCTGTCGTGCGCCTCCTTCACGGCCTGGTTCACCGCCTCCTGCCGCCACGCCACCCACGCCGCGTCCGCCGACCCCGCGCGCCGCCCGAACGCCGCCACGCTGACGGGATCGTACGACAGGAAGTTGCTGGGGTAGCGGATGCGGTCCAGGTGCACGCCGTCCACCGCGTAGCGCCGGGTGATGTCCGCCGCCACGCGCGCCAGGTGCGTGCGGACGCCGGGGATGCCGGGCGACACGTAGGCGTACTCGTACGCCTGGGAGTTGGCGCAGGTGAACACCACGTTGGCGCTGCTCACCATGGCCCACTCCGGGTGCTCCAGCAGCATGTGCCGCGGGTTCCCCGGCGTGCTCTCCTTCAGCAGCGCGCAGTACGACGGGCTGTACGGGTTGGGCGAGGCCCAGCCGGTGAAGGCGTTGATCCACGCGTGCAGCTCGATGCCGCGCGCGTGCGCCTCGCGCACCGCCACCTCCAGCGGGTCCCACGACGGCTGTCCGTTCCCCAGGCTCCCGCACAGGCTCACCGCGCACGGCTCCAGGGCGGACGGATAGTAGGCGTCGCCCTGGCCGCGCACCTGGAAGTAGACCACGTTCAGGTGGGCCTCCTTCGCCTGGTCCATGATCTTCACGATCATGGCCGTGCCGCCCACCGGCCCCAGGTTGGCCCCCCACTCGAAGCGGTTGACCCACAGCGCCCGCGCCTCCTCCGGGAGCACCACCGTGATCCGCACGCTGTCCGCCGCGCCCTTGTGCGCCACCGTCACCCACGCCTCTCCCGGCGCGATCGCCGAAACGAGCCCGTCGCCGTCCACCGTGGCCACGGCGTCGTCGCTGCTGGCCCACTCGTACCGCTCCTTCTTGTGCTCGAACCCGCGCCCCCGCGGGTTGGCCAGCTCGGCGGAGAGCTGGAGCGTGGTGCCGATGGTCAGCGTGGCGGTGTCGCGCGAGGCCACGGGGACGATGTCCAGCCGCAGGCCGTCGGGCGCCGTGAGCGGCGAGCCCCGGTCGGCGCACGACGCCAGCGCCGCGGCGCCGAGGAGCGCCAGGGCGAGGCCGGCGGCGCGGGAGCGGAAGAGGGGGGAAAGCATCGAGCCGTGTCCTCCGTGCGTGGGGGATGGATGAAACGGCGAAAACAGGCGCATCGTGGACCGGTCGCGCGAGCGGGAGATTGATACCAGATTCCCATTCCCAAGCGCCCGGAACGATCGGCCACTGCCGCTTCGTCGGGATCCGGATAGCTATCCATCACTCGCCGCGTCGTCAAGAGCGCGGTGAAACGGATGAAGGAGAGGACGCGCGGCCCTCCCCGCAACGCGCGTCTTCTCCTCGCCCCGTTCTTGCGCTAAGATGCCGCCTCCGCCGCGCTTGGACCCATCGCGCCAACGGACCCGAAATGCCCGGACGCCGTCCCGCCGCCCTGCCATCGCCCGCCACGCCCAGCGCCGACGAGCTCTACCGCCTGCTGGTGGAGAACGTCACCGACTACGCCATCCTCATGCTCTCCGCCGACGGCCGCGTCGTCACCTGGACGGAGGGCGCCGGGCGGACCACCGGGTGGTCCGAGCAGGAGGTGCTGGGGCGGTCCATCTCCATCTTCTATCCCCCCGAGGACATCGAGTCCGGCGCCCCGGAGCGCGACCTGCGCACCGCCGCCGCGCAGGGGCGGTGCGAGGCCACCGCCTGGCGGGTGCGGCGCGACGGGACGCGGCTGTGGGCCAGCGTGGTGATCACCGCCGTCTCCGACGCCGAGGGGCGGCTGCTGGGCTTCGGGCAGATCATGCGCGACCTCACCGAGCGGCGCGAGGCGGCGCAGCGCTACGAGGAGAGCCGCCAGCGCTACCGGTCGCTCTTCGAGAACAACCCGGCCGCGGTCTGCTCGCTGGACCTGGACGGCGCGCTGCGGACGGCCAACCCGGCCGCGGAGACGCTGACCGGCTACGCGGTGGACGACGTGGCCGGCGCGCCCTTCTGGACGCTGATCGCCATCGACGACCGGGCGAAGGTCCGGGAGATGTTCGCGGCGGCGGCGGCGGGGGAGGCGCGCACCTCGGAGACGGCCATCACCGACAGCAGCGGGCGGCGGGTGGAGGTGATGCTCCGCCTTCTCCCCATCATGGTGGGCGGGGCCATCCACGGCGTCTACTGCATCGCCGAGGACATCACCGAGCGCAAGCGGGCCGAGGCCGAGCGCGAGACGCTCCTCCTGCGCGAGCGCATCGCCCGCGCGGAGGCCGAGGCGGCGAACGCGGCCAAGAGCGACTTCCTGGCCGTGGTGACGCACGAGCTCAAGACGCCGCTGAACGTGATCACCGGCTTCGCCGACATCCTGAGCGACGGCGACGCGGGCGCGCTCAACCCCGAGCAGGCGCGCTACGTGGACCGCGTGCGCGCGGGCGCCGGGCAGCTGCTGGGGATGATCGACGACGTGCTGGCGTACGCGCGGATGGACGCGGGCGAGCCGGTGCGCCTGGAGCGCGTGGAGCTGGGCGCGCTCCTGGCCGAGGCGGCGGCGGGGGTGCGGGACGCCGCGCGGGAGAAGGGGCTGGAGGTGACGGTGGAGCGCGACGGCCCCTGCGTGGCCGACACCGACCCGCGCCGCCTCCGCCAGGTGCTGATGCACCTCCTGGGGAACGCGGTGAAGTTCACCGAGCACGGCGAGGTGCGCGCCGGCGCCCGCCGCGACGCCGCCGCGCTCACCATCACCGTCACCGACACGGGCGCGGGGATCCGCCCCGAGCACCTGGAGCACATCTGGGAGCCCTTCTGGCAGGCGGAGGACCCGCTGGTGCGCCGCGCCGGCGGCACCGGGATGGGGCTCTCCGTCGCCCGCCGCCTGGCGCAGCTCCTGGGCGGCGAGATCGAGGCGCGCAGCACGCCGGGGGAGGGAAGCGTGTTCACCATCCGCCTCCCGCTGGCGCGGGACTGATCCCGAAAAGATGAGCAGAAGTGCTTAGTCCTTAGTGCTTGGTCCTTGGTGGGTTACGCTGTCATTCCGAGGTCCGGCCGCGCGGCTCCACCGCAACACCCGCGGTTCGAGCGGATCGGCATGATCTTCCACCGAGCGGCCGCGGACCACGCCGAGGGAGGAACGATGGAGCTGAACGTCTACGTCAACTATCCGGGGCGCTGCGAGGAGGCGTTCCGCTTCTACGAGCGGGAGCTGGGCGGGCGGATCACCGGGATGCGGCGGCACGGGGAGCAGCCCCACGCCTCCGGCGCGCCGGCCGACTGGGTCCTGCACGCCCGCATCGAGATCGGCGGCACGGTGCTGATGGGCGCCGACATCCCGGGCGCCGAGCCCATGCGCAGCGCCTACCTGAGCCTCGCGCTGGCGAGCGCCGCGGAGGCGGAGCGGGTCTACGCCACGCTTTCCGAGGGTGGCCAGGTCTTCATGAAGATGGAGGAGACGTTCTTCGCGTCGCGCTTCGCCATGCTCCGGGACCGCTTCGGCACGTCGTGGATGCTCCTCCACGAGCATCCCATGCCGGCGGCGCCGGGGACGGAGGGCGCCGCCGCCGCGTAATCCCGGATCCCACATCCAATCATGCATCGCCCGAGATTGTCATCCCGAGGCCGGTCGCGCGGATACCGATGCCCTCACAATCCCTCGCAGGCCGAAGGGATCTATAGCCGGCAGTGCGACAAACTCGGCTCTTTCGCGGCCCAAGCTATGGATCCTCCAGCCGCTTGGGCTCCTCAATGATGCCCTTTCCGCGTGTGGTTGGATGCACGGCATGTTGTGAGATCTGATATGCGATCGGGGGATCGAGGGCGGGCGACCCGCCGGGCGGACGGGGGAGATTTCGGTGATTCGATAGATGCGGATCAATGAGGCAAGGCGTTCAGGATCCTTGACATCGGGGCCCGCGGAGCGCACTTTCTCCGCTCGTTTGTTTCCGGGCCGCTCTCCGCGGCCCGTGCTCGTCCCGCGTGTCCCGCCTCGTCTCCCGAGGCGCATCTCCCCCGCAAACGCTCCCTCCCGCGAGGTCCTCATGAGGCTCCAATCCCCGCGCATCCGCCGTTCCTTCCGCGTCGCCGCGAGCGGCGCCGGGCTCTTCCTGCTGGCCGCGTGCGGCGGCGGCGCGGACGCCGGCGAGACCGACGTGGCCGCCGCGCCGGCAGACGTGGACATGGAGCAGTCGGCCACCATCACCGAGAAGGAGCTGGCCTCCTTCCGGGCGCCCGCCGACAGCTCGCTGACGCCCGAGCAGGTGGAGGCGTACATCAAGACCAGCCTCCTGCAGTTCGACCTGATCCGCGCCGAGGCGCCGAAGATCCACGAGAAGGTCAAGGCCATGGAGGAGCGCGCCAAGGACGGCGGCCTCATGTCCGGGCTGCGCAACGCGGCCGAGGGCGTGGGCGCCATGGCGCAGGCGGGCGACCTGATCGGGGGCTCGTTCGTCCGCTCCTCCCGCACGCTGGGCCACAACCCGGCCGAGATGGAGTACGTCCGCGAGCGGATGGGCGAGATCAGCGCCTACCTGGTCGCGCGCCCCATGATGGACCAGCAGATCTCGATCGCGCAGCAGATGAGGCAGCAGGCCGAGGCGTACCGCGGCCAGCCCGGCTTCAGTGCCGACCAGGTCGCCGAGCTGATCCGGAACGCGGAGGAGATGGAGCGCTCGGCCCGGGAGAACGCCGGGGTGGCGCGCTCGGTGGCGGCCAACCACAAGGTGCTCCAGCAGTTCCGCTCCAACGTGTCGGACCAGATGTGGCTGAGCCTGGGGATCGCGGGCGGCGCCAGCGGCCTGATGGGCCTCAGCGGCCTCGCCGACCCGGCCGACGCCGACGCGCAGAAGAAGCTGACCGAGTTCCGCCAGCTCTTCACCGACGCGCTGGCCAACAAGGTCACCCCCGGCCTGGAGAGCAAGCCCGCCTCCGCCTCGGCCGAGCAGACGGCCCACATCGATCCCGCCTCCGCCCCCGAGGGCACGGAAGAGAACTGATCGGGATCGATCGGACGGACGGATGAACGGAAGAAGCGGCCTCCCCTGGCGGGAGGCCGCTTCTTGTTTTGCGGGGGTGGTGCTCGCGCCGTCAGCCCTCACCCCTCGCGTGATGGTCCGCGAAAACCGCCCCGCGGACACATCACGCTTTCCCCTCTCCCCGATACGGGGCCGATAACGGGAGAGGGGAACACCTCGGCGCTTCGCGCTTCAACCGACTGCGTTCCTCGATCTGTTCGCCGTTGCCGTGAGGTCTTCGCTGTTCGTGGTCAAGCAGTCATTCCAGGGCCGGGCGCACGACCATCGCCCGCACGCGATCGCCCGCAGGCCCGTGGAATCTAGCCGTCGAGCGAGAGGCCAGGGCGCGGCAGCGGCGACACGACCACGGCCGCAACCACCGCGGCGCGAACGATCCCGAGATCACGCCGTCGAAGCGTTCGGCGCGCCGGGCTCCGTCGGGAGGAAGAGGGTGAAGACGGCGCCGCCGGACTCGCCGTTGCGGGCGGTGAGGTCGCCGCCCATGGCGCGGGCCATCCGGCGGGAGATGGCCAGGCCCAGGCCGCTCCCCGGCTCGCGCTTGGCCTTGTTCCCGGCCGCGATCTGCAGGAACTCCTCGAACACCGCCTCCTCGCTCCCCGCCGGAATCCCCGGCCCCGTGTCCGCCACCGCGATCCAGCTGCGTCCCTCCTCCGTCCCCGCCGAGAGCGAGACGGCGCCCTTCTCCGTGAACTTCACCGCGTTGGAGAGGAGGTTCACCAGCACCTGCCGCACGCGGGGCGGGTCCAGGTCCAGCACCGCGTCGCGCAGCGGGTCGATCTCGATCCGCAGCTCCAGCCCCTTGCTGTTGGCCTGCGGCTCCACCGCCACGATGGCCTCGTCCACCAGGTCGCCCAGCGCCACGGGCTCGCGGTGGAACTCCATCCGCCCCGCGTCCAGCTTGGCCAGGTCCAGCACGTCGTTCACCAGCTGCGACAGGTGCCCGGACACCTGGCAGATGCGCTCCACCATGTCCTGCTGGCGCGCGTCCAGGTCGCCCATGATCCCGTCCTGCAGCAGCTCGCTGTAGCCCAGGATGGCGGTGATGGGCGTCCGCAGGTCGTGGCTCATGGCGGAGAAGAAGCGCTCGCGCCGCACGGCCGCCTGCCGCAGCGCGTCGTAGCGCGATGCGTTGCGGAACGCCGCCGAAGCCTGCGCCGCCACCTCCTCGGCCAGCGCCACCTCGGCGGCGGTGAGCGGCGCGCGGGGGTTCCATCCCACCAGCATGGCCCCCCACGGCCCGCCCTCGTGCGCCAGCGGCAGCACCAGCGCGGACGCCGATCCGTCCGGCGCCGGCACCACGCGCGCCTCCGGGACCGCGCCGGGCTCCACCGGCCCCGCCGCCAGCGTCTCCCCCGTGCGGCGGCCGCGGTCCAGCAGCTCCAGCAGCCCGGGCATGGCCTCGCGCGGCGGGGCGGCGTGGGCGCACCAGTCGTGCGTCTCCTTCAGCACCGGCACCGCGAGCACCGCGAAGTCGGCCTCCAGCAGCTCGGGGAGCCGCGCGCAGACGATGCGGAAGACCTCCTCCGGGTCCACCGTGTCCAGCGCGGCCACGGCCATCGCGCGGAGCGCCTCCAGCTCGCGGGCGCGGCGCTCGGCGTCCACCGCCGGGGGGCGAGCGGACGGATCGGGCGCGGTCGGGGCGTCGTGCGGCATCGTCGCGGAGTCGGGGGGGTGCGCGGGTGCGGTCACGGGCGCGGACGGTACGCCGCCGTTCGCGCGCCGGCGCCGGGGTGGAGGCGTCCGTCGTCCGCCGTTCGGGTCCGCATGGGCTCCGCGAAAATGCTGGTGTCGGGCATGATGCACATCATCCGATGAACGCGTGGCGCGGGCCGGCCCGGACGCGGGTCGGCGGGGGACGGGTGCCGGGACGGGCCGGGGAGCGTATCTTGCCGCCGACCGCGAGCCATCCCCGGCCTCCGCGCCGAACCCGACGACAGCCCGAGCCGCCCGAGATGACGCTTCCTCCGCTGCGCCTGAGAAAGAACGAGGACCGCAGGCTGCGTGCCGGCCACCTGTGGGTGTTCAGCAACGAGGTGGACGTGCGGATCACGCCGCTCACCGACTTCGAGCCCGGCGAGCCGGTGGAGCTGCAGGACGCCCGCGGCGCGCCGATGGGCGTGGGGTACGTGAACCCCCGCTCGCTGATCGCCGCGCGGCTGGTGAGCCGCGACCGCGAGGCCCGCGTGGACCGCGCGCTCATCCGCCGCCGCCTGGGGCGCGCGCTGGCGCTCCGGGAGATGCTCTTTGACCGCCCCTTCTACCGCCTCTGCTTCGGCGAGAGCGACGGGCTCCCGGGGCTGGTGGTGGACCGCTTCGGCGACGTGCTGGTGGCGCAGGTCACCACGGCGGGGATCGAGCGGGTGAAGGACGACGTGGTCGACGCGCTCCGCGACCTGCTGTCGCCCGCCGGGATCCTCTTCCGCAACGACTCCTCCGGCCGCGCGCTGGAAGGGCTGGAGTCGTACGTGGAGACGGCGCACGGCGAGGTGCCGGAGACGGTGGCGCTGGAGGAGAACGGCGTCCGCTTCGAGGCGCCGATGGCGGGGCAGAAGACCGGATGGTTCTTCGACCACCGGATGAACCGCGCCCGGATGTCCACCTACGCGCGCGGCCGGCGGGTGCTGGACGTCTTCAGCTACGTGGGCGGATGGGGGGTGCAGGCGGCCGCCGCGGGCGCCTCCTCCGTGGTCTGCGTGGACGCCTCCGCCCCCGCGCTGGAGCAGGCCAAGCGCAACGCCGAGCTGAACGGCGCCGCCGACCGCGTGGAGACGCGCCGCGGCGACGCCTTCGACGTGCTGCGCGCCCTGGCCGCCGACGGCGAGAAGTTCGACGTGGTGGTGCTGGACCCGCCCGCCTTCATCAAGCGCAGGAAGGACCAGAAGGCCGGCGAGGAGGCGTACCAGCGGGTCAACGCGCTGGCGATGGACGTGCTGCGTCAGGACGGGATCCTGGTCTCCGCCTCCTGCTCGTACCATCTCCCCCGGGAGGCGCTGCAGGACGCCATGCTCCGCGCGGCGCGCCGCCAGGGCCGCTCGCTGCAGATCCTGGAGCAGGGGCACCAGGGGCCGGATCATCCGGTGCATCCCGCGATTCCGGAGACGGCGTATCTGAAGGCGTTCGTGGGGCGGGTGGGATGAAAAGATGAAAAGAAGTGCTTGGTCCTTAGTGCTTGGTCCTTAGGTAGATACGAGGATGAGCACGATTGTCATCCTGAGGGAGCGTCCGCGCCTGACTCGCGTCTGCGCGGATGGTTGGGCGCTCCCGAAGGATCTATGGCCGGCCTTCTCACGACAGCCGGATTCCACCGTCCGAAGCCCGAGATTCGCTTTTTGCGGATCGATGATGGAGATGTAGATTCGCCGCGTGCCTTACGATTCCTTCGATCCCGCGCCGATGACGCCCGATCCACGCGCCGCCGAAGCCTCCGCGTCTCCCGACGCGCACGACGGGGGCGGGTCGCTCGTCCCGGCGCTGGTCGGCGCGGCGCTGTCGCTGCTGTTCATCCCCCTCCTGATGTACCTGCGCGACGGGGCGCTGGACCTGCTGGCGTTCCTCCTGGCGGCCAGCGGCGGCATCTACTGGGGCGTGGCGGCCACGGATCCGCGGCGGGGGATCAAGGTGCTGGAGGGCGCGGCCGGGCTGGCGTTCGTGATCATGGCGGTGCTGGGGCTGTGGTGGACGTCGCTCTGGATCGCCGTCGGGTTCGTGCTGCACGGCGCGTGGGACTTCGCGCATCACCCCAGGGGGATCCGCACGGGGCTCCGCCGCTGGTTCCCGCCCTTCTGCGCCACCTTCGACTGGCTCGTCGCCCTCTACATCGTCCTGCTGCGGTAGATCTCGATCGCCAGCCGTCCTTCCCCGTGGCCGCTCTCGTTCGCGAGGCCGGCCACACGTTTGTCCCGCGCCGTCGAGCTCTGTCCCGCCGGGCGAACGGGGAGCGGCGGCGGGACCGCGGCGCCGGACCCCACCGGCCGCTAGGCGGCGGCCTCGGCGGCGGCACCTGATCGAATCGATGGATCCGATGAAGCGCCCCCATCCGGCGGACCGGGTGGGGGCGCTTCGCATCTTGGACCTGGATCCCGTGATTCGCTGTGGGCCTGGGCGACTGAAGGATTCGTGAAACGCCGGGTTTGTCGCGGGGCCGGCTCTAGATCCTTCGACTCGGAAGCTCTCGTCGGCGACGGGCTGGTGTGACCGGCTCAATGACGATTTCCGGAATGCGCAGTGGTGTGCCGAGGTCTTGTTTTCCGACGTAAGTTGATTGCTGGCAGTGGTTTGTCTTGCCCGGCACGTCTTTGTCCCACGGGGAGAACCTATCGCCCGGGAGCGACGTCCGATGGAGTGCGCACCGGCGTGACGGGGCGCGCCACACCCTTCCAGGAGCTACTCCCATGAGACGCACTCTCTTCTCCCTCGCCGTCCTCGCCACCCTCGCCCTCGCCGCCTGCCAGGGCTCGCCCACGGACACCGCGCCGGGCGGCGCCCGCTTCGACGGCGTGATCGGGAGCGGCACGCGCGCCGAGGACGACGCCGCCAGCGCCGAAGGCAGCAGCGGCGGGATGATCGGCAGCGGAACGCGCTCCAGCGACGGCAACGGGACCGGCTTCCTGGGAGGCGGCACCCGCGCCGAGAGCGACACCACCAGCCGCGGCGGCGGCACCATCGGCAGCGGCACCTGATCGGGACCGATGGAGCCGACGAAGCGCCCCCATCCGGCAGACCGGGTGGGGGCGCGTTCTCCATCCGTCCCGGTCTCCATCCATCCCGACCGGCCGACGCGTCGCGCGCCCGGGATCCCCGCGACCGGGATCGGGATGAATCACCCGCGGCCCATCTCCCGTATCCCCATCCCCGGGGAGGAGCCCGCACCTCCGCACCCTCGCACCCCGCACCTTCCGCTTGCTCGCCGCTCCGCCGGTCCTGATATTGCGAACCGCCAGCGCTCGGCTGAAACACCCGAACGGACTCGACGACGGATGCTGAACGCTTTCCGCAAGTTCCTGCGCCCCACGCTCCGGCAGCAGCTGGAGGACGGGGTGCGCGAGGCGCTGCGGCGCTACGCCGACCGGCGCACGGCGCCCGACCTGCGCGTCTACGTCTCCACCGACCTGATCCCCCCGGGGATGAGCCCGGCGATGTTCGCGCGCGACGAGGCGGACCACCTGCGGCGCTTCACCGCGCAGTGGGCCCAGGACAACGGGATCGCCCGCGCCGGCCTGCGCGTGGAGGTGGTGCTCCTGGACACCAAGCGCGAGTTCGCCTTCGTGAAGCCGCTGGGGCTGGACGAGCCGCCCCCGCCGGCCCCGGAGGCGGCCCCGCGCGCCGGCCCGGAGCGCGCCCTGGTCCCCGAGCCCCCGCGCACCGCCGCCCACCCCCCGGCGTACGGCGGCCCCGCGGCGGGCGGCGGACGCGGCGCCGTGCTGGAGGTGGTGAGCAGCGAGAGCTGGCGCGACCCCGTGCGCATCGACGGCGAGCTGGTGGTGGGCCGCAAGCCGGAGCCCGGCGTCTTCGCCCTGGGCGACCGCTACATGTCGGGAAAGCACGCGCGCTTCCTGGCCGCCGGCGGACGGCTGACGGTGACCGACCTGGACTCCAAGAACCGCACCTTCGTCAACGAGCAGCCGCTCCCCGCGCACCGCGAGCAGCCGCTGTCGCCCGGCGACACCGTGCGGATGGGCAACACCGTGCTCCGCTTCGCCCGCTTCGACTGAACGGCGGGCGTGGGCGGACCCGGATCGTCCGCCGTCGCGGCGGGACGGATTCTGGACCTGGCTCAGTTAAGGACTAAGCACTAAGCACCAAGGACTCCGTGGCGATAGCCGATACGCTGCTCAACTGGATCCTGCGGGGCATCTTCCTCCTGTTCGGCGTGGGGGCGGCCATCGCTCTCCTGCGCTGGACCGCGGCGTTCTTCCGCGACCGGCGCGAGAAGTGGGCGCAGCGCATCGCCATCGGGATGATCCTGCTGGCGATGGTCTACGCCTTCGGCCACGCGCGGCTGCTGATGAACCGCGACGAGCTGGAGGCGGGGCGCCAGCGCTACGCCAGGTTCGGCGACCCGCGCATGGCCGAGCTGAACCGCGCCGAGCTGCGCGGGTGGATGCTGGACTGCACCGGCGAGGAGGTGAACGCCCTGGCGCGCTACGGGGTGCAGGAGGGCGAGGTCTCGCGCGTGTACCCGCTGGGCGAGGCGGGCGCCAACTTCATCGGCGGCGGGACGGGGGCGCAGGAGCGCGACTACACGGTGGAGCGCCTGTTCGCCAAGGAGCTGCGCGAGCCGCGCACCTTCGGCGAGCAGGGCGAGCTGCACCCGGCGGGGACGGACCGGCAGTTCACCCTCTGCTCCGGCCCCACCCGCCAGGCCTGGACGCTCCTGGAGCAGACCGGGCGCCAGGGCGTGGTGGTCGTGCAGGACGTGCGCACCGGCGCCCTGGTGGCGTACGCGGCCACGGGGCGGGCCGAGGACGCGCCGTACGGGATCAAGCGCTACGCCATTCCCGGATCGGTCTTCAAGCTGGCGTGGGCCGCCATGTGGTGGGACGCGGGGCTGGCGGACGTGCGCTGGCCCTGCCCGCCGTCGGTGATGGTGGGGTCGCGCCCCATCCGCAACTTCGAGAGCCACGAGTACGACCAGCTCTCCGTCCCGCACGGGATGCTGGTGGTCTCCTGCAACACGCAGGCGATCAACATGGCCTTCGAGCTCCGCCGGCGGCTGGGCGCGCAGGCCGTCAGCGACGCCATGCTCAAGTACGGCTTCGCCCCCTACTCGTCCGAGGCGCCGGGGCGCGAGGACGACTTCTGGAACACCGAGAACACGCGCTGGAAGGAGCGGATGACCCCGCCCCCGTCGCGCGTGAAGCTGCGGGAGAAGTACAACGCCTTCGAGTTCGCGCAGACGGCCATCGGGCAGGGGCCGGTGGACGTGACCCCCATCGCCGTCTCGCGCTTCCTGCAGGCCATCGGCAACGGCGGGACCATGCTCCCCGTGACCTTCGAGAGCGACCGGCTCAAGGAGCTCCCCGAGGGGCGCGAGATCATGAAGCCCGCCACCACCCTGAAGCTGCAGCGGGCCATGCTGGCCACGGTGGACAGCGGCACGGCCGTGCGCGCCATCCCCATCCTGCAGGGGAGCGGGTGGGACATGGGCGGGAAGACGGGGACGGCCGACGTGGCCCGCGGCCGCATCCCCGACGGCTGGTTCGCCGGGCTGATGTTCGGCCCCGACGGGCGGCCCAGGTACACCGTGGTCGTCTACGTGGCCAACGGCGGCCAGGGCGGCCGCATCGCCGCGCCGATCGCGGCCACCATGACGCGCTACATGGCCACCATGACCGCCGAGCAGGCCGCCGCGGCCGAGAAGCCGAAGACGGCGATGACGGAAGGGGGGCGCTGACCATGGCGTTCTCCAACCCGCTCCGCGCCTTCCGCCCCGCGAAGGGCTCCGGCCCCCGGGGCGTGCCCATCGCCGTCAAGCCGCACAACATCCCCGGCGCCGAGGCCAGCGGCCGCGCGCTCCCGGGGCCCATCTGGTGGGCGCTGTTCCTGGCGTGCGCCTTCTACGTCCTGGCGCACTTCTCCATCATCACGGGGGTGTGGCCGGTGCACGGCACCTCCCCCGGCGCCGGCGGGCTGCTGATGCGCGACGGGATGGCGATGGCCGCCTGGCTCCTGGTGCTCTTCTTCCTGCGGCGGATGCACTACCGGGGGGCGTGGGGGATCGTGGTCTTCCCCGTGCTCATCTTCCTCCTCTCGCGCCCCTCGCAGTTCCAGGCGTTCACCGACCCGTCGTACCAGGCGCGCGGATCCGGCCGGGCGGAGGCCAACGAGCTGAAGGCCACCAGGTCGCGGCTGTCGACCATCGCCCGCGACTACTCGCCCGAGCGGCAGGCGGTGGTCTACCAGGGCCCGCCGCCCCCGCTCCCGGACCCGTTCACGCAGGCGGTGAAGCAGGAGACGCGCGGCTTCATCGCCAAGTCCACCACGTTCCTTCCCGTCTTCCTGGCGCCGCTGATGGTGCTGCTGGGGTTCGTGATCACCCGGCAGCGGTGGCTGCTCCGCTGGCTGCGGGAGAAACGGGCGATCATCTTCGCCCCCGCCATGCTCCTCTTCGGGGTGATGGCGTTCTTCGTGGACCCGTCCACGGGGAAGCTGGCGGGGACCACGCCGTGGGAGCTGCTGCTGCCCCTCTTCGTGGGGACGTGGGCGGCGGTGCTGGCCGACGACGCGTACAACCTGGCCCGGCCGGGGCAGGTGTTCAACCGGCGGCGGCTGGCCGTGCTCTTCGCCTTCGGGGCGCTTCCCATCCTCCCCTTCCTCTACATCCACGAGCTGGGGCTGACCATCGTCCTGGCGTCGTCGATGGCGGCCATGCTCCTGGTGGGGACGCGGCGCGGGTGGTGGGGGGCGCTGCTGATGACGGTGTGGGCGGCGATGGTGGTGATCGTCTTCAACCTGGACGAGCGCTCCATCACCCGCTACCAGCTGGCGTACCACCCGTACAAGGAGCTGTCGTCCATGCCGCCGGAGCAGGCGCAGCGGTGGGCCGACAAGCTGCACCAGATCAAGCTTTTCGACGCCAACTACCTGGCCGGCGGGCTGCTGGGCGAGGGCCCCGGGCGCGGCCACGGCGAGACGGCCCCCAACGCCGCCGACGACGGCTTCTTCACGCTGCTGGCGGCGCAGTGGGGGTGGGCGGGGACGATGGCGCTGGTGCTGGTCTACACGCTGTTCCTGGTGGAGCTGCTGAGCACGGCGGTGCGGGAGCGGGGCGCCTTCGAGCGCACGCTGGTCACCGGGCTGGCCATGCTGATCGGGGTGCCGTTCTGGTTGGCGGCGCTGGGGGACGCGCGGGTGATCCCGCTGACCGGCGTGGCGGCGGCGTTCGCGGCGCACGGCGGCGCCAAGCTGCTGGCGTCGGCACTGGCGGTGGGGGTGATCGCGGGGATCAGCCACCGCAGAAGGGAAGACGAGCGGCTGGAGCATGCGCTGGCGCCGCCGCCCACCGAGACGGAAGCACAAGGGGTCCGGATCCGATGAACACCGAATCGCCGGGACCGGTCCGCGTGCACGGACTGGTGTTCGACGTGGCCGGGGCGAGCGGGCAGGGCCCGCGCCCCGAGAACCAGGACGCCTTCTCGGTGTCCGCCTTCCCCTCCACCGGCATCCTGGCCGTGGCGGACGGGATGGGCGGGCAGCGGGCGGGGCGCGTGGCCGCGGACACGGCGCTGCAGGCCGTGCTCCGCGTGGGCCGCGTGCAGTCGCTGGACGCCGCGCGCTACGCCGTCCGCTCGGCGGACGAGGCCGTCAGCCACGCCGCGGGCGCCGACCCGCAGGACCGCCAGGGGATGGGGTGCGCGCTGGCCGTGATGGCGCTCTCCCCCGACCGCGGCGGCGAGCTGGGGTGGGTGGCCGCCAGCGTGGGCGACGTGCGCATCCTTTCCCGCAGCCCGGACGGGACCGTGCGGCTGGAGACGCGCGACCACACGCCGGCGTACGCGCGCTGGGAGGCGGGGGAGATCGCCTTCGACGAGATCCCCGACAGTCCCGGCGCCAACCGCCTGCAGCGCGCGGTGGGCCACGGCGGCGAGGCCGACACCACCTGGATCCCCGTGAAGGCGGGGTGGACGTACCTGATCCACTCCGACGGGGTGACCAAGACCATGCGCCTGGACGAGCTGGGGCAGGCCATGGCGCTCCCCGGCGCGGCGCAGGCCGTGGAGGCGGTGGTGGCCAAGGTGGAGGAGCGCGGCCCCGACGACAACTTCACGGCGGTGGTGGTGCGGGTGCTGGGGGACGACGGCACCGCCACGCAGGAGTCGCCCACGCTGGCCGCGCCGCGCCCGTACACGGCCGTGCCGCACCAGGACAGCACGGTGGACCAGCGTCCCTCGCG
>Ga0247770_1001043_pt1 | contig 24139 bp, 32 predicted proteins | sample UWRJL136409B6_FD_179943 | JGI IMG/M metagenome (GOLD analysis project Ga0247770, IMG submission 179943) | Plant litter microbial communities from Arlington Agricultural Research Station in Wisconsin, United States - UWRJ-L136-409B-6 | ecosystem: Environmental > Terrestrial > Plant litter >... | reverse complement strand
CCCCCCCAAAATGAAAACAACTTGGATCGTCTTGGCCGCTCTTGCGCCCTTCACTCTCGCTGTCCCTTGGGTGATTACTATCACCGAAAAAGACATCTCAACTCCTGGTGAGTACCACCTAACCCGCCAGTGTTCGACTTGTTCAAAAGTCTGACGACCCCCTTTTCCACCCTGCAGGATCAACCCGCTCTCAGCACCACGCCCTTCGCGATGACTGCTCGTCCTGGTGCGGAGGGCATTGCCAAGACCGGGGAATCGGCAGCGGCAGATGTGAGAACGGCCAGTGCACATGCGGGAGGCTTCAAGTTGTGCCTTTCCTTCGCGATGACTGCGATGACTGGTGCGAAGGTTCTTGCAAACAGCGGGGATTGGAGGGCGGGGGTTGCAAGGACAGCCAGTGCATATGCAAAGGGAAGGATCCAGCGATCTGCGAGTCTTGGTGCAGGAATTCGGGATTCCCTGGTGGCACATGCAAGGACGGCCAGTGTACATGCGGTTTTCGGCCGCCGCTCCTGCGGCAGTCTGGGGAGTTGAGGAAGGACTGAGAAAAGGTGCTGCGTAGGAACGAGATTTGGATTGTCAAAACGCTCCGGATTGTTCAACACACCGGTAAACAAACTCGAATCGGTGCCAAATCAAAGGTGCCGAGCCAAGTGGTGACGCATCCAAACTATCCCAATTACTGATAAATCTCGCCTTGCCTTATACCACCCTTCGAGCCTGATCCGTCGATGAAGTAGCTGACAGTGTTTCCCCTGGCCTCGGCGTCGGAACGCGACACCTTGATACCGACACCCACAGGATCTTTGAGTTTTCCGCCGAACCCAGCCCCCTTCAGAACATCTAGGCTGTCCTTATCAGCACTTGTTAGCAACGAGACAAGTCCAAAATCGCGTGAAATGGGCGTTGGGAAAAGCAAGAGCACAGTTAAAAGGAGCCAACACTGTGACGATTGGCTGTAAGGCGAGAATAAAATAAAGCCCCCAGTCTGCCCTGAGGGTAGGAACATCCCGGGTGATGGTCTGCATTTGCATGTATGTTTCGTTGTAATGATCCTTATCCAGGTCCAGTATTGTGTTGTTCTTGGTGTTCCATCGTGGACCGCTGATCTGTACAGTTACGAATCCCTCAAGCGCTGCGATGGTTGCTTGAACACAGCGGCAAAAAACAGCGGCGTTGGTAGGTATCTTCCAGTGGGATAGGTTCCGAAACCTTGCAAAGTCGCCGATATAGTCGGTGATGCTCTGCCCAAAGGTTTCCTTCAAGTTCAGCTGACAGTTGTCGTAATATTGGTAGTCGGCGTCGAGAGGATCCCGATCGCAGTCCGCCGACTCAAGCTCCATGGACGTGCGCGTGATCTTCCAGGTCGCGGTGCAGTTGTGTCTCCTCAGGTCGAAACGCATCGCGAGAGGCAGAAAATAGCGCCAAAGTGTCTCTTGGTCGTTTTCTCCCCCACCTAGTGTTGGCATCGTGGTAGTGAGTGCCCACGAACCGTCCCACGACAAGGCGAGGTCGTCAGCAGCCAAGCTTGCATGCGCAATGACGCTCTTGTACGCATTGTTGAGCTTGTATATGGCGGCATGGCTGGTGGGATATTGGCCGAATCACCCGCCGTATCCAAGAACGGGGCGGTGAAGTTTACTAATATTACATTGAACCTTGGAATCGGACCGCCGAAGTCCTCAACCATCGAGTATCTCACAAGCCAGGACTGAAACCCTGGTGGTGCGGCCGGAGCGAATTCTGACATTGTTGTTTCCGCTTTGGTTGTCGCTATGCCTCCGCCGAATTGCTTGTAAGATACGCTCAACACCAGCGGTAAGGCGGCCAGGAGCGTCAGAAGCGTCTTCCATTTCCAAGCTGGCTGGCTCGTCAGTGGTGACAAATTGAGAAGGCCCGCTAGGTTTTGGAGCCTGGGGTGGCCGGACCGCGCCTCCAAGAGGATGAACAGGAACGGCGAAACTCGTAGCAGACACGAGTTGATAATTCCCAGCAGGAATCCGAGCCCGACGATTTGGTTGCTGGTACCTAGTTTCGCGGCGTAAGGCAAGCCAGGGTGTATTATCGCAATGCCTGCCGCGAGACAAGCAAACGATGCAAGCGCTGCGACAAGATCCGCATTGTCGACCCGACTTTTCGAGGTCGGCACTCCAAGATATCGAGGTCCCCTATCGCTTTCTAATTCGGGCGCTGGCCGTCCTAATACAAGCGGTGTCAATGCCGGCCCCGTTTCCTCCAGCGGCTGAACTTCCTCGGGCTTTTGCACAGACGTGACAGTTGCCATCTTGAGACCATGAGCTGAAATCAGCACGTAAAAGCCAAAAAAAGGTAGTTTTCCCTGGGACTGGAAATAGGATGCAAGTTGCGGAACATCGACTTGATAACTTTGTTCACATCACAGAGGCTAACTCCCCATATTGGGGCCAAGCATCTAAGGCAGATTCAGGGGATCAGCTTAGGCGAACTGGGAGCTGAACGACCACTTAAACGAAGTGACATGGCTATCTCTACGCCGTAGGTACTATGTGATCTGCAGACAAACTTGGTTCAGCGATTGGAAAGCGGAGGCACGCTGGGGAGCCGATTCGTTGGCCCCAATGCCTGCAGGTTGTTGCATGTGCGTCTGTCTAGGCATTCGTCAGGGTGCCCGGGCGCTGAAAATACGGCCACTTCAAGACGAATGGGGACACGGTATTTCTGCGAGGCTTGGTGGCTTGCTGTAGCTCCGGAGCTGAACTTCCGGGTGTGGTCTAGCCAAGACAGATGTTTGGTAATGGCAATCGTCCGCGTGGTGCAGGAGCTGAAATTATTGCATTGGTACTGAGAATTCTTTGATGTCCCCAGAATATGCTACGTCATGGACATCCCTTCGGTCTAGATTTTGCGCTTCCCTCGAGCAGCCTGCATCCTATCCGTGGCGTGCCCGAGGTAAGCAACGGTAACGGTGCGGCCTGAGGATCGATAGACTTGTGGCATCTAGCGAGCCTAAATGGACTTCTCGGCGTTGTCGGTCTGGTTGATGCACATGGCGTCTGCCCAAAGGATCCGGTCGGACGTGTGGGACCGTAAATCGGCGACGACGGACGCGAGGCTCTGGGTGAAGATGGAGGGGACGGGTAAGACCTGCGACGGGGCTGAGCTTGCACAGTTTGTACAAATCGCTGGCCATTGTTCGTTGATCGTATCCAAGACCATGCTATATGCTTGGCCTAAGCAATGCGAATTTTGCGACACGCGTCAATATCGAAGGCTTCGCTATTCATGACGCCATGAACATAACAATCCCCGACAAGATTCCACAAGCCAACATCTGCTGACTTCCGCAGCACTAACGGAGTAGCACCTCCGCGAGCGAGGACGATACGGTCACCCGCTCGAACGTGCAGGCAGTTGGAAAGCCCGATATATCCCCGCCGAGTTCTGAAGGGGATCCGATCGACCATCCACGTCCCTGGCGGCACCTTGTTGAGCCCTGTCATTTCTTCCACATCCAGGCCGTCCATCATCCCCCCCACAGCCATCTTGGTCACAGAAACTCCCCCGATGATGGCAACTCTAACATTGCGAAAACGCTGCGAGGATCAGCCGACCCAGGAGTTCTCTAGTGACGAGAGCTGAGCCGCCATGGAGAAATATCCCTTGAAGAAGTTCTTGGCTTTGGTAGAACGGAGTTGCTCTGGAAGGTTGCCCATAAATATAGTGGCCAAAACTGCCTCAAGAGAATCCTCTCCGGTCGGGGGATACTTCGCACCCTCCTGGTGCCCCCACATCTTGTAACCCTGATGCTGTCTTGCGATGAGATCTGAGTTCTCAAGTCGCTGATTTGAGGACCCGTTTAGCTCTGGGAGACGGCTTGCTATCAAAACATCTGTCGATTCCTCAATCTCGTCATTGATCAAGCCGCCGAGCTTCAGAATCCCGCCGTTGATCTCGTAGACCTTGGGATACGTGCTGGCAAGACACGGGTCACTAGAACCAAATACCCCGACCTGAATGGTGCGTCGGACTTTGACACACCGAACGCGGTGACCTCTGCGATTCTCGTGGCCGTCCAGTCCACCACCCAAGACGGCAAACCAGGCACTCGGTCGCCTTCGATTGCGTGCCCGAGCCCAACGCTTGACAGAGCATACAGCCTCGGAAATCGCGCCATGAGGCTTTCTGTCACTCGCTGGTAGAAGATGGCTATATCCACCTTGTAGTCCGGGTCGATGAATGGTCCTGGACTCTCATCATTTCCCCTGCCATCATCCCCAACATGGCACACACCTTGTCTCGAGGATCAGTGGCCAAAGAAGACGAATTCCAATTTCAGCAACCACATGATGCCAACTCCGTCTTCGGTCCCATCCATTCCACTGGCGTCGATAGCACCCTTTACCGTATCCAGTCTGCCAACACTCTTCATCTGCCTGCTAAGCTCGTCCCGAGTGGGCGCAATCTCCCGCCAGCTGCAGTAAGCCAAGATGACCTCCGTCCACTCATACGTAGACTGGCCCCAGTGCAACCAAACCTTTCCCCGAGCAAGTGCAACCTCCTGGATGATCCAAACCCGACGCCACTACGGATTGCGAAGGAGTTTCAAGAGCGCTGCGAAGTCCGAGCTGCGCTCGCGAAGCCTCCCCCAAGCACCACTCCACGCCAACTTGAGTGCCAGCGACGAGGTGACGTTGGCGGAAGCCGAATGGAAAGTGGGCAGCGGCACGCTGAATTCCTTCGATATATCGTGAGCAAAGCCAACGAGCTCTGTGATTTGGCGTCCCGCCTCGGTAGTTTCGTCGTGATCAGCTGCCCCCAGCCAGACTAGGACTTCGTGGGCCCGCTGGTATATCTTGCCCATCAGCGGCACCTGCTGGTTCTTCTCGTCCAGGTCGCCCTGGTTGATGCATATTGTGTCAGCCCAGATCGACACGACCTCGGTCGGGCTCCGGAAGCGGTGCAGTGCATCGAATAGGTTGGGAGTGATGTGCAGCAACGAATTGTCGCATACGATGCCGCTGTTTGAAGTCGGCGATTCTCCCCAGCAGTACGAGATGGCGCGGTACTGAGGCAGTGGGTCGGTGAGAAGCGAGACTTCTCGTAGTGTGCACGAGATTGGCGTTGACCCGCTGCCGGGATGCAGATCGAGGATTCGGATCGTCTCCGTCTGGCTTGAATCGCAGAGCGATGTTGGATATTTGAACTTGTCCATCTGTATTTCACGGACTTCAGGCGGGCGAGCCACTGCCGTCGCAACGAGCTTTCGTTGTTGTGGTTTCAGATTCGACTCAACGGGAGGGGGTTGCATTTGTGTTGAAGACCCACCGAGCGAGACCCGACGTGGCAAGCGCGATCCGCGACACTTGGCGAAGAAAGTCTCGGTCTGGGAGATTGCTGCGCTAGACTCCGGAGCAGACCCCCTCAAGACGGAATCCGAACGCCGCGGCATCGAACTCGAATCCATCACCGGCGTATAATGGCCAGCGACCTGGATGCGCGTGTTCATCTAGCGGGTTCAACTTTCGGCGAATTATCTTCTCCTACCAACCTCCCTTGGAATAGGAACGCGTCTCCGGTCAATCGAACTCTCAGTCCAAGTTCGCTCTCTCTGCTGCCTCGCTAGACTGAGAAATTTTTCGGCGAATTCCTGTGGACCTCGCGCTGGGATGGAATTTCCCTTATTACTCGGTCCACGTCTACCCCCGCTTGTCTGAAAGTTTGGTCATAATTCTGACGAAAACTCTGCTAGAATTATCCAACGACTCCCCAGAAGCAATTCCAGCCGGGGCATTCAGTCCCAAATCGTAGCCAGAAGAGTATAGCAAAATTGATGCCAAGAGCACATGTGCATGGGCAGCGCGACACACTGCTAAATACCCAAGTTTGAAGACTTTGAAGATAGTTCCCCTATCACGGCCTCTCTTTGCTAGGAAATTGCGCCGGACATACCAGGTACTCCATCATACGGTAGACAAGCTGAAGCCGCATACCCACCGAATCTGCCACCAAACCCACCCTTGCCCTCCCGAATCCGGCACACAAACAAAAAAGACCACCACCTACTGCTCAAAGGCACAAACACAGCCACAGTTCGTCGAGCACAGGCCCCGCATCGTCGGCGCATCGACGCCCAACAGACCAGTGCACTGCAGCATGCCACCCTCCTGGGTAGTCTTGCACTGTGTTGCCGTCTGCGACACAACCTGGCACAGGCCCTGGCAGGTGTTGCCCGTGATGGTTGTGCCGTCTATGGTGAAGGAGCAGTCCTCGTTGCAAGTCCATACGCGGCGGCCTTGGCCGACGGCCTGTCGAGTTTGTTAGCTATCGAGGTAGGAGGTATCTAGGTATGGTATGGTATCTAGCTCCCGGAGTTTAGGCGGGATGAACTCGGTCGGATGAGGGTTAGACTTACGCGGTCGGCGAGCGTGCCCACGTGGGCATCAGAGGTGCCGGGCTGTGGAATTGGGTCTGCAGTAGCGAGACCTGCGGCGAGGGCGAGGGCGAGGGCAACGTACTGAGCGAATTGCATTGTGGGTGTGAAGCGGTGTGGCGCGGAGTTTGCTTCTTAATGTGGTTGTGGTGTTGGGGATGAGGTACAGGAGAGAAGAACTGCGGGCGACAGCGTACTCTTATAACAACTCGCTTGCGTTCCTTGCGCGCTCCAGTTTGATGCCTCGTCGAGCTGGCGTCTTGTCGCCTCTGTGGTAGCCTGGTAGGCGGAGAGTGTATTCGAGCTTACGAGGCTGGTTCCGTTGCATGACTGGCCTGGGAATCTAACTACAGGTCGGTACAGTGCCCTGAAGAAGAAGGTATCAATGCCCTTGAGTGACAATGTAGGTTCGTCAGATATGGGTACGATGCCGATGCCCACCAGGGCACACAGAAGACCTGGTCGAGTCTCCATATCCCAATCCCACGACCGCTTGCGGCGTGGTGCATGTTGTTCGTACTTGATTACCCACTCAGACCGGGAAAGGTGGGTGGTATCCGGATCACGATTTACTCCGGATGATTAGTATCACCCGCGCAGCAACTTGAAACACAACTGGTGAGCCGCGGGGGGGTTGGTGGTCAGCCTGTGGCTCCTTTTCGTGGGGGTGAAGGGCTAGCCGTGCTATACCCGGGATACAGCATCATTGACGAACCATACGGCTCGCTATACGCCATGTACATCTATCACCCGGAAACGACTAAATCATGGTTCCGAATTTCGTTCATGTGTATAAACTGTCCAAGAGGCGCCGTGGTCATACCATCTACGCCGCTGTTGGTACTTGTGTGGGCAACAGAAATGCTACGAATAGCATCAAGAAATTGAGCAGCTAGCTGCTTGTCAGCACACATATGCACCATGGCGAAAGGGGGAATGCTTACCGATACAATAAAAAACGGCAGTCCTACTCCCCACCGCGGCAAAAGCTGCCAACCCCACTGGAAGAGGTTCGAGTATGCGATAGCCCCAGCCATTCTCGCCACCAAATCGATCAGGGCAGCTGTGGCATACACCTGGCCCGTATGAGTCTTATCGCCGTACGATGCCAAAAGTCCTTGCATCGCTTGGTAAAGGCCGTATCCACCACCCGTGAGAATGTATCCTACCATCATGTCAGATGAAAGGTTTAAGGCTCGCTTAGTTGTTAATTTACCTACCCGTTATTATGGTCCACTTGAAAGGGAGGCCCATCAACAGACCGCCAACGCCCAGCACGATGGAGCTGACGCGGACAACGTTGACATCAAGGGCCAATGGCCGCACACCGTGCCGGCGCTCAAGGACTTGAGAGAGAAGAGCAAGCATGATCAGAACGCCCAGTGTCACCATCCCGTTGGCGGAGATGAGGTATCCAACCCGCGAAATCGGCCAGTTGAGGAAAACCGACGTGTAGACTATAGCGAGGGCTCCGCTGGAGAGGTTGAACGTGAATAGGAAAACCACAAGGAGGCAAAGTCGAAGCTCGCGAGTGGCCCAAGCGACACCAAGGGCGGATGTAACGGAGTTGGCGTTGTTTCGGAGAGAAGTGAGGATCCTCTGCCAGGTGCTTTGGGGCTCGGACTCGGGCTCGGCAGGTCGTGTCTCGGGTATATCAGGGGAAGGGATGCGTTTCTTCGCTGCTAAGGTCTCAGGCATGAACAGCGTCATGACAACAGCGAAAATCAAGATAGCTGAGCTAAATCGAAATGGCAACCAGAGGTCTTTTTCAAGGAGCCAAGATCCGATGGGAGCCATGATAACATCACAGACGATGGCGCCAGCGCCGAGCATGTAAAACACGGTCGTTCTCATATCCTCGGGGGCGACGTCGACAACGACCGAGTACACGGCGGCCGACAGAACGCGGGAGCCGCCACCAATGATGAGAAAGGCCGGCGAGATTAGCACGAGGCGTGTGTCGAATGTTTGGTGGAAGTAGCACACCAAAAGCGTCCAGAAATATGCTAATGTTTGACCGAGTATCCCGAGAAACAGCACAGGTTTGCGACCGTGCCGGTCGGAAAGACGCCCGTAGGGGATTGTTAGCAGGATGCCCGGAATGAAGCCTAGCATCGCCTTCTTGGTACGCAGGAAAATGAGCGTCGTCTCAATCTCGTACGTCTTGCAGAGCTTCTCGTCGACATAGGAGAGTGGCGGTGGGCCGATCACGCTGGGGTCGTGCACGCGGTAGTAGTCGCGGCAGACGGCCATCTCGAGCAGCCGCACTTCGGGCGTGTCGAGCAGCGAGCCGCTGACATCGGCGAGTATGATCAAGACGAGGACGAAGATGAGGGCGTTCGGGTACAGCGAAGGCGATGCCGCCGTCGATGCACGCGCTGACGCGGTTGCATCGACGCGTTCAAGGAGCGGGGTCGTCTCCTCGGGGATGGGGATTGGCTCAATCGCCTCCATGTGTTCGGAGCCATCGTGGCCACCATTCCGATTGCCGCTTTCATTGTGTTGCGATGTCATGTTGTTTCAAGTTCAATTGCGCCGACTGCAGTTGTGCACGTGGCGGAGGAAAGAGCTCGAGCGGGGAGGCGGGGTCAAAAAAGGAAGTAGGCAGCCGAGCTGCAATTACTGAGTGGCTGCCGGAAGATCAGACCCCCACCTTTTCTTGAAGGGTTGCATTCACGGGAGTAACGAGGTCGGGGCTGTTACGATTCGAATGTGAAACGAAATTGGAGTTCAACGAGCGACAGCTAGCTAGGTACGAAGACTCTCTCGATACCCCCCATCTTTGATCGACCCGTATGTTGAATACAGCGGCGATCACCTACTCTCGTTCCTTCCCGCTTCCCACCTCTGAATCCCGCAGGTTTTGTCGGGTTCGAGCCGCCCCCGACTCGTTCCTGCCCAAGTTTAAATCTGGCCCCTGGTGCAAAAGCAGCCGGAAAAGCAAAGCATCTTCTTGACGGGCACCACGAAGTCGCCAATGCCAGGCGCATACTCCCACTGCGCAGGGACGGCCGCCTTGGCGTTGTCGTCGGTCCAGCTGTCAGGCTGCGCGAACACAACGTTGGCCTTGGCGAAGGTCTTCTCAACCTTAACCACACCCTCCTTCTTACGCTCCGTCAGCAGAGTGAGGCCGAGCAGGTCGTTAAGGCCCTCCTCCTCGAGGATGGCGTTGAAGTCGGCATAGAATGCGGGCTTGTCGGGCACATCCTTGTAGACGGCGGGCTGGCCCCACTCGTTGAAGCCGAACTCGTACGGGATCATCTTGCCGCCCTTAAACACCCAGCTGCGCGGCTTAACTGAGCCGCCCATCATGTTCTCGTCCCGGACGACCCAGGGCGTGGAGATGGCGCCAAACTCGACGAGCTTCTCGTCATCGCCCATGTCGAAGTGGCGGTGGATCAGGCACACGGCGAGCTCGTTGTGGACTTTGTGCTTGCGGAAGACCTCCATCATCTTCTCCTCGATGATGTGCTGAGGAGAGCGCTCGAGGAAGCTATCGAAGGCATTGTCGAGGTGAGGGAGCGCCTGGTACTCAGCAGGGCGGTAAGTGTCGATGAGGGTGGCGGCCATGATTCAAGGGGGCAGGTAGCAGGTATATAGTTCAAGTTGCTGACAAAAAGAGTTCTAGTTGGAGTAGACAGCTGTGAATATGAGATGCAGGCTGAAAATCTCAATTCTAATAGGAATCTGAGGGGCTCTTATACTCGAGTTCTGGTTCATTTCTCCCACCTAGCACATTGCGCTCTTGCCCCACCGCGTTCAAGACCACCGTCGTGCACACGAGTACCAAATTCAGTGTCTGCCCTCATCGTCTTCAACCTCCATCGCACGACTAGACCGGCCGTCATGGAAGCTCACCAGTCTCAGCAACCACAACGATCACAGCCTGGAATGGATGTCTCGCTACTGAGCGAATCAGAAAGCAGAAGAATGAAGGTATCATCTCCAAAGTATCAAGATTACAGACCACACACACCAGGGCCTCTCCATTGATGCAGGTTTATTCCCATTCTTTCCACATCGTCGGGGATAAGAGAATAATGAGCGGCTTGGTGCACAGCCGGTTCTTCATCCCATACTTTCGTATACACCATGTAGTCTACTTAGGTAGGTACGCAAGCAATGATATGAGTGTGGGGGGACCGGTCAGCACACCTCACATTATCAGTAACAACTACCCTCCTTACCATACGTTGTCACGCAACGCAGTATTTTGTGATTAGTCTGATCTACAAGAAAAGAATAATCAGTGTCATGCCTCGCCGTGTAGCTATGAACTAGATACGGGTATGAGTGGAGACTTCAGCGGACCATCGTACACCTGTGCCGGAGCTATAAATGGTAGGTAACACAGGCAACCGGACCTCCCCGGACTGCACCTCGTGTAGTTGCCTCTTTTCGGAAACTTGTATTTTGCCGGACCGTTGGTAAACGCTGGCTCCACCGATATGATGCCCTCATGCGGAAAGTTTAGTAAACCTAAGTCTCAATGGAGCAGGTGTCCTCGCCATTTTCCCCAGCGCCCCCACACTGCATGCTGCGCCGTCCGGCGTATAGATTCGCTCCACTTCAACCGGCCGGGGAAAGAACGCCTTACGTCCGGCCTTACGTTATCTGCATTGCTAGAAGTGGCAAAGGCAGGTCAACATGACACAAACTAATCGCTTTTCCAGTAGTCCTTGGGTTAGAAATCCACGGCGGGTTCTTGCGTCGCCAAGCTCGTCCCCGTCAATCGAAACCAGCCATGGACTTCCTGACATGCACCAGCCCTTCTGGTGAGGTGGATCTCTCTTTGCACTTTGAGGACATAGTGCTTTGCATCGTCCCCCGCAGCCTGTTTCTGCTGATTCTCGCGTCAAAATGGACCTTCGCGCGGGGAACGCCGCCGGCATCGAGGGCCACCGATGTCAAGTCGCCAATCTTTCTGGCACTGGAACGCAAGGTGAGTGCGCACTTTGAACGCTCGGTTCGTGATTCGTCATCCTGACAACCCTCAGCTTTTGCTTGTGGCAGTCGCTGCTCTCCATCTGGGGTCACTCGTGCTCTATGCGAAATTCCCCAACACGTCTCCGAGTTTGCTCAGAGGCCGCGCTTCAGTTGAGGCGTGCACCCTGCAGTTTGTTTGCGCCCTCGGCTTGCTGCTACGGTACTCGGCCTCGAGAAAGCGCTCCCACCTTTTCGAGTCCGGTCTCCTCTGCTTTACCCTGTGCGATATCTTCCGAACTTACACGACATGGAGGCTCTCCGAGTCATCTCCTGCCGCTGCACACCAAGGTTCCGTCATTGCCATATTACAGACGACTGCAACAACAGCCTACGGACTTCTCCTCGGGATTACCACGTGGTCTTCGGAACCATCCGACACCAAATATGTCGGCATCGTCGCCAAGGAGGCCGATGCCAGTCTTCTCAGCATTCTGTTTCTCTTTTGGCTCAACCCTCTCGTCTCCCATGGGCTCAGAAACCGCCTTGACCAGAAAGATGTGGAAAACGCCGAGATACACCAAAATGCTGTATTCCCCCTCCCAGACGGAGCGACCGAAAGTCCCAACGTAGGGGACGGAAGCATTGGCTTCCTGCGACAGTTGGCACGGCGAATGCCGCCCTTGACTCACCTACTCTACCTAGGCTCGGGGTTCATGTCGGTCTTGGCCGCCGCAATCACCCTGTGCCAGCCCCTCATTATCGGAGGGTTGGTTGGTTTTCTCCAGGGGAGCCAACATCCCTCTGTTGGGGCTTGGCTGGTACTCAGTCTGTTTCTAGCGTGGGTTCTGCTCTGTGGCATTGCCATATTGCCAGAGGCTAACATCTCCAGTTTCCTCGCCGCTGCCCTCCTACAAGCTCAAAGCACTCACCTCCTTGACCAAGTGGCGTACCGAGTCCGAGGCTTTCTGATCTACCGTATTCACGTCCAGTCTGTCCAGCCTGTTGATTATGGATTGCCCGGAGGAAACGAGAGTGCCAAGGTTACCGTCCTCGCAAATGTCGACGTGCCGAATTTCATCAACGCGCTCAAGTCCATCATCCCCCTGATTACATCAGCCATCACTGTGGGTGTTGGCGCTTACTTGCTCTACCAGGTTGCAGGTCTCGCATTTTTGGGGCCGCTTGTGCTGTCTTTGTTTAGTATTGCCGTGCCCGTTCTGCTTGGTCCACAGCTTGCTCGCTGCCAGCGGGCAATCCTTGAAGCAACCGAAAGGCGGCTCCGTTCCATGACACAAATCGTTACGAATATTCGGAGTGTCAGAATTGGAGGTGTGCTTTTGTTTGCAGGCGAAGAGGCACTGGCGGCCCGTCGCCTTGAGATTGCTGCGGCAACTCTGTACCGAAAAACTTTCATTTTCGTAGCCTGCGCTGGTAAGTGCACACGGGCTTCAAGTTCTCGTCAATCTGCTGACTATAATGTCACCAGCCGACTCTGTCAATGGGTTGTCATTACTCGCAACCTTTGGGCTTTATACTATAACGAAGGGTGCCTCGAGCTTGGACTACACCGGACTTTTTACCGCCCTCTCTCTTATTGCTATCATGATTGGCCCCTTCATGAGCCTCGTGCAGATGCTTCCTGACCTCTATGAAGGATATGTCAGCTGGAAGCGGATATCACAGCTTTTTTCTGCTCCTGGGACGGCGGGCTCCAGTGGCCCCGGGGACGAAACGAGGGCTCTAATCCGGGCTGCGAACCCTGACCTCATTGCCTCTGTTCGGGATTGCAGCCTCGGGTGGACGGCCGAGGCTGTATTGAGCGGGCTAACTCTAAACGTGGAGAGGGGGAGCATCCTACTCATTACAGGAGACACTGGTTTAGGAAAGACAACGCTTCTGAAGTCGCTTGTTGGGGAGGTCAGGGTGTTGGATGGATTTGTGAATATTCTCGCCAGTCGAGTTGCATACTGCGACCAAGCTCCTTTCTTCTTACCCGGCGAGATAGTTCGGGAGCAAGTGCTCTGGGGCAATGACATGGACCAGACACTATACGTCGCGGTTCTGAGAGCGTGTCAACTTGACGTAGACGTTGCGCAATGGTCCGACGGAGATTCTCAAGTTGTCTCCACAGCGGAGGGAGTCCCTCTTAGTGGAGGCCAAAGGAAAAGGCTGAGTCTCGCCAGGGCACTCTACCACAATCCTGAACTCCTAATTCTGGATGACGTCTTTACTGGGATCGATTCCGATACAGCCGCTCAAATGCGCGATGCGCTTTTCGGGCGTGAAGGGTTTCTGCAAACGAGACTGCCTGACATGGCTGTGATTCTGTCGTCATCATCTGGTATGTTTCGGGCTACCTTGTGGCAGCTATGAGTGGCAGATCAATACTAACGGAGATGCAGTCGAGATTGAAGTGCTCAGAGACAGGCCCTTTATGGTCCTTGATGTCAAAGAGTTTACCACACGGTCCGAAAAAGTGGAGATTATCCAGGAGACGGTGTCTGCTGAGATTCCTATGCCCAGAAAAGTGCCCGGTGAACCTGAGCTCCCAGAACAGGTAAAGATGGTTGAGAAACCAGAGCCCAAGACTGAATCTACCGAGGCGGAGGTGAATGAAGTTCCAGTCGCAGAACCAACGGAGAATATGCCATCGCTGAAGAGGGACATGGTGATCTATCTTCAGTCTTTTGGGACTCTCGGAGTCGTGACAGTCCTCGTTCTGATCTTCCTGAAATCGGTTGTTGACAAGGGTAGCGGTAAGTAGCAGCCCCAATGAACGCGACAGAATGAGAGGAACGCTGATGGGTTGACGTCCAGCCTACTTTTTGTCGTACTGGGCCGGAAGGATTCAGGCTGGTGACCCTAGACCTGTTGGGTTCTGGCTTGGTACCTTTTCCGGACTTATTGCAGGCGCTCTCCTGCTCATACTTGCCGCTGTGTGGTATGTATGCGACCTGGAGGTGGAAGACGGCGTCGCACGGAGTGCTGACAAGGGGAAGGATCTTTTACATGCAACTGATTCCAGCATCTGCACTTGGGCTGCACGAGAAGATGATACGCACATTGCTCCGGTGAGTCGATTGAGTCCTGTCTTTGGCCTTTCTAACTGTCATGCAGAGCCCCCACATCATTCATCGAATCCCGTAGTGGCGAGATCTTGAACCGGTGCGGTCAGCCCGTCCGCCCCTGCCTAGCACCAGCTAATAACGTAACACTAAAGGTTCATACAAGACGTCGAGGTCATTGACCTCCAACTGCCGCAATCCTTCCTCAACACCGTCTTTGCTCTCTGCTTTGCCATCTGCTCTGCCATAGTTCTAGCCATCGGTTCCCCATACACACTCATCAGCCTCGCCTTTTCCGTTGCCATCCTCTGGTACATCGGCAGTCGGTACGTCGCCACGTCCTCGCAACTCCGCACACTGCAGATAGCAGCAGCATCGCCTATGACTGAGTTTCTTCGTGCCGGATTCGATGGGCGTTGCACCATTCGGGCCTTTGGATTTCAGGAAAAGGCCTGTCTCACACTCCTGAGTCGGCTACACCAGGCTCAGAAGTCTGCATACCTCTTCCGTTCTCTCCAGGCCTGGTTGACCTTGATGCTCGATCTCGTTGCCACCGGTGTCGCCGTCACACTTGCGGCCCTGCTGGTCGGTCTCAAGTCCAGAACGAACGTCGGATGGGCCGGCGTCGCCCTGGTGAACACCATAGCCCTAAGCCAGGAACTGAAGCTGCTGATCCACTGGATAACAACATTCGAGGTCGCAATGGGATCCATCCAGCGAATCCGGGAATTCATAACCCTCACTCCCTCAGAAGACGACGGACATCCAGACGCTACACCCAGCCCCGACTGGCCCCAGGCGGGCGAGGTCAAGTTTCAGAACATGACATGCTGCTACAAGTGAGTCCCGCCCCTTGACGCCTAACCCTCCTACCTTATCCTATCCTAATACCATTCCCCCCCCTCTTCCCAGTAGCACCCCTATCCTCAAAGACGTCACCATCACCATCCACCCCGGCGAAAAGGTCGCCGTCATCGGCCGAACTGGAAGCGGAAAGTCCTCCCTCGTCCAAAGCCTCTTCAACCTCGTCCCTCGCGCCCATGGCACCATTCACATCGACGGCACCAACCTCGACTACGTGCCCAGCTCCCTCCTCCGCGAGCGCCTCATCGGCCTCCCGCAGTTCGCCGTCTCCAATTCCCTTGCTACCCTCCGGCGCAACCTCGATCTGGGCGGGACGCGCTCCGACGCGGACATCCGCGCTGTGCTGCGCAAAGTCTTTACGGACGTCAGGGGAGCTGCCGTCTCCTCGGAGGAGGAGGAAAAAGGGGAGGAGGGCGTGCTGGACCTGGACCTAGACCGGGTCTGGGAGCGGTGTGAGTTCTCGCAGGGGTGGAGGCAGCGGCTGGGGATTGCGAGGGCTTTGTTGAGGGGGCCGGGGAGGGTGTGGGTGTTTGATGAGGCTACGAGCGGGATGGATCGCGGGACGCATGAGCGGATGATGAAGGTTGTGTTTGAGGCGGTGGGCGGCGGGACGGCAATTGTCGTGACGCATCATGTGGAGGATTTGGGCATGTTTGATCGGGTTTTGGAGGTGAAGGAGGGGGTTGTGAGTGAGTTGTCGATGGTGAGTGGCGAGAGGCGAGAGGGGGTGCGGTGGGATTGAGGGAATGTGAGGACGGGGACTCGGACTCAGTTTGGGCTGATGGTTTGATGAAGATATCTTGATTTTTGCTGAGGGTTAAAGACAGTACTAGGACCCAAACGATTATATCGTTAAGTTGTACGTTCCGCATATCTTGTGTTATGTGAGACGAATCTGGGCTCACAAAATTTCCATTTCGTACCTCGCTTACGTGACATTGCTCACCCTCGCTCAGGCTCGGCTCAGTCTCTGCTCAGGATTTGCTAAGGCTAGCTCACCTTTGCATATTTTCGGCGGCGCAGCATGCGGAATCGCTTCAACTCTAGCCGAGTAGGCCCAGAATTAGTCCCACATATAAAAACAATCAAAAACATGGGTCCCGTTTTTGGAAATTAGCAGACGCTGTATTTAGCGGGCAAAGAGGAAAGGCCTTACAGCGGACCGCTCCAAATCAACTCTTGAACAGTTCGAAGGAATCTTAGGCCTAAGAGAAAAACCGAGTATTTACGAGTACTTACAGTGTGGCATTCGCAAGTCAATAGCGCGCACATTATTAACACTGAGATTTAAAATTCTTTAGATATACAAATAAAAATGGGCCTTCCGATCCTCGGGATATGCGCGTAATGAAGCATTTTGCCGAAAATCTGGGCCTCAGCATGAAAGGCAAGGAAGACGAAGAGGATGAACTACCGACTCCCCCCTGCGACGAGCTGAGCCCTGTGGCGGCCTGGGCGACCCTCGGGCGTGAGGAAGACTATGCGGAGGGAAATAGGAATTCGACTGGTTGCGTGATGCTTTTCGTCGTCTTAGACACCGCATTCGGCATTTATTATTAAGAACTACCCAAGTACAAATAAACCTTTCACTATCGATAGTGAGGGCCCCGAATGGCTACTCTAGCCCAGATATCGAGTTATAACAAGTAAGCATTCCAACTCGCCCTCCACAAGCCACCTGCGTACCTGAGTGCAGTCACTCCAAGACGCTAGGTACTCCTTTAGAATACGCCCCAACGGTGTCGACAATTCTGGCAATCAGCTGCCCTGGTAGCCCCTTGGTTGTTTCATCCTTGTAAGCCATCATTTCCGCGCTTGTCTTGAGGAAACGATGCTTGAAAACGTCCCAGAGGGCTGCATCTTCCTCGCATTTGGCGTTCAGGTTTGGGTAAAAGGATTCATTGCGCCAAAATCGTTCAGTCGCAATCTTCACTCCCTCAGGGGTCATGGGGAGCTTCTTGAAGCAGTCGAAATCGAGGATCCAAAGTGTATGCACATCAAGTGGGCCTGACGTGAAGGTGTCAGGGGTCAAGGTGTTAGGGTAAGTGACGTTATCGTCACCGTACAGAGGTCGAGGTCGAGCGAGAACAAACTCGACATCGCATGCATCGATCTCGGCTACCCAGAGTAAGAATGAAAGGCCGTCAGCCATTGCACTGGCGTGCATGTGCGTTGGGAGACCGAGTGCTTCCATCTGGTCGATGTAACTCTACCTAGATACGCGCCGAACATTAAGCTTATATACCAGGAAAGCCATCTTTCTTAGCGTCGGTAGCGTTGACTGTGCGCGAAGCATTAATAGGCCGAAAGATAAGTGGTGTAAAAAACATAAGTGGTGTGCGAAAGATAAGGGGCGTCCACCCCTATCAACAGCGTGTTCGTCGCTCTCCCTCGGGCCGAGCCTCCAGCATTAGGGAAATTGAGAGGATGAGATTCGAAGCAAAAGCAAATTAAAACTAGAACGTTAGCTGTCTTGTACGAAAGTCGCTAGCGTTCGGCTTTGGTACCGCCACCATAGTTCTGTCTGTCGTGCCAGTGTAGATTACAGCCTGGTAATCTGCGACGAATCTGGGCACACGAAGTTTCCCTTTTCGTTCGTCGTCCTGAGCTGGGGTGAGCTGGGTAAGCTGTGGCTGATTTGTCCTGAGCTTTCCCTGATTCTTCTCTGAGCTAGGGTGATCCCATACGCGGCCGCCGCACAGCCCCAGGGCCCGTTTTCAGTCCCTCAGGCTAAAGCTTCCTATTAATGGAAAGTGGGCGATGTGTAGCCTGTAAAGATAGCTCCCAGACAATAATTACAATCACGATGTACGTGTGTACTGGGTGTGCGTGTGACTTGTGTCATGGGGACCAGAAAGCCCTGTTGCCAAAGCAGAGTAACCTATACCTCACTAAGAAGAATTCAAAACAAATCAAAAGGATCCAATCACACCAGTTTCAAACTTATAGCGTCATTACGCCATACTACTTTAACAGTCCAGAGACCCATCTTCTCTACCTCCCGGATAATTGCCTTGTAGAGTAGGATAAGTACCGCTGATAAAATATCCCACACAAATTAATTCCAGGCATAAAGATCGACTGCACACACAATCTACTACTCCAGGCACAGCAAGCGGCTTAGCAGGTATGGGGAGCATGTAGATTGATCAATGAGCTTGTAACGATTGAATGTACGGCAAATACACGGGGATTAACTGCGTACCATTAATTGAGCAAAGGCCATGCATTGTAGCTAGCGGCGACAATGTGGGAAAAGAACCAAAAAAGATGGACATAGGTTGAAGCTGCATGATTCCGTCGATTGCTGCAGGGAAACCGGGGATATCTGCACCGGTGCTAACATTGACAAGCTTACCGATCGCGTGGATCTTAATAGCTACTTAAGTTAGTCCTTACCCTTCATCTTACACCGTCAAGCAACTAATCACACCTTTACCAGGTTACCCCCGCCGCCACAGACGGCTTAACTATAGTCCTAGTCGAAAATGGGCTAGGCTACTGTAGCTAGGGCCTTCGAATTAACGAGCTGGCAGCATACTAAGATTCTTAGCACTCGCGAAACCTCTATGTTAACTACACTTCTTTAGACCAAAACCTCGTTTAGCATCATATTTCTGCGTCTTCCTAAGGGTAGGATTAAGGCTTTTCTCTAGTTTGCATTATTACAATTAACTTAAACACCTTCATCAGCGTCATCTTCCCTTAAGCATAGTGTATACCACTTAATAAAACGTAGAATCCCCTAGAGGACGGGTAGTATTAGGCACTTAAAGTCGGCGCTAAGATCTGGATTATAATAGAAGGCTTGTATTTGTTTCTTTTTCCATACCACTTTACCAGTTAACACTGTAGGGGTTTAGTATATAATGCTTTTATATATTTCACTCTAGCTGTGTTATTATGGATTATCTTACGCGATAAAACTCAAGCTGTGGGAGAAGATGAGAGTGATTGTCTTGATAAATATAGGTATTCTGTAAGTTCATTCCCTAGCGTTAGTCTAGTATCACCATCTTTTTCTTACCTTTATCTCCTTTTAGAGCTGGAACAGTTGCTGTCGCTAAATATGTCGCCCTTTTAAATTTAGTTGCCGGGGACTCCTGTTAGTCAACTACCCTAGCCCTGACATCTAGAACTACAAAAATAACGTCGATAGGATATTGAAGTCACGCTCTTCAACTGGGCCATTACTGAAGGCACCGTCACCATGATGGCAGCCTACATCTCGCCCCTTCATATCCTTGTCGGCGCGACCCGACTACCGGCGTCGCAGGCATACAAGCTGTTGGATGGATACTCATTCAAGGGGACTAGGACCGACGAGGGAGTGTCCTCCAATGATGCCGCGCAAGGGATTTTGAGATTAGTTGCAGAGGGAGCTGTCCATGTCGGTCGCGCGGTCAGGAAGACTTGATGCAATCGGATGATTGGTGAAAGCTGGACCAATAACTAATGGGTTGTGTAGTTTCCAACGGGTTGCGGCTAAGAAATTCTAACTACCAAATAGGCGGGTGTATTTCCTCATTCTACAAAAGCCTCAAATTGTGATCCCGCCCACTTCGATCTGGAGTAGTGAAAAGCGTGGTATAATTCGTCCTCAGGTACGAAGAAATCCTCACGAACATGCGCATGCTTCGCCCCGTACATCGTGATCGACCTCTCCATCGGTCCGATGATGACCTCCTCACACCTCACCCTTCGGTAGAAGCACTTCGCCCCCGTCCCGTCGATAACTCGCACCGCCGCTTTGAGGTAGATCATGATCGGATGCATTCATAGGGGGTTGCTACCATGCCGTCGCATACCTGTCCTTGCTAGAACAATAGCCCTCCATTTAGCGTCCGGAGGTTCGTAGAGGGGCAGATTGATGGAGATGCCAAAGTTCGTCATCGAAAACGGCACGTATGTCGCCCACCAATGAGATCCTTCAGTGCCTTGGATGATGGAGGAGAATTGGGCGAAATCGGCCGGCGACTCCGCAAGAAGGCCGCTATTGTTTCGCGGGGCGCTCCAGGCAAAGATGGATTGGTCTGGGGACGTCTTGATGATCTCAAGCTGTAGCCGCTTCAAGGCGCTCGAGAGCCCTTCTCCGTAGATAACAGGCATGTGAACTTGGAACAAGCCCATGAGACAGTAGGCCATGTCCTCGTCGCGGGTCGTTTGTCGACCAGATGCCCACAGCATTCGCTGCGCGATGCAGGTTCGAGCAAGTGCTGCCGAAGACATATCGCGGCCATCTACGAGAACCTCCCAGCTAATCCTCGTTATGGCCTCGAGCTCCCGAGCCAAGGTCTGTCGGGTGCCGAGAAGAGACCAGTCCCGAGCGAAAAAATTAACAGTCTTCGGGGCGATGAGTTCTTGTAGTGTCCATCCTCTTGTGAACCACCGGCTCCGAGAAAAGAGATCGAGGTTCAGGCCACGCGGCGACCCCGAGGTAGGCACGTCGGAGAGGTAGGCGTAGCAGACGCTGGAGTTCTGATACCACTTGTACATGGAGTTGATGGCCTCGGATAGATCCGCGCTGCTCTGCTTGTCGATGCAGCAAGTGTCACCCGCACCGAGTTCTCCGGAGCCATTTGCCCCGCCTTTTCCCCTTTAAACGCACAACAATTTGTAAAACGGAAAGTAAACGGAAGTTGGCTTTTCGCTTCCGTAACTGGCACCCTACATCCTCGGTGGTGCAAGGAGCCGAGTTTTGGGACCTGGCCGGATGGGTAGCCACAGATTCTATTTAAAAGCGCCTTGCGCTGCCCTTTCTCGTTTCTTTCTCCTACCTTTTTCAGCGCTTGCTTCTTCAACCCAAGGGACCTTCACGGATATGGTGGCCAACACAAGAATCACGTCGAGACACTGACTTCCCAATGTCCAACGACCAGGAGACCCGGCGCCCTCGGAGCAGCGGCAACGGATCCAGGAAAAAATCGATAAATACAAGAACGAGCCAGACGAGAAAGACTTTGCCAAAGATGAGACCAAGGCTCATCGCAGAGGACCTTTTATAGGCTATGGTCGGCTTCCAGAGCCTTCTATCTACTATACAGGATTGGAATAGTGGCCGTAGGCCACGTAAGTGCTTGTATGACTCACTGGGTTACAAAGGCTTCCACAGCTCCGCTATAGCAACTGGAATTCAGGGGGTTTCACCCCCTGATTCCAGAGGGTTCCAGAGGGTTCGGCGCAGTGCGCCGACCCAGTGGACCCACTGGGGCTAGAAACCAACAAGCACTTATCGCTGGACTTTTAAGGCTAGATCATACCGTGAGCACCACAAGAATCACTGCAAAGTATTTCCAAGTAAATAGCGACTTTATAGGAGTCGACACGGAGTTCTTAATTCAGTATATCAACTAGCCATTGTTAGATAAAAGGGGGGTTCTGGTCACCCAGTGTTGGCAGTGATCACAGTGAGCACAGTATAAGTTACTTCCATTTGTTAGTATTATAGGCACCATCACCGTGCCCACGATGAAGTGACGGATCTCTTAGTTCCTCGCGCTAGCAATACATTGTTCAATTGGGATCTATTGTTAGGAAACCCCTGGACCCACGACCCGCTTGAGAGAGTGTTCACCCCACGAGAGTTGTGCTAGCCCTCATTCAGTCATCTTGCCCCTACCGTCTTGGGAGTGCCTCCCTACGATCTGTCTTTACCTGAGTCACCTCGGTGTACCAGGATCAGGCCGTAACAGGCAGCTCTAGACCTGCTACTACATCTCTAAAAGAAACAGATGGATGGTTACAATGTTTATGTTACGGCCTGCTCCCCAGTACACCGAGCTGACCGAGGTGAAGATAGTTCGTAGGTCGGGACGGCCCTCAGCAATTTCCATGTTCCTGTGTGTCCCTAAGCCGCTCTTGAGCTAGGTGCCTGGCACTGCCAGAGCGTCAGTGAGCCTGAGCCACTGCGCTGACAAAGACTGAGCCCTGCTGAACGGTCGATGAAAGAAGAGGGTTCTGGCTGCAAACCAAAACCACAATAGAGATCAGACAAGTAACAAAACTACTCAGTTACAACCCCATCAACCGGATTGAATCTCCTGTGTCGTGTTTTTGACACTCGTCAACCAATCTACCCTCCAGCTTATCTGACAGCAAGCGAAAATTGCTTCCACCGCGAGTTCCACCAATTGACATCTAACATGTCGTTCAGCCCCCAAAAGTGGTCAATGAATGGTCAGGTGCTTGGCGCAGAGTCTCTCATTACGTCATTCCTGCTGACGAACACTTTAGGCCTCCACTCCGCAGGATACATAAGTCCGAGCGCAACTCTTTTGGCAAGATGGCGCTGTATTCTAACGCCGACAAAGATACAACACTTCTAGCCATGCAGCGCCATAAAGTGAAAGACAACGATCGCTCGACGACGCAGTCCTGCCTGGAGCTCGATCTGGCCCACCACGAGCGTGCAGGGACGGCCTGGGTGCGATTGCTCCTGGCCGCTGCGAACCTGGCCTGGCTCGCGCCCGTCCTTGTTCTGCTGGTGCTCAATGGTCGCAGCCACGTGGTGGGACCGAGTTTTGGATGTGTCTTCCAACCCTGTGCAGACAACATCACGGCCATTGTGTACCACAGCGAGCGCCCGACGCTGGACTATCTGAAACTCGTCGACCGTAACGTTCTGGGCGCCATGCAGCTCGTCTCCAAGGCGCTCGAAATCTGGTTCGTCTTTATCGCATGCAGCCTAGTTTACAGCCTTTCGATCCACATCGCGTCCGCCGGCAGCTTGCCGCTGCAGTTTCTCTTTCTCTACGACAAGGCGGCGGATCCAACGGCCTTCTTCAGTAAGTCGCTCTGGGCGGCGCCGGCGGCCACGGCCGCATCGAAAAAGTCGAAGGCTGCACTCTATTTGTTTCTCGCCTTTGTTTTTTCTCTCTGTGCTCTCTGCAACCTGATCGGCCCTGCTACCGCCATCCTCCTGCTGCCCACGTACGAAAGGGCCGAGATAGCGAGCCTGCGGCCGAGACAGTTTGTTAAGTTCAACTCGGACCAGCTAGCCCCAAGAGATCTGGCTAGGCGTTTCAGCAATCGAGAAAGCCTTGAACACACCTTCGGCAACATATTCGCCCGGGAGACGTTGTATCTGTACTGGTCCAGAATGCCCGTCTCTGTCCCCTTCTCAACGAGCCAGGTTTGGCTTCCCAGCTTGCAGACGTTGGTGGACCTGTGGAAGGACCGAGAGCACTACCGCCAGCAACTTGAAGGGCCGGATCCTGATCCCGGCTATGTTTACCTCGATGCGTCCAATCCCGCGCTTGCCCCTGCTTATGCCAATGCGTTGAATGTCGCTTTCGACCGGCGCGGCCCTTCGATTGGCCTGCGCAGCTTTTGCTACAGCGGCTACATTAGCGTCCTGTTCGAAACTCGTCTGGCGGCTGACAGGCGTGTTCGGTGTTGGTTCCCTAAGCTGACAGCGAATGGCAAGTACTTGCATGATCCGATATGTGTGCGGTTAGGGGAGGGCTGGTCGGGCATGCGCAGCCAGCTGTCTCAGTTTTACGTCAATGGCACTGGGGAAGATGGTTCCTCCGCTACGACCACGTCGATTTCCATCTACGCAGCCCACAACTCGGTCCGGCTGAACAAGACCACCTTGCCTTGCATATTGCGCCCAAATGCATCATCCCCGTGCGATTGGGATGCGCTATCCGAGCAGGCGCACGACTCGGCGAGCCAGCTGGTCACCGAGTACACGCACCTCAACCAATCCTTCTGGTGCGAGGCCCATGGCTACATCGGCTTTGGCAACTACAGCACCATGCCGTCCGCCTTCAGCAAGGATTCGGCATCCTTCGCCTTGGACACCTCTACACCGCCCGCCCCCGACCCCATGTACGTCGACCCATCCTGGCTGCTCGCGGCCTGGTCCGTAAGT
>Ga0247770_1001041_pt1 | contig 24151 bp, 11 predicted proteins | sample UWRJL136409B6_FD_179943 | JGI IMG/M metagenome (GOLD analysis project Ga0247770, IMG submission 179943) | Plant litter microbial communities from Arlington Agricultural Research Station in Wisconsin, United States - UWRJ-L136-409B-6 | ecosystem: Environmental > Terrestrial > Plant litter >... | reverse complement strand
AGGGGGGTATTCCCGACCGACGGTAATCCCGACCAGGGTGTAATATACAGGGGTCAAAAACCACTACTAACTTCAATTACCTATATCGCAGCCTTTATATAATCTTCTACCTCCTCGTCTTTTAAACTAGATAAAGTAGTTAAAGAACTATCAGTAGAACTATCTACGTCTCTACCAGCCTCACGCTACGCCCTTTGTATCTGCCTAATATTAGAGAACATCCCATTTAGATCCGGAACCACCTTCCTTCTCTAGTGGCCTTTATTTCACTCAGCCTAGGCATCTAATTCTTTAATCCAACGCTAAGCTATAAATAATTCGAAGTCTTTTTTATTATAAGCCTTATACACCTTACGAAACAGCTTCCTTTATATAGTACGGTTAATCTTAACCGCCTTTAATAAATGCTCTAAATCCTTAGATTTCTAAGCGGTCTGGATAACCTTATCTGTATAGCTGTAATCCTTTAAAGTAGCCCCTCTAGAAGTTATAAGCATAGAGGGTGTGTTAGGAGTGTTAAGTGTTGATATTATATCATTAATATTACTCTTTTAAATAAAAAGAGGCTTATTAAAGGCTTACTTATATTAATCATGCCCGGAGGACAATTTGTTGTAAGGGTGGTCCAGAAAAAAAAATACTATGGGAAATTCAGTTAAAACTGATAAGGAAATTCAAATCGACCTAGGACTGGTCGGTTCACTATGAAAAGTGGGTCTGCTCGGGCCCCTCCGCTCGTCGGGCCCAAATCACGTGATATGATATGTTTTCAGATACGTCACGTGACCAGGAGTCCAAATCTGACGTCAGATTCAGGGTTAGTGTTAGGTTTTTACAACCCTAACCCGGCCAGTGTGGCTGGAACAGTGTGGCTAGATCCACGCAGCTGCTCTGCGGCTGGCTCCGTGGATCCGCACAGCCAAGAACGCCAGACTCCACTGCCAACCTCGTATTCAGTCAGCCAACCTCGCTTCGCAGAAGCGAGTGTGGCCAAGGCACTTCGTGCACTGGCCACCCTCACGGCTATAATATCACGGCTTCCGCTCTCGAAGATAGAAACAATTAATCACCTTCAACACACACTGTTTTCCAATGCCTTGACCCCTTTTGCATTTTAACAGTTAGGGTTATGGTTCAGGAGTTATTAGCGTTTGAAAAAATTAAACAAATGGGTATTCAAAATCAAGAACAGGGACAGATCTAACCGAATGAGGTAGTTTTATATGTTGTTTTTTATGAAGAATTCAGAACTGGAATTACTTTTACTATAAAGAATGTAATAAGAAAGATATTACTGTTTAAAGTGTAGTGATAACAGTTATTTAAATAATAGCTAGTTATTACGTAATATAATAAATTCTATTACTTACGTTTATTATAGGGCTTAATACGTAGAATCCAGAACTGGAATCAGTTTTACCATATTACTTAAAGTGAGAAAGATATTATTGATTAAAGTTGGATAATAATAGTTATTATTATAATGATCTGTTAATAAGTAGCATAATAAGAAGTAGTAATTACGTTTCTTATACAGTGTATTACGAAGAATACAGAGCTAAGACTCTTTTTACTATACGGCTTATAATAATATTACTATCTAAGCTTAAATAATAATAATAACATTACTATAAACTTAAATATCTCTCTGGTTTAAATAGCTATTCTAAATCAGGCTTTAGATTAAGAATTACAGTTAAAATCTGCGCAGAATACTACCTTTTTCTATATTATAAACTAAAATAATAACTGTAGAAGTTATGATTTTTTCACTGTAAATAGGAATATCTCCCTTTACTTAACCCTAACCCTGAAGATAATGTGAAAATCGGATTCTACATCATATAATGCATATTAAAACGTATTATTTGATTATAAAAGCTAATAATTAAAAATTATTAAATTATTACTCTAATTTACCCAGTTAAGTTAAAAAAAACCTTTAGTTTTTCGTGGATAGAAATAGAAATAGTATAGTGGTAAATAGCGCAATATTAATTAAAGATGTTTCCAGTTCAAATTGCGTTTGTGAAAGTGAAAAAAAAACTGTAAATTGTAAATTGTAGAATAAGTAGCTACACTATATATATTACACTATATAGTGGTCGGCCCCTTAATCCAAACCCCTTAGGTAGAGTGGACTAGATGTTCTAATGCCTGTGGGCTAGGGTGGCTAAGCCGTAAGTGCTAGAGGTTTGCTAGGGTTTTGCTTAGCTATGGTTGTGTATATATTTTAAATTAGCTACGTTGGGTAAAGAAGGCTCTGTTAGCTATGTTAGCTGGTAAGTCTTCCAGTACGTACTGCCTGTATTAATCGGATAAGTGGTATAAGATATAGCTGTTAGCTCTGCGTATACAGTTGTTACCGGGACTGTTATCCCACTAAAGGCTTTGTTTTCGTAGTTTTCGTAGTGATATAAGGTTATAAGCAAATCTAAGGCAGTAAGCTATATTTTAAAGCTGAAGGAAATTCTTTTATTAGTGTTATTATTATTGCCTATTCGCAAAGGGCTCCTGAATCTACATATTTACCTCTTTATACCCCTAAATTAGTACAAGCTGCTCTCCAGCCTAAAGAAAGTCCCTAGGTATAGCATTATGATAATTTAGAAAACTAGATAATTAGTTAAATATATAGATTATAGTCCTAGAGTTCAGAATAGCCGAATTCTTTAAAGAGTACTTAGCTATGTAAAACGCTCCCTTTATAATAACGAAGGAAGCAGGGCAGTGGCTTATACTACAGCTTAGTTAATGTGACTTTTTCTGTAGTTCTTCCACTTACTCTTACAATTTTGTATTAAGTAAGGCTTCTTTACCTTAGTTCAAATATGCTCCCTTTTAACAAAGCTATTAAGGGCTAGTTCTAGGAAAGTGTAAAAGTATTTTTCCAGACGGTAGAACTGGCCATAATAGGGGCAAAAGGTAAAGGCTGTGCTTAAAGCTATTTTAACTTCTTTATAGGTTTTTCGCCCTCTGGGGAGTTAGCGACGCCTTAGGCGTTTTGCCGTTTTCTAAGTCTTTTGCTATTCTTTAACCTAGACCCTGTTTCGCACTGTTATTTCCAGCTATTATTTTATTCCCCCTTATTACTACTAGGATTAACTTTGCTATTTTAAGCGTCCTTTAGATCAGTGTTATTAGCTTCTTTACCTGTAAAAAAAGAGCTAAACGAGGTTTTTGAAATTTTGTTACTAACTGGAATATAAGCCTTTATTAATTGCCGCACCTTCTCCTGAAAGTTGTAGGTTATTACCTGGTAGGTTAAGGTTAACTGTGCATTTAATAATTTATAAGATATAACTTAGTAGCTAAGTACTAGCTTTACTGCATTTAGGAAGTCGTAGAGGTAGGTCTTTGTATTTAGGGCCTTAAGGATCCCTTTTCGTTATGCTAGAGCTATAGCTTGCTCTTACAATTTTAACTATTTCATTAGGCCTCTAGGGGCTTATACTAGGGGTTATATAGCTAGACAGTAGGTCTCTTTAGCGCTATAGAGTTTATCTTTATCGCTGACACTGTGTTGTAACCATAAGGCTAAATACTACTGTATGATTAACCTGAATGGATTATAGGTTGTAAGTTAAAGGTGTGGGCTAACGGTACGTAATATTTACTGCTTTAGCTGTTTAATACGCTTAATTTACTGTATGTATTTCTTTATCGTTAGCTTAATAAATCGTCTAATCTATCTGGTAAGTGCGGAAGCTATCAGTAGTTAGATCGGCTATAGTAACTAAAGGGTTAGCTTGCTCAGGCTTGTCGTTATCGGTAATAGAGGCTGTTCAAGCTCTAATTATAGCTGTAGACTGGCTTGAAGCCTTACGCTTGTGAAATGGCGGGTCTGCAGCTACAGGTTCGCTTAGGAAAGGAGTGACCCCCTGAATCTGGCTTCACAGCTCTCCAGCTACGGCTTAAGCCTAAAACTGTAGGTTTCACGATTCCCAGTCCTCTGCACTGGTTAGAAGCACAGGCTTGTCATTTGGAATGGCTATCTTGGTGAGAGGGTTTGTTAGATTAGGTAAATTAAACTGGTTGGTATAATGGATTCTAGTGGTGCGAATCGAGTGTGCTTCTTATTACTGGGGTTGGCTAACTAATCGGTACGCGTAAGCGATGTAATGCGAAAGCTGTGCGATTGAGTGAATGAGACTCTTAATGGTCAGAAACACTGCACTCTGGAATCTCTGGAATTAATAGGGGTTGCAACTGCTTGATTGAATTGCTTCTTAAGGTTCTGGCTAGAGGCCAGAACCCCTTTATTTTATAGACTTCTGTAAAGGATTCAGTCCTCGTAACTGTGGTGGCTCAGGCTCACTAGCGCTCTGGCAGTGCTGGTTATCTAGTCAGCTCCGCTGACTAGATAGCTAGGACCCCTGAACCTTCTTCTTTCTGACAACTATTACGAGTTTATACTAGTTACCAGACGAATCAGTTTATACTAATCTCTTGAAACCATGTAAGAATGATTACTCTTTTTCTTTCTTATAAAGTTTAGTTAATGTAACTGTTAAAATGCAAAAGGGGTCAAGGCATTGGAAAACAGTGTGTGTTGAAGGTGATTAATTATTTCTATCTTCGAGAGCTGAAGCCGTGATATTATAGCCGTGAGGGTGGCCAGTGCACGAAGTGCATTGGCCACACTCGCTTCTGCGAAGCGAGGTTGGCTGACTGAATACGAGGTTGGCAGCGGAGTCTGGCGTTCTTGGCTGTGCGGATCCACGGAGCCAGCCGCAGAGCGCCTGCGTGGATCTAGCCACACTGATCCAGCCACACTGGCCGGGTTAGGGTTGTAAAAACCCAACAGTAACTAATGGTTTAACAGGTTCTATGTTACTATTATCCTTAATATCTACTCTTACAATTTTAAACCTTCTCTTAAACTAATCACAATAGTAACGCAGAGCTAAGAAGTATTGGATGACCCCTAAAATTGATATCGACTGCTTTTATAACTAGGCTTTTTGACTTAATCTCTAACCTATATATCGCGACACGTGGAAACGATTAACCCAGCTAAAGCTAGTCTTGAATTAAAAGAACCTATTTACTAATTGGAAAGATTTGAAGACTTAAAGCGTAAAGAGCACAAGTTGTTATAAGAATTAGGTATTAAAAGCGAATCGTCAATAAAACGAGTACGAAAAAGCTCCATTACTAGCTTTTAATCCAATTCTAACTATGATAGATATAGAATTTATATTAAGAATATCTCTACCTTTATTTCTGTTAGCTGATAGTAAATACAAGCGGTTATTAGGTCGGTTCTTATACCTATAGCTTTAAGTATTTTAAACGTTAAGGTATTTATAGTACTATATAAGGTTTTAAGTCGTTTAGTCGCTATATATGTTACTTACACCTTAGAAAACCTTAATACCATTAAGGTTTACAATACTAGTAAAGTGCTGGTAATTGCTAAGTAAAGGTAAGATGATAATAAAGATAACGATGGCTAATTATTATTTAGCGTAAGGTAAAGCGTGTACTTTTTTCTTTTTTAAATCGAACCGTTACCTTTAGCTTATATCTGTGTACTCGTATACTTATAATAAGTAAAAGATCTTTTTAATTCTTTATGTTAATAATATATTATTTACTTAGGATTTATTATTTAAAACCTTTAAGTTTATAACCTGTTTAACAGTATTCTGCCTTTAAGATTCATGCTAACCCTTACTTAATATCTTATATCCTCTTACCTTATAATAATTAGACTTTATTTACTACCATAAGCTTTCTTCACCTTGGTCACCTTAGTGCCCTAGAGCAGGCCGTAACAAACCTACTTACTGTTTTAAAGAAGATAAGATGATAATACTTTTAATAGCGGTAAATTAAAGAGCTGGTGTTAATGATATTTAGAAATGTGTATTAGCAACTATGTCTTAACATTCGACGAGATATAAGGGTGGCGGGGACAGGTTTACTTTTCTCTTAATGATGACGTAGAAAAATTGAGAATCGCTAGGTGAGTACTTTAATGAGCTACAGTCAGTTAGGTATTTTGCCATTCACGCCTTCTCATCTATATCCTTTCCCCCGCTTCCATTTTCCGTGCCTTGTCTTCACTCAATATCCTTCGAAGTGACAGCATGTAGAGCGGGTACCCCGCTCCTAGTATCAGTAACGTCAGGCAGAAGGCAATGACGAAGTAAATCCAGACTCGATGGGACATGATGGCGCTCATCTCGTGAGCTTGGAAGTCAAAGAAGCTGGTGCTGAAGAGTGTCTGCAGATCGCATTAGTGTCACCTACGGTGAGTGGGAGAGTCATCAAGGCATTTGGCTTACCGCTGTGAAGGTTGCTGGGAGAAACAATGTCGTGACCAAAGCAATGACCTTCATAACCGCGCTGTCACGGGCTGCCGCGAAGGCTATCGACTTTGAGTCTGACGCTATCGAGTTGGATATGACGGCCATTTGGCGGCTGAGAGAATTGTCGTGTTGTGACAGGAGGTTGTAGATCTGACTTCCTTTAGCCAAACTTGTCAACAAATTCTCGAGTGGTAGTAGCGTACCGTCGAGGCATAACCTTGAGCTCTATGCATCAGATACTGCGCCCTCGTGTGCATGTTGGCAAGCCAGAACTCGTGTTGCCTCAGTCTGGAGCTGACTGCCGTCATGGCGTCCCGACAGAGCAACTCTCTCTCGTGCGGCACGATGCTCTGACAGTATTCGGCAGCCTCGAGAATCTTTGGGGCGAGCTTCATCTGGGTTTCGCAGCCATACATCTTGGAAGCACACATCGATATGACCTCGGTAACGTCTTTGGAGATCTCGGCAATGTCGAGGCTTGTCTTCATGGGATCGGGCACCGCATGACTTGGTAGCGATACTGTCAAGTCGAGACCGAGCGTGATTTTCTGGCGGTGCAGTCTTAGGTGAACCTCATCAAACTGTCTTTCAAGATACTCTAACCTGAGCTCCACGAGGATCACAGAGAGGAGGAAAGGGGATGGAATGCGTCCTAGGCAATGCTGCAGGCGGCGTCTGAACTCGTCGATTTCATTGTAGTTATCGCGTAAGCCACATAAAAGAAGCGAGGTGATGCCGGTGTTAGGGCAGTAACTCCCGCCGATGCTGAAAAAGGCTCTGGTGTTCGAGTCCGTCTGGTGAACGAAGCTAAAGATGACGTCAGGTGATGGAACGCCTTCATGGCTCTTTTTGCGGTAACTTTGGGCCAGATTCGTATCACCTTTGTCGAACAAAATACTAGTTTGCAAGGCAGGTGTTCTCCTGGAGTAGATTTTTAGGAAGCTCTTCGGAATTTTAAACTCCCGGAGCACGGTCTGGAAGGTCGGAATGGACAGCGGAATGATGTTCGCTGTGGTTTCGTTTGTTGGCTGGGGAAGTCTTGTCTTTTTTTCGATGTTCCGGTCGGCGCATACTCTAAGATTGCATCAGTGAGAACTGCTCAGGTCCGTCATGGAGCTTGGAGCTCACAAGAGTCTCAGCCCGCCGGTGAAGGGGCCGACTTTTGAGAGATCCTAGGCGCAAAGTAACCGCCCTCATCGTCAGCAATCGGATCCCAAAGTCGTGCTCTATGGGGGCGCATACAGCATAAGACAGATCTGTGACACATTGTGAGATATCCTCGTGCTCGAGGATGGTCTCTCGGAAGAAGTTTTTCGACTCGTCCTATTTGTTACGTGAGACACTGCGGAGCCCAGGAGCCGGAATTCCACTTACTTCGAAAGAAAATGCCTCAATCAGCCGAGCGCTGTCCTCAGAGGCAAAAAGGCTGCCCTTCTCCAAAATGAGGTCGTAGTGGTAGTCGTCCATGGTGGCCCAAGCTGGGGTTCAGCTTACGGCTGAGGTCCTGTCCATCTTGATGTGGTCTTTTTGTCTTTTGCCGCGGAACGAGAAGGTGGGTTTTAACAATGCACAGTGCCCGAATGAGGCTCACGCGGCTTGCCGACAACGCATGTCCGACATGCTACATATTGGCCCAACATTTGACACATGGAGCAAGCCTAGGCCACTCGTTCGTTGAGGCCTCATGGTAGCATGGTGACACAGCATCTGCGCCTCTTTGGCATTTGTACCAATCCTAGGTGCTGCAGCCCGTGCTGTCACTCAATCAGCGCCCAAGTGCGCTGCCTCGCTGCCCAATGTGATCGCGGGAGGAGGAAGGAAACCCCGGGCTTGGCGCCCAAAGAAAGCAGAGAACAACTGTCAGATAAACAGCAACTACCACTGCATAGAAATAATGAACGTTCTGCGCTTTTTAGTGCAGCGGTAGTTTGTGACAACAACCGTCTAACCACCAAAACACCACCAATCCATGTGAAGGTCTCGAGCATGATCATGGATCAGGCAATCCCTCCCCAAGCTCAGCTACTGTCTGTGGACTCAATCCCCTCGCCCCGGCATTCGCGGTCAACTCCCACTCGCGCAGCCGATACGCATCGTTATCCCTAGCTCTCTCGTCAAACTCGAATACTCTGTAATCACCATTTGCCCAAGTCTTCCCTGTGACACCCGCCTTCAAGAAGCCGTCGTGAGAGACCACGATGAACAGCTTCTCCGGTCTGGCGTACAAGTCCCGTAGCGCCGACTGCGCGCGATTCAATATCGCGCTCCGCGTGAAGAAATATAAGCTCCCGGCTGGTGAGGTCTTGTCTAGGTAGATGGGGTCGAGAGAGGTGAAGTCAATTGTTGGGAATTGTTTGGCTAGCTCAGAGACAGGGTACCGGTGTTCTAATTCTTAGCCGAATTTTCTATTCATTCCGGTTCGTCACTGCATACACTCTCTCAGGTCCTGTGAGGAAGATTTGCTTCAGAGGAGGAGCACGCACCTTGCCATCGCGCATCCGGCATGACTTTGACCCCGCTTCCATGATGCAGAAGTTGTCGAAAATGGACCCATCAAGGGCGCGATTTGCCGCAGCAACTGACTGCCAAGCAGTCCATTGCAGACGCCATCTGTCTGTAGTTGGCGGTGGATCAGACATTTGTGCCGTGCCCCGGTTCCAACTACCGCGCTTCAAAAACAGGAATAGCGACGCTGAAAAGAATTAGTAGAGGGCACAGAATTAGCCACTTTATTCGTTTTTTCGCAAATAAAAGCGATGAGAGCTCGGGAAGATTCAGGGCCTGAAGCCTCACAGGGATGTCACGTGTAAGCGTTAGTGCGGTTGATTCAGGAGAAAACTTATCAAGAGGCAAGTACTCCGAGTCTAGCCCTAACATCTTTCTCAGATACAGGTATGGTAGAAAACAAAGTCAGACACCCCTCTTGAACTGCTAGATACGCAACAACCGCCCTGTCTGAATTCCCACTGAAATCAAGACTTGTAAAGCAGAGCCCCAGAGTTCTAACCGGCGAATACGCATTTGCAGCCATTACATTGCAGGTTGTGCGATTCTATCCATACACAGGTATTGTTTGGGCTCCTGATCGGGCACTTACACTTAGTTCTGCACATCTGTGTAAAACCACGGGAGCTGTAATTGGGGATTATAACCTGACGTAGCTTTATCACGGACTCTAAAGGGGTTACGGCGCTAAAGCTAACAAAAGTAAAGAGAGTAATGACGAAATTTGTCTAGATAAGCGCCACACAGTCAGCCTCTTATTAGCCAGTATGTAAAGAAAACATAACTAAAAGCTTATTAAGATAAGGGATACGTAAGCTTGTTACGGTTTCTCTTACCTTTATAGAATATACGTAAATCTAAACTCTAACTTAAGTCTTCTTCTCAGGTTACGTAATAAAATTAATCAGTGTAAGTTAATAATAAGGAGCAGTTAAGAAAGTTTGATTAATATAGAGGATTGCGTGTGACGACCCTGTAAGCCGTTGTTACCTAAGCCGGGGCGGCCTAACGGATCCCCTGCAGAAGGAACAGTGCAGGAGGACAGTGTGCACTGTCCTGTGCACTGGGCTAGGGGTGTAAAGGCCCAAAGCCCTTATAACTAGTAAGAAAGAGCTTAGTAGCTTACAGGAACTGTTAACACTAAGCACCACTTAGTTAACTGCTTAGCCATAACTGCGTAGTGCACTACCAAGCATAATGGACTAAGTGAGGTATAAGGTACCTTTTAGTTAATTAGTATAGATAGACATTATTGTGACCATAATAGACGTAAAGGACTCCTGGTTCCTGCCGAAGCCTTTCCGTACTAATTACTAACATCAGAGCACTACACATAGCACTTACCCTAGTCTAATAGACATTAATATAGTAAACCATTAAAATTAATTTAACTGTAATAAGCTACAGTAATAACAGCAGTAGAGGCCACCTAGGGATATATCTCAAATTTAGTGCTTTAACTGCGATAAGAAAGGCCATATAACGTAACAATGCCTTTTACTAAAGCAAGTCGGTTAAAAGCTAATCCTAGATAAAGGAAAACACGTTAAGTTTAACTTTAAAGACGTCTATATTAAAATAATAGGTAACGAAGAGGATTACATTTAAATAAGTAAGTGTAATATGAAAGATAAGGAAAAAGAAGAAGGAGAGGAACCTTAAGACGTAATATATCTAGTCTTTAAAAGGATCTTAGAAAAGTTAGTTACAGAAGTGTAAGTCGTTACAGACCGGCTTTAAGGTAAGAACTTAAAATCATTAGAGGTGTAAGTCGCTATAAACTAACTTTAAGAAGAAACGTTCTAAGTAACTATTATAAGCCTTAAAAACCTTATGTTATAAGCTTAAGAATTAAAGAAATCCAGACAAGACCCTAACTTAATCCTTATTAAGATAATAAAAAGAGTTGAGAGACTAGCTCTTTAAGCTACTTAAATAGTAAAGTAAGCCTTAAAAAGCGAAAGGGAGCAGATTAAAAGGATTAAGTTAGGAAAACGGAAACTCTTTTCCTTTATACCTCTTAAGACTCTTAAACGTTTTAAATATACTAAGTAAATCAGCACCCTTACCTCTTTAAAAGAAGAGTAGCTTAGATAACTACCTTACACTAAGGTTAATATACTTAAGATTAGTACTTTAATCATCTCTTAAGAAGATAGGAAATAAGTACATTAAAGAAGGGTCTAGGAGCTAAAGGATAGATATTAGGAATTAATAAATAAAGTGGAAGACCTGTAAGTTAAGGGCCTTATTATAGAGTTTAAGGATAGGGTAGTTGGGATTAGTCTGTAGCTTTATAATAAGGTCCGCTTCGTTAATTAGTTTAAATATCAACTGATTAAGGAAAACTACTTTATAAAAGAATAAGCTGGAATATTACTGTTTAAGTTTTAAGAAGAAGTTTAAGAGAAGTAACGCATACGGAAACAGGTCGTTAAAGAAACAAAGTAAGGTATTACCCCCCCTGTTCTGTACTCTTTAACCTTAACACCTACAGTCTATATCGATTACCTTAGTTATAAGGACTTATTATAAATTAACTATATATATAACGATTACACTCTTAACCAGCATTATAAACCTAAAGCCCTTTATAATCACTTCCCTAACGTAAGAAGACAAGATTACACTATCGTTAAAGTAAAAATAAGGTTAACCTATTACTAAGTTTTCTACACCTTAATAAAAGGATTTAATAACAGTAATATACAGAAGATTACTATAGTTAATTAAACCCTTATTACTTATTAATAAAGTGGCTTACTTAACAGTTATTTAATTATAACGTGCTCTATTTACCTTAAAGGGAAAGCTAAAATATAGTAAAAATAAGCAGATTATAAACAGATCTAAGAGTAAGAGGATATTACTAAGATCTAATCCTATAAAATGTATAATCGGCTCGTTAAAGTCTTATAGAACATTATACCGTTTAAAGTCGATTAGACTTTAAAACGCGAAAACTTAAGAAAGATTAACTGTTAAGTTTACTAAAGTTACCTGTTTTTCTAAAAGGAGTTAAGAAAAGATTATTAACCTTTTAAAAAAGCTGTAAACTAATAATTTACTAATTAGTAAAAATCTTAAAACGAAGAAAAGGCACTTAACAGTTAAGCTAAATAAGACCTTAAGGTCAGATAATTACTATAACTTAAATATCGAAAAAACATGAGTATTATTTTATTAATATTAACTTAATAAACAGAAAAAAGAGGTTATTTAAGGTAAAAGCAGTAATTAATAGTAAAAGTGCTTTTAACTTAATATACCTTACATTAGTTAACTGAAGGAAACTCCCTAACCAGAAATATAAAAAGTCTATTCCCATTTGAAATAAAGAAGGAGGCTTATATTAATATAATAATAATAAAGTTACTTACCACTTACTACTCTTAATTAAAATAAATAAGGATAAATAATAAGTGGACTTTAATGTTACACTAATAATAGGCTATAATATAATACTAAATCTACTTTAACTAGAGAAGTATAACCCTGTAATTAACTAAAGGAGTAGTTACCTTACCTTTAATAAGTCCCTTAACTGTAATTACTATTTAAGTAAGGTTAAAAAAGCACTAAACCGCTCTAAAGATGCACACAGCATTTAAAAGCGTACTAAACCCTTAAAATTAAATACAGTTTAAGTTAAGTTTATTAAGATAGTTAAAGGGTTAAAAAGCTTACCGTATTACTTAAATAACGATATAGAAAGTAAAAACAAGTAAGAAACTAATCTATAAATAAGTAAAGAGGTTAACGTATTTAAAGTACTTATAGAGTACAGGAAGTTTACCCTGTTTTGAAAAAAGATACTGCGACTGCTATATTACAGATTATAAGACTATAAAATTAAGTTAAAATTAACAGTAAAACTCCGTAACTTCTAGCTTTACTATTTAAACCCTTAGTAAGCTGAAGCCTTAAGGGAATATACTGATAAAAATCTAAAGAACGGATTTATCGTACATTTCCAGTTCCTAATAAGATACTTAATACTGTTTGTTTTAAGGAAGGAAGATAGTAAGCTTTACATAATTATTAACTACTGAAGGTTAAATAAGGATACAATTAAGAATCGTTACTTACTGTTAATTATTATAGAGATATAAGAATGAATTACTAAAGTAAATTAGTTCTTTAACCTTAACTTCTTTATAGGATTTAATTACGTTACAGTAAAGGAAAAGGATAAGTATAAAACGGTTTTTTAAACTTATAACAGGTATTATTAATATTATATTATACTTCTAAGATTAACAAATACGTTTATAACTTTCTAAAACCTTATTAATAGTATTCTCCACTCCTTCCTTAATAAGTTTATCTTTATATATTTAAATGATATTCTTATTACAACCTGCACCCGACACAGGCCTCAAGAGGACTGGCGCGGGTTAAGACAGAACGTATGGCAGGACGCCAACAGGTAAGGGGCGTTCCGAAGACGGCTTATTAAGCTAGCACTCCTAAACGGGGGGTTTAATGTTACTGTAAGTCGCTGTCACTATAATACACAAAGGTAAGTCTAGACAGTAGGACATAAATAAATAATTAAATACTAGCGTGAGGAACCAGAGTCCCTTACGGAGGTTATGGGCATAACCATAGCTATCTATACTAACTAACTAGGAGGTACTTTGTACCTTACTTAGTCCGTTATGCTTAGTGGTGCACTACGCAGTTACGGCCAAGCAGTTAACTGAATGGTGCTTAGTGTTGTCAGTCCCTGTGGACCACTAAGCGCTTTCTTACTAGTTGTAAGGGTTTTGGGTCTTTGCACCCCTGGCCCAGTGCGCCTGGACGGTGTACACCGTCCTCTCGCACTGTTCCTTCTGCAGGGGATTTGTCGGGCCGCCCCGGCCCAAGTGACGGCCTGCAGGGTCGTCATAATTCTAATCTATTCTGAAACTTTAAAAGAATATTAAAAGTATATGCGATAAGTTTTAATAACTCTTAAAAAAGTGAAGGCAACAGTAAATTTAGAAAAAAGCCACTTCTACATTTAAGAATTAAATTACTTAAGGTTTAAAGTAACCTTTAAAAAGCTTAAGATATAATTAGAGAAGATAGCAGTAATTAGAAATTAACTTACTTTAAAGAATTAAAAAGAGTTATAAGCCTTTATTAGCTTTATAAACTTCTATTAGTGATTTATTAAATACTTTATAAAGATTATAAAACTACTTTATAAACTTATAAGTAAAGGAAAACTATTTAAATAGACTAATAAATAACAGAAAGCGTTTAAAGACCTTAAATACACCTTCGTTATAATACCAGTCCTAACCCTTCTTAACTTCTTAAAGCTGTTTTAAGTTAAGATAAACTTCTTAAAATTCGCAATTAGTAAAAAACTTAACTAAGTTTAAGATAATAAGAAACGTTACCTAATTACCTTTATATTAAAAGGGATTTATAACCTAGCCTTATAATACCTAATTTATAATAAGGAACTGATAGTAATTATTTAATACTTTATTAAGTAAGCACTATGCTTAAACGGTATAAAAGAACTAGTTTAGGTTTTTTTAAATTATAATAACTTTTAATATTTCCTAATAAAGGAACTTAACCCTTAATAAGCACAGTAAGTAAAACTAATAACCCTGTTCTACTTCTAAATCTATTATGTTAAAGGAAAAGATAATGGATAAATTAATACTCTTAGCTAGAGATAGGATTATAAAGATACTAATCCGGTTCTAATCCCTATTATTATATTTAATAAAGCTAAGAACAGTATATTAAAATATACGTTATAAGTATTAGATAACTAAATGTTAAAATAAACTATTAGCGTTTATATAAACTTATAAATAAAGTATAATATCTATTAAACGTTATTACTAGCAACACGTTAGTGACACAATAGAGAGGGATAACGCGGATAATTAACAGGGTGTTAATAAGGCGGTTACAGGTGGTGGTGGTAAGAGGGTTATAACTAAAGCCGCTGGAGTTACGCTTATAGGGGCTTGGGATAGATATAATAACAGTAGAAGTGAGTGAGCGAGGGTATAAAGAGGCGATTACAGGGCACGTAAGGCTTAAAGCTTAAGAGGAGGAAGTTAATAGTTAAAGGAAGAAAAGTTTTAAAAGAAGGCCGGAGAGGAAGGAAGAATTTATAAAGGTTGGAGAGTAGAGCCGTAAGAACCGTGAAGGCCAGCTAGCCTTAATAAAAAGGTTAAATAGAAGCCATAAGGCCATTAAAGGAGGCACACAGAGGTTAGCTAGCCATACTAGCAACTCTAAACAGAAGGAATAAAGTGATAACGGCCTGAAGGAAGCGAGTTAGTAAAGTGTAAAACTAAAAGTTATGACAAATAAAGAACTATAAACTGGTAATAGCTAAAGTGGTGTAAAGAAGACCGGACTAAAAGGGGGAGATATTACAGAGTTACCCTTAAGCCGTTAACGCCTTAGTCCTAGTTAAACCCTAGGGAGCTGCCCCGGGCTGAAGGGGTCTCCCTTTCTACCCCAGACGAAAAAGGAGGTGACGTAAGACTTCTAAGTTATTACGGCTAAGGGGCGTAAGTGTAACAGAACTGAGAACGACCCACTTACACCCCCATCTCACTTATAACACACGCCAGTATAAGGCACTAACCCCATAACCTATTATTACGTTTAGTAATTAAGACTAAACTATATGTATTTTAATAGGATAAATAGAAGAGTAGGTGGGGTGGAAACGCCCCGACCACGCCCTAACAGTAGATAGTTAGCAGTAGAGGGACCGCTTGCCCTTACAGGCGGAGCTTTCAGCTCTTACAGTGTAAGACAAATAATAATAATATCTATTAGTAATAATAAGACTTTTAAGTAAGAAGGTTAGCGGAAAGTACTTACAAATATAAGTGGCCCTTAAAAGATTTCTTAAAACACTTATAAAGTTATAATAAGGAATATTATATATATTTAAATTATAATAAAACCAGTTATTAGTTAGGATAATTATTAAAAGGTGTAAATAATACACTTAAACTAAAAGTAAAGCTTTATATTACAACCTACACCTGACATAGGCTTTAAGAGGACTGGCGCAGGTTAAGACAGAACGTATAACAGGACACTAACAGATAAGGGGTGTTCTGAAGACGGCTTGTTAAGCTAACACTTTTAAACAGAGGGGTTTAATATCACTGTAGGTTACTGTTACTATAATACATAGAGGTAAGTCTGAACAGTAAGATATAAATAAATAATTAAATATTAACGTAAAGAACTAGAGTCCCTTATTATAGTTATAGGTATAATTATAACTATCTTATACTAGTTAACTAAAAGGTACCTTATACCTTAATCACTATACTTTCACTAGAAGGTAGTAAGTAAACTAATTACCTTTCGTAATTACTCTCCTTAATCACTAAGTCTTAACAAGATTAGGGTAAGCAAGCAATAACTAATCGTAAGGGCTTCGGGTCTTTACACTCCTAGCCTAGTGCGTAGTACTGTGCGTACTGTCTTCCTGCACTGTTCCTTCTACAGGGGATTTATTAGGCTGCTCCGGCCTAAGTGACGGCCCGTAAGGTCGTTACACAATTTCCCCTCTTTAACATTCTTTTTGTATAAAGAACTGCAGTTAGTTTTCCTTCCTGCAACGTGACAATACCTATTAACGGAGTAAGGAAGAATAGGAAAAACACTGCCCCCTTATCCACCACTTGTTATTCTGCCTCTGCAGAATTTATCTTAACTTTTAACATTATAATACTTGTAAAATACAGTCGTTATTAACGCTTAAAACTAATTGACTATAAGGTAGCTAGTAAGAGCAAGTCGTGCAGCTATTACATAATAGTTAGTAAAATAGCGTACTTGTTTTATAACGTTTATAAGAACGACTTATCCGTCTTTCGTTAGGTTCTCGACGAAAAGAAGCGTCTTAACTCTAAGGAGCATAACACTTTCGTAAAGCTCCTTCGCATTAAGGACCAGCAGAGGTCCTTAGTTACCTATACTGATAAACTTTTTAGCTATAAGCTAGAGATTATTACTAAAGAGGAACACTCAGTACGGGAAGTAACTGCACTAGTTCTTAAATTTAACTAAAGGAACTTTTTAACGGAGCTAACATGTAGTTCTTTCTCCAAAAGGTTGTTATAATTAGTAACCTCTTTTTAACCTAATTTGTAACTTCTTTCTTTTAATAAATAAAACAGCTCTTTAATATAGTAATAGTGTACTTACTTCCTTCAGTAAGAGGTTATAAATTTAAGTCTTATAAGGGTCTTTATAGTATAGATTATAGTTTAAGGACTGCGACACGTGTTACAACTTTTTATTATTTTCTATACTAATTTCCTTTCTTAGTAACGCTTATTCTTATAAACATGTTTTTCTACTACGTACTGTTATATAACTAGTTCGGAAGACCTTAAAGTATATTAAATCGCTTTTTACCCTCTAACTCTTTACCTAAGCTTATAGTAAAATGTAAGTCCTTTAACTATAGGGAGTAAGTTATCCCGTAAGCTACCAGTCTACAATATCTTAATTCTTTATACTACTATACGTGTAATTTATGTAGAGCTTATTAAGATCTTTAAAGGCTTAACTTTCTTATTAAGTTTAAAGTTCTTATAACCTTAACTAAAGGTCCTAATAACGTCTTTCTATACCTACTAAGAAGTTTCCTACCGCTTTTTAGGCTTTAAATCCTATAGTAATCTTACTTTTTAATATAATAATTTAAATATTAGATCTTATCTTATTTTTAGTTTTTATTATTAGTTTTAATCAGTTTAGATTCTTTCGGTAAAACTCTATAATTAAGTCTAAACACTTAAGGTTTTCGATTAATTCTTATAGGTTACTTACAGAGCCGTAATCTAACTACTTAATAAGATATTCGAATATATTCTTTCCCTTTCGTAAATTTATAACTTCCTTAACATCGTACTTATCTTTATTAGCGTTAATCTCGATCTTCTTTTCTAAAGGAACTCCTTTTAGAGCAGGTTCTAGAAGTAAGACGTGAAAAACCTTAATCTGCACTTTTATATTAACAGGTAAGTTTAGTTTATAATTAAAGGTAATAATCTTTTTCTTAACTTAAAATAGTTTATACCTTTTAAAGTTAAACTTCTTACTAAGTCGTTTTAAATGTAGGTTTTACGAAAAAAGGTAAACGTAATCCCCCTCTTACAAAGTCAGTCCCTTAACTTATTCACTATTGTAATAAAGTCTTTTTTTAAGTATTGGTTACTTAATTTAGTGTTTATTAGCAAATTTCTTTATTCGTTTACGTGTAAACTTAAGTTTAACTTATAAGTAATTATATAGTTCTTACATTTAATTTACACAGACTGTAACTTAAGAAGCGCTAGTAAGTAAGCTTTAATAAAGCTTAAACTCTTTACTGTAATTAACGAAAAACAGTAATATACTTATTAACTTAACTAACGTTATATTATAAGCTACTTATATTATTAATAATAATTTAAGCTAATTATTTTATTTAAAGTTAATATAAGCTTAAAGATATATTATAAATACTTAATTAACTTATTCAATTTAATTATCTGTCTGTAAGTAAAAAGTTATTAAAAGCTTACTTTTTACACTTATTCTTTACATTAGCCTTTACTAAAACTTCAATACGATTAGCTTATCTTAATCCGTAACGATATTATCTAACTAAAGGTATTATGAAACTACCTCTTTCTTAAAGATATAAGTAAGTTATTCTATTATTATATCCTTTAAAGTTAGCAGAAAGTAAGCCTATTTAGTTAATCTGTTAACTATTATAAGGATTTAATTGTAAATAACTCTTATAACAGGGTCCTTAAACTTTAAAATCCTAGTAATAAAGTTAAGTAAGATAAAGCTTTATAACGCTTATAGTATAAAGAGTAGTTTGAGAAGTCTGTAAGGTTTATAATATCGGTTTTACTTTTAGTAACAGATATTATAGTTATTAACCACTTCTTTAACTAACTTCTTTATTCTTAAGAAGGTGTACGTTTATTAAACTTATATAAGAGTCTTAACTTAACCTATATATCCTTTAAGTTAAGACTTATAAACCTGCTAAATATACTCCTTTTACTTATCTAAGCCGTAAATGTACAGTTTCTCTTAATACTAAAGCTTTACTCCTAGTTTAAACGCGTTATCTACACCTTTTAGTAACTGTTCTAGCTAATAACTAGTTTTATTGTAATTTAAGTATATAATGCACTCCTTCCTACAGTCTTATACGTACTTTGAGAAGTCTTTTAAAAGGCACTTATATTTACAGGTACCTTTTATTAACTTTCTTACTTAGAAGTCTTATTATTATTAATAAATATTATACTTTATTTATAAGTTTATGTTGGGTTTTTACAACCCTAACCCGGCTAGTGTGGTTAGAACAGTGTGGCTGGATCCACACAGCCGCTCCGCGGCTGCATCTGTGGATCTGCACAGCTAAGAACGCCAGACTCCACTGCCAACCTCGTATTCAGTCAGCCAACCTCGCTTCGTAGAAGCGAGGGTGGCTAATGCACTCTGTGCACTGGCCACCCTCACGGTTATAATAACACGGCTTCCACTCTCGAAGATAGAAAGAATTAATCACCTTTAACACACACTGTTTTCTAATGCCTTGACCCCTTTTGCTTTTTAACAGGTTATGAGCCCGGAGTCTCCTCCTACTCCACTACTCTGGCTTCCAGCCATTGCACCACTCTGGCTTCCAGCCACTCCACTACTCTGGCTTCCAGCCACCTATATCACTTGGCTTCTAGCCACTTGTTGCACTCTGTGTAAATAATTATACACTGTAATATGCAGGTATAAGTTGTGTTTACAGTTGTGAATAATAATAACCCACGTGGCCTGAACACTTTGTTTAGCCTAGTGGTATAACCCTCCACACTCCACCTTTGGATTTGTGAAGGTTGCGAGTTTAACTTGCATGTAAGTAAGGTTTTCTTTACTTTGTAGAATTAACTGATGTTGCACTGCGATTACTTTGATTGAACTGTGTTTGGAAAATTCAGCCTATTAGGCAGTTTCTTCTAAGCAGTCTGGACTCTTAGTATTGCAAAACCACTGTATTCTATAGAGGTATAAAGCCTATTATGGCTGGAAAACTGGGCTAAATAACTAAGCTGAAAGGCTCTGAGAATTATTAGGGCTGGGCTATAATGGCAAAGGTATATCTCTTGCGAGAAGGCCTCTCTGAGGCTATTGCCAGTGCTGAGAATATACACGATTGGATGCAGGAAAAATCACTAGCTGATATAATCCTAATGTGTGAATATGATACAGCTAATTATATCTAGGCTTGCAAGACTGGTTTCGAGGTTTGGAAGACTCTGAAAGATCTTTATAATTTAGATGGATTTATAAGCAAATACCTTTTATTACAGAAGTTCTATCAGACCTTACAGGCTGATTTTGAGACTGTTGAAGCCTACGTAAGTAAGCTGAAGTCTATACTTGATAACCTAGCTGCTCAAGACTTGAAAATGCCAGAAATGGCTAATATAGCTTGGCTATTGCAAAATCTTGAGCCTGAATTTGGACCATTTGTAGCCTAAGTAACCCAGAGCTTACGGGTTAACCCCTAAGCTTATAACTGGGAGAGCCTAACAGTTAATTTGCTTAATGAAGTAAAACGGCTTAAAGTCTCTAAACCTTCTATTCAGTATGTGAAAAACTGGAAGAAGAATAAGCCCACTGCTATATTCTGTAAATACTGTAAATTGCGTGGCTATACGGATAATAACTGTGCTTTTCTCCACCCTGAAAAGGCTTTGAAAGGTTGGAAAACTTCTAATTTAAAGGCTACTTTTAAGGTGTAAAAGATTAGCTAGAAACACTATTAGAGATAACAGAAACTCCCTTATGAAAAGAGAGAGGAAAGAATAGCAGTTATTATAACTGTATCTACCTTTGAATTTTCCTCTATATTAGAAACAGCCTTATAAACTAAATCTGAAGTCGAAGATATTATGTTTAAAGACGTTTCACTTAGAAACTCTCTTAACGTAGCACTTAAGGTAAATAATAATAATAATTATACCCTTTTAAATATTATAACTAATAACCCTTTAGTTTTAAAGTATGGCTTAAAGGATTTATTAGATTAGGTAAAAGAATCATATTTAGAAAGGGATATAAATCTTATATATAAATTTATATTTAATACTGGCGTATTAGTTTATATAATATGTAATAAATTATGGTTCACTTCTTATAAAGAAATAAATACCACTGTGAAGTGGGGTGAAGTAAAAACCCTATTAATATATGGAGAAGGAACATGTAAAATAACCTTTACTGATACTGGTAAAGAAGCTACTTTAAGGAAGTGTTTCTATATACTAAAATTAGGTATAAATATAATAGGTGTTACTACACTGCCTCTAGATATCCTTTAGATTAGTGGAAACAATACCCTTGTTATAATAAAAAATAACTAAGTAATAATAAAAGGGCAAGTGAAAGAAGGCTTATACTTTCTGCCTGCATAACCTTCCATATACTCTATAAATATAATAATGGATTTACTCCATTAAAGATTCGCTTATATAAATAAATAGAATCTGCAGAATCTAGTGAAAAATATTATAATAAATAACCATTATAAACAAAATAATAATAACTGCTTAGAATGTAAAGTGTGTGCATAAGCAGAACTTCTAAATAAACGAAATAAAGAAAGTAATAATAAAATACAGTATAACTATATGGAAAAAATATCTAGTGACCTTTGTGGGCCGTTTAGAATAAAAATATATGATAAAAAATTATACTTTATAACATTTCTTAATAAAAAATCTAGATATTTAAAAATACAGCTTTTAGCTAATAAAACAGAAGTACTTTTAGTATTTTTAGAATATAAAGTAAAGACTGAGAATAATATAAAAGGATATAAAATACATGTTTTTTAATGCGATAATAGGACTGAATATAAATACCTTTTAAAGTATTTAATTAAAGAAGGTATAATAATATAATTAAGTCCTTTATATATATATGAATGTAATGGCTTGCCAGAAAGAATAAATAGAATAATAATGGTTAAAGTACGTGCAGTATTAATATAATTAAACGTACCAAAATACCTATAGGGTAAAGCATTTTAAACTATAGTATATATATATAACAGAACACCTTACAGTGCCCTTGGATTTAAAACTCCGTACGAAGTGGCTAATAAAATAAAACCAAATATTAATAATATAAAGATCTGGGGTTCAATAACATACTATAAAATAAAAGGACCTAAACGATTAAAACTAGAACCATAAGTTGAAAAAGGAATTTTAGTAGGCTATGGTGAAGATAATAATAATTATAAAGTCTTTAACTTAAAATCAAGAAGAATAATATGGTTAAGGGATGTGAAAATCCTTAAAGGCCAGTTTTTAAAAGAAAAACAGATAAAACATGTCTCTTTTTAAAAAGAAGTAGAAGAAATCGAAGCTGAAGGCTTTAATATAACTGATACACTAAATAATAATAAAAATTCAAATAATAATAATTTAAATAATTTAAATAATAACAATTTAAATAATTCAAATAATAATAATTTAAAAACTAGAATAATAACTAGGTTATAAACACACCGTATAAATTCTAGCTAAGATATAGCTCTCTCTCCACCTTAAGTGGTGGTAGAAATCCTTAGAAAGAATGATGAATACTATAATTAATATTAAAGGATCCTTATAAACCTTATTATAAATAACATTGATATATTTATATAAAAGATATATAGAAAGAGCCTTCCACTTATAAATAAGTAATAAATGGGCCAGAAAAAGAAGAGTGGAATAATTTTATGCGTGAAGAATTAGAAGAGCTTGAAAATCAACGTATATGGGAGCTGGTTAATTTACCACATGATAGAAAGGCTCTTAGAGGCCGTTAGGTATATAAAAAGAAGATAAATAATACTAACAATATTATAAAATATAAATTAAGATGGGTAGTTTAAGGATTCAACTAGGTTGAATTTCTAAACTATTTAGAAACCTTTTCTACAGTATGTAGGTTAGAAATATACCGAATATTATTCGTGATAGTTATATTAAATAAATGGCCTATATTACAATATAATGTGAAAAATGCCTTCGTGTATGCAGATATCGATTAAGAAATATACGTATAACTACTTACTGGTTTTTATAATAATAATAATAAAGTCTGTCGGCTGTGTAAAGCACTGTACAGCTTAAAATAAGCTCTAAGGCTGTGGTATAAACATCTATTAAAGATATTAAATAAGTTGGGATTCGTTGTATTTAACTACGATAAAGGTGCCTTTATAAATCCAACTATACAGTGTATAATATTATGTTATGTTGACGATATAATAATAAGTGGTCCTAAGGCTGATAATATAATTGCCTAAATAAATAAAGTAAAGGACGATATAAAACTATAAGCACTAGGTGAAATAAATACATTCCTGGGAATAAATATCTTAATAGATTATAAAAATAATAAACTACATATGCACCAAAATAACTATACTAGAAATATATTAGAAAAATATAATAAAAATAACATATATCTAAAAAATAACCCTCTTCCAGCCAATAAATTGCAAGGCAATAATCAGAAGGCTTTACAGGAAGAAATAATAATATACTAACAATATATAGGGTTATTATTATATTTAGCCTTAAAAACAAGACCTGATATAGCCTTTGCAGTTCAGTACTGCGTAAGATACTGCTCTAACCTTGGAATTCTACACTTCTAAGTAGTAGATAATATATTCGGCTATTTAAATAAATATCCTGATTTAGGAATAACATATACTGGAGTAAATAATTATAATCTTATAATAAAAGCCTATAGCGATTCAGACTGGAGTAACTGCCTTGACAGTCGAAGATCAACTACTGGATATCTAACTACCCTTAGCAATAATTTAATAAGCTGGGGAGTTACATTACAGAAATCAGTAGCGCTTTCAAGCACAGAAGCTGAATATATGGCTATAACAGAATGTAGTAAAGAAACAGTCTATTTACAGAATATTATAAATAAATTAAATAATTTACTATAATTAAAAATACTAATAAATATACCTGTTATATTAGAAGATAACACAGGTGTTATAAAACTTGGTTATAATGCAGAATTTCATAAAAGAATTAAGTATATTGATATAAAATACCACTATATAAGAGAACTAGTTGAAAATAACAAAATAAGAATACTATATATAAATACTAAAGAATAACTAGCAGACCCCTTAACAAAACTAATAACCGGCCCTATACTTAATATATGGCGCAATAAAATCGGGCTTGAAAAATATCAGCCCGGGGGGGTAGAAAAATAAGAAGGTTTTTTATCTAATTATA